>ERZ761607.3835-NODE-3835-length-14012-cov-4.803754_pt1 | contig 14012 bp, 12 predicted proteins | sample MGYA00511164_ERZ761607 | MGnify/ENA primary metagenome ERZ761607 (study PRJEB28899, sample SAMN02445080) | bioreactor sludge metagenome | biome: EBPR sludge | place: Australia: Brisbane, Thorneside Wastewater Treatment Plant | collected 2011-06-22 ...
CTCGGTCGCGGTCTCGGTCGCGGTCTCGGTCGCGGTCTCGGTCGCGGTCTCGGTCTCGGTCGACAGACTCACGCGCGACCTAGCGCGCCCACCGCCTCGGGTTACCCTGCGCGCCTTCCCATGAGCCACGACAAGCACTCCGCGAAATCTCCCGCCCCTTCGGGCAAGCCCGGCTCCGAGCGCGCCGAGGACGGCCCCGGCAACTTCGTGGCGGAGCTCGTGCAGCAAGAGCTCGCGGCCGGCCGCACCAAGGTAGCGACGCGGTTCCCGCCCGAGCCCAACGGCTACCTGCACATCGGCCACGCCAAGAGCATCGTGCTCAACTTCGGGCTCGCCGCGCTCGCGCCGAAGGGCACCTGCAACCTGCGCTTCGACGACACCAACCCGGAGACCGAGTCGCCCGAGTACGTCGAGTCGATCCAGAACGACGTGCGCTGGCTCGGCGCCGACTGGCAGGACCGACTGTTCTACGCGAGCGACTACTTCGACCAGCTCTACGCGTGGGCGGAGCAGCTCATCGAGAAGGGCCTCGCCTACGTCGACCTGCGCGACGAAGAGACCATCCGCGAGACGCGCGGCGACTTCCACAAGCCGGGCGTCGCGTCTCCCGATCGCGAACGAAGCCCCGAGGAGAACCTCGCGCTCTTCCGCAAGATGCGCGACGGCGGCTTCGACGAAGGCGCGGCGGTGCTGCGCGCGAAGATCGATCTGCAGTCGAAGGACGTGAAGCTCCGCGACCCGCTGATGTACCGCATCAAGAAGGCGCCCCACCACCGCACGGGCACCAAGTGGTGCATCTACCCGATGTACGACTGGGCCCACGGTCAGTGCGACGCCATCGAGGGCATCACGCACAGCGTCTGCACGCTCGAGTTCGTGAACCACCACGCGCTCTACGACTGGTTCCTCGGCGCGATCGAGGTGCCGGAGCCGCCGCGTCAGATCGAGTTCGGCAAGCTCAACCTCAGCTACACCGTGCTCTCGAAGCGCCGCTTGCAGCGCCTCGTCTTCGAAGGCCACGTGAGCGGCTGGGACGACCCGCGCATCGCGACCCTCGCGGGTCTGCGTCGGCTCGGCTATCCGCCCGAGGCCATCGTCTCGTTCTGCGAGCGCATCGGCGTGAGCAAGCACGACGGCGTGGTCGACATCGCGCTGCTCGAGCACGAGGTGCGCTCCTGGCTCGACGCGAACGCGCCGCGTCGCATGGGCATCGTGCGGCCGCTCAAGGTCGTGCTCGAGAACTTCCCCGAAGGCGAGGTGCACGAGGTGGAGCTCGCGAACCACCCGACCGACGCGTCGAAGGGGACGCGCAAGGTGCCGTTCTCGCGCGAGGTCTGGATCGAGCGCGAAGACTGGATGGACGAGCCGCCGAAGCAGTGGTTCCGCCTCGGGCCGGGGCGCGAGGTGCGGCTGCGTGGCGCGGCGCTCGTGACGTGCAAGGACGTGATCCGCGACGAGCGCGGCGAGCCGATCGAGCTGCGCTGCACGTGGGATCCCGAGAGCCGCGGCGGCAACGCGGCCGACGGCCGCAAGGTGAAGGGCACGATCCACTGGGTCAGCGCGGCGCACGCGTTGCCCTGCGAGATGCGCCTGTACGAGCGGCTCTTCGCGCACGAGGATCCGATGTCGGTGGAGCCGGACTTCGTGGCCGCGCTCAACCCGAACAGCCTCGAGGTCACGCGCGGCTTCGTGGAGCCGAGCGTCGCCGAGATGACACCCGGCACGCGCATGCAGCTCGAGCGCATGGGCTACTTCGTGGTCGACACGAAGGACAGCCGCCCCGACGCGCTCGTCTTGAACCGCACGATCGGGCTCAAGGACAGTTGGGCGAAGATCGCCGCGAAGCTCTGAGGTCACGATGCAGCCGCGCGATCGCCTGGTGTTTCCCCTCGACGTGCCGGACCTCGAGACCGCGCGCATCTGGATCGATCGGCTGGCCGGCGAGGTCGGAGTGCTGAAGGTCGGCCTCGAGCTCTTCACCTCCGCGGGCCCGGACGCGGTGCGCGCGGTGCACGCGTCGGGCGCGAAGTGTTTCCTCGATCTCAAGCTGCACGACATCTCCGCCACGATGGCGAGCGCGGTGCGCGCGGCGGCGAAGCTCGGCGTCGAGTACCTCACGGTGCACGCGGTCGCCGCGCCCGCGGCGCTCACGGCGGTGCGCGACGCGGCCGACGGATCGAAGACGCGATTGCTCGCGGTCACGGTGCTGACGAGCCTCGACGCCGAGGAGCTCGAGGCGATCGGGCTCGCGGGACCTCCAGCGGCCGCGGTCGAGCGGCTCGCGCGCCTCGCGGTGCGCCACGGAATCGACGGGCTCGTGTGCTCGCCCGAGGAGTGCGCGGCGCTCCGACGCACGCTCGCGGACGACGTGTTGCTCGTGGTGCCGGGCATTCGACCGGCGGGCAGCGCGCGTGGCGATCAAGCGCGAGTCGCCACTCCGGGGCGCGCGCGACGCGAGGGCGCGGACCTGCTCGTGGTCGGTCGACCGATTCGACACGCGGACGATCCGGTCGCGGCGGCACGCGCGATCGTGGCGGAGATCGCGGAGGCGAACGCGTGAAGATCAAGCGGCGGCACGAGGGGCCGCGCGGTCGTTCGGACGAGCGCGCGAAGGAAGGGCGTTCGACGGAAGGGCGTTCGCCGCGAGGTGAAGGCCCGGGGCGAGAGCGACCCATGCGCGATCGAACCGTGCGCGACGGCACCGACGCGCGCGGACGCGGGGCGACTCGCGGCGACCGACGTGACGACCGACGTGACGAGACGCGGCGCGACGTGGAGCCGAGCGGGCCGCGCGCTGTGATGGGGCGTCGCTTCGTGCTCGAAGGCATCGCGAGCGGGACCGTCACGCGGGTGCACGTCGATCGCACGCAGGTCGCCAAGCTCGAGGACGTGATCGAAGCCGCGCGCGCTGCGGGGCTCGAGGTGCGCGAGGTGGCGCGCGAGGCGCTCGACGCGCGCGCGGGCGAGCTGCGGCACCAAGGCGTGATCGGCGACGCGGCGCCGTTTCGCTACCGCGAGCTCTCGGAGCTGCTCGGCGTGGAGGCGCCGCTGCTGGTCGCGCTCGACGAGATCACGGATCCCCACAACTTCGGCGCCATTCTGCGCAGCGCGGTCGCGTTCGGGGTCGACGGTGTGATCGTGCCCGAGCATCGCTCGGCGAGCGTGACTCCGGTGGTGGTGCGCGCGTCCGCGGGCGCGTCCGAGCACGCGCGCATCGCCGTCGTCACTAACCTCCAGCGCACGCTCGCGGAGCTCGCGGAGCGCGACGTGCAGATCGTCGGGCTCGACGCGGAGGGCGACGTGACCCTCGACGCGTTGCCGCCTGCGCCCTTCGGTCGCGTGGTCGTCGTGGGCTCGGAAGGGAAGGGCCTGCGGCGGCTCGTGCGCGAGCGCTGCACCCACCTCGCGCGCATCCCGCAGGTCGGGCCGGTCAGCTCGCTCAACGCCAGCGTCGCCGCCGGCATCGCGCTCTACGAAGCCTCGCGCGCGCGTTGAAGAGCGCTCGCGACATGCACGCGGCGGCGCGCATGTTTTGCGCGCGTCGAGGCGCCAGGATCGACGCGCGATCGAGTGCGCGCGATCGAACGACGCGCGCGGATCGTCGTCGTCGCGAGGGCGCTTCGGCGTGGTAGAACCACGCCGCGCAGGAGGCGCTCGGCATGGGGAAGAAGGACAAGTCGGCGAAGTCGGAGAAGTCCGAGAAGCGCGCGATGGACGAGCGCACGGAGACGGCGGACGCGCTCTCGGCGAAGGCCGAGAAGTCGGTGAAGTCCGAGAAGTCGGCGAAGGCCGAGAAGTCGGCGAAGGCCGAGAAGTCGGCGAAGGCCGAGAAGTCGGTGAAGTCCGAGAAGTCGGCGAAGGCCGAGAAGTCGGCGAAGTCCGAGAAGTCGGCGAAGGCCGAGAAGAAGCAGAAGAAGGCGGAGGCGGCGGCGAAGGACGAGCGCGCAGCAAAGGACGAGCGCCCTCCCGAAGGAGCACGCATCTCCTCGCTCCCCAGCGCGCGCCGCGTGTTGATCCTGACGGGCGGAGGTGACGCGCCTGGCCTCAACGCCGTGCTGCGCGCGTTCGTGAAGCGCGCCGTCTCGCACGGCATCCAAGTGCTCGGCTCCGAGGACGGCTTCTCCGGGTTGCTCGAAGATCGCCCGCGCGTGCGCCACCTCGACGAGGCTGCGGTGCGCGGGATCTTGCCGCGCGGCGGCAGCGTGCTCGGCTGCTCGAACCTCGCCAATCCTTTCGAATACCCCGTCGGCCCGAAGGACAAGCGCACCTACGAAGACCGCTCGGAGCGCGTCGCGGCGCGCCTGCGCGAGCTCGGCGTGGAGACGCTCGTGCTCGTCGGCGGCGACGGCACGATGAGCATGGGGCTGCGCTTCCAGAAGCTCGGCATCCCGGTGGTCGGCATCCCGAAGACGATCGACAACGATCTCGGCGCCACCGACTTCACCTTCGGCCTCGACACCGCGGTCGACACCGCGACGTGGGCGATCGACGCGCTGCACTCCACCGCGGAGGCGCACGACCGCGTGATGATCCTCGAGCTCATGGGTCGCCACGCGGGGTGGATCGCGCTCTGCGCGGGCATCGCAGGCGGCGCGGACGTGATCCTGATCCCCGAGATCCCCTACGACGTCGATCGCGTGGCCACGAAGATCCGCGAGCGCTCTGCCGCGGGCTCGACCTTCTCGATCGTCGTGGTCGGCGAGGGCGCGTTCCCGGCCGGCGGCGAGATCTCGACGCTGACCAAGGGTCGCTCGGGTCACCTTCCGCGGCTCGGCGGCGCGGGCCAACACCTCGCGCAGCTCCTCGACGGCAAGTGCGATCACGAGATCCGCGTGACGGTGCTCGGTCACGTCCAGCGCGGTGGCTCGCCGTCGTCCTTCGATCGCCTGCTCGGCACGCGCTTCGGTGTGAAGGCCGCCGACCTCTGCGCGGAAGGCCGCACCGGTCGCCTCGTCGCGCTGCGCGGCACCGTCATCCGCAGCGTGCCGCTCGAAGAGGCGGTCGCGAAGCCGAAGCTGGTCCCGCCGGACGGCGAGCTCGTCACCGCGGCGCGTGCGGTAGGCATCGAGATGGGCGCAGCGTAGTTGCTGGTCGGGACGTCGTGCAACCCAGTCGGATCTAGCCCGATTGGCCGCGCTGCGTGCCTCCGCGTCGGAGACGGAGACTGAGCTCTGCTTCCGAGGTCGGTGCGCAGCAGCGCGGTGACCGCGCTCAGAAGTCGTCGCTCAGCGGTGCGTCGAAGTCGTTGCTCTCCTGCACCTGCTGCTCGATCGCGGCTTCTTCTTCCGTCGTGACGAGCGCGGTCGCGTTCGCGGCGAGGAAGCCGCCGACCGCGCCGAGCACCGCGAAGCCGCCGAGCGCGCCCCACTTCTTGCCGCCCGCGAGCTTGCGGAACGCCCAGACCATCCCTCCGAGCGCGACGAGGCCGAGGACCCCTCCCGCTCCCGCCACGAGCATCCACGATTCCATGCGTGCCTCCGTGCGGACCGTCGTGCGCGAAGCTCGACGGACGCTCACAGCGTAACGTACTCGCGACGTCGCGAGATGGGTCATGCGTCGTCGACGTGCAGACGACACGTCGAGCCTAGAGAGCCTAGAGCCTCGCGGTGCTCATGGGCGCGGGCGCGATCCGCGGGTCCTCAACCGAGGCCCAGCATCGCGATCAGCTCCCGCGACACCGTCCCGAGCTCGCGATGGATCACCAGATCCGCGTCCTCGTCGAAGGGTGTCGGCTCGCGGTTCAGCAGGATCAGCTTCGCGCCGTGGCGCTTCGCGAGCGGCACCAGCCCCGCGACCGGATAGACGTTCAGGCTCGTCCCCATCACCAGCATCACGTCGCACGCGCGCGCTTCGTTCTCCGCCTCGCGGAACGACGCGGGCAGCGCCTCACCGAAGAGCACCACGTCGGGCTTGAGCTTCGTGCTCCCACAACGCAGGCAGCGCGGCGCCGTGTCGAGATCGTGCTCGGAGAAGCGAGAGAACAAGCTCTCGATGCCCTCGACACCGCCGCAGTCGAGGCAGCGCAGTCGCCGAAACGAACCGTGCACCTCGAGCACGTGGTGCGAGCCGGCGCGCTGATGCAGCCCGTCGATGTTCTGCGTCACCACGTTCTGCATCCGCCCGCGCGCTTCGAGCCCCGCGAGCAGACGGTGCGCGGCGCTCGGAGGCGCGGTCGCCAGGGCGGCGAACTTGCTCCGCCAGAACCGATAGAAACGCACCGGATCCGCGAGGAAGCCGTCGATGCTCGCGACCTCCATCGGGTCGGCGTCCTTCCAGAGCCCCGCGTCGCTGCGGAAGTCCGGGATGCCGCTCTCGGTCGAGACCCCGGCTCCGGTGAGCGCCACCGCGTGACGCGCGTCTTCCAACCAACCTGCGAGGGTCGCGACCTCGGTCATCCACGTCTCCCGGCTCGCCGCGAGAACCACCACGCCGCGCGAGCGCGAGGACCATAGCAGCCTCGCCGCGCGAGGCGACGAACCCCGTTCGAAAGTTCACGTGGGGCGGATCGAAGCGCAGAACACCACGATGCTCATGGCGTTGCGGGGTCGCCCGAGAGCGCTCACTCGACGCGCGGCCACTCGACGCGCGGCCACTCGACGCGCTCACTCCACGCGCACGAGGTCGCTCGGCTTCAACGCCGCGAGGAACGCCGCCAGCGCCTCGCCCACCGCACGCTCGTCGGTCCCGTCGAACGTGATCTTCGTGTGGTAGTCCTCGCCGCGCCACTTCAGGTAGCTGCCGATGAGCACCCGCGGATGATCCGCGGCGAGCTGGTAGAGCAGCTCCGCGATCGACGACTCGTCGCACCACGTGAACACCGCGCGGCTCACGAACGAGTCCCCCCGCGCGAGCTCCTCCCGCAGCACCGCGAGCTTCACCCGGAAGATCTCCGGCACCCCCGGCAGCACGTACACGTTCTCCACCGCGAGCGTCGGCCACCACACCTCGGCGTTCCGCAGCAGACGCGCGCCCTCCACCACGTTCGCGAGCCGCAGCGCGGCGTCGCTCACCGGCACGCCCTTCTTCCCGTGGTACTCGCGCACCATCTTCTCCACCTCGGCCGAGCGCACGACCTTCCGCCCCAGCGCATGCGCGACGGCGTCGATCGTGATGTCGTCGTGCGTCGGCCCGACCCCACCGCTCGTGAACACTAGATCGTGCGCCGCACGCAGCGCGTTCAGCGCCTCCGCGATGGTCTCGATCTCGTCGGGCACCACCACCACGCGCCGCAGCGTGATCCCGATCTCGAAGAGCATCCGCGCGAGCACCGCGACGTTCGCCTCTTCGACCTTCCCCGTCAGGACCTCGTTACCGACGATCAGCGCCGCTGCGGTTCGCATGGCGCGGACGGTAGCGTCGTGTGGACCGGGCGCCAATGAGGCAGCGCGACTCGAACGTCGTCCACGTCGCGGAGCTCATTTCTCCTCCCAACGACCACGCAATCCGACCGACGAGTAGGCTTCTGTCACGAGCCGCACCAGCGCGCCGTCTCGAAGGTGTACTGCCAACCAGGACTCCTCACCGAGATCCAGGCCTGCGTCTTCGCCCCAGGAGCTCGTCGATCCCGGCCTCAAAGCAGCTCGCCGCTCTCCACGAGCTCGACGCCTGCGTCTTCGAGCTCGTCGAGCGCGTCGTCGACGTCGCCTTCGTTCAGCTCCACGCCGCGGCAGGCGTCGACCACGACGAAGGTGTCGAAGCCGAGCTCGGCTGCGTCGAGGGCGGTCCACTTCACGCAGTAGTCGGTGGCGAGGCCGCAGACGAGGAGCTCGCGGACGCCCTTGAGCTTCAGGTAGTCGGCGAGGCCGGTGTCGTGGCGGCGGCCGTTGTCGAAGAAGCCGCTGTAGCTGTCGACGCGGCGGTCCATGCCCTTGGGGAGAATCTTCGCGATTCGCTTGGTGTCGAGGGTGGACGCGAAGGCGGCGCCGTGGGTGAGCTGCACGCAGTGGTCGGGCCAGAGGACCTGCGGGAGGCCCTCGAGGGTGATGAGCTCGCCCGGTCGTTTGCCCGTGTGCTGAGAGGCGAAGGAGGCGTGGTCGCGTGGATGCCAGTCCTGTGTGGCGACGACGAGGTCGACCTCGTGTTGGAGCCGGTTCGCGATGGGTATCACCCGGTCACCCTCACGCACCGCGAGCGCGCCGCCGGGGAGGAAGTCGTTCTGCAGGTCGACCAAGACGAGGGCTCGCATGGGGAGGCTCCTTTCGTGGAGAGGGCGCTCGAAGCGGCGCCGAAGAGCGGTTCGTGGTGCGCGCGAACGCGACGACGTCACGAGGTCACGAGGTCACGAGGTCACGAGGTCACGAGGTCACGAGGTCACGAGGTCGCGAGGTCGCGAGGTCGCGAGGTCACGAGGTCACGAGGTCACAACCAGAGCGCGAAGCCTTCGCGCTCCAGCTTGCGGTAGCGGGCTTCGTCGAAGCGGTAGAGCTTCGCGCGACGGCGCGGCACGCCTTCTTCTAGGGCGCCGGTCTCCACCACGAAGCCGAGCGAGAGGACCTTCTTGCGGAAGTTGCGTTTGTCGACCGCGTCGCCGAGCACGGTCTCGTAGAGGTGTTGGAGCTGCGCGAGCGAGAACTGTTCGGGGAGGAGCTCGAAGCCGATGGGCACGTAGCGGAGCTTGCCGCGCAGGCGCTCGAGGGCGACCGGCACGATCGCGGCGTGGTCGAACGCGAGCTTCGGCAAGGCGTCGACGCGGAACCACTGCGCGTCACGCGCGTCGGTCGCGGCCACGACCGCGTGGTCGCGGATGTTCACGAGCGCGTAGTAGGCGACCGACACCGTGTGCTCGCGGGGATCGCGATCGGGCGCGCCGAAGGAGTAGAGCTGCTCGAGGAACACGTCCGCCGCGTGGTCCCGGCCGAGCCCCGTCTCTTCGACCAGCTCGCGGCGGGCGGCCTCGTCGAGGGACTCGCCCACGCGCACGAAGCCACCCGGCAGCGCCCACGAGCCGCGGAAGGGCGGGAGCTCGCGCTCCACGAGCAAGACCTGGAGGCCCTCGTCGTCGAGCCCGAAGACCACGCAGTCGACGGTGAGCGCGGGGCGAGGGAACGCGTACGTCGTCGCCTTCGCGCCCTCGGAGGAGGTGCCGGACGCACCCGTCGCTCGGCCGGGTTTCTGGGTCGCGGTGCCCACGGTCAATCCTCGATCTTCGCGAGCTCCGCCAGCTCGGCTTCGTAGCCTCCGCTCAGGATCGGGAAGCGACACCACGTCTTCGGATCGAGGTTCTTGTCGTCGACGTGAAACGAGGGCGCGTAGCGTTCGCGCTTCCATTGGTTGCGCGACCAGAGGCGATAGAACTTCGCGATCCACGCGCGGAGCTGCGCGGGGGCGAGGTCGGGGTGGTCCACGCGGAGCTGCGCGTAGGCCTCGAGCGGCATCTTCTTGTCGCGGATCGCGATGCGTTCGATCGCGTCGAGGAGCGGGTAGGGCATGAGGTCGCCCTCGTCGGTCTGCGCGCTCTCGCTCGGGCGCAGCTCTGCCGTCGGCTGCTGCGCGTTGATGTGCTTCATCGCGGGCACGGGACCGAGGCCAGGCACGCCTTCTCGCTCCAGCCAGCGGAGCCACTGGCGGAGGAACGCCTTGTCGATGCCCGCGATCGGCGAGAGACCTCCCGCGGTGTCGCCGTCCATCGTCGCGTAGCCGACCGCGGCCTCGCTCCGGTTCGAGGTGGAGATCAACAATTGATTCCGTGCGTTGGCGATCGTCCACACGCTCGGAGCGCGCACGCGGGCCTGGATGTTCTGCAAGGTGACGTCGTCGGTCTCCCAGGTGAGCTTGCGCCCGAGAGCCTGCTCGGCGAGCGCGACGTAGGCCTGCACGAGGGCGTCGACGTCGAGCTCGTGGTGGTCGGCGCCGATCGCTTCGGCGACCGCGCGCGCGGCGTTTCGCGTGACGTCGCCGCTGTTGCGGGTCGACTGGTACGCGGTCGTGAGCAGGCGCTTCGTCAGCGACGCCGCGTCGGTGGGCAGGTCCTTCAAGTATCCGAGCTTGCTCCGCAGTCCGTCGACGCCGAGCTCCGCGAGCGCGAGGTCGACCATCAGCCGCACGAGGTATGCGCACGCCGCGGAGTCGGCGCCGCCCGAGAGCGAGACCACGAAGCCGTGCGAGCGCGACTTGCGGAGGTAGTCGAAGAGCCCGAGCGCCATCACGCGCGCGTAGGCTTCTTCTTTCGAGTAGTCGGAGAGCACCACGGCGCGGAACGGGCGCGGCGCGAGCTTCGGCCACGCAAAGGGCACCGACACGAGGTCCTCGTCGCTCGCGTCGACGTCGGGGGTGAAGCTCGCGGTGCGCGAGCGCTGCAAGCGCGTGAAGTCGACGTCGGCGATCGCGTCGACGACCTGGAAGTCGGCGAACGAGAAGCGTGTGGTCTCCGCGATGGGCGTGCCGGCGGACGCGATGATCCCACCGCCGTCGTAGAGCGCGCGTCCGGCTTCGTTGCCGAGGAGGTTCGCGTAGAGGTAGGTCACGCCGAACGCGCGCGAGCCTTCGACCACGATCTGTCGCCGCACCGCTTGTTTGCCGAACGCGAAGTGCGACGCGCTGGGGTTGAGGAGCACGTCGACGCCGACCGTCGCGAGCCGGGCGCCGGGGCGCGCGGCGACCCACGCATCCTCGCAGATCTCGAAGCCGAACAGGAGCCCGCCGACGTCGAAGACGAGGTCGCCGATCGGCAGCGTGCGCACGCGTCCGTCGGCGCGCGGGCGCTCGAGGTGCGTGACGACGCCCGCGGGCCAGGGCTTGAACCAGCGCGGCTCGTAGTGGATGCCGTCGCCCGCGAGGAAACGTTTGGCGACGAGCCCGACCACCGCGCCGTCCACGCAGAGCGCCGCGCAGTTGTAGACGGCGCCGCGGTGCTCGACCGGGAGCCCGAGCACCACGACCATGCCCGTCGTCTCTTCGGCGGCGACGCGCTCGAGCATCGACCACGCGGTGCGTTGGAGCTCCGCCGAGTGGAACATGTCTTCGCAGCCGTAGCCGGTGAGGCAGAGCTCGGGCAGGCACAGGACGCTGACGCCGCGCGCGCGGGCGTCGCGGATCGCGCCGCGCACGTGAGCTTCGTTGTCGGCCCACGCGAAGGGGGTCTGGTTCAGGATGCCGACGGCGACGTGGACGCGGTTCATGGGGACCTCGAGAAGTGCGTGGGGTCGACGAAGCGACGGGGTCGACGTGGGGTCGAGAGCGGTTCGGGGCGATTCGAGAGCGATTCGGGGCGATTCGGGGTGATTCGGGGCGATTCGTGAATGCGCACGCCCGCTCAAGGCACGAGGGTGGAGCCGGTCGGGCAGAGCGCGTCGGCGAGCACTTCGACGACGGACTCGATGCGCAGATAGCCCTCGAAGCGCGGAGCGAGCGCGACTGCGTTGGGGTGCGAGTCGGTGCAGGCGATGGCGTCGAGCAGGCCGCTCTTCTGCAGCTTCGCGAGGCTCTCGCCGGGGAACACGCCGTGGGTCGTGACGGCGGCGATGCGCGTCGCGCCCGCGTCCTTGAAGGCGCGCGCGGCGCCGAGCAGCGAGCCGCCGGTGCGGATCATGTCGTCGTAGATCACGACGGTCTTTCCGCGCACGTCGGCCGCGAGCGCGGTGACCTCGGTGGCGTCGCCCGAGAGACGACGCTTGAAGACGAACGCCGCGTCGACGCCGAGATCGTTCGCGAGCGACTCGACCCACTTCGCGCGCCCGGCGTCCGTCGCACCGAGCACCACGCGTTCGCGGGTCATCGGCTCCGCCGCGAGCTCGCGGAGCAACTGCAGCGTGACGGACTTCGCGTACACGTGGACGGGCCGGATGTTGCCGCTGAAGTACTGCGTGATGCCTTCCGAGTGCAGGTCGAGGAGCATCACGCGGTTGCCGCTGCCCGCGATCGGGATCGACGAGAGCAGTCGCGCGCGGGTCTTCGCGGTGACGACCTCACCCGGCTTCACCGCGCGCTCCATCGTCTGGTAGCCGAACCACGGGATGACGAGCGTGAGGATGTGGCAGCCCTCGTGCACGAGGCCACACGCGAGGTCGTAGAGCTCGAGGGTGTCCGAGTCGTCGACGGTGCCGCCGAGGAGGATCACGTCGCGCCCCGTGGCCTCACCGAGCAGGCGTCGGTAGCGCTCGCCGTCGGGGAAGGTCTTGTTCTCGACGCTGCCGCGCAGGAACCCGTCGTGAGCGCAGAGGGCATCCGCCATCGCGGCGTATCGTTCGGTCGAGTAGACGAGCTGGTGTCGGGTCATCGTGTCTCCGAGGTGCGCGGGCGAGCCTGCCACATCGCGTCGAGCAGCCCGTTGAAGAACTCTTCGAGTCCTTCCACGGACGGCCTCTTCTTTTCTGGGGTCTTTCAGAAAGACCTCCTCCAGTGGGCAAAGCCCACCGGAGCCTCCCCCGAAACACGCGGCGCCGTTGAAGAACGAGGTTCTTCAACGGGGAGAACGTCGGCTCCGCGCTCACGGCACGGCGCCATGCGCCACGCGGAGCTTCTCGCGCAGGTGGTGCAGATCGGGCTCGAGCCCGGCGAAGTAGCGGTCGGCGTCGCGCAGCTTCTTCACGCCCTCGGGGAGGCGCGCGAGCTGATCGCGCGTGCGCTGGCGCGAGCTCGCGAGGCTCGGCAGGTCGTAGACGACTCGGCCGCCGCGCATCACCGGCACGAGCAGATCCTCGTGCGCGAGCCCGTCGTCGATGCGTTGCACGCGCGTGGGCTCGTTCGGATCGATGAGGCTCAGCTCGTTCAAGCCGGTCTCGACGTCGAAGATCGCGTCCGCCACGAACCGCCCGCTGGCGTCGGAGAAACGACGCACCTGCTGTGCGGCGGGGATCGAGGTCTTGATCGGCTCTTCGGAGAGCTTGATGCGCGGCTCGAGCACGCCCGCGTCGTTCTCGATCGCGGCGAGCTTGTAGACGCCGCCGAGCGCGGGCTGGTCGAACGCGGTCACGAGCTTGGTGCCGACGCCCCAGGTGTCGATGCGCGCGCCAGCGGCCTTGAGCTCGGCCATCGCCTGCTCGTCGAGGTCGTTGCTCGCGACGATGCGCGCGGCGGGGAAACCGCCCTCGTCGAGGATTCTGCGCGCATCGACGCTGAGCTTCGCGAGGTCGCCGGAGTCGAGGCGGACGCCCACGAGCTCGTGGCCTTCCTTGCGCAGCTCGTGGCCGACCGCGACCGCGTTCCGCACGCCGGCCAGCGTGTCGTAGGTGTCGACGAGGAAGATGCAGCCCTTCGGGAAGGTCGCGCCGTACGCGTCGAAGGCGGCGCGTTCGGTGGGGAAGGTCATCACCCACGAGTGCGCGTGGGTGCCGCGGACGGGGATGCCGAAGCGCATGCCCGCGAGCACGTTGCTGGTGCCGGCGCAGCCGCCGACGTAGGCGGCGCGGCTCGCGGCGAGGCCACCGTCGATGCCCTGCGCGCGCCGCAGGCCGAACTCGAGGACCGGCTCGGGCTTGCCGTCCGCGGTCTGCGCGACCGCGCACACGCGTGAGGCTTTGGTCGCGACGAGCGTCTGGAAGTTCACGATCGTGAGCAGCGCGGTCTCGACGAGCTGCGCTTGCCAGAGCGGGCCCTCCACACGCACCAGCGGCTCGTGCGCGAACACGGCGGTGCCTTCGGGGATCGCGTCGACGTCGAGCCGTAGCTCGCTCGCGCCGAGGAACGCGAGGAAGTCTTCCGCGAAGAGCGGCGAGCCGTCCGCGTTGGTGAGCGTGCGGAGGTAGTCGAGCTCGGCCGGCCCGAAGCGCAGGCGGCGCAGGTAGTCGAGCGCGTCGGCGAGGCCGGCCGCGATGGCGTAGCCACCCTTGAAGGGCGCGCGGCGGAAGGTGAGGTGGAAGCACGCGCGGCGCTCGGCGAGGCCCGCGCGGTGGTAGCCGGCGGCCATCGTGAGCTGGTAGAGGTCGGTGAGGAGCGCGAGCGAGCTGCGGTCGTCCATGGGGCGCCTCCGATGCTAAGTGTGTTTTATACACTAAGGTCTCGGCGCGCAAGACGACGCGGTGCGATCCGCGACGCAGCGATCCGCGACGCAGCGATCCGCGACGCAGCGATCCGCG
>ERZ761607.3836-NODE-3836-length-14011-cov-8.167885_pt1 | contig 14011 bp, 8 predicted proteins | sample MGYA00511164_ERZ761607 | MGnify/ENA primary metagenome ERZ761607 (study PRJEB28899, sample SAMN02445080) | bioreactor sludge metagenome | biome: EBPR sludge | place: Australia: Brisbane, Thorneside Wastewater Treatment Plant | collected 2011-06-22 ...
ACCATATTTCCTTTTTTCTTGTCAATTTTAAGAAGTCTTTCTTCAAGAGCCATTTCACTTCTTAGTCTCATTTCAATCTCTTTTAGTTTTTCTTCAATTGATTTTACTTTTTCAGTTTTCTTCACCATATCTTCCCTGTATCTTTTTAAGAAGTAACTAATTGTTTCCACTCTGATTTTGATAGCACCGGTTGGTTTATTTTCATCAATATCTTTGAATGAGAAATAAGGTGTTCCGGAATTTTCAACAATTTCCTGAATTACAGTATAAATCGGTGCGTCGTGACCGCATTTGAAAGAAGATAACTCAAGAGCAACTAAATTTGGATGTCTCGCAGTGAATTTTGCAGCCCAGACTTTTCTGGTAGTGTTTTCTGAATATGAATTTTTCCATACATCATTAACGTCCATAGGTGATTTTATTTCACCTCTGCGGACTTCATCCCCGAATAATTCTTCAAGTGTTTCAGAATCAGTCGGCAATGTATCCTGCCAGAAAATCGGATAACCCAATTTTTGGAACTCTTCAAGGATTTCGTGATTAATTCCGGGATCGTTATGATAAGGTCTCGCTAAAACAACAATTCCAATCCTGTTTTCTTTTTTCAGTTGATCGAGGGTTTCTTTAGAACGTTGCTTCAAATCGTTCATAAATTTGTAATATGCTTTATATCCTTCTTCAACTGCTTTTTCATTTTCACTTTCAGTCAAACCAAGTTTATCTTTGAAAGTATCAAAAAGTTGTCTTGCCGTTAACTGAGGATTTACCAATTGAATAAACGGACATAAATATTCCAAACCTGCTTCTTTGAATAAGTCACCCTCTTTTGTGAATGCCGCTTTTGCCGCTTCTATCGTAGCAGTAATTGTCGGACATGCGTTATGTGCCTGTGCATATTCCAAGTCAGATGGCATATTATCCACAATCGGTGAAAATATATAATCCATCTTTTTCTTTTTATTCTGAACATAAAGTAAATTATGAACGTGAGGAATTGCAACTTTTGAAGGGAAACACGGATCAATACTTCCGCGTTTTGCACCTGCTTTATATAATTCCTCAGATGTATATTCTGAATAAACAAAATTACCCGGCATAATTCCCAGTGCTTCAAAATACGCAGTGAAGAATGGTGTATGCTGATACATATTCAGTAATCTCGGAATTCCAATTACAATCTTACTTCTTTTTTCAAGCAGTTCTTTCCTATTTTCATCTGAAATTTCTACTTTCTTTTTGAACAGGAATCCTTTGCTTTCAGTAACCAATTCTTCTTTTACAATTGAAGGTTTATAACCTATGAAAGCATTTTTTGCTGCTAAATCAATATAGTTCGGATTTGCTTTTTTAATTTCATCAAGTTCATTTTTTATATTTTTCATATCTGCCAAATCTTCAACAGTTCCTTTTTCACATGTCGCAATAATAAGTCTTTGTGTTCCTTCTCCCATCAGAACTTTTGATTTCGGATTTATTGCTTCTTCTTTATTTACAACTTTCAGTTCAATGAATTTTTTTCTTTCTTCATCCAGATTTGCATTTTCTTTCACATCTGTTTTAACATCAATAAATGTTCTTAAACATTTATTCTTACAGAAATAACATCTTGTATCTTCTGAACGAGTTGTTTTAAAAATAATTTTAGCAACTTTATCAAGTCCTATAAAAGAAGTTCTGTGTCCATTTTGATATAATCTCACCGCTTCAATTGCACACCCAATCGCTCCTGCTTCTCCTGTATGTTTGTGAACAAATATTTCAGGTTTAATTCCTGAACCCTTAAATCTATCTTCAATAAAATCAACCTGAGTTTTCACTGCCGCAAGATTATGCTGAGTTCCGCCCTGTAAAACAAAAGTTTTTCCGAGTTTAGCAAGATTTGGAATCTGAGAAACATAAAGCCAGATATTTTTTGGCAATACGTTTGCCAAACCTGCCATTATTTCTTCCGGTTTCCAACCTTGTCTTTGAAAATCAACAATGTCAGACTGCATAAATACTGCACATCCATATCCAAACATTGGAAAACTTTTCGCTGCAAATGCAACATCAGCAAACTCTTCAACCGGATAACCGAATCCCTGAGCAGTTGATTGTAAGAAATAACCATTACCTGCAGAGCATTGAGTATTCAGTTTAAAGTCAACTACCCTACCCTGATTTAAAATAATAATTTTAATGTCTTGTCCGCCAACATCGCAAATTACATCACAGTCAGGATAGAAATGTAAACCTGCTTGTGTGTGAGCGACAGTTTCCACCAAAGCAACATCTGCTTTCAAAACATCTTTCAAAATATCTTTAGCATATCCGGTAGTTCCGACACCGAGAATTTCAAGAGTTGCTCCCTGGTCTTCAACCTGCTGCTGAATTTTATAAATTATCTCCATCGTATCTTCAATAGGATTACCTTTAGAAAGTTGATATGCTTTAATCAATACTTCCCTTTCCTCAGACATCAACGCTGCTTTAGTTGAAGTTGAACCTCCATCAATTCCAATAAATCCTCTGACAACCTGACCTTTTTCAAATTTAGCAGGAACGAATTTTTTCAAAGTATATTTATCTTTGAATTCATAAAGTTCAGATTCAGTTTTATAGAGACCTGTTTCATTTCCACCGCTCAATCTTTTTTTCTCTTCTTCTCTTCCTACTAAAATATAATGTTCAAGATCATTCCAACCTTTATATACTCCAATATGTTCTTCTTCTTCTTTTCCAAATTCAATTGCTCCTATCGCTGCAAAATACTGTGCGTTATCGGGTACTCTGATTAATTCTTCAGGTGTTTTTCCTTCCGGAAGTACAACTTTTCTTTCTTCCCAGATTTTAGGAATATTATATCTCCAGCATTCTTTCATACCTTTGATATAAGTATTCGGACCACCGAGTAATAATACTTCAGGTCTAAGAGTATGACCTCGTGTAAGAACTGAAATATTCTGCTGAATTATTGATTCAAAAAGTGAAGCCATAAGTTCATCAGCAGGAACACCGGATTTTTGGAGACCGTTAATATCAGTTTCCGCAAAAACACCGCACTTACCCGCTACAGGATGTAACTTCAAGTTCATATATCCCATTTCGCAGAGTTTATCAGCAGGAATTTTTAACTTCGCATTTATTTTATCTATAACAGCCCCTGTACCGCCGGCACACTTATCATTCATTGACGGAATTTTTTTCTTCTTGCCGGTTTCAGGATCTTCTTTGAAAATTATAATTTTTGCATCCTGACCTCCAAGTTCAATTACAGAACCTGTATTCGGATATAATTTTTCAACAGCAAGAGAAACAGCATTTACCTCCTGAACAAATTTTGCTCCGAGATATTTTCCGATATTAAATCCGCCCGAGCCGGTTACAAAAATTCTGAACTCATCTGGATTTTTTAAATTTAAATCCTCTTCAATTTTTTTAAGTAATTCAAGAGTTTTTTCCGGTTGTTTAGTATCGTGTCGCTGATAATCACTCCAAAGTATTTCATCAGTGTGAATATCAACTACAATGGCTTTTACAGTAGTAGAGCCAACGTCTAAACCGATATAATATTTTCTTTTATTTTCAGTCATTTTAGTTTAATTTAATTTTTGAAATATATTATATCATTACTTCAGCATCTTCTTTCTGTTCACTCATTACGGGCTTAATTCCGTCTTTCTTCATTCTCTCAGCCACATCAAGTAAGAAATTTGCTCCGATACCGGAAATTCCTTTTCTATGAGAAACTTTATAGAATGGTCTTTGCAGATCATCGTTTGCTTCTACATATGCTTTGATTTCATCAAGTGAATACCCTGTTTTATCAAGTGCATCTTTATATTCAAGTTTTGCTTTTGCTTTCGCTTCTCCAAGAGCCATTTGAACTCTTGAATGTGCATTAACATCACCTTCGCCTGAAGTTTCAATAGGAAGGAATATCATATCTTTATATACAGAGGTTACAACTGACTGAACACCATCTGATTGGGTTGAAGGCATACAACCGAATGGTTTCAATGATAATACCATATGACAAAGATTATGTATTGTGTAATATATACTCTTTCCGACTTCAAGATGTCCCTCTCCTCCTTCAACTCTTGAGTGATAATAAGGATGAGCGAGTTCTGTTAATATTTTCTGATCAATTAATTCATGAGGCATTTCATTAAGACATTTTCTGAACCTGTTATATTCTCTGTCAAATATTTTTTCAGCAATAGTAAGAATAACTTTTATTTTCTTATAATCTGCTTCAAGTTTTAATTTTTCTTTTTTGGAAAGTTTATCACCGAGTTCATTGGATATTTTGATACCTCTCTCATCTTCATTAACTTTTTTCGCCTGGTGCAACATATACATTATCCAGGTTGCAATTGGTTCAACCAAAACCTGAGCACCTTCTCTTTCAAGAAACGGGAACATATTAAAGTTTCCGTCACCTTCGGTTGTCTGAGCCCAGAATTCACCTGTAACTTTTACAATCGGTTTCATTCTTGTTCTGTCAACCTTAACTTCATTAAAAATTGCTTTCACTTCATTCATTGTATCAAGATAATAATCACCGAGAATCTGATCTAAAAATTTAACTATATATTCAGATGTTGGAATTTTTTGAATAAATTTTCCAAGTTTAGAATTGAAGTCAAAATATTTTTTCGATTTTAATCTTTCAGAAAATAAATTGATTGATTTTTCCAGTGCTTTATCTGTATCACCTGAATTTACTTCATAAGGTCTTATCTGATATGCGATATCATTGATTAAATCTCCAACCATTAAAGCATTTAATATTCCAAGAAAGAAATCAAGATTCATTTCAAGACCTGCTTCTGCTTCTTCCTGAGATAGACCGCCTGTCTGTTGAAATATTAATACTCTAAACCCGTCAAAGCCGGAATTTCTCAATGCCAATCGGTATTCTGCTTCATACATACCAAACCTGCAAGGTCCGCATGCTCCCGCAGTAAAAAATACATAGTTATCGAGAATTTCCTGTTTGGTTAATCCTTTTGCTTCTAATCCCTGAAGGAACTGAACTAGATTTCCGACTGTGAAATATGTTGGATTACATTGACCGTTATTTCCGTATTCTTTACCAAGTTGAAATGCTTTTTTATCCGGAACAGGAATATAATCTGTTTTATAACCTAAACCTTCCAAAGCACCTTTAATCAGTTGCTCGTGTTTCCATGTCAGACCTCCAAACAGAATAGTGGTATCTTTTCTCTGATTTTTCGTAAAAACTCTTTCAAAAGGTCTTTTGAAGTGGTTTCTTTTTATATCTTCCACTCCGTATTCTTTTTCAAGTCTTTTTCTTTCTTCAAGTAATGCTTCTTGTATTGCTCTTTCTTTGTCCAGTTCACCCGGTAAAGAAACTTTTCCGATTACTTGTTTTTTAATTGTTGATTCCATTTGGAGTCTCCTTTTTCTTTAATGGAAATTTATTAGTTATAAAATTTTTTTAATATATTATTAGAAATTTTTTTTCCGCTTCTAACTGCCGCTTCAATAGTTGCAGGCAATTCTGTTTCTGTCCAGTCTCCGCATATATAAAAATTACCATAATCTTTTCCCGCTTTATTTCGTTCTGTAACTGAATTTTCATCCGGTATAAATGTTGCTCTTTTTTCTTTGATAACTTTTGTATTTTTAATTTTTAAATTATCAAAACCATTTAAACATTTTTTTAATTCCTCAATACACATAATTGTTATTACTTCTTTATCACAATCAATTAATCTATTACCATTATACATTAAAAAATCTGCACCGCTTATCACAAGTGACAAATGATTTTCACTCTTCTTAAAAATCCATTGTGTATTAGTTCCAATCAATCCGGTCATTCCAAAAGAATTATTTTTCAAAACCATTTCCGGTATTTCATTTTCAAATATCAAATGAACTGATATTATAGAAGAAGTTTTTAAATCCGGAAGTTCAAAATCAAAATTATATCGTATATCACTTAATCTAAAAAATGCTGCAGCATTTATGAATAAATCAAACTCATTATTTTCTGAATTATTTGAAATCACTTTTATTTTTCCATTCTCTTCTTTATTAATTTCATTAACCTTATTATTATAAATAATCTCAACTGAATTTTGATTTAAGAATTTCAATGAATCATTTATAAGTAAAGAATTTAAATCTTTTTCAGGAATCAAAAGATTAGAATTTCCTTTTCCCGAGAAACCTTCCATCATAACATTCATAAAAACATTTCCGTTAATTTCATTTAATCTGCAATTAAAAACAGCAAGTAAAAACGGTTCCCAGAAATATTTTATACTGTTATCCGTTTGTTTTAAATCTTTCAGAAGTGTCAGGACATTAATTTTTTTAAGATACTCAGTATTAAATTCCTCCCTGTTAATTAACTTCCAAATTTTCAAAAATGATAATTTATCTTTTATACTAAATGCATCATATCTAAGAATTCCCATGACCAGGTTTACAGGTGAAAATAAATCAGGACATTTAAATTTAAAAAATTTCTTATCAGAATTATAAAAATTAATTTCAAGATTATTCTGAAAATTTAATTTGAATTCAGGATTACAGATTTTTAGATATTCAAGAGTTGAATTATACCAACCTGCTAAAATATGTTGACCGTTATCTAACACCATACCTGTTTCTCTATCAGAGAAACTATATGTTCTTCCGCCGGGTTTCGGGGATGACTCTAAAATTGAAATTTCAAATAGATTTTTTTTATCTGAATTTTTCAAAAATACCGCACAAGACAATCCCGATAATCCCGCTCCCGCTATCCCTATTTTGACTTTACCGTCTGACATACTTCCGTATTATGTGAAAGAACAAATTATAAAACTATCTGATGTAATATTAATCATTAAATACAGGTCTTGGATCTTTAAAATTATATAGCAATCTGTATTTTATAAAAACTCCGACCGTTATAAATATTTTTTTGAATTTGGAAACTTTAGCAACATTATCAAATACATTATAATTAACTTTTTCAATTTTTTCCAATATTCCGCAATAAATTTTTTCCATAATTCTTGCCGCAAACATCAAACCCTTATCTTCCCGTGTAAGACACTCATTTGCTTTATTGTAATATAACCTTGCTCTCTCACATTCAAACTTCATAAGTTCAATAAAAGAGTTATTATAATTATTTTTCATTAAATCTTCTTCGCTGTAACCAAATTTTTCCAAGTCTTCTTTTGGTAAATAAATTCTTCCGTTTTCAGCATCTTTTTTTAAATCTCTAAGTATGTTAGTCAGTTGTAAAGCGATACCGAGATTTACCGCGAACTCTTTTGTTTTTTTATTTCTGTATCCGAATATTTCAATACACATAAGACCGACGGTTGCAGCAGCACAATAACAATAATTATATAACTCTTCAAAATTTTTATACCGTTTTTTTTGTATATCCATTTCCATCCCCTTCATCAATTCAAAAAAAGGTTCAACCGGAATATTAAATTTTTTTCTTATGTCATTAACTTTATTCAATAGTGAAAATTTTGATTTGCTCACAAGTGCTTTTTCAAATTCATTTCTCCATTCGCGGATTAATTTATATTTAACATCTTCAGAAGCATTTTCATCATCAACAATATCATCAGTTTTTCTGCAAAAAGCATACACTGTATTAATTGCTTCATTTTTCTCCTTGGATAATAATGAAAATGAATACAAAAAATTTGTTTTACTTTTTACTGTTATATCTTTTTCTTCTGCCATAACATTTTTAAATAATCCCATTTTGAAAGTTTTACTCTTTCTGTCAAAACGTTGTAATTAATTTTTTCAATTTTATTTAAAATTTCATTTCCACCTTTATAAATAAATTTCAGTTCATACTTTAATCTACCGTTTACCAAATCAATCAGTTTATAACCTTCATTAAACATCTTTCTTGTCTGCTCAGTTAAATATTTTATCAGACTTCTGAAATTATCATTTTGTATATTCTCCATCAATTCTCTCATCGAATATCCAAACTTATTCATTTCTTCTTCCGGAATATAGACTCTGTTTATTTCCAAATCACGGGAAACATCCTGCCAAAAATTAGTTAATTGTAAGGCAGTACAAATTTTATCAGAGTAGCCAAATAATTCCTTATCTTTAATTTCGTTGTATCCAAACAAATACAAAATCAAATGCCCTATAGGATTTGCAGAATTATCAGAATATTCAATCAGTTCATTAAATTTATTATAACTGTTCTTTACAGAGTCCTGTTTAAAAGCCTTCAGTAATTTTAAAAACTCTTCAACAGGAATCTTTAGTTTTGTTATAGTATCAGAAAGAGCAATTAAAAATTTTAAATTTTCAGAATCAATTGATTCAGATTTATCGTTACTTAAAATTTTATATAAATCCGTTTCAAGTTTATTTAAATCATTCAGTTTTTTTTCACTTCTCTCATTCGAATCAGCAATATCATCAGCGGTTCTCGCAAAAGCATAAATTGCATAAACATATTTTCTTTTTTCAGCCGGTATTAAGAAAGAACCTACAGGAAAATTCTCGTAATGTTCAGTTGCCAGTTTCTTACAATAAATGTAAGAATCAGATATTACATCTTCATTAAATTTCAATTATGTAATTTTTGATTTAAAGCGAAAAATAAAGGATGGTTTCTAAATCCGCCAGCAATTGATTAAGGCAAGATTTACAGGTGTATCTTTTATACTAAACGAGTAATTCCTGTTTATTAATAAGTTTAAAACTTTATTTAAAGAATGTAAGGTATGATTTAAAAAATCAGAAATTTTATTTAAAAAATTCTGAGCGAATTTTGAAAGAGTCAGTAATGCTGAACTTGATTTTGAATTCGCCGGATCGGATGGTGCGTAAAAAAATGAAAGGAAAACAGAAATTATAACTGAAAACCAAATCAGAGAAAACTTTTTAATCCTTGAAGATTTGTTTATTAAATCTTTGTTCCAATAACATTTATAAAACAGTTTTCTGTATGTATTCATAATTAAAAAATTATGAAAGAATGCAAAACTTCTGTATATCAATAGATATTCCGGAACAAGAATTTCTCTTAAAGTCAGTGTATATATGTATTGAATTAATACTTCCATTTCACGTGAAATTACTTGTAATTATTATTAAAATCAATAATTAATGAATGGTAGTTTAAAAAAATTTTATTATATAAACTGAACAAATTAAACAAACAGATACAAACAAAAAACCCCGTCTTAAACGGGGTTGATTGTAAAAAAATATTTAAGAAAATATTATTTGTTTAAAACCATTTTCTTTGTATCTACAAAATCACCTGCGATAAGTTTATAGAAATAAATACCGCTTGATAATCCTGAACCTTCAAACAATGCATTGTAAGTACCTTTTTTAACAAATCCGTTTGCTAATACTGCAACTTCAGTACCTTTTGCATCATAAACTTTTAAAGAAACGTTCATATCTTTAGGAACGGTAAAGTTTATGTTTGTTGTTGGGTTGAATGGATTAGGATAATTTTGTGAGAGTTTATAATCAGTTACAGATGAAGCAATCGGGTTAATGTTTGTAGGACCATCAACTTTTACTTTACCTGCATTCAATGTAACACTGTTTGAACTTAAAGAACCTTCCTGTTTCCAAACAATGATATTTATTGCACAGTTTTCAGGAACAACATCGGTTGGTAAAGTATAAACTAAAGTTTTGTTTATTACTTCGTTCTGATTCCAAACACTACCTGTATTTAACATTTCTCCCAAGTCACCGTTGATCATTGATTTAACTACATGGTCATGATCATAAACTGGAAAATAAGTAGTTCCGGGTGAACATGTATTATTAGAATACTGATGATATACAAGATTATCTTCAGTTAAAATGAAATTAACTCTGTAATCACCTGTTAAATTTTCAAGTGCTTTTGCAGTTAAATTAACAGTAATTTCTCTTGTAGAAGCGTTATAACTTTTTGTAGTTAAAAGTTCTGCTTTTGCTGTTTCAAGAGTTTTTTGAGTTACAATCGCATTTATCCATGAACCTCTTGAAATTACGCCAGTTCTTCTGCCAACAACACCTGTTGGATAAGCAGACATACCTAAAAGAGATCTGATCCCTGTTGTATAAGATTGCCATGGATCACTTCCTGCTCCGTGGTAAGCCAAAACAACTGTTTCAGGATAAATTTAATAGATCGCATCAATGATATCGTGACCGCAAGGGCACCATTGACACCAAGTTCCTGTGCAATATTCTAATACTGTATTAAATGCTACAGATTGAGAATTTGCCTTATTTGTATTAAGGGAAATTAAGAATGCACACAAAATAGGAATGAGTAATAATTTTCTCATCTCCACGCCTCCATTTGGTTTTAAGGTTTTTCCGAAAATTAATAAAAAACTTATTATTTACAATACTTTAATTTATCGCAATTAAGTTATTTGAGTAATATCATTTTTTTGACATCACTGAAATCACCTGACTCAATTTTATAATAATAAATTCCGCTTGATAAATTTGAATATCGTTTTGAATTAAACTCTACTCTGTATGTTCCTGCAGATCTGAAGTTGTTTACAAGTGTCGCTACTTCTTTACCAATCATATCATAAACTTTGATTTTAACTAACCCATCTTTTGCTATTGAATAAGTAATGACTGTTTCAGGATTGAAAGGATTAGGAAAGTTTTGCTCCAAAGCGTAAGAGATAATTGTTGAAGGATTGTTTCCATTACTTGTTACAGTTCCGAATGGGAAATTATTTGAAGCAGGTTTTGTATTGTAATAAGCAACAACCTGATTTGTATCTGTTAATCCGATGTTTACACTTTGACTTCCTGAAGCAGAACCAGTTGTTCTTGCAACAAGAATTAAAGTTCTCGCAGTATCTAAAAATTTGAATTTTAATTCATTGAAAGTAATAGGGCCATTTGCAAATGGTTGTGATTGTAAAAGTATATCACCGTTACTTACATTACCATTTTTATCTTTATCAAAATATAAATCAAAACTTGAAATATGTGAACCTGTTGCATTAGTTGTCATTCCGAATTTTAACATCTTTAATGAGCCAAGTTGTGGATTTAAACTTGTTGAAATTTTTACACCAACTAACTCTCTTGCAGTATCAGAAGATGCTAAAGTTGTATTCATTAACATATTACTTCCACCGTTGATACCTTCAACAACAAACTTTGGTGAGTTAGTAGCATCCCAAGCGTTCACTTTTCCTGCACCGTATCTTCCATCTTTTCCCGGTGTTCCCATATCAATTGATGTCATTTGAATTACCTTTGCAATATCCTGAGGTAACATTTCCGGATTTATTGAAAGCATAAGAGCGATTACTCCAGCAGTATGAGGAGTTGCTGATGAAGTTCCACCGAATGTTGATCCGTATCCGGTTCCTGAACTTACATAACATGCTATTGTTCCTTCACCCGGTGATGAAACGTCAGGCTTTAATAATCCCATTGAATCAGGCATTTCCACAGGTGCAACTCTGCTATAAGGATAATCTCTGTGTTCAGGTAAAATTACATTATTATATGTTCCCCATAAATTCCAGTTTCCCCATGTTGCAGGTCCGTGTGGAGAAGAGGTTTGAATAATGTTTGTATTAACATTAATATTTCCAACGCCAATTACACCACCAATACCGCCGATTTTTAATTGGTCAGGATGTAACCAAGGTGCAGGTACATTTCCTGCAGTAGAAATATTTAAAGGAATACCATTATTATTTCCGTCATTACTTGTTGAGTTTGTATGAATTGTTCCTGCTGCAAGTGACATATCAGTAATAACTCTGAATTGCGAATAATCAGGTCTTGAAGGCCATTTCCAACTTAATGAACTTGTAATAACATCAGCACCTTTTTCAACTGCGTATTGAAAAGCAGCCCACTGCTGAGTTTGTCCGCTGGCATTTCTTAATAATAAACTTTTTGCTTCAGGAGCAACACCTGTAAGATTTCCCATAGTTCCGTCACCGACAACCTGACTTAAAGTTGCTGTGCCGTGTGAAGCCGCTGTGACATTATAATTATTTGTAGTAAAATCCCATCCGATTAAATCATCAATTTTTCCGTTTCCGTCATCATCAATTCCGTTTACATCACCTGCATCAAATGCTGAAGTTGTACCGCTTCCGATTGTGATAGTTCTTCCATTATTATTTGCATCTTCACCTAAATTCTGCCAAATACCTTTTACAACATCAGGATGTCTCCAATGGAAACCGTCATCAGAATTTCCAACCAAAACACCTGCTCCTTTATTTCCTTGTGCCTGAACTAAATCAACTTTTAATGAAGTTAAACCGGGATTTATTACAGCAGGCATAAGTGCATTAAGGTAAGGAGGTTGAAAATTTATAACGTCTCTTAATTCTTCAATTGGTGAAGGTCTATCGTAACAGATAATAAGTAAGTTATCAAATTTTGTTAATTCATTAATAGTCTGTGCATTCGCTGAAAAAGCGATTGAATTATTTATCCAAAGATATTCAATATTATCAACTCCTCTGACAGACTTTTTCATTTCAAGAAATGATTTAACTTCTCTCTGATAATTATCAGCAAAGTTTTTTAATCTGTTTATAACAGTTTCGCGTCTGATTTTTTTAGGAGTATCATAGGAAATGTCATTAAAATCTGAAAGTTTCATCTGTTGATTGAAAAGAATATAAACAGGAATTAATTCAGACTCTGAAACTTCGTTCATTTTCTGTTGTAAATCCGCTTGAATTTTTGGATTTGCAAAAGAAAAAGAGGAAAAAAGAGAAAGGACTAAAGTAAGTAATAGATATTTCATTTTTATATTTTAGTTATTTTATAAAAATACGAAAAATAAATTTAAAATGTAATATTTTTTGGATTTAACAAAATTTTTAAATTAACATCCGTCTAAAACTATTTAAATCTTCACCACGAATCACCGCATAGCGGGACAGGTTTTCACGAATTAAACGAATTACACAAATTTTACCTGAAAAATTTATCTTTTATTATTAAAATTCGACTAAAAAATATAACTTGTTTTGGAGATCTGTGTTTTAAATTTATTGATGACTATAATGAATACAAATAATTTATCATTTTTTAACATTTATAGGTTTAATCTTCCTAATTGGAATTACTTATGACAAAGATCCTTCTCCTTATAAATCGGGATCAGGATGACAAAGTGGTTCTCACTCTCTATTAACTATCATTGAATGTGCCTGGGCTGAAGGTAAGAGAATCATTTCTGCAACTACAATATTTTGTGGTCTGCTTGCAGCATATAATATCGCATCTGCAACATCTTCAGGAGATAAGGGCTTTAAACCTTCGTAAACTTTTTTTGCCCGTTTTTTATCTCCTCTGAATCGTACTATGCTGAATTCTGTTTCCACCAAACCCGGATCAATTGTACTGACTCTGATATCAGTTCCATTCAAATCCATTCGCAGTCCTTTTGTTAATGCATCTACCGCATGTTTAGATGCACAATATACATTTCCGGCCGGATAAACTTCGTGACCGGCAATTGAACCTATATTTATTATATGACCTGAATTATTTTTCAACATAATTTTCAATACTTCTTTAGTAACATATAATAAACCCTTCACATTTGTATCTATCATTTCTTCCCAGTCTTCCAAAACTCCATCCTGAAGTTTGTTTAATCCTCTTGATAAACCTGCATTGTTAATTAATATATCAATATTCCTGAAACCTGATGGTAATGAGTTAAATGCTTTTCTTACTTCACTGAATTTTCTTATATCAAAATTCAAAGTTGCGACATGAACTTTATATTTTGATTCAATTAGTTTTTTCAGTTCAGTTAATCTCTCTTTTCTTCTGCCAGTAATGATTAGATTGCAGTTTTGTTTAGCAAAAGTTAAAGCAGTTGCTTCACCTATTCCACTTGTTGCACCGGTTATTAATACTGTTTTATTTTTTAATTTCATTTTTATATTCTTTCTGTTTGAAAAATTCCAAACGATATATATAAAAGGCAGCTGACACCGCCTGTCAGGCAAGCGTTATTTATATATCTTCG
>ERZ761607.3838-NODE-3838-length-13997-cov-5.659661_pt1 | contig 13997 bp, 11 predicted proteins | sample MGYA00511164_ERZ761607 | MGnify/ENA primary metagenome ERZ761607 (study PRJEB28899, sample SAMN02445080) | bioreactor sludge metagenome | biome: EBPR sludge | place: Australia: Brisbane, Thorneside Wastewater Treatment Plant | collected 2011-06-22 ...
CTGCAAAGGCGAGATGCGCGCGGCCTGCAAGGCGGGCACCGTCGCTGCCACCAGGGTCACCACCACCCCCACCACCACCGAAAGCAGCAAGCTTTGCGGCGTGGCGCTCACCTCGCTGATCGTTTGCCCGGCAAAATTGCCCATGCCAATGACCAGCCCCCGCGCCAGCAGCAGGCCAAAGCCGACGCCAATCACCGAGCCCGCCACACCCAGGATCAGCGCTTCGGTCAGCACAATTTTGATCACCTGGCGCTGCGTCGTGCCCACGGCGCGCAGCATGCCAATCTCGCGGGTGCGCTCCACTACAGTCATGGCAAAAGCGTTGTAAATCAGAAAAGAGCCAACAAACAGGCTGACCACGCTGAAAAAGTTGAGCCCCTGCTGGTAGCTGGACAGGCTGTTGGTGACCAGTTCGCCCCGTGAGGCGGGCCGCTTGACGGCGAACTCATCCCCCAGCCGCGCCGCCAACTCTGCCCGGAACTGGTCCAAAACAACCGTACTGCTGCTGATTGACTCGTCTACCACCAGTTCAATCTGGCCAATCTGCCCCGCAGCGCCAAACAATTCCTGCACGACGGGTACGGCCGTAATCCCCATCACCCCCTCGTTACTAATGCCAATCTCTTCCTTGGCAATCAGCCCCACCACGCGCAGTTCCACCACACCGCTCACCGGCGAGAGGATGGCAAAATCCTCGCCCACCTCGACCCCCTTCTCCTCAGCGTAGGTGTCTACCAGCAGCATGTTGTAAGCCGTTTCGTCGGGATTAAGCAGTCGTCCGTCCACCAGCGTGTAGGTGTGGATGGCTTCATCCGCCGCTATGTCTCGCCCCATCAGCCAGAAGTTCGTGCCCGGCACCACAAAACCGCCCGCGCCGTACTGCTCTTCCCAGCCATCCGCCTCGTCGGCGGGGATGGTGATGCCTACCAGGCCAGGCGCAGCGGCCACCACGCCGGGAAAGCGGCGCACCGTAGCCAGCACCGATTCGTCAAACAGTTCACCGAGAGCGGCCGTTTCCACCACCAGGTCACTCTGCCCGGCCGCCTCGTCAAAAAAGCGGTTAATCGAGCTGAGCGTGCTGTTGTTGGTGGCATTAACCGAGACCATCGCCGCCACCCCCACCACAATGCCCGCCGCCGTCAACGCCGTGCGCACCCACCGTGACCGCAAATTACGCAGAACCATCAGCCAGGGGAGACTGAGTTGGAATCCAGCCAGTTGAAACATTCCTAGATCCTACAGCTCCAACTCGCGCATCACGCGCATGATGTTACGAATATCCTCGCTTTCCCCCGATTTGGCCTGGATAGCAAGGGTTTGCACGATACGGCCGTCTTTCAAAAACACCACCCGGTCGGCATAGCTGGCCGCCCGCGGATCGTGCGTCACCATTACAATCGTCTGCTGCAGCGCTTCAGCCGATTGGCGCAGCAGCTCCAAAATCGCCGTGCCCGACTGAGAATCCAGGTTGCCTGTCGGCTCATCGGCCAGCACAATCTCCGGGTCGTTGACAAAGGCGCGAGCAATGGCCACCCGCTGCTGCTGGCCACCGCTCATCTGGTCCGGCTTATGGTCGCGCCGTTCCGCCAACCCCACCATGGCCAACAGCCTGTTGATCTTCTCCTGATGCTGCTCAATGCGCTGCCCATCGATCAGCAGTGGCAACGCCACGTTTTCAGCGGCCGTCAACGTCGGGACCAGGTTGTAGAACTGGAAAATAAAGCCCACCCGGCGCCGCCGCACTACCGTCACCTCATCATCCGAAAGGTGGGTGATGGGATGACCAGCCAGGGTGATCTCGCCCGAACTCGGCTCATCCAGCCCGCCCAGCAGGTGCAGCAGTGTACTTTTGCCCGACCCTGATGGTCCCATCACCGCGACAAACTCACCCTTGACCACGTTAAAAGAGACCTCATGCAGCGCCGTCACAATGACCTCGCCCATGTTGTAACTTTTACTCACACCAATCGCTTCTAAAACGGCCATATTAACTCTCGATCCTTTCGTGATATTTCCCACAACTTAATGTTACTCAACAACCACGTGAAAACCAATTACAAAGCCCATTTCCCCCTGTCACCCACTGGTCACCGAATTGACAACCCCAGACTGAGCCGATATAATCGGGACTCTGGGTATATTGGCTGAGTTTGTTGAAAAGGTCGCTTTACAATTGCACATTCTGTAGAGTGCGTAGCGAGTCAAAAAAGGGTACAAGATGACTCTCCCGTACGTATTTGTGTGTCAAGTCACGCCTGAATAACGCGTCGTAAACGACAATTTGATAACGAAGATTTTCTCGGCCTATGCCTTACAAAAAATTGCGCGTAGGTCGATTTTTTGTTTATAATGACCACATCCTTTTTGACGAGACAGGACCTGTATGAGTAACGACGATACCAATTTTATGGAAGAGCTTTTAGACCAGCATGATTACGAGGAGCCACAAGTTGGCGATATTCGTAAAGGCATCATAGTGGCCATAACGCCGCAAGGCGTTATTGTAGACTTGGGCCTGAAGCGTGATGGTCTGGTCCCCTCTTCCGACTTGAGCAAGCTGGAACCCGAAGAACGAGAGGCGCTGAAGATTAACGACGAGATTCCGATCTACGTCACCAACACAGACGCGCCCGACAGTTTGTTCGTTTCTATTCACCTGGCTCAGCTGAACCAGGATTGGATCAATGCGGAAACGCTCATGGAAAGCGGTGAAATCTTCGAAGGCGAAGTCATCGGTTACAACAAGGGTGGCGCGATTATTCCATTCGGCCGTTTGCGTGGTTTTGTCCCGGCTTCACATCTCAGTGAGCTGTCGCGTGGCCTCAATGACCGGCAGCGCCAGCAAAAACTGGCCAAGCTGCGCGGCCAAAAGGTGCCGGTAAAGATCATCGAAGTGGATCGCCGCCGCCGCCGCCTGGTCTTCTCGCAGCGTGATGCCCAGAAAGAATGGGAAGACAAGCGCAAGAAGGAACTGCTCAAGGATCTGAAAGAAGGCGACGTATTGAGCGGCCGGGTTAGCGGCCTGCGTGACTTTGGTATCTTTGTTGACCTGGGCGGTGCTGACGGTCTGGTGCACATTTCGGAGCTGGCCTGGTATCGCATTGACCACCCACGCGAAGTGGTGAAAGTGGGTGATGAAATTGAGGTGTACGTCCTCAACATCAACCCAGATTCACAGCGCATCAGCCTGAGCCGCAAGCGCCTGCTGGAAAATCCGTGGTCTACCGTGGAAAAACGGTACCATCATAACCAGCTGGTGGAAGGCAAGATCACACGCATTGTGGATTATGGCGCTTTTGCCGAGATCGAACCCGGTGTTGAAGGGCTGCTTCACCTGTCGCAGCTGTCGCGCAGCCAGGTTGAAAACGCCCAAGAAGTGGTCAAAGAGGGTGAAACTCACCTGCTGCGTATCGTGAGCATCGATCCTGATCGCCAGCGCATTGGGCTGAGCCTGCGTGCGGTGAATGCCAATGAGCAAATTGAGTGGATGGCCACGCGTGAAGCGGCCGTTGCTGAAGAAAGTGGTGACGTCGACGAAGAACCGGCTGATGATGAGGATGCGTTCGACGATACGGCCGTTGCCGACGAGTTCAGCGACGATGCTGAGTATGATTATTTTGATGATGAAGACGAATCAGACGAAGATGCTGATTTCGACGACGATGATGACGGTGACGATGATTAAAGCTGACCGGGCTGGCAGCACGGCCGGTTAGCGCCAAAAGTTTCACAGGATCATGTAACGATTTTGTGTCGAAAGGATATGTATGTCTAAAGACGAAAAGCTGGAAGTTGAAGGGACAGTGACTGAATTACTGCCCAATACGCAGTTCACGGTCGAGCTGGATAATGGCCACAAGGTGTTGGCCTACCTCTCTGGCAGAATGCGCAAATATTACATTCGCATTTTGTTGGGCGACCGCGTGCGGGTGGAAATGACGCCCTACGACCTGGAGCGAGGTCGGATTACCTACCGGTATCACCGCAACAAGGCCCGTTGACAGTTACCTTCCAGCCAGTTGAATATTTCGCAGGGAACGCCTCAGCCAAGCTGGGGCGTTTTTAATTTTTTGGGGAGACAATCAGGCAAACCCAGTCACGTACCTGGATTTTTTCGGTGATGTGGCCACCAGCGCGGATAACGGCCGTTTCTACCATACCCAGCTGCTCTTCAATAATTCCACTCAAAATCAGCTTGCCACCTGGGGCCACATACTCTAGCAAGCGATCATTGTCACACAGCGAGACGATAACGTGGGCCAAAATATTCACCACCACGATGTCCCAAGGCGTGACGGGCACATCGGCCAGCACACCTTCGTGCACCTGAATCGAATCGATCTGGTTTTGGGCTGCGTTGTTTTGGGTCGTCTCCACTGCCAGAAAGTCGGTGTCAAAAGCGCGCACAGCCCCTGCCCCCAACTTTACGGCCGCAATAGCCAGAATGCCCGAACCCGTGCCCACATCCAACACCGAATGACCTGGCTTTACGGTCTGTTCCAGCGCCTGCAAGCACATTTGCGTCGTGGGATGTAAACCGGTACCAAACGCCATGCCAGGGTCCAGCACCAACACAACGTCGTCTGGTTGGGCAAAGTCGCCAGTGTCGGCATTACGGCCGTTTTCCACCCAGCTCGGTTGAATCCACACCCTTTTGCCTATACGAAAAGGATGGTAGTGAGCTTTCCAGGCATTGGCCCAATCTTCTTCCTTAAGCTGGCGAAAGGTTGGCGGAGGAATAGGATACATCCGGCCCATGTGATAGAGAATCTCTTCCAGCCGCTGGCGCAGCTCAGGGGTATCTTCACCCTCAGGCACGTAAATTTTGACGGTGACGGCCGTTTCCAAAGCATCGGGTGCCGGATTTGTTTCGTCGCCCAGCTGCTCTAGCACCACACCATCGTTATAGGCAAACGGCCGTAGCACTTCCGCCACCGCTTCGGCCCCTTCCCCATCCGTAATCACACTGACTTCCAACCAGTAAGTGGTCGCCATCTAAAATCCCAATGCGTTGCGCAGTTGGTCCCAAAAACCCCGCTCACCCTGCGGCACCACTTCTTTGCCCAGGGTACGGGACAATTTTTGGAACAGTTCTTTTTGCTCGTCGGTTAGCTTTTGCGGCACAGCTACCTGGATCAGCACGTGCTGGTCACCCCGCCCCATCGGCGCGCCGCGCCCCGAGCGGTCTAATCGCGGCACTCCCTTATTGCGCAGCCGAAAAACCTTGCCCGGCTGCGTGCCTGCGGGAATATCGAGCGGCTCATCCCCATCGAGCGTGGGCACCATGATGCTGTCGCCCAGCGCCGCCTGCGCCACGTTAATATGCAAATCGAGGTAAATATCCTCACCGCGCCGCCGGAAAAAGTCGTGCGGCCTCACATCAATCACCACAAACAGGTTTCCGGGCGGTCCCCCATCCTGGCCAGGCCCGCCTTCGCCGGTGAGCCGAATTTGAGTGTCGCTGTCCACCCCCGGTGGCACTTTTACCTTCAGCGAGCGCACTTCGTTCACCTGCTTCTGGCCATTGCAGGTCGGGCAAACCTCAGGAATCAGTTCGCCTGTGCCGTTGCAGGTGGTGCAGGTGGTAACATTCACAAAGGAGCCAAGGATAGACTGCTGCACGCGGCGCACTTCACCCGAGCCATTGCAGGTGGTGCAGGCAATCGGACTGCTGCCCGGCTTGGCGCCGCTGCCATGACAGGTGGCACACGTTTCGGGGCGGCGAATTTCTACATCTTTTTCTACGCCAAACACCGCCTCTTCGAAGGAGATGGTGAGATCGGTGCGCAGGTCCATGCCGCGCCGTGGACCGCGTCGGCGGCGACGATTGCCGCCAAACCCGGCGTTAAACAGCTCTTCAAAAATGTCGCTAATGTTGCCAAAGCCACCACCTTCAAAACCACCAAATCCACCGGCCCCGTTTTCTACTCCGGCATGGCCATAGGTGTCGTACATGTTGCGCTTGCGTTCGTCAGAGAGCACTTCATAGGCTCGCTGGATCTCTTTGAACTTATCTTCAGCGCCATGATCTTTGTTGACGTCGGGATGATATTGGCGTGCCAGTTTGCGATACGCTTTTTTGATATCTTCTTTGGAAGCGCCGCGGGCGACGCCGAGCACGTCATAAAAGTCTTGTTGTGTGGCCATAGCTGTCCTTAAAAATCAAAGATTTCGCAGACGGCCACGAAGCTCGTTTTGGTCTGCGAAATCTATTTTCTCCTAAACGGTGGCTGAGGAATCAGGCGTCGCTGAACTCACCTTCAATGAAATCCTCATCCTCGGTGGTACGGCCGTCCGTACCCCCATTGGCGGCTGAACTGGCGGCACCGGGCTGCTGGTACATGGCGGCACCCGCTTCATTGAGCACACTTTGCAGCTTGTTAACGGCCGTTTCCAACGCTTCCGCATTCCCGCTACCAGACAATACCTCTTTCACGGCATCAATCTGGCTCTGGATGGCCGCCTTAGTGGGTTCTGGTAGCTGTTGGCCGTTGTCTTGCAGGAACTTCTCGGCACTGTAAACGGCCGAATCTGCCTTGTTACGCGCCTCTACCTGCTTGCGCCGATCTTCGTCCTCGGCAGCATGAGATTCTGCATCCTGCACCATGCGCTCGATTTCCGTATCGGTCAGCCCGCTGGACGGGATAATCTGCATGGCCTGCTTTTTGCCAGTGGCTTTGTCTGCGGCCGTCACGTTTAAAATACCGTCGGCGTTGATGTCAAACGTCACCTCAATCTGCGGCACACCTCGCGGTGCCGGGGGAATCCCATCCAGAATAAACTTGCCCAGGCTCTTGTTGTCGGCCGCCATCTGGCGCTCGCCCTGCGTCACGTGGATTTCCACCTGTGTCTGACTGTCAGAAGCGGTCGAAAAGACCTGGCTTTTCTTGGTCGGGATGGTCGTGTTGCGCTCGATTAGCGGCGTGGAAACACCACCCAGCGTTTCAATGCTCAAAGTCAGGGGCGTTACATCTAGCAGCAGCACGTCCTTCACGTCACCGCCCAACACACCCGCCTGAATGGCCGCGCCAATACCAACCACCTCATCGGGATTCACGCCTTTGTGCGGCTCTTTGCCAAAGAATTGGCGCACCGCCTCTTGAATAGCAGGGACGCGGGTCATACCACCTACCAAAACCACCTGGGTGATGTCGCTCTTGGAAACGCCCGCATCCTTCAGCGCCTGGCGGCACGGCTCGATGGAGCGCTTCACCAGTTCATCGGTCAACTGCTCAAATTTGGCGCGGGACAGAGTAAGGTTCAAATGCTTTGGACCGGTGGCATCGGCAGTAATGTAAGGCAAATTGAGTTCGGTCTGCATGGTGGTAGACAGCTCGATTTTGGCTTTTTCGGCTGCTTCCCGCAAACGCTGCAACGCCTGGCGGTCTTCACGCAGGTCAATGCCCTGGTCCATCTTGAACTGTTCCGCCGCCCAGTCGATAATTTTCTGGTCGAAGTCGTCACCACCCAGGAAGGTATCGCCGTTGGTGGATTTCACCTCAAAAACGCCGTCGCCCACTTCCAGAATGGAAATATCGAAGGTACCACCACCCAAATCGTAGACGGCAATCAGCTCGTCGGCGTTGCTGCCCAGGCCATAGGCCAGGGACGAGGCCGTTGGCTCGTTGACGATGCGCAGCACTTCAAGGCCGGCAATCTTGCCTGCGTCCTTGGTTGCCTGGCGCTGGCTGTCATTAAAGTAAGCGGGCACGGTGATAACTGCCTGGGTTACCGGCTGGCCCAAATAGGCTTCGGCATCGGCCTTGATTTTTTGCAGGATCATGGCCGACACTTCCGGTGGGGAATATTCCCGATCGCTCAGCACAACACGCACGTCACCATTGGGCGCTTTGCGCACTTCATAGGGGACGTATTTCAGCGCTTTTTGCACCACAGGGTCATCAAATTTACGCCCCATGAAGCGCTTTACGGAAAAAACGGTATTGAGCGGGTTGATAACCGCCTGACGCTTGGCTACCTGCCCCACTAACCGTTCGCCGGTTTTGGTGTTGATGGCGACGATGGAGGGGAAAGTACGGCCGCCTTCCGCGCTGGAGATGACAACCGGTTCGCCGCCTTCCATAACGGCCGCTACGGAGTTTGTGGTTCCTAAATCGATTCCAATTATTTTGCCCATGTTTATTATTCCTTGTGTTTGTTTTACGCGGCTACGACAACAAGCGACGGCCGTATCACACGATCCCCAATTTTGTATCCGGTTTGCAGGACGCGGCACACCACCCCGCTCTCGTAGACATCGGTCACTTCCTGGGTGATGGCTTCATGCAGGTTTGGATCAAACGGCTGCCCAACGGCATCAATGGGGGTCACATTAAATGTGTCGAGCGTGGCCAGAAGTTTGCGCTGCACCAGCTGGATGCCTTCCAACCAGCTGTGGCCCTGAATTTCCGCGGGCAGACTTTCCATCGCCCGTCCAAAATCATCCACGATGGGCAGGAGCTTGTCGATAACGTTGGCCGTGGCGTTGCTGTACGCATCCAGCCGCTGCTTTTCCATGCGTTTGCGAGCATTGGCAAACTCCGCCTGGCTGCGCATCCAGCGATCTTTATAATCTTCGGCCTCAGCCTGGGCCGCAGCCAGCTGCTGTTCTAACGTGGGCGGTTCAGCCACTGCCGTTCCTGCCTCAACCTCGGTCACACCATCGGGGGCGTTGCCAGCCACTTCCGGTTCTTCGACGGCATCCTGAATTTCTTCAGCTTTTGTCTGGTCATTCACAAGCAGTTACCTCACTAAACAGACTCTTTGCGGTCTGGATCTTCCAAATAGTAATCGTACACAAAGCCGCTCATCAGGTTGGCCACATACTGCACGGCCGCGACGTTACGGCCGTATGACATGCGCGTCGGACCAATGACGGCCACGGTACCGCTAAACTGGTCAGCCACACCGTAGCGGGAAAGAATAATCGAGCAATCTTTTAGCTCTTCCCAACGGCCGTCGCCGCCAATCACCACCTGCACCCCACCCGGCGACGTTTGCGTTTCGGCCAAAACGTTCGCCAGCAAGGTCCGCTCTTCCAGCACCCGCACCGCCTGCCGGGTGCCCGCGTCCTCCACAATATTCATCAATCCATCGCGGTAAATTTCGGTAATGGTGCGCGTATCGGAACGGCGCAGCGCTTCCAGCGTCAGCCTGGCCACGTCCGATTCCAGTTCATCTAGATGCCCTGTATTCAAACGGTAGATGGCCTCGTCATACGTAGCGTCGGCCAGCAGCAAGTTCATACGGTCCGCCGCCGCGCTGAGGCGTGCCTGAGACAACGGTTCGGCCAGCGTCAGCATCTGCTGCTTCACCTCGCCGCCATACAGCACCAAAATCATCAGCACCAGGCGACCCTGCGTAGAAATGAGTTGGAGATGTTTAAAGCGGTTAGAGCGGGGGCGCGGCGCGGTCACAAAACTGGCCCCCAGGGAGGTGCGCGCCAGGATGGCCGCCGCCAGCTTCATCCACTGGTCCAGATCCAACCGGGCCTGGTGGAACTGGTGCCGGATCATCTGCTCTTCGTGGATAGGCAGGCGAAACTCTCCCAGCAGCTTCTGCACAAAGTAGCGATAACCAACCTCTGTAGGAATACGTCCGGCCGAAGTGTGCAGCTGAACCAGGTAGCCCATTTCATCCAGCGCCGCCAGTTCATGGCGCACCGTGGCCGAACTCACGTCCAGGTCATACTGCTCAACCAGCCCTTTGGAACTCACCGGCTGGCCAGTTTCGACATAGGTACGAACAACTAAACCTAATATTTTTTCTTGTCGATCGGTCAGTATTTCAAACATATCGCGTTTCGACGAACATACAATGAGACTAGTGTTGCCGCTTGCAAGTCCTAGTCTCATTGAGTTTGATATTTGGTTAGCACTCTTGCTTGATGAGTGCTAAAAGGGTGCTTCAAATATCATAACATGCCGCCAAACAAGCGTCAAATAAGAACCATGTTAGATCAGGGGGTAAAACAGGTGAGAATTAATCTTGTGAGGAGAGAGAGGTGGTATCAGACGGCCGTATCTCGTCCAGCGCATCGGGCAGGGGTTCCTTACGGCTTTTGCGCTCGATAATTTGCCAGATCGTGCGCAGGATAATTTTGAGATCAAGCAAAATTGACCAGTTTTCCATGTACCACAGATCGTACTTGGTTCGTTCGGCGATGGACGTGTCGCCGCGCAAGCCATTAACCTGCGCCCAACCGGTCATGCCGCCTTTTTCCTGGTGGCGGTCCATATAACGCGGCACCGTCTGGCGAAACTGCTCAACGTAATGCGCCTGCTCTGGGCGCGGCCCCACCAGGCTCATCTCGCCCAGCAGCACATTGATCAGGTTGGGCAGCTCATCAGCCTCAATTTTGCGGATGAAAGTGCCCAACCGCGTCTGGCGCGGATCGTTATCGGTGGTCCAGCCAGGACCGTTTCGTTCCGCATCACGCCTCATAGAGCGAAACTTAATCATGCGGAATGGTTTGGCGTCTAACCCCATGCGCTCCTGCACAAAAAAGACCGGGCCGGGGGATTCCAGCTTGATGGCCATGGCAATCAACATCATCAACGGGGAGAGGAGTACCAGGCCAAACGCTGCACCCAGCAAATCCATCAGACGTTTGAAGATGAGCAGGTAGCCACGCAGGGCATAATCGCGCACAGAGAGCAGCGGCAGCCCGCCTAATTCGTCAATGCTGGCCTGGGATGTCACAAATTGGAACACATCGGGGAAAATTTTGATGGAAACCCGACCGCGTTCACAGTAAGAAATGACGCGCACGGTTTCGCGATGCCCTTTTTCTGGCATGGCAATGATGACTTCATTGATACCGAGCTGCTCAATCAGCACGGGCAAATCTTCTGGGCTGCCCAATATCGGCATGCCGCCAAATTCTTTGCCGTTGTCTAGCCCATTTACCACGCCCATTAGCTCGTAGCCCAGGTAGGGCGAATGCAAAATGCGCTGGATTACCGCATAAGCCATGTCACCAGTCCCCACCACAATGAGCCGATCTTTGCCCCAGCCCCGGTTGCGCAGGGCTGCCCGCACCATTTGGTGCAGGGCACGGCCCAAAACCAGCAGCACAATGGTGATGACCCAGGCGTAAATGATCATCGCCCGGGGATAATCGAGAATAACCCGGTCGCCCTTAAACAAGAAGGTGGTGAGCGCTACGGCCAGCAGGGTGCCAATAGAAACGGCCGCAAACACATAATAAAATTGGTCAACGCGAGAAACCGCCCGGGGAATGTAATACAGACGATAAAAAAACAGGGCAACCACGATAGAGATAATCTGCACCATCAGCAAACCGGAATAGGCACTCAACGGCACAGTCGTGGCCAACGGTTCGGGCCAATCGATGACAATCCTCAGCCGGTAAGCCAACACGAAAGCGACAGCGATGAGGAAGGCATCCAGGATCACCAGGGAAATGGTGTATATCGTGCGAATCCGCTGTGTGGACATGATAGTATTGTATCAAAGTGCCAGAGGGCAACCAACCGACCAGGCAACGGCCGTCTGCCGTTCAGGCTTTGTTAAACCTACGTCAACGGCGCATTCATAAATTGATCCTATAATCATGACAGACCTTTCTAATTTTCTATGGAGCAAGCACATGATTTCCCGTTTAGCCTCTAGCCTTAGCGTTATTGTTTTGAGCATCATTGTTTTTCTGGGTGGCTACGTTTTAGGCCAATCGCCCGTCGCACCTGTTCAAATTTTTGCGGATACGGCCGTTTCCCCGCCCACCACCGCCGAATTTGAACCCTTCTGGGAAGTGTGGGAGTTGGTCCACGAGCGTTACCTGCGCCAGCCGGTAGACAACACCGCGCTCGTGGAAGGTGCCATCGAAGGGATGCTAGCCGCGTTAGGCGATCCGCACACCAGCTACCTCTCCCCCGCAGACCAGCAGGCCGCAGAAGAATCTATGGATGGCGAATTTCAGGGCATTGGGGCTGAAGTAGAGGACGTGGACGGCAATATCACCGTGGTGGCTCCCATCGACGGCTCTCCGGCGGCCGCGGCGGGCATCCAGCCAGGCGACATTTTGCGTATGGCCGATGGCGTGGAGCTAACCGGCATGGACGTGACAGAAGCTGCGGCCCTGGTACGTGGTCCAGCGGGCACCACCATCAGCCTGGTCATTGAACGGGAGGGCGAACTGCTTAACATCGACATTGTGCGAGACGTGATTAAGTTGGCCACCGTGCGCGGCGAAATTTTGGACGAAGGCATTGCCTATCTGCGCCTGAGCCGCTTTGGCAATACGACCGACGAGGAGCTGGAAGAAATTTTGCCGGGGCTGCTGGCCGAAAATCCTTCCGGGTTGATTTTAGACCTGCGCCGCAACCCTGGCGGTTCCCTCGAAACGGTGGTCGAAATCGCCGACCAGTTTTTGGGCGACGGTCTGGCCCTGGTGGAACGTTTTGGCGATGGGGAGGAACGGCCGTTTGAAATCAGCGACGACGGGCTGGCCCAGGACATCCCCATGGTGGTGCTCATTGACGAAGGCAGCGCCAGCGCCTCAGAAGTGCTGGCCGGAGCAATTCAAGATCGCGGGCGTGGGGTGCTGATTGGGCAGATTTCCTTTGGCAAGGGCACCGTGCAAACCTGGCACACCCTGTCCAACAATGGCGGTGTGCGGGTAACAATTGCCGAGTGGCTGACCCCCAACAAAAGCTCTATCGACCAGGTGGGCTTGACACCCGACTACTACATCCCCCTGCCCAACGTAGAAAACGGGGCGGCGTTTGAAGATACGCAGCTGCAAGCGGCCATTGACTTTTTGCAGGGTGAGGCAATTATCAGCATTCCACCGGAGCCGGATTTGCAAAACTAGTATTGCGCCGCGAAATTCGCATAGGGTAATTGATAATGGTGAAATACTAGCGGCAAATAAAGGTGGCAGGTGGCAGGTGGCAGGCTCAAGCCTAACTTGCCCTTGTCACCCCTTCATCCCCCCACCGAACTCTCCCGCACAATCAGCTTGGGCGGCAAAACGACGGAGGAGGATTCCAGGTTTTCTTCGTCGTCGAGCAGGGTGAGCAGCTGCTTTACACCCTGGCGGCCCATCTCAGCCACGTCCTGACGCACGGTGGTGAGGGAGGGTGAGAAATAGGGCGATTCAGGAATGTCGTCAAAACCGACAATGGCTAGATCTTGGGGAATTTGCCGGCCCATTTGCCGGGCCACCTTCATCGCGCCCAGGGCCATCTGATCGTTACAAATAAACACGGCATCCATCTCCGGATGCCACTCCAGCAGCATGCGAATGCAGCGCTCGCCGCTGCTAGGTGTCCAATCGCCGTTAGCAATAAAACTTTCATCAACAAGACGGCCGTTTGCCGCCACCTCCTCACGCCAGCCCTGTTCACGCTGCCGGGCTTCCCACCAATTCATCGGCCCGGTGATCAGGCCAATATTTTGCCGCCCTTGGGCAATGAGATGCTGCGTGGCAATACGGCCACCATGTTTATTGTCGATGACGGCCGTTACCAAATTCGGCCGTGGCTGCGTGTTCAAAAATACAATCGGCACCGTCAGGTTGGGCAGCGCCTGCTGGATCAAGTCCCGATTTTGTCCAATTTCTGGCACCGCCCACAAAATGCCATCAACGTGATAAGACAAAATCTCACGCAGCACCTGGTTGGCATCAAACACCTCCGCGTTGGGCAAAATGTTCAACATCAACGAGTAATCCTCTTCAACGGCCGCTTCCTGAATCCCTTGCAGCAGCAGCGACGGCCCGTACAGACCAATGCTCGAACTCACCACCCCCAAAGAGTAACTGCGGCCACGAATCAGGCTGCGGGCAATCTTGCTGGGCTGATAGCCCAAATCATCAATGACCTGCTGCACATGTTCTCGGGTATCTGAGGCGACATCAGGACGGCCGTTTACCACCCGTGACACGGTCTGAGTTGAAACCCCAGCCGCCGCCGCAACCTCTTTAATCGTGACCCGTTTGAAATTCATTCTTGCTACCTGCTACCCTGATTATC
>ERZ761607.3841-NODE-3841-length-13991-cov-5.397245_pt1 | contig 13991 bp, 11 predicted proteins | sample MGYA00511164_ERZ761607 | MGnify/ENA primary metagenome ERZ761607 (study PRJEB28899, sample SAMN02445080) | bioreactor sludge metagenome | biome: EBPR sludge | place: Australia: Brisbane, Thorneside Wastewater Treatment Plant | collected 2011-06-22 ...
TTACAGATAAAGATCCCGTGCCCTATCTACCCACTACGACCCGGGGAGAACCCATTCCCCGCCTCTTACTATCCCCTTTTTTGATTTTTCGTACGGCACGGAGACGTCGCCAAAGCGTTGGCGGTTTGCGCTCGAGCCTTTCGGCGATGCCCGCCGATAAGACCGCATGGGAAGATGGCGTGAGTGGGCGCTCTTGCTTGGGGTGGGCGCACGCTCGGTTTCGGCCGGAACTTGCGCATCGGATCCGGCCGAAGACTTCGCGGAGTGTTTGCGCAAGACGGCGAAAAATGTGGACGAAGCCATTGGCCTTTTGCCAACTAGCCAAGACGGCGCCGATGTATGCGAGTCGATGACCTTTCTGCGCCGTTCGAGCAGTCCGCAGGGCGAGGATATTCGTCCTTCCGCTCCCGGTCAGGGCCCGCGCTTCGGTCTCATTTGCGGAAACGGAAACGTCTATCTGCGGTTAACGACGGATCCCGAGGGGCCTCACTTTCGCTCGGCCGAGATCCTCGTCCGTAACGGCCGCGGTCTTCGCCCTTTTCGGATCGCCTCGCGCGATGGCGGCGGGCTGCTCGTGGAGGAAAACCCGATGGCCCAGCACGGGGGGGCGTTGGCGGGCAAACGCTGCACGGATTGCCACGGCATCCCGACCCTCCTTCTTTTTCCGAACTACAACCGCTGGCCGAGCATGGTCGGCGACGACGACGACCAAATTCCCTCCGACCAAGTTGAGGCGCTCAAGGCGGCCCTGCGGAGCTTTCGCGAGCGAAAGGAGCCTCGCTTCGAGCCGGCCCTTCGAAGAATGCGGGCGACCGACAACGAGCTGTTCCCTTGGCGATTCCCTTTCACGCTGGACGTTCGGACTCGCCCCAACGCCCAGTTCTCGGCGCAGGCGCTCTCGCTGAACGGATTGATCCTTGGCGAGAGCGTGACGCAGTCCCCTCGCTTCGCGGACCTGGCCGTGACAAGCGCGCTCGTTTTCAACCCCATGTGTCGTCCCCCAAGCGAGCTTCTCGTTCGATTGCGACGGGTCGCCGAACTCCTGGGCGTCCCGGATGTCGTGAAGTCGGCCCGGGGCGGAGACTACCATCCTCGGGCCCAACCGCTTTTGCTCGGCCAAATCCTGGGAATCCACGACTTCAAGGCCGACGCGCAAGAACCGACGCGTCGGGAGTCTGCCTCCTTTGACTACGTGGGCGGCGGGACGACGGGCATGCTCCAGCGGATGATGGGTCCGATCCTCGAGAAGGCGGCCGCTCGGCTTCCGAAAGGCATCGATGTGCCGGAGCCCCGTTTGAATTTTAGCGACTACGAAGACGAAGAGGGCGTCGTCGCCAGCGGGGGCGGCGACCTCTACCTGAAGGAGGGCTGGCGGGTGGCGGATCTCCTTGGAAAGCAGGTGTCGTCGCGGGATCTTACGAAACTTTGCGAGTCGGACGCGGGTGCGGCCATCGCCGAGGCCGCGGTGAACGAGCTCGGTCGCGCGATCAAAAAACTTGAGGCCGCCCAACCGCCGATCGCTCGGCGGAGATCCGACGAAGGCACGCTCGGCAACGCCGCGGGGCGCTCTCGAGGCGTCCATCTGTCCCGGGCGGTCGAAACGATGCGCGTCCATTGTGCGCACTGCCACGCAAGCGAAGTGCAAACATCCTGGTTGCGGACGGACGACGGCCAGGAGTGGCTGCGCGAAGCGGTCTTACAAGTGAAGAGACTCAAGATGCCCCCCCTCGGCGAGGACAACCCCCGTCGAGAGGAGCTCGGGCCGGCCGATCGTGACCGGCTTCTCGAGAATCTCCGGAACGTTTTGCATCGCTAACGACTCGGCCCCGAGTTCGTTCGATCACCGGAAGGTCATGTACTCGCCGTAGAAACAGTTGCCGATTGCCACGAACAACTGCGTCGCGCTCGCCATACGCGCGCAGACGCCGGTCTCGAAGACGCTCGCCATCGTGCCGCCCGAGGAGCAGATTCCCGTCGACGTGACTTCGCCGCTGACGCGGCTCCCGCTTCCCCCCGTGACAATCATGTGCCAAGTTCCGTCTTCTTTCTTGGCGAGCATGGCCGCACCGGCGATAGAATCTCCGCTGCAGTGCCGGGCCAAGAGAATCTTGATCGAGCCGAGCGAGGAGACATCGAAGGTGTGTGTACCACCGCTCGTGATCTCGCCCACGTCTTTGAGCTGCGAAGCCATGGCCGCGGGCGGCTCGGCCGACGCGCACTTCACGACGCGGTGGGAGTTGAGCGGATCCACGAGCACTTTGACCGAAAAACTCCGGTCGAGGCGTTTTCTCCCGAGACTGCCTTCGGCTTTGTTTGCGCCGATCGCCAGGACCATGAGGTAGCGCGGATAGGTCGTCGTCACGGGGGGAGTCCCTTCGGTGACGGCTTGGGTGCCGTCGTTCGTGACGCTCGTGATCTCGAGTTTGTCGAGGGTCAAGCCGCCGCCGAGATTGGGACTCGCGCGGTCGAGGAGCGATCCCCCTCCCTGTGTGATTTTCTCGACGGGCAGGGGCGAAGTTAAGAGCTCACCCGTGCCCGGGGCTGGCGCCGGCGGCGTCGAACTGAACAGGCGCAAAACGCCGCTCGTGTCGCGGAAAGCTCCGTCGCACGCTCGACTCGTCAGGAGTAAATTGAGTTGGGTCACGAGGATATCGAACTCGACGGTGTTCTGAACGTGCTTCTGGGCGCGGAAAGCGCCCACGAAGAACTGGTTCAGGCTGAAGGCCAGCCCGGCCATCAAGGTGGCCGCGACGATGACTTGAACGAGCGAGAAGCCCGCGAGCTTGTTCTTTTTCACGGATACAGAATAGCGGAGAACGCGACGATTCCAATCGCCGCTCGGCGTATGCGTGCGGTGGCCCCACACACTTTCGCGTTAGTTCGGATAGCGAGAGTTAGTCGGCGCGGGTCTCGGTCGCCGTAGCCTCGTTCGCCCAAAAGGGCTAAAGTCCTTCCGTGCTCAAACGGAAGGCCTTGGATTGGCTCTCAACGAAGGCGTTACCGCTTTGGCTAGAGCGCGGCATCGACTGGTCGGGTGGGGGCTTCTTCGAAAACCTTTCGCCCGAGGGCGAAGCCCTCATAGGCCCGAAGCGCTCGATGGTCCAGGCTCGCCAGATCTACAGCTTTCGCACCGCCATCGCCTTGGGAGTTTGCGGCACGGGCCCGGCCGCGAACGCCATCGAGCACGGCGCGACGTTTTTGCGCGGACCGTGTTCGCTCGCCTCGGGAGCCTTCGCGCATTCCGTCTCTCCCGAAGGTACCGTTCACGACGCCAATCCCGATCTTTACGCGCAGGCTTTCGCGCTTTTTGGGCTCGCGCAGCTCCACGCCCTCAGTCCCCGGGCGCCGTTGCGCGCCCGCGCTTTCGCGTTGCTCCAGTACCTGGAGCGCGAACGCAAACTCCCCGAGGGGGGATACTCGGAACTGAGTCAGGGTCACGCCGTCTACGTGTCGAATCCCCACATGCATCTGCTCGAGGCGGCGCTCGCTTGGATGGAGGTCGACGGCGACCCGCGCTGGCGCGCCCTCGCGCGCTCGCTGTTGGACCTTTGTCTCGATCGCTTCATCGACGCCGGGACCGGAATGCTCGCCGAGCAGTTCACGGAGCGATGGAAGCCGATCCTTTGGGAAGGAAAGTTCTACTTCGAGCCCGGGCATCACTACGAATGGTGTTGGCTCATGGGGCGTTACGAAGCGCTGACGGGCGAGGATCTCTCGACGGCCCGGCTTGGACTCTTCGATCGCGCCGAATCCTACGGAGTGCGGAGCGAGCGCGGCGCGGTCGTCGACGAAGTTTGGAGCGACGGCACGGTCAAGACGGCGAGTTCTCGTTTTTGGTCCCAGTGCGAAAGGGTCAAGGCGGCCGCGCAGCTCGCGCGCACGCGCAAGGACGAGCGCTTTCGGGCCGCCGCCGAGCAAGCGCTGGCGACCCTGCTTCGTTACTTCGAGACGCCGTTGCCGGGGCTCTGGTTCGATACCTGGAGCCACGAAGGGATCTTCGTTCCGCAGCCCGCCAAGGCGAGCTCGCTCTACCACATCATCGGGGCGATCCAGGAGTATTCCGCGCATCCGGAGCGGACGGGCGAATAGGGCCGTAGAAGGCGCTAGGGCGACGGGGTCGCGTGGCCCAGCAGGCGTGACCAGATCGCGTTGCAGCGCTGGAGGAGCGAGGGCCGTCCCCCCGGAAGGGGGGCTTCGGTCGCGGCTTGAAGCACGGGGGCCGAAGGAGGGGGCGGTCGGATGGGCTCGGGTACCTGGGCTCCCATCGAGACGAGCAGGGCGCGGATCGGGCCGTTTTCCTCGCTCTCAACGTAAGGCAGCATGCGTTGCAGCGTCTTCTCGAAAATCTCGGGCGCCAGGGCTTTTCGCGACAGCAGGAAGTCTTGGAAGCGATCCCTCACGAAGCTCGAGTGGTGCAGGCGTCGTAAGAACCTTTCGTCGGGCTCGAACTTCGCGGGCAGCTTGGCGCCCATCAAAAAGGGGTTCGGCTTGACCCGTCGCAATTCGCTCGGCAGCAGAATCGCGTAGGTCTTGTACTCCGCCTCGAGGCCCATATCCCCGAGGTACATGAGGAAGGCGTCGACTTTGTCGGCGTCCGAGAAACTGACGACGTCGGGTCGGAAGAAAATCGGCTCGCCTTGCTTGGCGCGCAGGTACTCGAGCCTTTTCTGCTGAAGCTCGACCTGCAGCGTGGCGTGCGCCGCCGTGACGGGTTCGCGGTTGGCGCGAAGCTCGGTGGGCACGTCGCCAAGATTGTCGCCGACGAGTTTTCCGGGATCGGTGACGTACTTCATGCCGACGGCTTGGTTATGGTAGTTGAGCGCGGTGCCTTCGTGACCCGGGGACCATGTATAGACTTGTCGCGTGATCCTCTGCGCGACCTCCTGGGGCGAAAGACCCGCTTCGCGGTTCACGCCCTCGAATACGGCCAGAGCCGCCTCGCGTTGTTCCGGCCTAAGCCTTTCGAGGGTCGGTGCATTGTCGGGATCGTTCCCGAGCAGTCCTTCGGCCAGCTCGGGGTATTGCCAGTAGTCCGCGACGTAACGCGCGAAAGAAAGGCCGTCGTCTTCGAAGGCGGAGCGTACTCCGATGTTGAGGTGGGCGCTCGACTCCGTGCCGTCCAGTCCTTTGTGGATGAGTTTCTTGCGGGCCGGAAAGTCGTAGAGAAAGCGCTGCAGGCTCTTCTCGTGGACCTTCCATTGCTCGGAGGTCCAAGGACCAACCTGAATTTCGACGGTCGACGGATCGACGGCGATGTTGAAGCCGAATCCGTCTTCGAACTCGAACTTCCATTCCGTGAAGGAAAACTTGCCCGGATGCTCCGTCCGGCGGCACTGGGGTTGGCAGTAGGCGAAGAGGTCATCGGAAAACTGTTTGGCGACGCGAAACTCTCCGTCCGCCGTGGGGACCTGCCGACGAGCCTCGGGAATGCTCTCGTCTTCCATCCGCTTGTCGAAGATCCCGGCCAACTCGACGGACCACAGATTCAACTCGAGGCCGAAGGTCGGGGGCCAGGCGAAAGCCTTCGGCGCGAAGGGCAATAGGCCCGTGACGAGCCACGCCAAACGAAGGACAAAGGATCCCGCTGATGGCCTAAGCATCCCCTTTAGGATCGGAACTTTGACGCGCGGACTTGAGGCCCCGGTCGTGCGAGATCGGGGCCTCGTCGGGATTAGATCCCGGCGCCGTCGATGAAGGTCTCGAAGGCCTTCGCGTCGCCTTGGAAGCTACGTCCGGCCCGTACGTCGATGACGGGCGTGGCGAGGCGCTCCTCGAGCTCCGCCGGCTTCAGGCGCGTCGACCAGCTGCGGATATCCGAGACCTTACGCACATCCTTGATGATGGAGGAGCCGCCGAAGGCCGGACTCTTGTCTTGGAGATGCTTGATGATGTTCTCGGGGGAGAAGCGTGGATCGTCGTAGGCCTGCTCCTCCTCGATCTTCGCGAGCCGCAGGTAGGTGGACAAGATTCGGCCGATGTAGCCCGCGACGGCCGGCGTCGCCATCGAAGTCCCGCTCAGGTGGTCTTTGGGTGAAACCGGGTTCTCGAAGCAACGGCGGTAGTACTCGGCGCGCATCGTCGACTGGAGGGCGCCGCGGATCATCGAGAGATACGTTTCGTTGAACCAGCTGCGGGTTTTCTTGAGTTCCGATGGACGCTCGCGGCCGCTCAGGAAGCCGTTCTTCTTGAGGAAGGCGTCGTACTTGCCGTTCTCGAAACCTTCGAAGTCGAAGATTGGAGTCGCTATCGAGAAGGTCGATCCCATGCCGTTTTCCTTCTGGAGGCTCGTCTCGGCGAAGCCGCAGCTCGTCTGCTTGACGGGCGCGAGGATCGCCTCGCCGTACGACAGCACGAAGGGCGTCTCGGTCACGGGTAGGTTCATGAAACTCGAAAGCTCGTCGCGGGAGTTCATCGATCCGACGCAAAGCACGTTGCGGAAGCCGTCGTTGTTAACGACTTTCTTCGCGCCCGCGTCCTGCTCGAACTGGGCGAGGTAGCTCGAGGTCAAGTCGCAAGGGAGGGCGCTGCGCGTGCGGCCGTCCACCCACTTGGCGTCGTTGCCCGAGGCGATGACGAAGAGGGTGTGGGGCGCGTTCGAGCGGACTTCCTGCGCGACGCGGGTCTTGAAGTATTCGTAAACGACAAAGGTCCCATCCGTATTGAGCCGTTCGCGCGCGGTCGGCGGATTCGGCGAGTCGACTTCTTGCTCGAAGGTCGTGCCGAGCGACATGTTCGCGAGCTTGATGCGTTGGGCGCCGACGTAACGGATGGACTCCATCATTTCGTTGAAGAAATAGAAGTCGAGCCGGTGACGGCCCCAGAACTCGTTCAGGTACTCGCGGAACTTGGCGAGCACCGCGCCCCGCCCGCTCACGCCCAGACGCTTTTGGGCCGCGAGCAACGCCGACGGGTAGGCGTCGATCCATTCCGAGAAACCTTTCTCGAGCTCGGCGCGGACCTGCTTGTCGCGCAGCGGGATGCTTTCGCTGGAGGCCGTAATGATACGGATCGGCACGATCTGGTTCTTGGGGCTTTGGCGCGCGATGATGCCCGCGACGTGGGTGCCGTGCACCTCTTCCGCGCTGGCGCGGTCGAAGAAAGGATGCCCGCGCTCCTTGGCGAAGCGAACGATCTTCGGATCGGGTTGGCGGCGGGGCTCCTTCGAGTCGCAGAAAAAGAGGGTTCGTTCGGCCGGGCTTACGACGTTCGCGAAGTATTTGGGGAGGAATCCCATTGCGATCCGCGTGTCCCGGACGCCCGCCACGTCGTCGGGTTGATCGGCGTGGAGTTTTTCGTAGACGTCGAGAAACTCGCCGAAGATCCGAATCTGTTCGTCGAAGCCCTTCCGGACCAGGTCGAACTTGACCGTGGCGTTCGTCTGCGGATCGACGATGCGGCGGTAGAGATCCGGGGAGTAGATACCGCAGAGGGTTTCGGAAAGTTGCACCTCGGGCGAGTAGCGGGGGTAGCGATTCGTCACGGCGTTGAAGGCGGAACTCAGCGAACTTTCCAGGTCGCGGTTCTCGTGCGCAGAGTTGCGCGCCTTGTAGAACGCCCGCATCGGTTCGAGTTTCGCCGAGTAGCCCGTCGCGGCGTCGAAGCCCTTGTAGGCTTTCTCGATGTTCTCGGCGAAGAACTCGGCGCCCTCGACCGTGCGGAATTCGTAGGAAAGATCCCCGGTCCAGGGAAGCTCGGCGAGCCTTCTCCAGTTGTATTGCGTCTCGAGCGAGGCTTCGGGGCTCGGGGGGCTGCCTTCGGTGATCAGTCGTCCGAGCTTCTTGAGGTCGGCGTATTCGTCGGCGTCCCAGTAACGCAAGAAGTTCGTCGCCATGAAGAGCGAAAAGTTGCTCTCGTTGATACGGCGGAAGAGGGTATTCGCGAGACGCGTATCGGCCCGATGGATCGGCAGGAAGGTGCGCAGGAAGTCTTCGTTGGCCTTGAGGATAAGGTTGAGCGGGTGTTCGGGCGCTCCCCGGATCAATCCGTCCTGCACGCCGCGCGCGCCGAAGGAGAAGAGCGAAGCGTCGATCAAGTTCGGGTGGGGCCAGCGATCGTCGCCCATGACGTCGAGTCCGGCGCCTTTCATGCCCGCGTCGAAGCGAATCTGCCGAACGAGATCGGGGTGCGTGTAGTCCACTCCGTTATCGATGACGGCGACCGAGACGCGGCTCGGAAGCCCTGCGCCCGGCGCGTGCGTTGGTTTGGGGTTCGCCAGGGTATCGAGGGACTTGGGAAGATCCGTGCGGTCGGCAAAGATATCCGTGGGCTTCTGGTTCGCCACGCGGCAAGACGAGAGCGCGAGAAAAGTCGTGGCGAGCAAAAAACGGTTTCGCGAAAAAGGCTTCGTTCTCAAGATGGTCCCCCTTGGCTGGAGCGACCATTTTAAGGGGGAATACGGATTTTCGCCCGAGCGGGAACTTTGTCGGTCTTAGATCGCGTCTTACGGGTTTTTCGGGATCGCGTAAGGCCCGTCCAAAAGCCCATGGTCCGGCGTCAGGAAAAGCTGGTGCGAAACGTAGCGGCAGATGTCGTGGGCGCGATCCGTGGCCGAATTGACCGCTTGGGCCACCGCAGCATTCACGATCATGCCCAGGACGCCGTCGCTCTGCTGCGCCGAGGACGACTCGTTGGCGGTGGCGCGGCCTTCCCAAAGAAGGGTGCCGGTCTTCGCGTGAACGAGTCGACCGACGATCGTGACCCGCGTGTTGCTCGTGATGACGCTGAAGCGGGTCCCGTAACCCGTGACGTTCAGGTAAAGCACGGCGTCGGGGGCAAGAATCTCGGAGATTTTCTTGAGCGAGGCCTGGTGCATTTCGCCCGGCGTCGGCAAGCCGTTTTCCTTGAGCATCCGATCGATGACCTCGACGGGAAAAACGTAAAAGCCTTTCTCGGCGATCGGGCGCGTCACCGTCGCGAGACAACTGTAGGAGCCCGTCACGTCGCCGCTCGAATTGAGCGGGGGCAACACGAGGATCGATCGCGGCGAGTACTTGCGGAAGTTCGTGTAGTCGTAGGGTTTCGAAGCGCAGCCGACCACCAAGAGCAGGGCGAGGGCGACGCCAAAGGAGTTTTTCATCGGTCACTCCGTTTCGGGGTGCCCTTGGCGAGAAAGCGATCCATGAGCGCCGAAGCTTCGGGGAAACTCTGCTTCTCGGCGAGGAACTCGGCGCGGGCCAACTCGCCGTTGCCGACCTCCGAGTAGAGATAACCCAAATGCGCGCGAAAGCCGGGCGGCAGGGCAAGCCCGCGCTTCGCCGCGACGGCGACGTCTTCGCGCAGTCGCTCGATCTGACGGCTCGGCGATTCGCGTCCGGCATCCGTCATCGAGCGGTAGAGCACCGATTCGTAATTCCCCCAGTAGTAGAGCGGCTTCGAGGCGCATGCCGAAAGCAAGAGCAGCGTGCCGAGGCCCGCGAGACGGCGGATGATCATTTGGCGGGATTCCATTCGTCGTTGTCCATGCCTTCGGCCAGACGATCGACGGCTTCGCGGATGGCGAGATCGAGAACTTTGCCGTTCAACGTCGAGTCGTAGCCCGAGTTTCCGCCGAAGCCCAAGACTTCGCGGTCGCTCAAGGCGTATTCGCCGGCGCCCGACGCCGAAAAAACGACTTCCGAGGAGTCCACGTCGATCACGTTGAGCGTGACCTTCGAGTAGGCCGTCTGCTTCTTTCCGCTGCCCAGCACGCCGAAGAGCTGCCGATCGCCCGTGTCGCGGCGACCGAACTCGGTCACGTCGCCGCTGACGACGTACTTCGCGCCCTTGATGTTTTGCGGGGACTTGCGGTAGCCGGCCTCTTGGCTGAGGGCCTTCAGGTTGTCGCGATCCATGACGGAAAAGCGGCGCGTCTGTTGCAAATGGGCGATGAGGGCCGTCTTCGCCTGGTTGCCGAGGCGATCTTCGCCGTCGGTGAAGAGTCCGCGCATGTAGTTCGACTTGTTGTCGAAGCTCCCGACGATGATGGGATGACGAGGACCGCGGTAGGCGGTGGCCGTCCCGGCCGCGGCGGTCTTTTGGACCTCGACCTTCTTGGAGGATGCCGAAGCGCAGCCCGCGAGGGCGGCGACGAGGGTGAAGGCGAAGAGTTTCGCGTGAGTCTTTTTCAAGGGGCCTCCTTCAAAACGGCAAAGACGGAACGGAGCCATTCGGAGTCTAGGCGACTTCCTTCGCTCTGAAAATCGGTCGCTTCGTGTTTGTGGTAACGACCGCTAACGGAAAGGGGAAAAACGGGACTAGTCCTCGTCTTCGTCCGCACCCTCTTTCACGTGCGCGACGAACTCTTCCATGAAAAGCGGGAGAAAAGCGTGCAACTCTTTGCGAAGCTCTTCGGGGGCGTCGACGAGCGGCCGCCGATCTTCGTCGATGGCTTCGTCGTTTTCGTCGTAGCGGGTGCGGCAATAGAGAAGCCGGTACTTGCCGTGCTCGGCCCAACCGATTTCGATGTCGACGTCGGGCGTTTGGCCTCCTTCGAGCTCGATGGCCTGCCAGAACTCGCCCCGGGGCGCGAGCTCGCGAAGGAGCGTTTCGAGCTGGGCGACATCCCGCGCAAATTCGTCGTTTCTCATAAGAAAGCTTTAAAGGTCGCGCCCGCGGCTATCGAGGCCTTCGGGGGGAAAATTTTGACGGCGCGAGGCCATCGGCCCGTCAGATAAGATGTTCGGGTGGGGATTCGGCTTTTCGCTTTGACCTTCGCGCTCGCGTTTTCGACGTCGGGCGCGGCGGATTGCCTGAACGACATGCGGGATTCCGTCTTCGCGGATGGCGTCGCGGATATACGCGTTTCGATCGGCTATTCGGATCATCCCGGCAGTCATTACATCGGTACTCCCCGGGAGCCGTCGGTCGCGCACGATGCCGAAATCGCGAAGGGCCTCGGGAACGAGCTCGCGAAGATGGGGTTTCGCGCCCTGAGCGACGACGAAGTTCGGCGTTCGCCGCTGAAGTTTTCGGACGGCGTTCGCGCCCGGGTGAAGGTGTACCGCAAGGACCTCGAGTCGGGACGCTCTTCTTACGTCTCGATCATGACGAGCGCGAATTCGCCCGATCACGAACGGAACGTCGGCATCTTCGGCGGGCAAGGGGCGGCGAGCAAGGCCTCGCTGGAATTCATGCGAGCTTCCGCGAGCGCGGACGTTTTTCTATACTTGGGGCATTCCCGCAAAGTCTACGGGCCCGACCCGAACCCGCCCAAGGCGGTGCCCAGGCGTCCGACCACGGAAGATCCCTACGTGAGCAACTACGTCGTTCAGTACCAAAGCTACATCGCGAACGGATCCGGCTTTTTTGAGGCCCTTCGCAAGAGCGAGGATCCGGCAAAGCTGGTCGGTTTGCTGTCCTGTTCGACGAACGTCTTCGAGCCCACGCTCCGCGAGGCCGTTTGCCGACGGCCGGCGACCAGGGCGCTCGTGCTCTCGACCCGACCGACCGAGACCACCGTGGACGCGGCGGATCCGAGCGAGGACGTGAAGGCGGCCGCGGAGATCGTCAAAGGCGTGATCGGCCGCGACTCGACGCAAGACTTCAACCGCAAACTCAAGGCCTGCTCGAACGGGGCTTACGTCGCGGAAACGATCGGGGGTACCCACGTGCCCGCTTCCAAACGACCGTCTAAAGATTAGACGGGGAGCGCCGGAATGAGCCTTGAAAATTCAACACATTACACTGGCCTTGGATTTGCTCCTACGGTCCCAAGGGGGAGAGCGATGCGCCAGACTTGGAAGACTTTCGGATTCGTCGTGACCCTCGGCGCGGCCCTTTGCTCGCGCGCGGCGGACTGGCACGCCCAAGAACTCTACGAGAAGGCCCAGGTTCAACGCGAGGAGCTGGGCGACAATCCCTACGTCTCCGAGGAAACGTGGAGCCACACGCGCGAAGTCGTGAACCGCGGAACTTCGAAGTTCGTGAACGCCCTCGGCTGCGGCGCGCGTGGCCGCAAGGACCTCTTCCAAGCGGCCATCAACGAAGCCGTGAACGACATTCATACCCTCGGCAAGAGCGCCAAGGTTGCGAGCGGTCGACTGACCTACGAATCCTACCTTCGCGCGGTCGGTTGGGACTATCTCGAGCGCGCGACGAAGGCATGCGGCAAGTCTTGTTATCAACGTCTACAGGCGCCGCTCTCGCAATTCCTTTTCGTTCTGCAAAACCATGATCTCCGCCAGCCGGAGACGCAAAAGCTCGCCATCTCCATCGTGACGACGCTTTACCGTCAAGTGGAGTCGCTCGCGGCGAGCGGGCGTCGTATGCCCTGCGAAGCTTTGGACGGAAGCACGGCCGCCGCGGGCGGCAAGTCCGAAGCGAGCGCCTCGGTCGCTCGGCAAGACTCCGTCGCTCCGTCGCACGGAGCGAGCGACCCCGCGCCCGGGTCGCACGCGCCGGCCTCGACGAGCTCGGGTTCTGAAGGCTCCGGATCCGCGTCTTCCGCTCCGGCCGTAACGCCGACACCTTCGCGGACCGCTTCGGGCTCCGGTCGTCGTCGTCCGGACTGCACGCCCCGCGACCTCAAGATCGTCGACAAGCGCGGACGTAGCTTCGAGATCCCGGCCGCCGGCAAAGTCGGCAAGTTTCCCGTCGAGAGCCACCTCGTCACGAAATCGGAACTCTCGCGCAACGGTCGTTGGCCGAGCTCCAAAAGCGACGGCCTGCAATCCCATTTGGATTCGAGCTGCGCGCTCCTGAAGGAGCGTTTCGCGGGCGTGAACTGCGCGCTCGTTTACCCGACGAAGTGGCACAAGGTTTGGACGCCGGCCGAAGGCGGCGGCGCGCGCGGCCAGGGGAAGCACGCTCAGCCGCCCGATCTTATGAACGAGATGTTCTCGTTCAACATGCGTTGGAACCCGGCGGTTCCTCCGGGAACGAAGTTCCTCCTGACTTTGGGCGATCGTCAGGTCGTGGTCGTGGGTGGCTACGAATACGGCCCCAACGCGGGCCTTTTCGACAGCGGTTATATCGGCGGTATCCAACCCGAAGTGCAGTACTTCCTGGGTGCGCAACGCCAATCCAAGATCAAGGTCCAGATGCTGGCCGATCAGAGTATGCCTCTCGGTCCCACGAACTGCCGCTAGAACTCCATTCGGAAACTTAACGACTAAAATCTGAACAGCGTGGTGGCGCTTTTCGTCCGCGCCGATCCGGCACCCGCGTTAACTCCGCGATTCGAGGAACTCGGGCGCTCGCCGTGCCTCGCGCACGGTGGCACGGGACTCGCATTCAAAAACCCGGATGAAACGTCGTATCGCTTTCTTGGGTCTCGTCGGCGCCTCGGTCATTTGGATGGCCCAGGATCGCGACGTCGAGTCTTCGGCGGGCCTCTCGCCCGAAGCTTCGACGCCCGTTTCGAATCGACACGATCAAAATTCCGCGACGAAGTCGGCGTCCGCGTCGGGTTCGGGCAAAGCAAAAACCGCGATCGATTCCGACGCGCAAAGCTCGATATCGCTCTTGGACGACCCCATGGGCCTCGCGCCGAAGCTCGTCTTCGAGTCCCGCACCGGCAAGGGCCCCCAGGAGATCGGCGTCGGCGGCGAAGAGCAAGACCCGCGCGGTCCCGTCGCGATGGCCGTCTCGGCCTCCGGTCGCCTGGCCGTCGCCGACGGATTTAACCGCCGCATCCAGTTCCGCGACTCGAACGGCCGCGTGCTCCGCAACGTCGAGTTCCCGCAGGACACGACGCTTCGTCACGTGACGGCCGGAGCCGACGGCCGTTTCCATTCCCTCGAGACGAACGGGCAGGGGCAAGTGCTCCTGCGTAGCTTCTCCGAGAGCGGCGACGCCGTCTCGACCGTGCGGATCAAGACGAAGGATTCCTTCGTGACCTACGCCGTGAACGCCTACCGCTTGGAAGTCGGCACCTCGGGCGTGGCGAACCTCGTCGGCGCCGAAGAGAGCTACCGCGTGCAAGCCGACGGTCAGATCCGCAAGCTCCCCGGCGTTCCCTTCGAAAACGACGAGAGCCGTTTCGTGCGGATCGACGCGTCGGCGAGCGGCCGTCG
>ERZ761607.3843-NODE-3843-length-13987-cov-9.107020_pt1 | contig 13987 bp, 19 predicted proteins | sample MGYA00511164_ERZ761607 | MGnify/ENA primary metagenome ERZ761607 (study PRJEB28899, sample SAMN02445080) | bioreactor sludge metagenome | biome: EBPR sludge | place: Australia: Brisbane, Thorneside Wastewater Treatment Plant | collected 2011-06-22 ...
CGCCAGTGATCAAAAACATAGTCGTTGAAATCCTTGAAGGCACCGAGCCGGCCTTTAAGAATCGGAAGCGCAAGTACGGTCTTTGATGGTAATGGGCTGGGGGCACTTGGGCCCTAAATCCACCGCCGTTGGTCACACTGAACGACTGCTTAATGTCGGTTGACGGTCGCAGCGGAAGCAGCCGCGTGTGATGGCTTCCGCTGCACTCCGGTCATTGGGGCGAAAAATCCGAACGGCTGTTGAGGGTCGTGTGAAGACAGCCGGCGACAGGTCGCCGTTCTCCGACGCGGGCTTTGGGTTGAATGTCTCAGTGAGGCCGTCAACGGGCCCAACGGGCTCGCGTGTCTGACTGCGCTCGACGGGCTGAAGGAGCCGATCGTGCTGCTTTACGAGTGCATTCTTTGTGCATGCGGGAGTGTGTCTTGCACGTCTTACTTGTGGCATGCAGACAAGTTCATAGGACGTTCGGCTCCGCTGCAGGCCAACCGCTTCATCGCCGACAGCCGCGACACCGCAGCCGCCGAGCGCTCGACTCTGCGACGACCCCAATCGTCCTCTGACGCTGCCTCACGATTATGAACTGCACCGAGGTTTATTCGAGAGGCTCGACCTCTTGGCCGCCATCAAGCGGATCCGCTTGGCGCTCCTGCTGCGTTTGTCCTGAGACACAGCGCCCGACTCCATTCCCTTCACGGCGTGCCTGAACGAAAGTGGGCGCCGCAGCCCTTGAGGGAGTTCGAGCAGCGCAGGTGGGTCGGCATTCGGAGTGCTGGCGTACGTGGAGCACGAGGCGCGGCACGTCCCGCCCGGTCGCCTTGCGGCCAAAAATGGTTCGCCCCAAAAGCTGAGCAGGGCCTCGCAACCGCCGCTATGCAGTCGGTCTGGCCGCGAGGATGGCGGAACGCGGGCGTTCCATCTTGCGCCAGCGTGGCGTTCGAACGCGCGCATGACCAGCGCAGGCGGCGATCTGGGGCGCGACCGTGCTGTCCTACAGCTCGCGCTGGTTCTGATTGAGCAAGAACTGGATCTACCCGACCGCCGGGTTGTCGGTGGCCGGCCGCAACAGGGCATCGAAAAGTGCGGGTGTGCTTTACATCGTCAGGCACACGTTGAACCAGAGGAAGTCTCCGCTCCGGCTCATCGCAAGCAGGAAGCCGTGATACACCGTCTGCAGTTGGCGCGGCCCGATCAGGGTTAGGCCCGGACGCTCGAGTGCGGCGTACAGGCTCTCGACCGTGTGCCCCATGCGGTCGATCTGCTCGGCAGTCAGCTCGTTGTTACGGCTGTGGCTAATGAAACTGATATACAGCAGCCGCACGAGCGCCAGCGGGATCCGAGGCACGACCGCTTCATCAACGATGTGCAGTAAGTGCAGGACGATGGTGACCAAGGCGGCGGCGATGCCGGCGATCGCGTCCCACTCCCAGCTCATGGCCTGGCGGAACTTCATCGCTTTCCCTCCACTGTTTTCCAACATAGCACAGCCCCCCCCGAAAGGGCTCGGGACCAGCCTTGGGTTCGGCTCAGCCTAACCGTGAAGCGATTCGATCCGGTCGGCACCACCCGCGAACCCGATGTGGGCCCTTGCCTGCGCTATCGTCCTTTCACCCCGGCCACCTGGCGCAGGATCCTGACCGGAAAGGGCTGACGCCCAGGCGACTTCACGCCCATCACCGCGTGCACTCGTGCTTCGCTCCCAACGAGGTCGGCGAGCGAAGCGCGGCCGAGTGCGGCCTGAAGGTCTGCAGGGCAGCGTCCAGTGCGCCCTTGACCGCCATGCCGGTCACAGTAGGCACTGTGATCGTATTCAGAGGCCTTCGATCAGTTCGAGGCTGGGTTCGGCCGGACGCGCCACTTCGCTGAGACCGATCGAGTTTTGGCCTCTTGAGGCGAAAGAGATGGTTGCTGGCTTTTCGCTCGGCTATCGGATGCTCAACTAGCAATGATCGTCCAGGTTTATGTGCATGGATCGCATATATAGAACGGCTTCTTTGATAACTCCCGAATGCAGGAGACCTTCGAAAGATAAAGGAGGTTGGCCTGTTTTTAATCGAAAAGTGATGATGGTTGTGTGTTTCGGTGGGAAAGAATTTCTACTCATAAAGTAACTATCTCGAAATATTCTCGCTTATTGATTGCTGGGTTGAAATTGTTATATATTTGAACTCACTCTGTGAGTAGGCTTTCTTTTGAGGCCTTATTGATAAGAAGTGGATGCCATGGATGCCTTATTAAAGAGCCATTCAAGTCATGATTCCGAAAATCCAGCACGCGGTTATTTCAACAACTCAACGAAAATTGCGAATCGACCGAGCGGGCTGTGATGTTTATGAAATGACCTATGAGGATGCTCTTCAGGCACTCCTTGACGAGAACTTGCCCGCAGATTTCGCTGGCTGGGGGCTTTGTGAGCCACGCCGCCCATTTGATGGTGGCCCTCATACACTGGCGCATTATGCGGCGAAGAGAGGGCTTCTTCCCGACGGCTTTGAGTGCTGGGGCCTAGTGAACGGTCGAGGAGAGACCGTCGCACATGTTGCGCTTGAGCGCGGTCCGCTGCCGTCCAGCTTCGACCGCTGGGAGCTGAAGGGAGCCTTTTACGAATCTGTTGCGCATGTCGCGGCGAAGATCGGGCGTCTCCCACGGGGCTTCGCCCTCTGGGGACTGATGAACGATTACGGCAACACTGTGGCGCATTCCGCAGCCTACGCGGGCCTTTTACCCGATGATTTTGATCGTTGGGAATTGCGAGCGGCTGATCTGTCGACTGTGGCGCATGCGGCGGCGTTTGCTGGAAAGCTTCCTGAGCGCTTTTCGGCCTGGCACCTTCAAGATGGTTTTGGAGAAACAGTCGCTGGGCTGGCACTGCGACATGGTCGCATGGGGAGTGAGTACGCACGGCGTTACGCCGCTTATCAAGCCGCAAGACTTGCGGACGCCATCGAGGTGGAGCGCCGGGATAATAAATGGATGGCTGGCATAGCGAGTAAGCCGGCTTGCTTTTCCCCTTGCAAGTCCGCAATTGCGCGAGATAGCGGTCCTTAATATAACTTCAGATCTTCGAGCATGGCTTCGCGTGCTTTTAGATGCCGTAGGGCTCAACCCCGCAAAACTCGATGTGATCCGAGAAAATATCGATCATCAGGAATTTTTTCTTTCCAGCGAGACATCTGGAAAGATCCTCAGGAGCCAAGGAGTACATGCAAGGCTCCCCTTTGTGAAGCGATGAAAGCTGATGCAGGAGATGCACCCAGTTTGCCGATTGGCTTTGAAGTGGAAGAACTGCTGTTTGATCCTCCCAGCTGTGGATACCATCGATAATGCAAACTGAGGAATCTGGTTGTTGGTCTCCAAGTGAATTTACGTTTCTCGAGGGATTGATCACAAGCCAGATTCCCGGATCAGCCTGGTGTGAACGTTTGTCGGAAATTCTTGAGGCAGAGATTGAGTTGATCCGGGGTCGGTGCAAAAGCTTGACAATGGTATCTGCGTTGAAAGAAATGGTATAGAAAGTCATGGAAAGTAAAGACTGTGATTATTTGGATGATACATCATTTCATAAATAATTTTCTTTTTAATGTCGTAGATTGATTTCAAGGGGCAGCCGGATAAAGGTAACGTTCGCGTTGATGATAATGCTGGCTCGTCGCCAGGAGCTCTTCAGAAGTAGGGCTCTCTTTGATTAATGATACAGGTCAGAGAAGCTGTTTTGTCTTTGAGGGGTTGTGCTGATTGCGCTGCCTGTTTCGCCCAGTTTGGGGATGCTTGTTGAGCGCCACGATGCCCTTTCTGACCGTTACAAAGCGCAGCTGATGGGGGGGCCTTCATCGTCGGCCGGTTGAAGGCCTTGCTATGAACTGCTCGGTTCGCTCCTTGATTCTTCTGTCCGCGTGGTAGCCCTCGGCACAATGTCACCAGAACGCGTTTGGTCTTCACGAACCGCTTTCCACCTGGTATCCGTGGGACTTCTTACTTACGACTACCATCATCTTAGTGAATGGCAGGGAAGGGGCTTCGCTGGGCAAGGTGGTCGTTGGCGCGCCTGTGAGGAGCGAGAACAATCTATGTTTGCTATCGTCAATGCTTTCCATGGAGCGATGAGGTCAATTCGTGTCCGAACGGAGCGTCGATGGTCGTGCAGCCAAGCGCACGGATGATCAGAGGTACAAGAAGGAAGTCGAGGCCCTACGTGAGGCTGCCCATTTCCTGGCCTCTGCAGCCTCTGAGCTCGAGTCACTGCGTCTAGAGCTTGCGGTGCTTACGGTAACTGGTGAGCGCCGTTCGGGGGCATCCCCCGGTGACAGCCGTCCCCAGAAGGTCCATCGTCGAGAGCTTTAGGAAACGTGGTCTGGCAGATGCGAAAAACAAAAATCTGAAAAATTTAAAAGAACACGAAATAGTTTAAAAAAGTATTGCATTTGTTTTAAAAACAATTTAAGCTCTCTTCATCTTATCGAGGTGGAGAGATTGTTTTACAACGGAAGAAAGGATGTAGTCTTTAGGGAAATTGGTGTCGTCAGGGCAGTCCATTCGCGCTCCGTCGGGCAGCGGAACGGGAGGCTGTCATGAGCACGCGGCACGGTTTCTTGTCAGCAGATTTTATCGATCATCTTCATTCGAACGTGTCCGAGTTCGCGAAGCTGACCCGGCGTCAGCAGTGGGCGCTGGCCGATATGCTGTGGTGCAGCTCCTCAAAGGTGCGTAGGCATAGCATTCTCGAAGATTTTCACAGCTTCCATTACGCAGAGCTTGAGAAATGGTTCGGTCGAGAGGGCTTCTCCCGAATCAATGAGCGGCTGCAGATTTTCGATGTAACCCCAAACTGGTTTTATGAGGAAGGTGCAACTAAGGGGTATAAGTTGCTTCCTAAATTCCAGCGCATTCTGGATAGCTACTTCCTCGACCCTGGCTCGTCGCCATCCTACCTGGTGACAGGGAACCTTCGCGCGATCAAGAAGCTCCGGGCGGCAGTTGCATCTACGGACATGCGTGGCTCCAAGGCTACGGAATGGCCTTGCGGGAGTTTTCTGAACTGCGTTCCGGTTCGGGTTGATATGCTTGAGTCTTTGCATGCAAGTTTGAGCGAAAAACTTCGTTCTTCTTGCGATGAAAGGTCAGGTAAAGGTAGCGAGACCATTAGGCGTCTCCTGCTTTCGGTCGCTTGTGCAATCCGTCTCTCAACATCCCTGTCTGCCCGGCAAGGTTTCATGCCCCACCTCTATGTTGAAGCCGAAAGCGGCCGTCTCTATGCGCGAGGGCTGAGTCTTCAGAATGCCCCGAATCTTGTGAAACGGGCAGCCTTGTATGGGCTCTGGGATTACGACTTTTCTAACTGTCACTTCACGATCTTTGCCCAAATGAGCGAGAGAAATGGCTACAGGACTGAAGCCATTCAGGACTACCTCAGCAGAAAGGCAGAAATCCGGCAGAGCATTGCTCAACAAGCTTCAATCTCAGTCGAGCAGGCCAAGCAGTGCTTGATCGCAGTCATGTACGGAGCATCAACAACGCTCTGGTATAACAATGCGATCCCCAGGGAGATCGGACAGGACGCTGCCGCACGCTTGTTTGCAGTCCCGTTTTTCAAAGACTTGGTCAGAGACATCGATAGGGGGCGTGAGGTCATTCTTAATGAGCGACCTCGAACAGCCAACTGGCGACTCCCTAACGCTATGGGGAAGGCGATCAAGTTCGAGAAGAGCAAACCGATGCGTGCGATTGCCCATCTGATTCAAGGTGTTGAAGCCCTTGCGCTTAAGAGTACGCTCGAGCTCTACAAAGATGAGACCGTCCTTCTTCAGCATGATGGATTTGCCGCACATACCCGCTTGGATAGGCTGAAGATTGAGCAGTACGTAGAAAATCGTACAGGATACAGGCTCACGGTTGATGAAAAGAGGATTGGTTTTAATCCCAGTGAGCTTGATGTGCTGGTTGAGGGATCCCATCAGAATCAAAAACGAGAGGCTTGCAAAACATGAGTAGGTATATCACTTTTTCAAGCCGAAATAATCTTCTTGCGCAAGTTAGTAGGTATCCTGTGCCTCGGGTAGTGGCGCCCCTGTGGCCCTCTTCCTCCCCCTCATTTGCTTCTCTCGTCCGTGCTGTTTGTAATTTCGATACTCTTCGACATGGTTTCTATCTTCACTCAAGTCTCGAAGATCCGATAGGGCGGTTTTCTAATCGGAGGGTGGGAGATGTTTGAGGCCAGGGCACGAGAGGATGGGGGCTATGTCCCGACGAAGTTTTTCAATGAGCGTGGTCAATCCATTCTTCTTCCGCGAGAAGCGGCGCGGCGGATCGCCGAAGAGAAGGTCAAGGCGCGCCAAGCCGAGCAGAAGGAACTGGAAGGCAGGCGGCAGGAGGAAAGCGGGGATGTAGAGGTGGCTGGAGAGGGGGAGTGCGCGCCGTTGCAAAGTGACGCCCCTCCTGGACCTATGCGTCAGATCTTCGACCTCGTCGCGTTTTCGGGCGTCATCGAGATGCGTGGCAAAAGTGATCGGGAGCGGCGCGAACAGCTTCAAGGCTGGGAGAAGCTGATGCGCAGGCATCGGGGGCGCCGCGCTGTTCGCCAATTTCCCCACCGCCTGGATTCGCTTCGGGAACGGTTTCCGAATTTCGCGCGTGTCGTGGATGCAATTGAGGCGCTCGTCGCTGTCAGTTCCGACCTTGAGCACGGGCCGGTGGTAGAGCCGCTGTTGATGGTCGGCCCTCCAGGCGTCGGGAAAACGCTCTTTGTCGAGGCACTGGCTGAGGCTGTTGGGGTCGACATGGCATCGATCCCGCTCGGTGCGGCGCAGGGTGGTTTTCAGGTTGTGGGAACGTCCACCCACTGGTCCAACAGTTCCCCGGGCCAGGTTTGGAAGCTTTTGGCCTCGGGCGACTTCGCAAACGGTGTGTTGCTGCTCGATGAGATCGACAAGATGAGCGGTGACTCGAGGTACAGCACGGAGAGCTCGCTGCTTGACCTCCTTGACCCCCGGACGGCCAAGCGTTTCGAAGACCAGGCCGTGGACATCGCCTTTGATGCATCTGCGTTGTGGAAGCTGGCTACGGCAAATGAGCTCGGGACCCTGTCGAAGCCGATCAAGAGTCGGTTCGAGATCGTTGAAATCAAGCCGCCAACTGCAAGCGAGTTGGCCGAGATCTATCGCAGGCAATGGCTCGCACATTGTGAAGGGCACCCGAGTGCACCGGAGCTGAGTCGGGCGGTCTTGGAGAAGATGGCGAGTGAGCGGGTCTCGCCGCGTGAGGCCAGCCGGCGCTTGCGTTTCACCCTCGGGGCGGCGATCCGGGATGGACTTGGCCGTGTAGATGCTCTTTTCGAGATCGCCGGAGGATCGAAGAAGGGCGCGAGGATCGGGTTTGTGACCGACTAGTTGTCCGGCCGGCAAGCTGTCGGCTCAAGAACGGTGGCAACTTTATCGATGCCCTAAAAAAGATGATTCTGGGGCTCTACCTATTGAATCGAAATAATAAAGGGTATTTCCTAATTAAAGGCGCGACGATCAATACTACGCTGGGATCCTATGATGCAGAAAATCACTGAGGGCGGTCTTGTCGAGAAGTATCCTCTGATCTTTCAGGATCGTTATGCATCAGCGAGAGATAGCTGCATGGCTTTTGGGATTGAGTGTGGTCCCGGTTGGTATCCGATCCTCGATGTACTGTTTGAGAGAATCACTCAATACTGCGAAGAGGTTCGGTTTCCATCACCGAAGGCGCTTCAGATCAAAGAGAAATTTGGAAACCTCCGGGTCTACATGGACGTCACGTCGCCCTACATTGACGGGTTGATCTGGATGGCTGAGAGCATTACCGACTCGACCTGTGAGGTTTGCGGCGGGCCGGCGAGGCTGATGGGTTTCGAAGCGGGCTGGCTGGAGGTCCGTTGTCCGGACCACAGCCGCATCAAGGCTGGGGCTGCGGCCTCGAAAGATGCGGTGGGCAGCGTTACAAAGACGATCATGGATCGCCCGCCCTACGAGCGCCGCGTTCCGTCATACACGAAGGGTGGAGAGTCGATCACCCTTTTGGACGTCTTGAACGTTGCGCTCATCAGCTACTGCGAGTCGAAAAAGGGTGCGGACGTAAAGGTCGAAGAGGTCCGGATTGAAGATGGCAGCATGCTCTTCGATGCGGAGGGCGTCGATGAAGAGGCGCAGGGGATCATGGACATGGCCGCAGCGTTCTGGAGGAGGAGGAGCGCTTGAACGCTCTCATTCAAGATGATCTGCTCGCCCGGTATCCGGAGATCCTCGGCAGCCTGGCCGACGGCATCCAGTGCGACGATGGTTGGCTGGATCTGCTCGATGCCCTGTTCGATGAGATCACCAGGCACTGCATGAGCGTAGGGACCCCGCTTCCAAGGGCTCGCCAGGTCAAGGAGAAAACCGGCTCTCTCCGCTGCTACCTCGCTTCCAACGAAGATTTGACCGCTGGCTTGGTTCAGATGGCTGAGGAGATCTCGGGGAGGACCTGCGAGGTGTGCGGGGAGGCCGGGGTGATGGATGTACAGGACAATGTGGTTCGAGTGCGCTGCCTTCGCCACGGAGGTCGAAGTGAGGCCGAGCGCAATCGCATGACGACGATCTGGCGCTTTGATCCCAACAGGCCAGCCTCGGTAGAGCGAAGGGTGCCTGGAACGACGGAGGAGGGGCCGGAGCTTTGGATCCTTGATCTGTTGAACGAAGTTGCGGATGACTACTGCGTGAAGCGGGCGACCGGATTTCGTGTGAACGCGGTACGTGGGGGTGATGGCCTTCAGTTCGACGCAGCGAATGCCGACCAGCGGCTTCAGGGGATGATGGCGATGACCTCGGCGTTCTGGAAGAGGCGGTCGTCGTGAGGATCTCAGTGCTGTTCCACGACTTGGTCGGCGGTGTGCACGCTGACACCGCAGAAACGATTGAGATTGAGATGAGGCGTCGTACGCAGCGGATACCGAAGGTCTTGGGTTGCAGAGGTGTTGCTGGTTCGACAACAGCAATCGACTTCTAGCTGGGAGGGCGACTGGTGACCTATAACGAAGCGCTGCTTCATCTGACCGCGCGGACTCTTCCGCGTGACTTCTCAGACTGGGGAATGCGGGACGCGCAGGGGAGCCCGCTTGCCCATTTTGCAGCCATGCATGGATTGCTGCCGGCGGGGTTCGAGCACTGGGATCTCGCGAATGAGTTCGGAGTCACGACGCTCCGCGTGCTGCTCGGTCTCGGCGCAGATGTTCCGGATGGGTTCGAAGACTGGGCGAGGCTCGTCGACGGAGAGCGCACCGTTATTGAGGTGGCCCGTGCGCTTGGAAATCGGCGACTCGTTGCGAAATTCGAGGCCTGGAAACTGGCCCACAATATCGCCAAAGACACCTCCAGCCTGCCGTCTCGCCCGTTGATCACTCGGGATGCCGTGTGAGCTGGGCTGGCTGTTCATCGTCAATGACCGCAGCACCTGCAGTCAGGCCTATTTTCGCCGGTCGATCTTAGCAAAACCTATTCTTCACGTGGGTAGCGCTCACCACAAGCAAAGGACGGCCGGCCTCAGATCGCCTGCGGCAGGTTGGTTTACTTGAGATGAAAGGTGAGAGCGACTTTCGGCCCCACCTGTCGCATACGAGGAGAAAAGTGTGGTCGAGGCCGTAAGAGCCCCTCAGATGGACGACCTGCTGGCCGGCATGATCCGACCGGCCCGTTTTCCCGAACTCCACTTCATCATGTGGGACCAGTGCGACACAACGGTGATCACGTCCGAACTAGCGCATGCGCTGTATCGCGACCGATGGGGCTACGTGCACGAATATCGGATGCTGCCCAACGAAGCTGCGCTCGTCGATCACCTTGAGCGGAGGTTCGGGGCGATCCGAAAGCAGCACAACTGGCGCCGAGCTCGTGGCGCCTGGGTGCCCGGAAAGCCGATTTCTTGTCGACCGAGCCGCCCTCCATCGTCGGCTGCATGCACTCGGTATTGAACGCCCGTACTTAGTGGTCGCGAAGGTAGCGTTGGCCGCGTCCATGGCGGTGATGCCCATCACCGCCCGCTCGCGCAGAGGGGCAGGCGCGCCCGATGGGTGCTCGCTGCATTCGCGCGCTTCGGGCGAGTAGGCCGTGCCCGACGTCAATTACCACGACTACGCCGGTCAGGCTAATTGTCGCCGGCCAACGCCGCAATCATCTCAATCCCGAGTTGCTGCATCGCGAGGCCAAACTGGGTGTGATGGTGCCGATCGACCTTGACGCCGGCCTCGGGCGTGTGCCAGTAGTGACTGCCGCGATCTGTGTAGAGGCTCAAGAACAGCCCCGCGCTTCCATGACCTCGCATACCCCGCGAAGACTCGAGGCGGTCCCTTCCTCGTCGACGAAGAACATCAGCTAGTGCTCGTTGGTCGCGTCGTCCATGGTCACGATCAGATCCCACTGGCTGCCCGGCACCCACGCGTGCGTGCTGCCATCCTGATGCAGCATCATCCTTGGCCAGGGCGAGCGCTCCCACTTCTTCCTGTGCTTGCCTCGGCCCGGCGGCTTCGTGATCAACCCGTCGTGCTGGAGTCGGCTCTTGACCCAGCTATGGCTGCGACCGCCCCCGTCACGCCGGTACCAGGCGTAGAGGTGCTTCGCGCTCCAGCCCTTGTGCCGGCGCTTGTACCGCTCGCACCGCACCATCACCTCATCGACCGGCGCGCGCCAGTGCGACACATGGGCCCGGCGTCAATCAAACTAACCACCTCCGACTCCTCATAGCGGTCGATGTTGCGTTGAGACGTCCCCAGCATCCGCGCACTTCCTACTGCCGCAGCGTCCCTCCTGCGAACCTGAATTCGCCTCTTCAAACCGCTTCGATCGGATCTCCTGTAGCAATGCCGTCCGTCCGTGCCGCAAGTCCGGACAGTTTATGTACTCCCTAAAAAAACCTGCCTCGGTTGACTTTGGTCACATCCTCTGAGCGGTTGTAACGGCTAACCTTTGCTCCCGTGTCGTTGTCTACACGGTTACGAAGACGACATTTTTTGAATCTTTGAATTGTATTATGTTTTTTAAATTTATTAAAGGTTGAAAATGATAAAAACAGAACATATTAGATTAAGCTCTGCGGCAGAGCGTCTCGGTGTTGATTCAGATACGATTTTGATATTCGCTGCTGAAGGTGGCGTCCAGCTTTATGCCTTGCTTAGTGATTGGATATATGTAACGCCGGCATTGGCTGAGAATGAAGAAATGAGCGCTTCTGGGGTTGTTTCTTCAGATCCGAAATCTTTTATAAATGCTCCTCTTCCTTTTCCTGTGAAGAAGTATTTCAAATTTATACGAATCGGTTCCTATGATGTATCTTCAATATTGAAGCGTGGTGAAACAATCTGGCAAGGCGGAATATGTACAGATCCGGACGAGAATAGCGTTTACTGGGAGACGGCTCTTCCGACGCCTGACTTGGTTGAAATGCTACGAGCCAGCAATCCTAAGAGATTTAAATTAGGAAAGAAGCAGGATGACGAGGATAAAGGTCAGGGCGTTCGCTATGCGGAAGATGAATTTGAGGCGTACAGCCCGGAACCATTTTTTCTCCGTAAGGATGATCTTTTTGTAAAGTCTGGCGATGTTGAAAGAATTGTTAATGGCCAGTCAGTGGCGAGTCGGATGCCAGACAAAGAGCCTGAGATGCTTAGTCCACAGCAAAGGGGAGGGAAGACGAAAATTGATAACAAATTTTTGGCTGCGATTAGTGGATTGTTATCTGAGTTAGAGGCGATAAAGAAGAAAAACGTAACGGCAAAGGAGTTGGTTGCTTGGTCAGTTAAGAGTGGCTGCGAAATAGGAGAGACCAAAGCCCGTCAAATACTTCATGAATGCCAAGAGGTACGTAAAAAATAGGTCGTTGATCCTGATAATCGTTTCCGTATTTTTTATGAAAAGCTTTGGGGGTAAACTGCCCTAATTTTCTCGTCTATTCCCATAGCCGCCGTAGGATCGACACAACGACACGAGGAACGACGCGGAGCAGACGGTGTTCCGAGGAATGTTACAACAGCATTAGGGAGTAAGGTGTTCGCCGTGGGGGGGCGAAGGAACTCCACGGCGGGCGTGAAGTCTGCGCGCAGTCGGAAATCTTCGGTAGGGGAGGAGTCACGACACTTAAACCGCACGATGAGGAAGCCCCCTGATAACCCCCAGGACAGCATGGAGTTTTCCGCACTGCTTTAGAAGGCTGGCGCCGATGTTATCGTGCGGGAAATGATCGGCTTTGTGGTCCAGCGGCTGTCGGTGCTGGACGTGACCAACCGTGTTGGAACAACGCGCCGTGAACGCGGCGACGAGTTCACCAACTTACGCAATGTCTATCGCGACCGGAGCTGAAGTCAGCGTTCGCTGAAGGTCGCGCTGCGGATTCCGAAGCTGCGGGCGGGCAGCTACTTTCCACCCTGCCTTGGCGCCCAAGCCAAGCTTACCCGGCCTGCTTGGCAACCTACTGTAAGGGTGGATCAATTTCGAGTAAGGGCAAGTGCGGCGAAAACGCACCGATTGATAGCTTCTTCAACAATAGCAAGTATGAATGGCAGCATTGTCTGGGCTACGCGACTCGAAACCAGGCCATTGACGATCTGTTCCACTAGATAGCCATGTTCTACAAGTGCAGCCACCGCCACCACAGCTTGGGACATCTTTCGCTGACCACGTTCATGCAGATCTGGATCGAACGACAGGATCACCAAGAAATGGCAGCATGAGGATGGCTGGTTGGAAACGGAAGACGAAGGGCATCTCATCCTCGCAACCGATATCCAAATCACTTCCGTCAGCCGCTGCACGATTCGCAATTGGTCTTCTCTGACGCACTGCAATCCTTGGCCATGAGCAACTGGCGCATCCACCGTATTGGTGCTTGAAGCCTGGTAGAGGCGTGTTGCGAGATTCCATGTCAGCCTTTCGGTTTGAACTATCGCCGAAGTGAAGCCTTCCTGGGAGAAGTCTCGCTATCGAAAAATAAGGATAAAGCTCATTTCAGTGATCTGAGAAACTCGTTTCACGTTTCAGCTCTTTAAACTTGAGGCTTGTCTATAGTTAGCTCCGTCACGCAATCACGTGTGACTTTACTGGAGCTTAAACATGAATCAAAAGACTGTTCAGAATGACCTCGTTGCAGAGGGTGTCGAGCTTGAAAAGAAGGAAGCCATCACCGACGCATCAGCGCTCCTTGGGATGGAGTGGTTTTTGGTCGAAGTCGATAACGGGCCTGGCCTTCGGTTTTGCGGGAAAATCCGCGCGAATGTGAGGAGTTACTCTGATAAGGCAAGGGTTGGTGAGTATAGTGGCCAAGTTGGACGCCACTCAGAGCTCTCCCTTTACGAAACGGCTGGGGGTAATTTCGTGTGTCAACTGGTTGAAAGGACCCGTTGGCAGGGCGAAAGCGACAGCTATGATGGTAAGGTTTGCGACACTGTTGAGCAGGTCAAGGAGTATTTCGGTTATGGGTGCCTTGCCAAGGAGTTGTATCGGGATGCTGGTATCGATGTTGTCGCATTGACCGTGGATTAATAGGCGGAACTGCAACACCATTCTCAGTATCGCGCCCCTTGCGGGCGCTTTTTACTTTATGCCTGGGAAAAGTAAAGTGCTGCGGGTGAGGAGTGTGTCCTTCCACCATTGATGCCTCCACAGCGGCCTAAGAATATCAGTCTGATTGTTGAGGAGGTTTGCGTCTGCTACCGCGAAGGTCGAGGCAATCCTGCGCGCCAAGCGGTGCTTGGGGAGTAGGCAGGATCCAGTCAAAGTCCGTCATGTCGATCGTTACGCAGGGGAGGTCGGGGAGGTGGGCGAGACGATTGGCCCGACTGGTGAGCATTGACAGTGCGCAACAGGGTGCGACCACATCGCCGTTCGAGCGGGCGATGGCTTGACGACATCAGCAGTGCGTCAGCGTCCTGATCTTTTGGGGGCGTCGAGCGAATCGAGGATGCCGGAGAGGCGCAACTGCTTGAGCTGCGGCGCCAGTTCGGTGGCAG
>ERZ761607.3846-NODE-3846-length-13983-cov-4.043150_pt1 | contig 13983 bp, 12 predicted proteins | sample MGYA00511164_ERZ761607 | MGnify/ENA primary metagenome ERZ761607 (study PRJEB28899, sample SAMN02445080) | bioreactor sludge metagenome | biome: EBPR sludge | place: Australia: Brisbane, Thorneside Wastewater Treatment Plant | collected 2011-06-22 ...
CCGTAGGCAAACGTAGCATATTCATAAGCACTCTCCCCAGAACGGGGGAAGACGATGCTAAATGGGCGGCGGGGAAGCCAGCGCAAAAACTTCCCCGGCCCCTGACCCCTGCGGGCCCGCGCGTCCAACCGTTGGAAAACCGCGGGGTGAGGATTTCCAAGGGTTGGAAGGGGACCCCGGCGCCGGCAAAACCGGGGAAAACCCTATAGCGGTTGACCTTGACCCCGGGCGGGTCCATCCCTATACCAGCACGGTTATTTCACCCCAAAACGGAGAACGAACATGTCCTTAGTACCTATGCGCGCCCTGCTGGACCACGCGGCCGAAAACGGCTACGGGCTGGCGGCCTTCAACGTCAACAACATGGAGCAGATCCAGTCGATCATGGAGGCCGCGAAGGAGACCAACTCCCCGGTGATCATCCAGGCCTCCCGTGGCGCCCGTTCCTACTCCCAGGACAACTACCTGCGCCACCTGATGCTGGCCGCGGCGGAGTTGTACCCGAACATCCCGGTGGCGATGCACCTCGACCATGGCAACAGCGTGGCCACCTGCAAGAGCGCGATCGACAACGGCTTCACCTCGGTGATGATGGACGGTTCGCTGAAGGAAGACGGCAAGACCCCCGGCGACTATGATTACAACGTCGCGGTGACCAAGGCCGTGGTGGACATGGCCCACAAGGTGGGTGTTTCGGTGGAAGGCGAGCTGGGTGTTCTCGGCTCCCTGGAAACCGGCATGGGCGAAAAGGAAGACGGTCATGGTTTCGAAGGCAAGCTCGACCATTCGCAACTGGTGACGGATCCCGACGAGGCGGTCCGTTTCGTGGAAGCGACGAAGGTGGACGCCCTGGCGGTGGCGATCGGCACGAGCCATGGCGCCTACAAGTTCACCCGCAAGCCCGACGGTGCGGTGCTGGCGATGGACACGATCAAGAAGATCCACGCCAAGCTGCCGAATACGCACATCGTCATGCACGGATCGTCCTCGGTGGAGCAGTACCTGCAGGACATCATCAACAAGTACGGCGGCAAGCTGAAGCCGACCTGGGGCGTTCCGGTCGAGGAAATCCAGCTGGGCATCAAGCACGGCGTACGCAAGATCAACGTCGATACCGACAACCGCCTGGCTATCACCGGCGCGATCCGCAAGGTGTTCGCCGAAGCGCCGGAGAAGTTTGATCCGCGCGACTACATGAAGCCGGCGCGTGAAGCGATGAAGAAGGTCTGCGTGGACCGCATGGTCGCTTTCGGCCAAGCCGGCAATGCCGACAAGATCAAGACGATCTCCTGTGCGGAGATGGCGAAACGCTACTAATCGTCCGAATTATTCGACAAATAAAAAGGCCCGGTCATGTGACCGGGCCTTTTTTATGGTCGGCCGGAGCGGGAATCAACCATCCGCTGCCGCGCGCTTTCCCGGATTTCCTCGATGGGGGGAAGTCCGGTCCGTTGCTTCAAGTCGGGTCGGTCCATGCGTGGTGCCATGAATCGTTGCCAGACCAGGCGGGCGAGTTGGTCATAACCATGAGCTTTTTCCGCATCGCCCATGGCTTGCCAGAACAGGCTTTGGTAGAAGGAGGATTCGACCGAAGCGTAGGCGGTTTCGGTGGTAAGTTGATCGCCTTGGCCGGCGTAGATGGAGAATACGATTTGCTCAAGGGTGGCCGTTGGGCTTATGTCTGGATCCATGGACCGCAGGCGGGGAAGTAGTCCACGTGCCTGGTCGGCGCGTCCATACATATAGAGAAGGACGATGGCTTCCCGCAGGAAATGGCGGAAGCCGGTTTCCGCCCTGACGCGGGCTGTTGGGTTTTCTATGGCCTTCTCATAGACCCGCAGCACGTAGGGGAGCAGTTCGAGGTGCGGGGCGAGGATGAAACGGTCGTTTTGTTCGCGGGTGACGAGCAGGCCACGCCGGAAGGCATCGGTCATGGATTGGTAGATCATCCGATCGGCAAAACCGGCATCGACGAGACCGCCGACCAGTCTGCTCCGGGTGGCCCAGTAGATGGCATGGGCCTGGGGAAGGCGCCAATCGAGGGGGCCGTGATCGCGTTCGATTTGCTGCATAAGGGCGGGATCGAGCTTGTAGTCGGTCATCAGGGTATGGCGCAGGACGGGATCCCGGGCGATGCGGGCGAAGTCCGGGCGTCCGCCACCGAACAGGGATTGCATGTCCGCCGCCCAAGCCTGTTTGTAGTAGAGGTGAGCGTCGTCGGTGTCGCCGCCGATCTTGTGCTGGAAAAACCAGCCAAGTTCGAACAGCAGGCGGGGTTCATCCGGGTTGTAGCGGAGGCCATCATCGCGGAGCAGGGTCACGCCGTGGCGGACCCAGCGCCAGCGGTCCTCGGGCGATGAGAACAGCACGCTGATGTTGTAGGTCAGGTTCCAGGCGTGGTAAGCCCAGACATCGGTGAAGCGCGGCTCGAGCTTGGTGATCCAGTCGGCCAGTTGGACCAGTTCGAAGTATTTGCCTTCGTATTGCAGGCGCGATGAGCGCATCCAGAGCATATCGGCGATGATGCCGCGGAAGCCGCCGAGGGCGACGGTGGTGAAGACGACGAGGGGCGGGGCGTTGATGGCGGGGTCGGCCTGGGTGATACCGTAGGTGCGCCGGTCCTCGACCAGGGCCCGGTTGAGCCGTGCCGCGACCGAGAGGCCGGCCATGATCAGGAGCATCCATCCGATGGAGCGCAGCAGGGTCATGATTGGGGCAGCGCGAGTTCGCGGCGGTTGAGGGCGTACGAGGCGAAGGCACCGAGCAGCAGGGCCATCAGGAGGCCTTGCAGGGTCAGGTGGCGCAGGGCGGACCACCAGGTGACGAGCAGGCCGTTGGCCAGGCGGGTCAGTTCATCGCCGGGCACGAGCGGCGAAAGCAGGAAGGCGAGGCCCTTGTAGATGGCGATCAGGGCGAGATCGATGGTTGTCCGTTCGATACCGGCGGCACTGGTCAGGGAGAACTCGTTGGTGGCCATGCCCTGGATGTAGGAGCCGAGCTGGACGAGCAGGAGGATGTACATGCTGACCAGGGCGGCGACCGGCAGGGAGAACAGGCAGCCGGCGGTGATGCCGAGGGCGGTGAGGAAGGAAAGCTGGGCGAATTTCACCAGCAGCACGCGCAGGTAGTTGACGGCGAAGGGGTCGGCCGGGGCGAGCAGGGTCAGGCCCTGGTCCATGTCGAGGAGAAGGGTGGCGCCGCCCGGATCTTCGTTGAGGTAGGTGACGACGATGGGTTTGGCGGACCAGTCCGGGTGGCGTGGTACGGTGATTTCATTCCAGACGCGGGGGGTGTGGGTGATGGTGTGGGTGAACTGGTCCGGTTTTTCCGCCGTGCCGATCAGCCACCGGCCGGATACGGCATCCTGCCCGATGACCGAGGACGTGAAGCGGTAACGGAGGATCAGGGGGCGGTCCTCGGTCTGGCCGCGGAGCGGGGAGAAGGTCCATTGGTTCCGGTTCAGCGGGCGAACGGAGTAAAATTCGGCGATCAGGGTTTGGCGGCGTTGCTGGAGGCGTTCGGCGGGGGAGCGATCATCCGGCCGGGTGCGGTCGGGGGTTGCGACCAGTTCGTGGCGGGCCTGGGCTTCGAAATCGGGTTGATCCGGGCGGAATTCGGCGTGGGCGGTGAGTTGCCGCTGGACGGTGGCCAGGTCGTCGGGGGTCCAGCGGTCCGACCGGAGTTGTGCCTGGAGCAGGGCATACGTAACGATTCCGCAGAAGGCGAGGAGCAGGAAGCCGAGCAGGTTCAGGCCCAGCCATTTCCCGGCCCAGAGGTGGAAGCGGGAAACGGGTTTGGTGGCGAGGGTCTGGATGGTCTTGTCCTGGATTTCCGCGGAGACGGCGAAGCTTCCGGCCCACAGCAGGGCCATGGCGATGACGGTGGTGGCGAGGCCGAGGGAGTAGGAGAGCAGCAGGTGGATGGTGCCGCTGATGGTGCCATCGCCTTTGATGACCCAGGGCAGCAGGGCCATGATGCCGACGAGCAGGCACATCAGCACGGCGACCATGCGGGAGCGCACGGCGCTGCGCAGGGAGAGCAGGGCGATGGCGAGGATCCGGTTCATGGCGGTTTACTCCGGCGGATCGCGGCGGACCAGCGAGGCGAGGGCTTTGTCGACGTCTTCCGGGGGGGGGGCCGTGGGTGGCGTCGACGGGTTTGAGGCGGTGGTTTCGGCGGGCCGGAGGTAGGTCGCGACGCCTTGATCGGAGCCGACGCCGGAAGATGAGGAGGCGGCGGCGCGGGCCTTTTCGACGACCTGGAGAAAGAATTGCTCGAGGTCGCGGCGGGGGTGGTCGAGTTCGGGCGGGATGCCGGTGAGGCGGGCGGCCTCGGCGGCGAGGTGTTCGGCCTGGGCGCGGGTGACGCCGTGGGGCAGGGTCAGGCGGAAGCGTTCGGCCTCCTGCAGCAGTTCGTCGATGGTGCCCTGGGCCTGGACGCGTCCGTTGTAGAGGATGGCCACGCGGTCGCAGACATCCTCGACGTCGGCCAGCAGGTGCGAGGTCATCAGGATGGTCTTGCCGCGCCGGGCGAGGGTCAGGATCAGGTCCTTGATCTGGCGGCAGCCGATGGGGTCGAGGCCGGAGGTCGGTTCATCGAGGATGATGAAATCGGGATCGTTGATCAGCGCCTGGGCCAGGCCGATGCGGCGGGCCATGCCTTTCGAGAATTCACCGACCACGCGGTTGCGGGCGTGGCGGAGGCCGATCATGTCCAGGAGTTGGTCGATGCGGGCGCGGCGTTCGGCGGGGCCGAGGTCGAACAGGCGGCCGTAGAAGTCGAGGGTTTCCCACGAGGTCAGGTAGCTGTAGAGATAGGATTCCTCGGGCAGGTAGCCGATGCGGCGTTTATTCTGCACGTCGCGCGGGGAGCGGCCGAGCACCTGGATGGTGCCGCGGGTCGGGAAGAGCAGGCCGAGCAGCATCTTGATGGTGGTGCTTTTGCCGGAGCCGTTGGGGCCGAGCAGGCCGAACACTTCGCCGCGGCGGATCGAGAACGAGACATCGTCCACGGCCTGGACTTTCGGTCGACGCCAGAAGTCGCGGAAGACCTTGCTCAGGTGCTGGACCTCGACCAGGGCGGGGGAGGAATCGTTCATGCCTGCTCCCGGGTGCGCACGAGGCGTGCGCTGTTGAAGACGACGATGATCGTGCCGGCGTTGTGGAGGATGGCGGCGACGACGGGGTTCACGTAGTTCATGCTCGACATGACGATGCCGCCGATGATGAAGGCGAGGCCGACGAGCAGGTTCTGGTAGACGAGGTTGCGGGCCTGGCGGGAGAGGGTGATCAGGAACGGGATGCGGTTCAGGTCGTTGTTCATCAAGGCGATGGTGGCGCTGTGGATGGCGATGTCGTTGCCGGCGGCGCCCATGGCGATGCCGATGTCGCTGGCGGCGAGCGCGGGGGCGTCGTTGACGCCGTCGCCGATGAAGGCGACCTGGTAGCCATCGCGTTTCACCTGGTTGACGAAATCCACCTTGCCGCCGGGGAGGCATTCCGATTCGACCTCGGTGCAGCCGATGGAGGCGGCGACCTCGCGGGCCACGCGGGTCCGGTCGCCGGTGACCATGGCGATGCGTTTCACGCCGACCTGGTTGCGCAGGGTTTCCAGGACGGAGGCGGCTTCGGGACGGACCTGGTCCTGCAGGCCGATCCACCCGAGGTAGGTTCCGTCGCGCGCGATGAACAGGGTGCTGACGGCTTCCTGGTCGGAGGCGGCGTCGCGGGCGAGGGCTTCCGAGCGGATGCCCTGGGCGGTCAGCCAGCTGGCCCGGCCGGTGAGCACGCGTGCGCCTGCCACGTCGGCACGGACGCCCTGGCCTGGTTCCTCGTGGACGTTGGTCGGTTCAACGGTGGCGAGGCCGGTGGACGTGGCGAGGTTGCGCACGGCGGCGGCGACGGGGTGGTGGCTGAAGGTCTCGGAGCTGGCGGCGGCGAACAGGAGGTCGGACGGGTTGATGCCGGGCTGGGGGGCGAGGCGGACGACGCCGAGTTCGCCGCTGGTCAGGGTGCCGGTCTTGTCGAAGACGACGGCCTGTATGCGGGCGGCGGTTTCGAGGTCGCCGACGTTCTTGATCAGGATGCCGCGGCGGGCGGCGGCGGAGAGGGCGGCGACCATGGCGGTGGGGGTGGCGAGGATGATGGCGCAGGGGCAGGAGAGGACGAGCAGGGAGATGACGCGGTTCCAGTCGTCGGTGATGAACCAGACGATGGCGGCGATCATCAGGATGAGCGGGGTGTAGAACCGCATGGTGCGGTCGATGATGCGGGTGATAGGGAGTTTGGTCTGCTCGGCGGCGAGGATCAGGGAGCGCACGCGGCCGATGGCGGTTTCGCCACCGATGCGGGTCACGCGGATTTCGACGACGCCGGTCAGGTTCTGGCTGCCGGCGAAGACCTCCTCGTCGGGGCCCTTGTCGCGGGGGAGGGATTCGCCGGTGATCATGGCCTCGTTGAGCGTGGTTTCGCCGCGCACGACCACGCCATCGGCGGGGACGGCATCGCCGGGGCGGAGGCGCACGAGGTCGCCGATCTGCAGGTCGGCCGCCTGGACCTCCTCCTCGCGCTGGTCCGCGGTCAGGCGGCGGGCGGAGGTCGGGGTCAGCTTCACGAGGTTCTCGATGGCGGCGTGGGCGCCCTGGGCGGATTTGTTCTCGATCAACAGGGCGAGCAGCATGAAGAACGACACGAGGCCGGCGGTGCGGAAGTCGCCCTGGGCCATGGCGGCGAGCACGGCGAGGGCGACCAGTTCGTTCATGTTCATCCGGCCGCGGCCGATGTCCTTGATCGCGGTCCAGAAGATGGGCAGGGCGAGGAGCAGGGCGCCGGTGGCGGCGCAGAATTCGGCGACCAGCAGATTATCCGGGAACAGCCAGCCGGCGAGGTAGGTGTTCAGGAGGAACGCGGTCCCGCTGAACAGCCAGAACACCTGGCGGGTCTGGGCGCGCTCGGCTTCGGGTCCGTGGTGGTGGCATCCGCAACTGGCTTGCATCAGGGCATGACCTCGGCAAAGGGATTTTCGCGGCGCGGGCTTAGCTGGAGGCGGATGTCGCGGCGGCCTTCCGCATCGGACGGGACGACGAAGACCTGGCCGGCGGAACCGACGGCGCGGCGCAGGGCATCCTGCCAGATCAGTTCGCGCATCAGGGCGGGTTGGGCGGTGAACGAGGGGCGGAGTTCCTCGAAGTAGCGGGCGTCGGCGGCGATGGCGGCGATCAGCTGGGCGCGTTTGGTTTCGCCGCCGGCGATGAATTCCTCGGCTTCGCCGGCGGCTTCGTTCAGGCGGCGGGCGGCGTAGGCGCGGGCGTCGGTGATTTCCTCGGCCTGTTCCTGTTCGGCGCGGATCACGGCATCGAAGGCTTCGGCCACCTGGGCGGGCGGGGCGACGTGGAGAAGGTCCACGCCCTGGATGGTGATGCAGAGCGGGAGGGCGGCCAGGCGGGCGCGCACATCGCGGTCGACCATGGCGCGGAAGGTCTCGAGGTCGGTGCGCAGCAGGTGGTCGATGCTGGTGCGGGCGGCGGCGTGGAGGACGGCGCGATCGAGTTCGCGTTCGATAAGGGTGTCGGGGTTTTCGGCGCCGAACAGGAACAGGTCGGGTTGTTCGACGGTGTAGCGGATGGCCCACTGGGCGTGGAAGATGTTGGCGTCGCCGGAGAGGGCGTAGCCATGGACGAGGGGGGCGAGGGTTTCGCCAACCATGTCGGGGGTGGTGTCGGACCAGAAGGTGGTGCTGGTGAGGGAGCCGACGCGGCCGGCCGGGATGCGGATGATCTCGGAGAAGGGTCGAGGCCAGGTCCAGTGGAACCCGGGTTGGCGGATGCGCTCATCGCCGAGGCCATCGAAGCGGCCGAAGTGAAGCACGACGGCTTTTTCGTGTTGGCGGACGATGAACAGGCCGCTGGCGAGGTAGCCGAGCAGGAGCAGCAGCATGACCCAGCGCATCAGGGAAAAGGCGCGGAGCAGGGCTTCCTGCAGGGCGCGCAGGCCTTCGCTTTCGCCGGTTGGTACAGGGTGCGGGTGCATGGTCATTTCTTCGGCTGGGGGCCTTGTTTCAGCAGGTCGAACGGGGCGCTTTCGCTGCTCAGGACGAGGGTGGAGCGGGCGTTCAGCATCTGTTCCATCGTGTCGAGTTTGCGCAGGAAGATGGCGAGGTCGGGGTCCTGGGCGAAGATCTTGTACGATTCGGCGGCGGCGGCATCGCCTTCGGCGCGGAGTTTGCGGGCCTGGGCCTCGGCGGAGGCGAGGAGTTGGTCGCGTTCGCTGTCGGCGCGGGCCCTGATGCGGATGGCTTCGCCCTCGCCTTCCGAGCGGTAGCGGTCGGCGAGTTCCTGCCGTTCGGCGCGCATGCGGTCGAACACGGACTGGGTGATGGCTTCGGGGAGGCCGAGGCGGCGGATGCCGACGAGGTGGACCTGGACGCCGTAGCGGGCGGCGGCTTCGGGGGTCACGGATTCGAGCAGGGCGGTTTCGATGGCGTCGAGGCGCAGGGCGGACGGTTCGGTGTTGATCAGTTCGGAGAACCGGTACTGCCCGAGGATGGCGTTCTTGTAGCTGCGGATCAGGCCGTCGAGGTTGCGGGCGGCCTGCTGGGTCGAGCCCATGCGTTCCAGGAAGAGCAGCGGATCGTTGATGCTCCAGCCGGCATAGACCTGGATCAGCACGTTCTTGCCGTCGCGGGTGAGGGCTTCCTCGAAGCTGCCCTCGAGGGTGCGGATGCGGTTGTCGAAGCGGTGGATTTCATTGAACGGCCAGGGCAGTCGCCGGTAGAGGCCGGCTTCCTGGATGGCCTGCACGGGGCGTCCGAGCGAGGTCACGACGGCGATTTCCCCTTCGCGCACGGTGAAGAAGAACTGGGTCAGGGCGAACATGGCGACGATGGCCACGGCGCTGGCGATCATGGACAGGCGGGATTTCATCAGTGGCTTCCTTCCATCTTCAGTGGAGCCATGTCGAGGACTCCGGAGAATGCTTTCTCCTCGAGGTTCAACCAGAGGGTTTCCGTGCCTTGCTCGGGCAGGTCGGTGACATAGAGCCGGGCGTTGGCGGTGGCATCGCGGATGCGGTCGAGGTAATGGAAGGTGCGGAAGACGGGCGGGGAGCGGCGGTAGGCGGCGAGGCGTTCCTCGAACTGGACGGCTTCCGCCTCGGCGAGGGTGATGCGGCGATGGCGGTAGGCTTCCGCCTCGTGGGTGGCGTTGTCGGCGTAGGCGCGGGCGATGGGGAGCACCTGGTTCGTGTAGGCGCGGGCTTCGAGGATGATGGCTTCCTTTTCCTCGAGGGCGCCGACCACGGATTGAAAGGCGTCGGCCACGGGGACGGGCGGGTGGACGCCTTGAAGGCCGAGATGCTCGATGGTGACCCCCAGACCGATGGCATCGACGGTTTGCTGCAGGTCCTGGCGCATCGCGGCGGCGAGGGTGGCGCGGCGTGGCCCCATGACCTCGGCCAGGTCATGGCGGGCGAGGGTCCGGGTGACCACGCGGTAGGCAAGTTGGCGCATCACCGCTTCGGGTTCGGCGAATCGGTAGGTGAACTGGTAGGCGTTGGTGATGCGGAACTCGATGGGCAGGTTCAGGGTGGCCATGCCGACGACCACGCCGCTGGAGTCGTCGGCGCGGTTGGTGGCGGTCGAGGGGGAGGCGAGCAGGAAGATGTCTTCCTGTTCGTAATGCGGCACGGTCCAGGTCATGACGGGCGGGCGTTCGCCGCCGGGGTGCGGGGTAAAGCCGATTTCGATGCGGTGGACGCGGCCGACCGGGACGCGGCGGACGGTCTCGAACGGCCAGGGGCGTTTGGTGTGGAATCCGCTGGCGAGGGCGGGTTCATCGCGCAGCGGGCGGCCGAAGCGCTCCAGGATGCCGGTTTCGTGCGGGGCGAGGAACACGAAGCAGGACATGGCGTAGAGGACGGCGCCCTGGAAGAGCAGCAGGGGCAGGATGGCGCGCCGTATCAAGGTGAAGAACCAGCTCTTCGAGAAAGAAAAGCCGAACTGGTAGTCCATCGCCTCGGTCACGCTGCGGGTCACGATGCCGGGGTCGACCAGCAGTGCGCCGAGGCGGCTTTCGTAGCGGGTATGTTCCGGTTCGTTCTGGTGGGCATAGAGGCCGATCAGGCTGTTCAGCACGAGTTCGGCACCGATCAGGGACGTGGCGGCGAGCAGGCCCCAGCCGACCCAGGTGGGTGCGGCGGCAAGGCCGAAGTGGGTGGCCAGTGCGCCGAGGCAGCCGACGAGGGCGGCCCAGCAGGCGAGGCCGGTCAGGATGCCGGGGCCGCGCAGCAGGCGGGCGCCGGATTCGCGGCTCAGGCCGAGCTGGAAGCGGCTGAGCAGGAAGGTGGCGAAGGCGACGGCACCGAACAGGGCGGAGGAGGCGGGGAGCGTGGTCGGGGTCACGAGATCCCAGGGCAGGTAGCGCAGGTAGCGCCAGGACCAGGCGATGAGCAGCAGGCCGAGCAACGGGGCCAGCCAGGGGATGGCGTAGGTCTCCAGTTGGCGGCGGGTGCGGGCGGCGGTGAACGGTGCGGTTTCGTCGCGGGTGAACAGCGCGGCGGCGGGGTTTTCCTGGTTGGCCAGGGCCTGGTCGCGCGCCTCCTCCTCGGCGAGCCGGGTCAGGCGCAGGCGCAGGAACACGGCGAGGTGGACGGCGACGGACGCGAACAGCAGCGGGATCAGGGCAGTAAAGATCAACAGGCCGGTCAGGCGGGTCATGCCAATGACCAGGGCAGCGAGGAGCAGACTGAACACGGCACCCCAGGAAGCGGTTTTTTCCGCGACGGTACGGCTCATCGTGCGGCGCTCCGTATGTTGTTCTTGCTGGGTCATTCCGTTACTTCACTTCCATCCGGTTGAAACTCCACAGGCCGCCGGTCAGCACGACGCCGGCGTACACTGCGGTGTAGAGGGCCACGTTGCCGGTGTAGCGCCACGGGATCGAACCGCTCTTCAGGGCATCGGTCACCCAGAAGTGCTGCCAGTTCGGGACTATGCCATGAAGGAGCGCGTAATGCCACTGTTCGTGGGCCTGGCGGCCGAACAGGTAGTCGGACATAAGGCCGAACAACAGGATGCCGAGGCAGGCGACGAGGGTCGGGGCCATGTCGAGGCGGGTGGCCAGGCTGACCGCGAAGGCGCTGAGCAGCAGCATGGCGAGGGCGAGCAAAACGCCGGCGGGCAGGATGTTCCAGGGCAGTGCGGGCGTTTCAGGATCGGGGCCGGGTACGGACCAGGAGACGAGGAACGCGGCGGTGACGGCGATGGCGACGAGCAGGAAGGTGCGGGAGACAAAGGGGCGGCGGGTCAGGTAGTTGGTCAGTCCGGCCCAGGCGTAGGCGAGGAACAGGGCGGCGAGCAGCGGTCCGGAGCCCCATGCGTCGAAGACGTAGGCTTCGGCGGCGGTGCGCACGGCGAGCATGGTGGCCATGGTGGTGATGGCGGTGAAGACGAGCATGACCAGGGCGACGCCGGCGAACTTGGCGAGGAAGAATCCGGCGCGGCCGACCGGTTTGCTCAGGATCGAGGCGAGGGTGCCGCGGCGCAGTTCGCGGGCGATGGTGGCGGAGGCGGCGAAGCAGCCGAGGACCAGGCCGGACACGAGCTGGGTAGCGAGGGCGCTGTCGCGGACGATGCGCGCGGCGTCGCCGATCACGTGGGTGATCAGGAACGGGAGCAGCGCGATGAAGGCCAGGACCGAAGTGGTCAGCAGGAGGAAGATCGGCTGCCGCGACGCCTCGAGGGCGGTCAGGGTGGCAATGCCGGTAACTTGTCGCAGTTTCGCACGCATGGAGTTGAAGATGATTGGACCATCTATACGCGAAACGGGTTCGAAACTCAATGGATTCGGCTCCGGTTCGCGGCAAGGCTGAAGAGGAACCAGGTGAAGGCGCACAGCAAGATCGTGGGCCCGCTGGCTGTGCGCGCCCAGGGTTGGGCAGAGAGGACCAGGCCGATAACGGATGAACTGGCGCTAATGGCAAACGACCACCAGAACAGGCCGCGGGTCGAGGCGGCAAGGTTTCGTGCGGCGGCTGCCGGTACGACGAGCAGGGCGGTGACCAGCAGGACGCCAACGGCCCACAGCGCATTGATGATCACCAGGGCGAGCAGGGCGGCATACAAGTACTGGTAGCGGCGCACCGCAATGCCGTGTGCCGCGGCCAGGACGGGGCTGATACCGATGTACAGGAGTCGGTTGCCTCCGATCACCTGAAGAACGATCACGCCAACGAGGCAAACGGCCAGCCGGATGAGACCGGCCGTATCGACGGTCAGGATGTCGCCATAGAGAAAACGCGGCAGTTCGCGGGTGATACCTGGGTTGCGGCTGATAATCGCCAAGCCAAACGCAACCACGGCGGAGAAGGTGACGGCGATTACCGTATCCGTGGAAAGGGTGCTCGCGCGGCGGATAGCCATGATGGCTATACCGATCAGGAGGCCGAACAGGGGCATGGTCCATTGCGGGTGAACGTTGAAAAGCAGGCTGATGGCGACTCCGGCGAAAACGGAATGACTGATCGCATCAGAAAAGAAGGCCATGCGCATCTGCACGGCATGGACGCCCATGATGGCGACGATGGGGGCGAGCAACAGCAGTCCAGCCAGGGCCAGTTGCATGAACGTGTTTTCGAATCCGGCCAGTCCCGACAGGTTCATCGATCCGATCCTTCGCGGGATGTGTGAAGCCACGGGGCGGCAGCCACACCCATGTGGAGTCCGAAGGCAATAGACAAAAAGTGGGGCACGAGTACGTCGGCCGGCTTTCCTGCGGCGATGACACTCCGGTTGAGCAGGATGACATGGGAGGCATGATGGGTCACGGTGGCGAGGTCGTGGCTTACCATCAACTGCGTGAAGCCGTGGCGTTCGCGCAAGGATTCCATCAGTTCGCAGAGGAGGTGTTCGCCGCGGAGGTCGATCCCGGCGGCCGGTTCATCGAGTAGTAGCAGGTCGGGTTCCTGCTGAAGGGCGAGGGCGAGCAGGATGCGTTGCCATTCACCGCCGGAGAGCACGCCAAGGGCTCGTTTGGCCAAGGTGGAAGCATGCACGCAGCTCAACCAGTGGAGAGCCCGGTCGCGGTGGATGCGGGAGATGCCGCACCACAGGGGCCGGCGGGCATGGCCCATGACCATCAGGTCGAGCACGGTGATCGGCATACCGCGGTCCACGGGGAGGCGTTGGGGGACGTAGCCGATCCGGGGCATGGTATTCGATCCCGGCGCTTCGAGCCGGATAGTGCCCCGGTAAGGGATTTGGCCGAGTAGGGCGAGCAACAGGGTCGTCTTGCCGGCGCCGTTGGGGCCAACGACGGCGGTGCAACTACCGCGCGGAACGGAAGCGGAGACGGATTCGAGAATGGTGATTCCGTTGCGGGTGACGTTGACCCGGTCAAAGTTGACGCAGGTATCAGTCAAGGGTGCCCAGGGCGTCCGCAAGCGCCTGAAGGTTGGCGCGCATGATGGTCTCGGTGTGGTCGGGTGCGGGGGCATCCGGGCCGGATGCTCCGGGATCCAGCATGATGGCAGGAATTCCGAGTTCCCGGGCGAGGGTGCGCCCGGAACGTGAATCGTACTGGGGTTCGAGGATGATCGCACCGACGCCGACGGTCCTCCCTTGTTCGACCAAGTCGATCATCTGTGCGGCGGATGGTTCCTGGCCGTGCGGCTGGGTGCTGGCGATGATCTCGATGCCCAGATCCCGGAAGAGGTAATCAAAGATGCCGTGGGGCTGGATGACCTTCCGGTTGGCGAGAGAGGCGGCCTGGCCGGCCAGCTCCTGGTGGAGTGACTCCATGCGGGCGGCAAATGCCTCGGCGTTGGTCGTGTAGAGATCGGCGCTTTCGGGGTCGATGGCGGACAGCTGGCGGGCGATGGAGTGTGCCACCTGGGCGGCCATCGTGGGGCTGGCGAACAGGTGCGGATTCATGCCGCCGTGGTGATGATGGTGATGATGGCCGTGGGCGACAGAAACTTACGGCTCTTGGAA
>ERZ761607.3848-NODE-3848-length-13982-cov-5.819128_pt1 | contig 13982 bp, 11 predicted proteins | sample MGYA00511164_ERZ761607 | MGnify/ENA primary metagenome ERZ761607 (study PRJEB28899, sample SAMN02445080) | bioreactor sludge metagenome | biome: EBPR sludge | place: Australia: Brisbane, Thorneside Wastewater Treatment Plant | collected 2011-06-22 ...
CAGAGACAGAGACAGAGACAGAGACAGAGACAGAGACAGAGACAGAGACAGAGACAGAGACGGGGAGGGCGATGGGCCACGCCACCGAGACGCGCGCGGGGCCGCGATGAGCTCCGAGCCGCTCGCGCTCTCGTTTCAGATCGCGCTCGTCGCGACGCTCGTCGCGGGCACCCTCGGCGTCGCGCTCGCGGGGCTCATGGCGCGCGTGCGGTTCGTCGGTCGCGATCTCCTCGACGCGCTGCTCACCGCGCCGATGGTCCTGCCGCCCACCGTGCTCGGCTACTACCTGCTCGTCGCGATCGGACGCGAGGGCGCGATCGGTCGTGCGTACGAGTCGATCACCGGCGCACCGCTCGCCTTCACGCGCACGGCCGCGGTGATCGCGGCTTGCCTCACCGCGCTCCCCTTCGTCGTGAAGTCCGCGCGCGCCGCGATGGAAGACGTCGACCCGCGCTTGCCCGCGGCGGCCGCGACGCTCGGGGCCTCGCCGCTCCGCGTCTTCTTCACGATCGTGCTCCCGCTCAGCCGCAACGGCGTGCTCGCGGGGCTCACCCTCGGCTTCGCGCGCGCGCTCGGCGACTTCGGCGTCACGCTCATGGTCGCGGGCAACATCCCCGGCCTCACGCGCACCGGAGCGCTTGCGATCTACGACGCCGTGCAAGCCGGACGCGATTCCGAAGCGGCCGGCCTCGCGGCGACGATGACCGCGCTCGGCGTCGCCGCGCTCTACCTCGGCACGAAGCTCGCGCGCCGGAGACCGCATGCCTGGTGAGCGCCGTGAGCGTGGTCGCGAGGAGCGTGGCGCGCGCGATGCGGGCGCGCGTGGTGAGCGTGGCGCGCGCGATGCGGGCGCGCGTGGCGAGCGCGACGCGCGTGAGTCGGGTGAGCGCGAACCAGGTGCGACGGGAGAGACCCGCGCGTTCCTGCGCGTGCGCGCGCGCGTCGACGGCCGCGGGGCGCCGCGTCTCGACGTCGACCTCACGCTCGACGCCGGTCTGTGCGCGGTGATGGGCGCGTCGGGCGCGGGCAAGACAACGCTCCTCGAGACGATCGCGGGTCTCACCCGCCCGAGCGAAGGTCACGTGGCGATCGGAGCGCGCGTGGTCTTCGACGCGCGCGATCGGATCTTCGTGCCACCGCACCGACGCGAGGTCGGCTTCGTCTTCCAATCGCTCGCGCTCTTCCCGCACCTCAGCGTCCGACAGAACGTCGCGTACGCGGTCCGCGATCGAGCGCGCCGCCGCGAGCTCGCCGACACCTGGCTCACGCGCACCCACGCCGCGCCGCTCGCCGACCGCCGCCCCGACACGCTCTCCGGGGGCGAAGCGCAGCGGGTCGCCCTCGCGCGCGCCTTCGCGGCCGAGCCGAAGCTGCTGCTCCTCGACGAGCCTTTCTCCGCGCTCGATCGCGCGCTCCGCGCCGAGCTCGGCGACGTCGTGCGCGCGCTCCACGAAGAGACCCGCGTGCCCATGGTGCTGGTCACCCATCACCGCGAGGACGCCGAGCGCCTCGCGTCGCGCATCGTGACTCTCGACGCGGGTCGCGTGGTCGACTCGGCCTGAGCGGACGTCGATCGTCGCGGTCGTTCGAGTCCACGCCGAAGATCGTCGTGTCCGTCGCTCAGCGCTTGTGCGCGTGGCAGATCAGGCCGAGCCCGAACGGAACCTTCACGCGATCTTCGAGGCGCACCAGCGGCACGAGCTTCTCGAAGAGCCCGACCTGCGAGGGATCGGGCGTGTCGCGGCGCAGGAGCTTGTTGCTCACGAGCCACCCCGCGAGCCCGAGCACGTTCATGTACTCGCAGCGCTCGACGTGCAGGTTCGCGTTCCGCATCAACGCCGCGAAGCTCTTCGTCGTGTAGCGGCGGTGATGACCGAGCGCGGCGTCCATCGGCCCGTACGCGAGCGGCAGCGCCGGCACGTAGGTCAGCATCCAGCCGCCCGGACGCAGCAGCCGCGCGAGCTCCCGCACCGCGCGCACGTCGTCCTTCACGTGCTCGAGCACGTTCATCGAGAGCACGGTGTCGAAGCGTCGCGTCGCGATCGTGTCCGGCGGTGGCTCTTCGAGGTCGTAGCGCGCGACCTCCACGTTCGGCCTTCCCGCCAGCTCGGCGCGCAGCTTCGCGAGGTGGCTCTCTTCGACTTCCGTCGCGAGCAGCGTGCGCGCGTCGGCCGCGAGCAGCTTCGAGATGTTGCCGATCCCCGCGCCGAGCTCGAGCACGTCACCCGTCACGTGCTCACGCAGCTTGTCGTAGTACCAGGCGTTGAGCTTCGGCGTCGCCGCGTGCATCTCGAGCACACGACCGCCCGTCTCGTGCGCGGCTTCTCGGATCTGTCTCGACACCCGCGCGAGGTAGCACGCGGCATCGAAAGACGTCACTCGAAGCCGCCGTCCACCGCCACCGTCGCGCCCCTGCCTTCGAGCTCCAGCGTCACGTCCACCACGCGCCCCACGAGCGCGCTGGTATCGATCCGCTCCACGTGCACGCGCCCATCCGGCGGGCTCGGCAGCTCCAAACGACGCTCGACCGGCGACTCCGCGTCGCGCTCGCCCACCCGCACCACCAGCACCGCGCCGTGCGCGATCACCTCGTCCGGCACCGCCCAACGCACCACGAGGGTCGAGCTCGCGGGCAACGCGCGCCACGTGACCGCACGCTTCCACGGCCCTTGGTTCGGAATGCGGAGCAGCTCGCGCGGCGCGCCGCCCACGTTCACCGGCAGCGTCACGGGCAGCCCCACCATCCCGAGCACGCCCTGATCCTTGGTCGAGCACTCCCACGCCATGTGCTGCCAGTTCAAGAAGTCGCACGGTGCGTCGCCGAGCTTCACCTTGGCCGCGCGCAGCCCGCGGTAGCTCGCGAAGCGAAGCGGCTCACTCCACGCGGCGACGCGGGGCACCGCGCCGACCGCGAAGAGCGCGAGCGCCAGCGCGACCACGCCAAACACCCGCGCGCGACGCGACCAGAAGCGCGGCATCGCGAGCACACGCGCGGTCGCGAGCACGAGCGGCGCGGCCGCGAGCGAGAGCGCGGCGAGCCAGACGAGATCGAGCGGCGCGCCGGGAGAGAGCGCGCCGAGCGCGACCGCGAGCGCGATCCCCAACGTGCGCGGCCGCGCGAAGGGCGCGCCGAGCAGCGCGGCGACGAGGAGCGCGAGCGGCGCGCCGGAGAGCGTGCGCGGCAGCGGCTCGAGCCCCGGCACGTGCGGCGCGCTCGGACCCGCGATCGCGACGTGCGCGAGCAAGACGATCCCCACGCCCAGCGCGATCCCGAGCCCGACCCACACGCGCCGACCGCGCGCCAGCCCGAGCGCCACGATCGCGAAGGGCCAGAGCGCACCGGCGACGAGCGTGCCCACGCTCGCGAGCACACCCGCGAGCACGCCCGAGCTCCGCGAGCCGACCGGCTCGGGCACGAGCGCGATCGCGCCGAAGCCGAGCGCGGCCGCGAGCAGCTCCGGGCCGCCGGACATCACGCGCGCCGCGACCCCGGGAAACGCGAAGAGGATCGCGACCGGCAGCACGGCGGCGATCGACGCGCCGCGGTGGCTCCGCTGCGCGATGCGCATCAACGCGGCCCCGAGCACGCCCGCGAGCAGCGCGTGCAACAGCAGCAGACCGTGGCGACCGCCGGCCTTCGCGAAGGGCGCCGCGACGATCGTGGCGAGCGGCGCCTGACGCGGCACGAGTCGCCCGTCGAGCTCGATCGCGTGCGGGCCCGTCATCGTGAGCTCCCCGCGCGCGAGCGCTTCGGCGCCGAGCGTCCACGCGTCGTCGGGTAGGCGATGTTCGATCGGACCGCCGCCGGGCAAGGTCGCGGTCACGAGCATCGCGCACGCGAGCCCGACCCCGAGCGCGGGGCTCGCTCCGATCCGAGCGCGCGATCGCACGAAGGTCACGAGCCGAGGCGCGTGGGCGATCAGCACCGCGAGCGCGGGGACGACGAGCGCGAACGCGGGCCAGAGGAAACGATCCGCGTACCAGCGGTAGCGCGCGAAGAGCACGACGCCGGTGACGATCGCGTAGAGCGCGGCGACCACCAGGCGCGGGCGACGCCAGAGCAGCGCGAGCGCAGGCAACGAGTACAGCGCGAGCGTGAGCCGATCGCGGATGCCGTGCGGTCCGCTCCACAGATCCGAGAGCCCACGATCCCACGCGACGTCGAACGAGCCGGACACGTCGGCGACCTGCGCCTCGCCCGCGACCACCACGAGCACGCGGTTGTACCCGGCCCACCAAGGACGCCCGAAGAAGATCGTGTTCGCGAGCGCGAAGAGCGCGAGCACGACCGCGCCACCGAGCACGGCGCGGAGCAGCACCTTCGTGCGCGTGCGTTCGAGACCGGGCGTTGCCGCGGATGCTGCGTCGCGCGTCGGTGCGGTGTCGTTCGCTCGCGTGCCGTCGTGCGTTCGTGTGGTGTCGTGCGACGCATCCACCGCTCGCGCGGCGTTCGGTGTGGCTCGCGCGTCGAGCGTCACGACGGCCGTGCGACGCACCCGCGGCTCCACGAAGAGCGCGAGCGCAGGCACCCAGAGCAGCACGGTCGGCTTCAACGTCACGCACGCCGCGAGGAGCACGCCGCCGAGCGCGCCGCGTCCGCGTCCGAGCGCGACGACGCCCGCGAGGAAGAGCGCGAGCAGCAAGACGTCGACGTGGTAGTCGTAGGCGTAGTCGCGGATGCCCGTCGCGAGCAGGAACGCGGTGGCCGCGAGCGCGGAGGGCAGCGGCGGCGCGTAGCGGCGCGCGAGCTCGAACGCGAACACCCCCGCGAGCGCGAACGCGAGCAGGTTGAAGAGCAAGTTGCCGAAGACCCCGAACGCCCAGAAGAGCGGGGTGGAGAGCAGCGGCAGCAGCACCGGATGCTTCGGATAACGGCGCCCCTCGCGCCCGAGCGCGACGTTGCTCCAGCTCGCGTCGAGGTTGCGGTTCCAACCTTGTTCGCCGTCGTACCAGCTCGCGCAGAACTCGCTCTGCTCGAACGACGCGGACTCCACGAGGGTCGCGTTCACGTTCGTGTAGAAGCGCCCGTCGCGGTTGATCCAGGTGTTCGGCTCCCAACGCGCGACCACGTCCAGCGCCGCGAGCAGCAGCACCAGCACGAAGACGGCGAGCGCGCTCGGCGTGGGCGCGCGCGGCGGGAGGAGGTTCACGGCGCGCGCACGTTATCGCGGCGCGGGCCGTGGTCGAGCGTTCGCGCGCGAGGGTGGATGTGGTCCTGCCCCACGGCGTCCCACCCTTGCTGCTGCACGTCAGCGTCTCCCCGTTCGCGCATGGCACCGAGTCACGGCTGCCCGCTGCGCCCGCATGGACGCTCCCCCATCGACTCGGTACCCTGAAGCCCTCATGGGTGAGCCCGCCGCCAAACTCTCGTACGCGGAGTATCTGGCCTTCGAGACGTCCTCGGAGCAGAAGCACGAGTTCATCGACGGGCTGGTGTTCGCGATGGCGGGTGGGTCCTACGAGCATGCGCGCCTCGCGGGCCGCGTCATGACCGCGTTGGCGCGCGCGCTCGAGGGACGACCCTGCAACGTCGTGCCGTCCGACGGGCGCGTCCGCATCGAGGCCACCAATCGCTCGACGTACCCAGACGTCTCGGTCGTTTGCGGCCGAGCGCGTTTCGCGTCCGACGATCCCCAAGCCCTCACGAACCCCATCGTGATCGTCGAGGTGCTCTCCCCCACCACCGAACAGAGCGACCGCGGCGAGAAGTTTCGCCACTACCGGCGCCTCGAGTCGCTGCGCGAGTACGTGCTCGTGGCGCAAGACGAGCCGCGCATCGAGGTCTTCCGACGCGAAGGCGACGTGTGGACGTTCCGCGAGCACGGGCCTGGCGAGCGCGTGATGCTCGCGTCGATCGAGGCCGTGCTCGACGTGGACGCGATCTACGCCGACCCCGCGGGCTGAGCGCGGCTCCGCTCTCAGGCTCCGATCGCGCCCGCGCGCTCCAGCACGTGGTCCACGTGCACGCGCCAGTCGCCCATCGGGCCGATGAGCGCCTCGGTGGGGCCGAGGTCGAGCACGCTGTACGCCGGGCGCTTCGCGGGGCGCGGGTACTCGTCGCTCGAGCAGGGCTCCACCACGCAGCTCGGATTCACGCGCGCCGCGACGTGGGCCGCGAGCTCGTGCCAGGTGCACTCGCCGCCATCGGTCGCATGCAGGAAACCGCGCGCGCCCTTCTCCAGCAGCGCGAGGGTCGTGCGCGCGAGGTGCTCCGCGCTCGTCGGGCGGCCGCGCTGGTCGTCGACCACGCGCAGCGACGGCCGATCCTTCGCGAGCTTCGCGATCGTGAGCACGAAGTTCTTTCCCCACGGCGCGTAGAGCCAGCTCGTGCGCAGGTAGAGGTGCGCGCAGCCGCTCTCGTGGAGCGCGAGCTCGCCTGCGGCCTTGCTGCGCCCGTAGGCGTTCAGCGGCGCGAGCGGCGCGTCGACCGGGTAGGGCGCGGTGCCGTTGCCGTCGAAGACGTAGTCGGTGCCGTAGTGCACGAGCACCGCGCCGATCCGCTTCGCGCGTTCGGCCAAGATGCGCACCCCGAGCCCGTTCACGCGCGTCGCGTCGGCTTCGTAGGTCTCCGCGCCGTCGACGTCGGTCCACGCGCTGCAGTTGACGATCACGTCGACGTCGCTCGGGATACCCGCCTCCACCGACGATGGATCGAGGATGTCGAGCGAAGGTCGACCGCCCGAGAGGTGCGGCAAACCACGCTCCTGCAGGAGCTCCATCCACGCCCGACCGAGCATCCCGCTCGGCGCCACCACGAAGAGCTTCATCGTCGTCTCCGGAGTCGAGGATCGGGGCCTCGTGCCCCGTGAGAGGGCTGATGACAGCCCTCCAGTCGAACGCGAATCAAACCGTGTACTTGGGCAGCCGTGCCGGATCGATGGCCGACAACCGCGCGGCGCCCGCGTCCTTCGCGGAGAGCTTCGGCTCTCCCTCGAACGGCCACTTCACCCCGATCTCCGGATCGTTCCAGAGCACGGAGATCTCCGTCTCGGGGTGGTAGAGCTCGGTGCACTTGTACGCGAAGGTCGCGTCGTCGCTCAGCACCACGAATCCGTGCGCGAACCCGGGCGGGATCCAGAGCTGGTGGTGGTTCTCTGCCGAGAGCTCGGCCCCGACCCAGCGCCCGAAGGTCGGCGAGCCGACCCGCACGTCCACCGCGACGTCGAAGACCGCGCCTTCCGTGCACTGCACGAGCTTCCCCTGCGCGTACGGGTGCTGCAGGTGCAGCCCGCGCAAGATGCCCTTCGCGGAGCGGCTCACGTTGTCCTGCACGAAGCGAGCGGACTCGCCGCGCGCGGGGATCCCGTGCGATCGGTACCGCTCCTCGTGGAAGGTCTCGAGGAAGTAGCCGCGGTGATCGCCGAAGACCTTCGGTCGGATCAGCAGCACGTCCGGGACGTCGAGCGCTACGACCTCCATCAGTCGAGCTTTCCGTCCGCGAGGTCGAGCAGGTAGCGGCCGTAGCTCGTCTTCGAGAGCGCCTCACCGCTCTTGCGCAGCGTCGGTACGTCGATCCAGCCCTTGCGGAACGCGATCTCTTCCGGGCAGCTCACCATCAGACCCTGGCGCATCTGCACGGTCTGAATGAAGTGTGCCGCTTCGAGCAGCGCCTCCGGGTTTCCGGTGTCGAGCCAGGCCACGCCGCGCCCGAGCTTCTCGAGCCGAAGCTGCTGCTTCTCGAGGTAGAGCCGGTTCAGATCCGTGATCTCCAGCTCCCCGCGCGCCGACGGCTTCAGCGACTTCGCGAGCTCGACCACCTGCGCGTCGTAGAAGTAGAGCCCCGCGACCGCGTAGTGCGACTTCGGCTGCTTCGGCTTCTCTTCGAGGCCGATCACGCGCCCGGTGGAGTCGAACTCCGCCACACCGTACGCGCTCGCGTCCTTCACGTAGTAGCCGAAGACCGTCGCGCCTTCGTCGTGCGCGGCCGCGTCCACGAGCAGCCCCTGCAGACCGTGCCCGTAGAAGATGTTGTCGCCGAGCACGAGCGCGCAGGGATCGCCGCCGATGAACTGCTCGCCGATCAGGAACGCCTGCGCGAGCCCGTCCGGGCTGGGCTGCACGGCGTACTCGATGCGCATGCCCCACTGCGAGCCGTCACCGAGCAGGTTCTGGAAGAGCGCCGACTCGTGCGGCGTGTTGATCACGAGCACGTGGCGCACCCCCGCGAGCATCAGGGTGCTCAGCGGGTAGTAGACCATCGGCTTGTCGTAGATCGGCATGAGCTGCTTGCTCACCGACTTCGTCAGCGGGTGCAGGCGCGTGCCGGAGCCGCCCGCGAGGATGATGCCCTTCTCGATCATTCCGGAGTCCTCTGTTGGTCGGTCGAGTCTCGTGCCGTAACGGGTCGTTCGGCCACGTCGTTCGTTCATGTTGCTCGCACGGGCCGCAGCAGCGCGTGCCTCGCTGAGCGGTCCGTGAGCTCAGCGCGTCCCGTAGTTCTTCTCGATCCACTCGCGGTACGCGCCGCTCCGCACGTCGCGCACCCACTCGGTGTTCTCCAGGTACCACTTCACGGTCGCGCGCATGCCGGTCTCGAAGGTCTCCTTCGGCGTCCAGCCACACTCGCGTTCGATCTTGCTCGCGTCGATCGCGTAGCGGAGGTCGTGCCCCGGCCGATCCGTGACGTACGTCTTCAGCGCCTCGAGCTCGTCCACCGTCGCGCCCGTCTCCTCGGCCACCAGCCGAATCAACGCGTCGACGACCTCGATGTTCTTCTTCTCGTTGTGGCCGCCGACGTTGTAGGTCTCACCGACCGCACCCTTCTGGATCACCGTCCAGATCGCCTCGCAGTGATCCGTCACGTACAGCCAATCGCGCACGTTGACGCCCTTGCCGTAGATGGGAAGCGGCTTCCGATCCACCAGGTTCAAAATCATGAGCGGGATGAGCTTCTCCGGGAATTGCAGCGGTCCGTAGTTGTTGCTGCAATTGGTGATCTTCACCGGCATCCCGTACGTGCGGTGCCACGCGCGCACGAGGTGATCGCTCGCCGCCTTGCTCGAGCTGTAGGGGCTCGACGGGTCGTAGCGCGTCTCCTCGGTGAAGAAGCCGGTCTCGCCGAGCGAGCCGTAGACCTCGTCGGTGCTCACGTGGTGGAAGAGGCCTTCGCCTTTCTTCCAGCGCTTCCGGCACGACTCGAGGAGGTTGAAGGTGCCCTCGACGTTGGTGCGCAAGAACGCCTTGGGCCCGAGGATGCTGCGGTCGACGTGGCTCTCCGCCGCGAAGTGCACGACGAGCTCGGGCTGGTGCTTCTCGAAGCACGCCTCCACGGCGTCCGCGTCCGTGATGTCGACCCGCTCGAACGCGTAGTTCGCGGCGTTCTCGATCGGCGCGAGGCTCTTCGGGTTCGCGGCGTACGTCAGCGCGTCGAGGTTGATGAAGCGGTGCTCCGGGTGCCGCGGCACGAGCAGGCGGAGAAAGTTGGCACCGATGAAGCCGGCGCCGCCGGTGACGAGCACGTTCATGCGAGGAGATCCCTTCATTCTCGAGGGGCTGTCGCCAGACCCTCCCCGTCGGGGCGTGAAACCCCCGAGGGGGCCCCACCCACGAGCCTTCGTAATCGGCCACCGACTGGTTGTCCGAGTCGGCGGGGTCAGCCGCCGACTTCTCGTCGGCGGCCGCTCATAACACGCGCGCCGCGGCCACGTCAGCCTCGGGGTTCTCCAGACCCCGAGACGTGTCGGGTCGGTCTCCAGACGCCCAATCTCCACACACTCGTGCCACCCCATGGGCGCCCGAGTGCGGTGTCCGGTGCGCACCCCTTCCCGCGGACGCTCGATCCGCGCGAGGATCCCGACGTGAAGCACCTTCTTGATCGGGTCGGCGGGGTCAGCCGCCGACATCTCGACTCGGGCACACCGAGTGCACCCGCCCCGGCGATGCCTCCGTCCTCGTCGGCGACGCCGTCCCCCGTCCGCACCACTCACGTCGTTCGCGCCGCGGCGCTCTTGCTGCTCGTGGCCGCCTGCGCGGAGCCCGGCCGCCCCGCGCTCCAGCCGACCGATCCGGACGCGATCCCCGAGGCCCACTTCGACGCGCCCGCCCTGCGCGGGCAGTTCCTCGAAGCGACGGGCTGGCTCCGCGCGCCCGCGCTCGACGCCCCCGACGGCGCGACCCGCGTCGGCCTGCTCGTCACCCTCGACGCCGACGAGCGCGCGATGCCGCGCTTCGAGGCCCGCGGTCGCGACGCCGAAGGCACCTATGGCCCGTGGCAGCCCCTGAACGTCACCTGGCGTGAAGGCCGCCTCGCGGTCGCAACGGTCGATCTCGCGGACGTCGCGGAGCGCGCGGAGCTGCGCTTGCCGGTCTCCGAGGGCGACGCGGTCCTGCACCTCACGTGGTCCGCCGTGGTGCCCGTTCCGCAGGTGGCGCCCGAGATCACCGAGCCCGAGGTCGGATCGGTCGCCAGCCCGCTCCGTCCCGAGCTCGTCGCGTTCGGTGTCCAGCCTCGCAGCGCGTGGAGCGCCCGTGCGACGCGCTGCACCGACCGCAACACCACCAAGACGCGCATGGCGATCCACCACACGGTCACCGCCGCGATGGGCGATCCGACGAGCATCCTGCGGAGCATCCAGAACTACCACATGGACTCCAACGGCTGGTGCGACGTCGGCTACCACTTCCTCGTCTCGCTCGACGGACGCGTGTGGGAGGGCCGCGAGCTCGACTTCCTCGGCACCCACGTCGCGAACAACAACACGAACAACATCGGCGTCTCGTTCATGGGTTGCTTCCACACCTCGAGCTGCAGCTCGCTGCCGCCGAACGTGCCGCCCGACGTGATGGTCGACGGCGCGGCGCGCGTGGTCGCCGAGCTCGGCCGCCTCTACGGCATCACGCCGAACGCGACGACGGTGCTCGGCCACCGCGATCATCCGGGCGCCAGCACCGCGTGCCCCGGCGACCACCTCCACGCGCGCCTCGACGACATCCGCAACGGCTCGCCACCCGACTGGGCCGCGCAGTACGTCGCGCAGAGCTTCCCGCTCGCGCGCGATCCCTTCGAGCTGGCGGGCAACGCGGAGCAAGAGGGCTACCTCGAGATGCGCAACGCGGGCGCGGCCACCTGGCGACCCGGCGAGGTCTTCCTCGGCACCACCGAGCCGCGCGACGGAGCGAGCGCGATCGCGGCCAGCGATTGGATCGCGAACAACCGCGCTGCGACGATCGATCGTGAGGTCCCGCCCGGCGCGACGGGCCGCTTCGTCTTTTCGGTTCGTGCGCCGAATGCGCTCGGCGACTACCCGCAATTCTTCAATTTGGTGCGCGAAGGTGTCGCTTGGTTCTCCGACGGAGGTCAGGGCGGTCCGCCCGACAATCAACTCCAGATCCGGGTGACCACGACGTCGGTCACCGCCGAGATGCCGGACGCCGGTCCGCCCCCCGTCGACGCGGGGATCTCCGGCCCCGACGCCAGCATGCCGCTCCCGGACGCGGGCGTGGGAACCGACGCGGGCGGCGTGATGCGCCCGACCGTGACCAAGGGCGGCTGCGGCTGTTCGACCACCGCGGATCCCCGCGCGGCGTGGCTCCCCCTCCTCGCGCTCTTCGCCCTCGCGCGCCGCCGCCGCGCCCGCTGACGGACGCCGTCTCCGTCACGGACGCCGTCTCCGTCGCGGACGCCGTCTCCGTCACGGACGCCGTCTCCGTCACGGACGCCATCTCCGTCACGGACACCGTCTCCGTCACGGACGCCGTCTCCGTCAGTCTCCGTCACTCGGTGCGAATCAACGCGGCGGCAAGTACCAGATCGGGCTCGTCCACGCGCGCTCCTGTACCGTGCGCTCGAGGTCGTCGGTGCAGCAGCTCCGGAAGAGCTCGGACGCGGGCGGCTCGCTCGCGCAGTCGACCGCCGTCTCCAGGCACAGGCGGTGGCTCCAGCGGCAGCTCGGGTTCTCCACCACACGTGCGTAGTAGAAGGCCGGCTCGTCGGCCTCGAAGTCCGGATCGGTCCAGACGTCGCAGAGGGTGTCGAAGCGACCTTCGGCCGGTACGGACGTTTCACAGGTGTCGAGGTCGACGGCGGCGCCGTTGTCGGGATTGCCACCGACGTCGAAGACCAGCTCTTCCGTCTCTCCCGTGGTCGGATCGAACCAACCTTTCACGATCTGAATGCGCTGCAGCGGCTCGGAGAGCGCGTCGCGCAACGCGCTGAGCACGAACACCGGCGCCGTCGCCTCGCCGCGCGGCCCGAGGGTGCCGCCCATCGGAACGCCGCCCGCGTACCCCTGCGCGACGAGGTCCGTCGCCTCGCAGAGGTCCGCGTCGTAGTCCCATCCGCCGAAGAAACGCACGACCGGGCGCGTGCCGCTCGTCCCGTACGTCTCGCGCCGCCTCAGCGCGGCGAAGAGCGCGGGCCGCGAGTTCTCCTCCGCGTAGACCACCGCGAGCCCACCGGGCGACGCCGTCCGCACCGAGACGTCGATGGTGTCGCCATCCGGACGAAGCCGCTCCGCCGGATCGTCGTCCGCGGTCCCGGTGTGCCCGATCCACGCGCTCTGCCGCACGCCGGCGACCTCGATCTCGCGCTCGTCCACCGCGCCCGCGATCGACGCGTGGGTGTCGGTGCTCGCGATCACACCGACCTCGAACGGGTTCGCCCCGGTGCGCGCCCACTCCGCGAGCCCGGTGCGCAGCGCGCCGCGCAAGAAGTCGCTCGGCGACACGCACGCGTTGAGGAAGCTCGAGCCCATTCCGCCCGTCGCGATGCAGCTCGGCGTGCAGCCCGTCGCGCGTCCGTCGTCGGTCGGATCCTCGCAGAGCTCCTCGTAGAACTGCTCGAAGCCGCAGAGCTCGTCCTCTTCGCTCGCGAGCGGACCCCCGCGCGGCACACACTCGCTCGCGCCCTTGTGCTGGTAGATCTCGACCAGCGGCTCGAGGCTCGCGCGCCGCGTCGCGAACGCCGCGTCGTAGGGCTCTCCGTCCTCGAAGAGCGGCAGGAACATGCGCCCGAGGCTGATGTTGCCGTTGTGTGGGATCGCGAGCACGTCGCACGCAGAGTCGCTGTCGAGGCAGAGGCTCTCGAGCGCATCCCACAATCGCTCCGCGTGGTTCGCGTCCACGTAGCTCACCGGCCGCGCGAGCACGGTCGACGATCCGAAGATCACGTTGCGGTGCAGGTTGCGTCCGCCGCCGCCGTCCGCGCCCGTCCACTCGTAGCCGATGAACGTCGAGAACCCGCACGCGCTGCTTCGGTCGTCGTGGCGCTCGGCGGCGTCGATGGTGTCGCCCCACACGTCGGCGAGCTCGGCGTTGCAGAGCTCGGGCATGCCCGTGCAGAGCGAGGGCGGCCGCGGATTCGCGATGCCGATCGAGAAGAAGAACTCGCCGAAGTCGCCGTTGGTCGCGTCGCCGCCGCGGTAGGAGCGACACGTGCGCGAGTCGTAGCCGGGCGAGCTCGGATCGGTGCAGAGGCTCGTGGCCGCGATGAGCTCCGCGTGGTCGGTCACGGCCGCGAAGTCGAGTGGGCGCGCGAGCCGCAGCGTTCGGGTCGGGTTGCCTTCGGCGTCGTAGGGCGGCAGGCCGATCGGCTCGCCCTTCGCGAAGCGGTACGCGTCGTCGGGGCCGGTGCGCACGTCGTAGCTCGCGGCGTCGAAGCTGTAGCGGGTGTGGACGTGCAGATCGCCGAAGTACGGGCGCCTGAGCGGATCGCGATCCGCGCACGCCTCGCGCTCCTCGGGTCGAACGATCAGCGTGGGCCCGCCGTCGACCCCACCCGCGTCGACGCCCGCGTCCTCCCCCGCGTCTTCCCCGGAATCGACGCCCGCGTCGTCGGGCGGACCGTCGTCGTCACCGCATCCGAGCACACCACACGCGAGCCAGGTCAGCAGCGCGAACGAGAAGAGGCGAAGGCGCACGAAGCGAGGGTAGCACCGTCCTCGCTAGTACCCCTGCCCGCAAGTTCGTTCCGGGTATCCGCGGCCCTCGCCGCGGATCTCGCTCGCCGACCTCCTCGAATAGGCTTCGGCCTGTCCTTCGTCGGC
>ERZ761607.3850-NODE-3850-length-13977-cov-4.763396_pt1 | contig 13977 bp, 10 predicted proteins | sample MGYA00511164_ERZ761607 | MGnify/ENA primary metagenome ERZ761607 (study PRJEB28899, sample SAMN02445080) | bioreactor sludge metagenome | biome: EBPR sludge | place: Australia: Brisbane, Thorneside Wastewater Treatment Plant | collected 2011-06-22 ...
TCGCCGACCAGGCGGCCACGGCGAGGGTTTGCGGATCGGCGGCGCGGTAGATGCCGGCGCGGCGGCCGCCCTCGATGATGGCGACAAGGGATCCGAACGCGCAGTCGCCCGCTTCGCGCTGTTCGGCGCTGGCGTGCTCGGGCGGCAGACCTCCGAACATCAGCGTGGTCAGGGCCGGAGAGGCCACGGCCAGGCGCACGTAGGCCCGGCCTGCGGCGAGCAGGGCCGCGGCCGGGTCGGCGGCGTGGCGGGTGCGGGCGCGTTCCATCTCGGTGGTCAGGCGGGCGAATCCGGTGGCGGCCAGGGCGCCGAGCAATCCGGTCTTGTCGCGGAAGTGGCGGTACGGGGCGGTGTGCGAAACCCCGGCGGCCCGGGCCACCGCACGCAGGCTGAGCCCGGCGACCCCGTCGCGTTCGAGCAGCCGCTCCGCCGTGGCGAGCAGCGTGTCCTTCAGGTTGCCGTGGTGGTAGGCCGGGGCGGTCCGGGCGCGGCTTCGTGGTTCGGATGCCTTTTTTGTCATGAAGAAAGTAGAGCATGTTATGTTGACAACGTCAACATCAAGGGATAGGTTGGCGCTATGTTAACACTGTCAACATTAAAGCGGGCGGTTCCGGCGCTGGTCGGGATCGCGGTGGCGGCCGGGTTGGTGCTGGTGTTCCGGGCCGGGGCGGCTGGCGGTGGAATAGCGGCTGAGCCGGAAGGGCTGGTGGTTCGGGTGACGGACATCGTGCCGGCGGAGCAGGTGCGTCGGGAGCACCGGTTTGCCGGCCGGGTGGAGGCGGTGCGGAGGGCGGACCTCGGGTATGAGCAGGGTGGATTGGTGGCCGAGGTGTTGGTGGAGGAAGGCGAGCGCGTGGAGCAGGGAGCGGTGGTGGTCCGGTTGGATACGGCCCGTCTGGCGGCACGGCGCGGCGAGGTGTCGGCCGGACTGGCCGAGGCCGAAGCAGCGGCGGCGCTGGCGGAGCGCACCCGAGCGCGGACCGAGGCCGCGTATGCCGCGGACGCGGTATCGCCCCAGCGGTTGGACGAGGCGCGCCAGGAGGCGGTGTTGCGGGCGGCCACGGTGGAGCGGTTGCGTGCACAGCGGACCGCGTTGGATGTGGACATCGCCCGCAGTGACCTGGCTGCACCGTTTTCCGGTCGGGTGCAGAAGCGCTGGGTGGATGCCGGGGCGGTGGTGGCGGCGGGGCAACCGGTGCTGCGGTTGCTTGGCGACGTGGAACGTGATGTGCGGGTCGGGGTGCGGGCCGATCTGGCGGTGGCCTTGCAACCGGGTGATCGCGTTCCGCTCGAGTTTGATGGCCGGACGGTGACCGGTCAGGTGCGAACCGTGTTACCCGGTCGCATGGAGGAGAGCCGGTTGGTCGCGGTGCTGGTGGCTGCGCCGGAGATGGACGGCATCGCGTGGACGCCGGGCACCTTGGTGCGCGCCGTTTTCGAGGAGGAAACGGCGGAGGGTGGGTATTGGTTGCCGGCGACCGCGTTGATCGCGGGTCCGCGCGGCACCTGGGCGTGCATGGTCGCGGAACCGGACCCCGCGGCAGGGGCGGGTCGCTTCCGCGCCGCGCAACGTCCGTTGGAACAGGTACGCGTTGATGGTGACCGGGTGTTGGTGCGCGGTGATGTTCAGCCCGGAGACCAGGTCATCCTCGACGGTCTCCACAAGCTGGTGGCCGGACAACGCATCCAGCTGCAGTCCAAAGGGGGCGTGCCATGAACGGGCAACCATCCATCGGGTTGGCTTACCGCCTGTCCACCTTGCTCTACCGCAACCGCCATCTCCTGTTCCTGGCCGTTGCGGGCATCATGGCAGCGGGCTTTGCTTCGTTGCATGCCATGCCGCGGTTGGAGGATCCGCGGCTGATGAACCGGAATCCGGTGATCACCACCGTGGTTCCCGGCGCGTCGGCGGAACGGGTCGAGGCGTTGGTGACGGAGACCATCGAGACGGCGCTCGCGGAAATCGATAGCATCAAGACCGTGGAATCCACCTCGCGCGCCGGGATCTCGGTGGTCGCGGTGGAGTTGAAGGATCGGGTTACCGACAACCAGCCGGAGTTCGCCCGCATCCGCAGCGCCCTCGCCGATGTGGAAGGGCGGCTTCCGCCCGAGGCGCAGCGGCCGGTGTTCGACGACCAGCGGGGCGCAGTTGCCTTCACGCTGGTCCTTGGTCTCGTCTGGCACCAGGACCATCCCGCTCCCGCGGGCTTGATGGGACGGTTGGCCGAGGACTTGGCCGACCGGTTGCGCACCGTGCCGGGCACGGAACTGGTTCGCATCTACGGTGCGCCCGAGGAGGAGATTCTGGTCACGCCCGACCCGGAAGCGCTGGATGACCTCGGCATGGATGCCGTCATGCTGGCCTGTCGGCTTGCCGGCGCCGACAGCCGGTCTCCGGCCGGGGTGCTTTACGGTACCGATGACGACTGGCGCATCGAGGTTGACGGTGCCTTCGATGCCGTGCAACGGATCGAGCAGGTGCCGGTGATGGCTGGAGCCGATGGCAGCGTGGTCCGGGTTGGTGACGTGGCCGGAGTGACTCGCAGCACGCGTACCCCGGAGGCGGCGCTGGCCTTCGCCAACGGACGGCGCGCGGTGCTGGTTGCCGTGCGGGCGGATCCGACGGTTCGGGTGGACCGTTGGCGTGAACCGGCCCAGTTGGTGCTGGACCGGTGCGCTGCGGAATTGGGCGGATCGTTGCGTTTGGAGACGGTGTTTGACCAGACCCGGTACACGGCGGCGCGGTTGGGCGAGCTCGGTGGGAATTTGCTGGCCGGCGCGCTGGTGATCGTCGCGGTGGTGCTGGTGCTGATGGGTTGGCGCGCCGCCCTGGCGGTGGGCAGCGCCTTGCCGCTGGCTTCGGCGATCACCGTGTTCGGGGTGGCGACGGCGGGCGGGGCACTGCATCAGATCTCCATCTTCGGCATGATCATTGCCCTTGGACTGCTGATCGACAACGCGATTGTCGTGGTCGACGAGGTGCATGTCCGGTTGCGCGCGGGAGCGGCCCGGTTGGATGCGGTGGCTGGAACGGTGCGTCACTTGTTCATTCCGCTGTCGGCTTCGACGCTGACCACGGTGGTGGCGTTTTTGCCGATCCTGTTGTTGCCGGGCAACGTCGGGGAGTTCGTCGGATCGATCGGTACCAGCGTGATCATCGCCCTGCTGGCCTCGTACACGATTGCCCTGACCATCACGCCCGCCCTGGCCGCGCTGTGGGCCGGATCACCGGAGCAGGGTGACCGGTGGTGGCAGCGCGGCGTGGCGTCCGCGCGTTGGGCCGCGCGCTGGCAGGCGTGGCTCAACCGCCTGCTGACCCGGCCCGGTCGACTCGCCTTGTTGTCGTGCATCCTGCCGTTGCTCGGTTTCGCAGGGTCGAGCCATCTGGGCAGCCAGTTTTTCCCGCTGGTGGATCGCAACATGTTTGGCGTGCGGTTGTGGATGCCGCCCGGTTCATCGATCGAACGGACTGCCGGGATGGTGCAGGCGGTGGAGGAAAGGTTGCGCACAGTTGATGGAATCACCGAGGTCCATTGGCTGGTCGGCGGAAGTTTTCCTTCGGTGTACTACAATGTGGTGATGGACCAGGAGCGGGCGCCCGCCTATGCCCAGGGCATCATCACCGCCGATTCGAGCGAAGCGGTGCGCAACCTGGCACCTGCCTTGCAACGGCTGCTTGATGCGGAATTCCCGGAGGTGCAGGCCGTGGTGAAAAGTTTCGCCCAAGGTCCTCCCGTGAATGCCGAGGTCGAGTTCCGGCTCTATGGTCCCTCCATCGAGGCCCTCCAGGAGGCCGGCGAACAGGTGCGGCGGATCATGGCTTCGCATCCGGGCATCCTGCATACCCGTACGTCCATGCCCCGTGGCGAGGCACACCTCCGGTTTATTGCCGATGAGGATGAGGTGCGGTTGGCCGGATTTGGTCTGGATGAGCTGGCCAGCCGGTTGCGCGCCGTGCTCGAAGGAGTGACCGGCGGCAGTGTGCAGGAGGATCTTGCCGCCCTGCCGGTTCGGGTTCGCGGTGAGGCTTCTCGGCGTGACGGAGTCGGCGATCTCGGCGATCTGGTGGTGCGCCACGAGGGCGCATCGGTTCCGTTGTCCGCCTTGGGAACGTTTACGCTGGAACCGGAGGATGGCACCATCACCCGCCGCAATGGATTGCGCATGAACGCCATCCTCGGTCATGCCCGCAAGGGTATGCTTCCGATCGACATCAGCCGCGACCTCGAAGCGCAGCTTGCCGCGATCATGCCCGACCTGCCGAAGGGCATCACGATCCAGACCGGTGGCGATGCCGAACAGGAACAGCAGGCGGTTGGACAACTCGGCTTGTACCTGCCGCTGTTGCTGGTGGTGATGGTGGGCACGGTGGTGCTCTCCTTCCGCAGTGTGCGGCTGGCCGCATTGCTTGGTGCGGTGGCCGGCTTGTCGGTCGGTCTCGGTTTGCTCGCCACCTGGATCAGCGGTTTCCCGGTCAGCTTCAATACCCTGCTGGGCACGGCCGGGTTGATCGGACTGGCCTTGAACGACAGCATCGTGGTGCTGGCCGCGCTCGAGGCGAATCCCGATGCGCGACTGGGTCGGATCGAGGCGATCGTCGCGGAAGTGACCGGTTGCCTGCGCCATGTCATCGGCACCACACTCACCACGGTGGGCGGATTCCTCCCGTTGCTCGTGGTCATCGGTGGCGACTTCTGGCCACCGCTGGCGGTGGTGTTGTCCGGGGGCGTCGTCGGCTCCACCTTGCTGGCAATCTTCTTTGTGCCTGCGGTGTACCGCGTGAAGGCCCTTCGGAGGGCTGTGTGATGAGGTTCATGCCCCTGATATGGGTGACGGTGTTCCTGGTCGCGGCGGGGTGCGCGAGCAACCCGGATCGCGCATGGCCGGCGGGATCGATCGACGTCCCGGACGTCTGGCGCGAGGCCAGCGCCACCGACGTGGCAACGAACCTCGCGTGGTGGACGCGCATGGAGGATCCGAACCTGACCCGCTGGGTGGAGGAGGCGGTGCATGCAAACCACGACCTCCGCATCGCCCGGGCCCGGTTGCGCGAAGCACGCGCCGGTGTGGCGGCCAGCGCCGCGGGATTTTACCCGTCGGTCGGTGTCGGCGCAGGCATGGCCCGCCAACGGGTCCCGGCCGTCTCGTCGCCTTCCGGGTCCGTGATGGAGGACACACGGTATGTGGCCGGATTTGACGCGGCGTGGGAGGTGGATGTGTTTGGCGGAACCCGCGCGGAGAAGGGTGCAGCCTCGGCGCGCGCGGAACGTGCCGTGGCGGAACTGGATGCCGTGCGGCACAGCATCGCCGCTGAAACCGCGGCGGCTTACCTGGCGGTGCGTGGCTGGTGGCGCCGTTTGGAGCTGGCGGAGACCAATCTGGCGCTGCTCAGCGCCACCCGCGAGCGGATCGAGGCCCTGCATGCCGTCGGTCTGGCTCCGGCGCTGGATGTCGCCCGTGCCCGTTCGCAACAGGAAGCCGCTGCGTCGGTGCCGCCGGTGATGCGCGCCGCCGCCGCGGCGGAAACCTACCGGCTCGGCGTGTTGACCGGATTAACGCCGCACGACGTGGCGGAACGCCTTCTGGCCACACCTCCCTGGGTCATACCGGAGGAACCCATACCGGCCGGCCTGCCCTCGGAACTCCTGGATCGCCGCCCCGATCTGCGCGCCGCGGAAAAGGCGTTGGTTGCTTCGGGATTCGACCGCGATGCCGCGGAGGCCCTGCGCTTTCCGAGGTTCTACCTGACCGGGCGGTATGGCCGCGAGGGCCTGTCGGCGGGGGATCTGTCGGATTCCGCCCAGGCCGCGTGGTCTATCGGACCCTCCCTGGTCTGGCCGGTGTTCCAGGGCGGGAGGATCCGCGCCGGAATCGAGGCGGCAGACGCCCGTCAGGAAGCTGCGCTGGCCCGGTACGAACAGGCGGTCCTGATTGCCCTTGCCGATGTCGAGTCCGCCCTGTCCGGTTACGCCGCGCATCAAGCTGCCCGGCGATCATTGCGACAAGCCGCCGAGGCCTCGCGCCGTACCGCGGAACTGGCCCGCCGTTCCTACGACCAGGGTCTGATCGATTTCTTTGAGGTCCTCGCCGCCGAACGCGAACAGGCCATCCGCGACGATCAACTCGCCGAGGCGGAAACCGCGGTGGCCATCCGTTTCGTCCAGACCTACAAGGCGCTCGGTGGCGGTCCGGGTGAGCCGGATCCGGGATTGCAAAAATAAGGGCGATTCGCGACCGACGTTTTGCTATCGTCCGTGCATGGCTGCTTCACGAAAAAATCTCGCGGTGCTGCAGGTCGCGGCGTTGGGGTGGGATTTCTACACCAAACGGTTGGCGGGCTCTGCGCTCCCGAGGTTCGAACCGACCACCTCGGCCTTTCCCGCCGTGACCTGTACCGTGCAGGCCTCGGTGCGGACCGCCTCGATGCCCGCGCGCCACGGCATGGTCGCCAACGGCCTGTTCTTCCGCGACCTGAAGAAGGTGTTGTTCTGGGAACAGGCGGCCTCGCTGGTGCAGGGTCCGCGTGTCTGGGAGGAGGCCCGCCGGCGCGGCCGGTCCATCGGCATGCTGTTCTGGCAGCAGAGCCTTGGCGAGGCACTCGACCTCGTGGTCTCGCCGCGCCCGATCCACAAGCACGAAGGCGGCATGATCCAGGATTGCCACTCGCGGCCCGAGCCATTGTATGCCGACCTGTGCCGCGACCTCGGCTCCCCGTTCAACCTGATGCACTACTGGGGTCCGCTCGCCTCCGGGAAATCCAGCGCATGGATCATCAAGGCCCTCGCCCGGGTGATGAAGGATCCCGCGCCAGACGTGGTGTTCGGCTACCTCCCGCATCTCGACTACGACCTGCAACGCCACGGCCCCGAACACGGCAAGGCGGCCGCCGCCGCGCGGTCGCTGGAAGGCTACCTGGCGCAGTTCATCGACGCCTGTGCGGCGTGCGGCTACGACCATGTGATCTACGGCGACTACGCGATCCAGCCGGTTCAGCGCGGCGCGGTGTTCCCCAACCGGCGCCTGGTCGATGCCGGCCTGTTCCGCACCCGCACCGTGCGCGGCATGCGGTATCCCGACTTCTTCCACTACGAGGCGTTCGCGATGGTGGACCACGAGCTCGCGCATGTGTATGTGGCCGATCCGGCGAAGATCGAGTTCGTCCGCCAGAGTTTCGTCGGCATGCCCGGCGTGGCCAGGGTCTGGACGCGCGCGCAGGCGGCCGAAGTCGGCCTCGATCATCCGAACAGCGGCGAGCTCATTCTGTTGGCCGAACCGGGTGCCTGGTTCGCCTACCCGTGGTGGGAGGACCGCCGCGAGGCCCCCGATTACGCGACGCACATCGACATCCACAACAAACCGGGCTTCGATCCGTGCGAACTGTTCTTCGGCTGGCCGCCGTTGAGCGTCAGCCTCGACACGCGCCGCGTCGGCGGCACCCACGGGCGGTCCTGCCAGGTTGCCTGGCGCACCTCGATCCCCACCTCCGAGCACCCGGCCAACCTGGTCGAACTCGGGGCCTGGATCGGACGCCAGGCCGGCGGCGCATGAGCGAACTCCTCCCCATCTCGATCGTCTGCACGCCCGGCCTGGAGCACCTCACCCGTGCCGAGTTGCGCGGACTCGGCGTGGCCGAGGAACGCCCGACCGAAGGCCTCGCCGAGCCCGGCCTGCTCAACGCGCAGGTCACCCACGCCACCCTCTACGCGTTGAACCTCCACCTGCGCACCGCGGCCCGTGTGCGCATCAATACCGAGCCGTTCCTCGCTGCCGCCTTCAGCGAGCTGCGCAAGAAAGCCGCGCGGCTGCCCTGGTCCGCCTACCTCGCGCCCGGCGCGCCGGTGCGGATCAAGGTCACGACCCACGGCTCCGCGCTCTACCACAAGAAAGGCATCGCCGAACGGGTGGCCGGGGCGATCAGCGATGCGCTCGGGAAGCCGAGCCCGCTGGCCGAGCCGGGTGACGAGGACGAGGCCGGGGCGCTGCAGGTCTTCGTGCGCATCGTCCGCAACCGCTGCACCATCGCCATCGACAGCTCCGGCGCGCACCTGCACCGCCGCGGCTACCGGCAACAGGTCGCCAAGGCCCCGTTGCGCGAGACCCTTGCGGCCTCGCTGGTCCTCGCCGCGGGATGGGATCCCGCCGCCGCGCTGGCCGACCCTTTCTGCGGATCCGGCACGATCGTCATCGAAGCCGCCCTGCTCGCCGCCGGCATCCCGCCCGGTGCGGCGCGCCGGTTCGCCTTCATGGACTGGCCCTCGTTTGATGCCGCGGCGTGGCGCTCCGTGCTCGCCACCGTGCCGCCACCGCGCCGCACCGGCCTGCCGCCGTTGCTCGGCAGCGACCGTGATGCCGGGGCCGTCGCCGCCGCCGAGGCCAATGCCGCACGCGCCGGGGTGGGGGACCTCGTTCGTTTTACCTGCCAGAGCATCAGCGATTTCACCGCCCCCGCGCCATCCGGCTGGATCATCACCAATCCCCCTTACGGCGAGCGCGTGCGCGGTGGCCCCGACCTGCGCAACCTGTACGCCCGCATGGGTTCGGTCTGGCGTACCCTCGGTCCGTTGTGGCATACCTACCTGGTGACCTCCTCGCCGCGCTGGGCCGGACACCTCGGCCTGCCGGTCACGCGGGTGGCCTCGTTCCTCAACGGGGGCCTGCCGGTGACCTTCTACCGGGCGGGAGGCGCGGTGGAGCCATCATGAACGAAAGTATCAGTGACATCTGGATGCGGGCCGCGTCGTTCGCCGCGTGGAAACACCGCCACCAGGTGCGCAAGGATGGCAAGACCCCCTACATCGCCCATCCGTTCCGCGTGGCCATGATCGTGCGCGACACCTTCGGCTGCACAGACGGCGAGGTGCTTGCCGCCGCCTTGCTCCACGACACCATTGAGGATACCCAGACCGATTACGACGAATTGCACAAGCACTTCGGTGAACGCGTGGCGATCATGGTCGCCACCCTCACCAAAAACATGTCCCTTCCTTCCGCCCACCGCGAGGAACACTACGACCGCCAGCTCGCCGCCGGCCCGTGGGAGGCCCGCCTGATCAAGCTCGCCGATGTGCTCGACAACACGGTCGATGCCTCCACGGAGGCCCTGATCGAGAAATCGCGCCAACTGCGCCGGCGGGTCCTTGCCCTCACCGAGGGCGAAGCCCCGCTCGCCGTCGCGCGGGCTGCCGTGATCGCCCGGTGTCCAAGTCCGTCCACCCTCGCGGGAGGCACGACATGAAGCGCCCGGCCTTGTTCCTGATCGTTCTGCTGGTTTTCGCCACGGCCAGTCGCGCCGACGTCTGGCTCACCGACTTCGCCGCCGCGCAGGAACGCGCCCGCCGCGAAGACAAGCCGATGCTGCTCAACTTTTCCGGATCGGACTGGTGCGGCTGGTGCATCCGGTTGAACAACGAGGTGTTCTCCACGCCGGCCTTTATCACCTTTGCCACCCAGCGCTTCGTCTGTGTGCTCATCGACTCCCCCCGCCGCACCCCGCTCCCGGAGGCCCTGGCCGCCCAGAACCGCGCCCTCAAGCAGCGTTTCGAGGTGCCGGGCTTCCCGACGATCCTCCTGACCACGCCGGAGGGAAAAACGTTGGCCCGTACCGGCGGCTACCGTGCCGGCGGACCCCAGGCCTACGTGGACCATCTCGATCAGCTCCTGCGTTTGTCCAAGGAACCAAGTCCCGCCCCAACGGAGGACCAGCCGTGAACCTTCATAACGAATCCACCGTCGTCGAACCCGAAGTCCTCCCCCCGCGCGGAAACACCACCGGCGCCAAGGCGGCCGAGGCCCAGGCCCCGTGGGGGGTCAACCCGATCCTCGTCGGCTTCCTGCTCGATGTCGCCAACATGATCGTCTTCGGCATCCCCGGCTTCATCCTCGGCGTCGCCATCGGCATCTGGGGCTGCGTCTACAACCGCGCGCCCCCCGCCATCACCGTCCTGATCTGCTTCGCCTGCGGTGCCTACGTCTTCACCCCGCTCCGCGGACCCATCCCGCTCGCCACCCTGATCGGCATCATCCTCGTCTTCTCCCGCAAGGGAGGAATGATGAAGAATGGTTGATGGTTTATGGTTGATGGGAATGGGGGATGGGAATGGGCGATGGTTAATGGTTGATGGTTGATGGTGGGTTGGGGTGACTGGGACATGCGGGTGTGCCAGATCCGTCTCGTATGAGACAAAGTGACTCATATCGCGGGTGGCGGAGCCGGCACGCCATTATGGTTTATATTTCTTAACCCATTCACCATCAACCATTAACCATCTCCCATCTCTCCTCCCTCCCTCCTCTTGGCACGCTCGCTGCTATGTACGGTTGTGCGCGTGAGGCGCGAGCATTCAACGAGAGGACACGGATATGTCAAAGGTTTTGGGTATTGATTTGGGTACGACGAACTCCTGCATGGCGATCATGGAGGGTGGCGAGCCGGTGGTGATTCCGAACGCCGAGGGCGGTCGCACCACGCCGTCGATCGTGGCGATTTCGAAGACCGGTGAGCGGCTGGTCGGCCAGGCGGCGAAACGCCAGGCGGTGACCAACCCGAAGAACACGATCTTCTCCGTGAAGCGTTTCATGGGTCGGAAGTTCGACGAGATCAGCGACGAGAAGAAGCGCGTCCCCTACGAAGTGGTGAAGGCCCCGAACGGCGACGCCCACGTGCAGATCGCCGACAAGGTGTATTCCCCGCCGGAGATTTCCGCGATGATCCTGCAGAAGCTGAAGCAGGACGCGGAGGCCTACCTCGGCGAGACGATCACCCAGGCGATCATCACCGTGCCGGCCTACTTCAACGACAGCCAGCGCCAGGCCACCAAGGATGCCGGCCGCATCGCCGGCCTTGAGGTGCTCCGCATCATCAACGAGCCGACCGCCTCCTCGCTCGCCTACGGCCTCGACAAGAAGAAGGAGGAGAAGATCGCGGTGTACGACCTCGGTGGTGGCACCTTCGACATCTCCGTGCTGGAGATCGGTGACGGCGTGTTCGAGGTGAAGGCCACCAACGGCGACACCCACCTCGGCGGCGACGACTTCGACGAGCGCATCATCGAATGGCTGATCGCCGAGTTCAAGAAGGAGAACGGCATCGACCTCTCCAAGGACCCGATGGCCCTGCAGCGCCTGAAGGAAGCGGCCGAGAAGGCGAAGTGCGAACTGTCCAGCTCGCAGCAGACCGAGATCAACCTGCCCTTCATCACCGCCGACGCCAGCGGCCCGAAACACCTCACCGTCACCCTGTCGCGCGCCAAGCTCGAACAGCTCGTCGATGAGCTGGTCCAGCGTTCGCTGCGCCCGGTCGAGAACTGCCTGCGCGATGCCGGCCTGACCGCCGCGCAGATCGACGAGGTCATCCTCGTCGGCGGCATGACCCGCATGCCCAAGGTGCAGGAAGTCGTGAAGAAGTTCTTCGGCAAGGAGCCGCACAAGGGCGTGAACCCCGACGAAGTCGTCGCGGTCGGCGCCGGCATCCAGGGCGGCGTGCTCAAGGGCGAGGTGAAGGACGTGCTCCTGCTCGACGTCACCCCGCTGACCCTCGGCATCGAGACCCTCGGCGGCATCTTCACCCCGCTGATCGAGCGCAACACCACGATCCCGACCAAGAAGAGCGAGATCTTCTCCACCGCCGCCGACAACCAGCCGCAGGTCGAGATCCATGTCCTGCAGGGCGAGCGCAAGATGTCCACCGACAACAAGACCATCGGCCGCTTCAGCCTCGCCGGCATCGCCCCGGCCCCGCGCGGCGTGCCGCAGATCGAGGTCACCTTCGACATCGACGCCAACGGCATCCTCCACGTCAGCGCCAAGGACCTCGGCACCGGCAAGGAGCAGAAGATCACCATCACCGCCAACAGCGGCCTCTCCGAGGACGAGATCAAGAAGATGGTCAAGGACGCCGAGGCCCACGCCAGCGACGACCAGAAGAAGCGCGACGCCGTCGAGTCCCGCAACCGCGCCGACGCCATGGGCTACGAGGCCGAGAAGTTCCTCAAGGACAACGGCGACAAGATCTCCGCCGAGCACAAGGGCAAGATCGAAGCCGCCGCGGCCAAGCTGAAGGAAACGATCAAGACCGACAATCCGGACGCGATCAAGGCCGACCTCGAGGCCCTGACCACCGCCCTGCAGGCCGCCGGCACCGAGCTCTACAGCAAGCAGACCCCGCCCCCGGGCGCGGGTCCGCAACCCGGCGGTCCCTCCGCCGGCGCCCCGGGCGGCAACGCCGCGGGCGGAGCCAAGGGCAAGGACGACACCGTCATCGACGCCGACTTCGAGATGGTCGACGACGACAAGAAGAACAAGTAACCGATTTCCGCAACCCGGCGGCGGGTGCCGCCGGGATGCGGGTTCATGGCACATCATCCAAACGAAAGAAGGAGTACGCAGCACATGAAGATACAACCGTTGGGCGACCGCGTTCTGGTCGAGCCCCTCAAGGAGTCGGAAGTCAACAAGGGCGGCATCATCATTCCCGATACCGCCAAGGAAAAGCCCCAGCAGGGCACCGTGATCGCGGTCGGCACCGGCAAGCTGGACGAGAAGGGCAACAAGATCCCCTTCAACGTCAAGAAGGGCGACAAGGTTCTGATGCCGAAGTACGGCGGCACCGAAGTCAAGTTCGACGGCAAGGATTACCAGATCGTGCGCGAGGAAGACATCCTCGGGATCCTCGACTAACCCATTCGATCATGCTGAATGCCGGGCGAACCCTCCGGGGGAGCCGCGCACGCAGCAATGTCATCATCACTAACAGGAGTATAGAAACATGGCAGCCAAGCAATTGAAGTACAACCAGGAAGCCCGCCAGCTCATCCTCTCCGGTGTGGAGCAGTTGAGCCGCGCGGTCAAGGTCACGCTCGGTCCCCGCGGACGCAACGTGGTCATCGACAAGAAATTCGGTTCCCCGACGGTCACCAAGGACGGCGTCACCGTCGCCAAGGAGATCGAGTTGCAGAACCCGTTCGAGAACATGGGCGCGCAGATGGTGCGTGAAGTCGCCAGCAAGACCAGCGACATCGCCGGCGACGGCACCACCACCGCCACCGTGCTGACCGAGGCCATCTACCGCGAAGGCCTGAAGAACGTCACCGCCGGTGCGAACCCGATGAGCCTCAAGCGCGGCATCGACCTCGCCGTCGGCCGCATCACCGAGCAGCTGGTCAAGATCAGCAAGAAGGTCAAGGACCGCAGCGAGATCGCCCAGGTCGCCACCATCTCCGCCAACGGCGACACCGACATCGGTGACATCATCGCCAACGCGATGGAGAAGGTCGGCAAGGACGGGACCATCACCGTCGAGGAAGCCAAGGGCATCGAGACCACCCTCGACGTCGTGGAAGGCATGCAGTTCGACAAGGGATACCTCTCGCCGTACTTCGTGACCAGCCCGGACACGATGGAAACGGTCATGGAAGACCCCTACATCCTGATCTTCGAGAAGAAGGTCTCGAGCCTGCAGGACCTGCTCCCGCTGCTCCAGAACGTCGCCAAGGCCGGCCGTCCGCTGCTGATCATCGCGGAAGACGTCGAAGGCGAAGCGCTGGCCACTCTCGTGGTCAACAAGCTGCGCGGCACCCTCCAGGTCTGCGCGGTCAAGGCCCCGGGCTTCGGCGACCGCCGCAAGGCCATGCTGGAAGACATCGCCATCCTCACCGGTGGCAAGTTCATCAGCGATGACCTCGGCATCAAGCTCGAGAGCGTGCAGATCGGCGACCTCGGCCGCGCCAAGCGCGTGACCGTGGACAAGGAGAACACCACCATCGTCGAGGGTTCGGGCAAGTCCGCCGACATCCAGGGCCGGATCAACCAGATCCGCCGCCAGATCGAGGAGACGACCTCCGACTACGACCGCGAGAAGCTCCAGGAACGCCTGGCCAAGCTCGCCGGCGGTGTCGCCGTCATCAACGTCGGTGCCTCCACCGAGTCCGAGATGAAGGAGAAGAAGGCCCGCGTGGAAGACGCGCTGCACGCCACCCGTGC
>ERZ761607.3855-NODE-3855-length-13966-cov-6.575228_pt1 | contig 13966 bp, 8 predicted proteins | sample MGYA00511164_ERZ761607 | MGnify/ENA primary metagenome ERZ761607 (study PRJEB28899, sample SAMN02445080) | bioreactor sludge metagenome | biome: EBPR sludge | place: Australia: Brisbane, Thorneside Wastewater Treatment Plant | collected 2011-06-22 ...
GGCCGTGGGCGGCGGACGGGCCAAAGTGGAGCAAAGCCGGCTGTCGGCGCTGCTGCTGGCAGGAGGCTGGTCGGCGGCGGAGGCCGAGGGCGACGGCCGCGCCCGCCTTGACGCCGCGCTGCGCCGCGATCTGCCCTATTTCACCACCCTGCCGGCCGTGATCCGGCTGGCCGGCCGCCTAGCCGAAGACGAGCCGCCACTGTGCCCGCAGACGGTCACGGCGCTGGGCGCTACGGTCGACGCGATGGCGGGCATGTCTGGCAAGCGGCGTCCGGGCGCCTGGGCCGGCGTTTTCCGCAGGACCCTGAAGGCGGCGGGCTGGCCCGGCGATCGCCCGTTGACCAGCCACGAGTTTCAGGCGCAGCGCGCGTTCGGCGAGGTCATCGAGGGCTTCGGGCGGCTTGATGACCTGCTCGGAGAGCTGTCGCTGAACGACGCCGTGCGTCGACTGTCGCAGCTTTGCCAGCAGCGCATCTTCCAGCCGGAAACGCGCGGCCGGCCGGCGATTCAGGTGCTTGGCGTCCTCGAGAGCGCCGGGCTTGCGTTCGACGCACTTTGGGTGATGGGCATGAACGACGACCTATGGCCGCCGTCGCCGCGCCCCAACCCTCTGTTGCCGGCCGAACTGCTGCGCGCGGCCGGGGTGGCGCATGCCAGCGCCGAGGTCGAGCTCGATTTCGCGCGCCGAGTGCATGACCGCCTGTCGCTGGCCGCAGCGGACGTGACATTCTCGTTTTCGCAGGCCGATGGCAACCGCATCCTGCGCCCGAGCCCGCTGATCGCCGGCATGCCGCTGGCCGGAGATGCGCCGGGCACGGTGGTCACGCTGGGGGGCCGGCTCGCCCGGGAAGCCGGAACCGCGTGCGAACTGCTCGCCGATTCCCTGGCGCCGCCGGTCGCCGCCGGCGAAAAGGTGCCCGGCGGCAGCTGGTTGCTGCGCGCGCAGGCGATCTGCCCGGCCTGGGCCTATTACCAGTACCGTCTCGGTGCCGAGGCGATGGACGAACCGGTCGAGGGACTCGACGCGGCGGATCGCGGCACACTCGTCCATGAGGCGCTGGAAGCCTTCTGGACGGCGGTGCGGACGTCGTCAGTCCTCGCCGGCATGGGCGATGCAGTCCGCCGGCAGGCCATCGCCGAGGCCGTCGCGACGGGTATCAGGGCCTTCGAGATCGATCGCCACGTGACGTTGCCGAGTCGCTTCCGCGAACTCGAAGCGGCGCGCCTGCACAGGCTTCTCGACGTCTGGCTGGCCGTCGAAGGCAGGCGCGAGCTGGAGTTCGCGGTCATCGCCTGCGAACAGGCCGCCGAAGTCGACATCGAGGAAATCAGGGTCAAGGTGGTCGTCGACCGCATCGATCGCCTGGACGACGGCCGGCAGATCATCATCGACTACAAGACCGGCGCCAGCATCGACATCAGGAACTGGGGCGGAGAGCGCATCAGCGAGCCACAACTGCCGATCTACGCCGCGCTGGTCAACGACGAGGTCGCCGCTGTCGCCTTCGCCAAGGTGCTGCTCGACAAGCCATCCTTCGCCGGGGTCGCCGACGAAAGGGACATCCTGCCCGGCGTCCAGGGCATCGCCGATACGCGGCAGAAGATCTTCGATCCGGCGAAATTTCCGGACTGGGTCGCCGTCATCACCCACTGGCGCGAGCGGCTGCATGCAGTGGCCAGCGAGTTCAGGGCGGGACACGCCGGGGTCGTGTTCGCCGACGAGAACGCCCTGCGATACTGCGAGGCCCTGCCGCTGCTGCGCCTGCCCGAACGGCGCCGTCTGCTTGCCGGGATGATGGCATGACAGCCGTGGTCGACCGCCTCGCCGAGGACGAAACCGCCCGCTGCCGGGCGCTCGAGGTCGCTTCCTGGATCGTCGAAGCCCCGGCCGGGGCCGGCAAGACAGAACTGCTGACGCAGCGCTACCTGCGCCTGCTTGCCGTCGTCGACAATCCGGAAGAGGTGCTGGCGCTGACCTTCACCAACAAGGCGGCGACCGAGATGCGCGACCGCATCCTCGGCAGCCTGGAGCGGGTGGCAAGCGGCGCGGTGCCCGCGCAGCCGCACAAGCGGCTGACTTTCGACCTCGCGCGGGAGGTACTGGCCCATGATGCCGCGCAAGGCTGGCATCTGCTCGGCCACCCCGGCCGCCTGCGCATCACGACCATCGACGCGCTGTGCGCCAGTCTCGCCCGGCAGATGCCCTACCTCAGCCGCTTCGGCAGCCAGCCTGGGGTCACCGAGGATGCCTCGGCGCATTACGCGACCGCAGCGCGCCGGACGCTGGAAATGGTCGAGGCAGGAACAGCGGACGCCGAGGTGGTGGCCGAGGCGCTGGCCTTCATGAACAACGACGCCCGCCGTCTGGAGAAACTGCTGATCGTCATGCTCGGGCGGCGCGACCAGTGGCTGCACCACGCCTCGCGCATTGAGAGCGGCGCCATGAAACCCGAAGTCGAGGCCGGTTTCGCGGCGCTGATCGAGCGCGACCTTGCCGTCATCGCCGGCCTGCTCGATGCTCGCAGGCAAGCGCGGCTGATGCCGCTGGCCCGTTTTGCCGCCGCCAACGCACCCGGCCTTCTCGACGCCATTCTGGACTGGAGATCGCCGTTGACCGCAACCATCGCCGACCTGCGCCAGTGGCAGGCCGTGGCCGGCCTGTTGCTGACCGGCAGCGGCACACTGCGCAAGACGGTCGACAAGCGCACCGGCTTCCCGGCCGACAAGGCATTCTCGGACCAGAAGACGGCCATGCTCGAACTGCTGGCCCAACTGCGCGGCAGCGTCGGGCTCGAAGAAGCGCTGGCCATGCTGGTCAGGCTGCCGCAGCCCGAGCTGAGCGAGGCCGAATGGGCTACGGTCGAATGTTTCTCGCGCCTGCTGCGGCTGGCCGCCGGGCACGTATGGCTGGCCTTCCAGGAAGCCGGCGAGGTTGACTTCATCGAAATTGCCGCCCGCGCCGGGCTGGCGCTGGGCGCCGACGACGCGCCGACCGACCTCGCGCAGGCGCTCGACTACCGCATCCGCCACCTGCTGGTCGACGAATTCCAGGACACCAGCCCGAGCCAGGTCGGCCTGATCGAGAGGCTGACGCGCGGCTGGGCGCCCGGCGACGGCCGCACGCTGTTCGTCGTCGGCGACCCGATGCAGTCGATCTACCGCTTCCGCAAGGCCGATGTCGGCCTCTTCCTGCGCGTCCGCGAGCGCGGCGTCGGCGACATCCGGCTCGCCCCCCTGCGCCTGTTCCGCAACAACCGCTCGCATCCCGCCGTCGTCGATTGGGTCAACGCGACGTTCCCGGGTATCTTTCCGGCCGCCGACAGCCCGGAAGCGGGCGCCGTGCGCTATGCCGAATCGGCCGTCACCCGGCCGGCACGCGCCGACAGCGGCGTCGTCGTACACCCCGTCATCGCGCGCGAAGGCAGCGACCCCGCCCGGGACGAGGCCTGCCGCGTGCTCGCCATCATCCGCGATGCGCGGGCCGCTGCGCCTGACGAGCGCATCGCCGTGCTCGTCCGGGCGCGCAGCCATCTCGATGCGCTCGTCGCCGAAATCCGCCGCAGCGCGCCGGAACTGCGCTTCCAGGCGGTCGACATCGAAGGGCTGGACGGGCGCCAACATGTGCAGGACTTGCTGACCCTGTTCCGCGCCCTGCACCACCGCGCCGACCGCGTGCATTGGCTGGCGCTCTTGCGCGCCCCGTGGTGCGGCCTCAAGCTGGCCGACCTGCACGCGCTGGCGGCCGACGACCGGAAATCGACGGTCTGGCAACTGATGCAGGATGACCCGCGCCTCGCCCGGCTGTCCGAGGACGGGCGGCAGCGCCTGCTGCTTGTGCGTGGCGTCCTGCGAGTGGCCTTCGCCGGCCGCGACCGCCAGCATCCGCGGCGCTGGCTGGAAGGCGTCTGGCTGATGCTCGGCGGGCCGCGCTGCCTGGAAGCGCCCGAGGCCATGAACGATGTCGAGGCCTTCTTCCTGCTGATCGACCAGCTGGTCGCCGCCCGCAACCTCAGTGCCGAAACGCTGGCCACCCATGCCGCCGAACTGTACGCGCCGACCGACCCGCTCGGCGACGCGGTGCAGATGATGACCATCCACAAGGCCAAGGGGCTCGAATTCGCCACCGTGATCGTCCCCGGCCTGCACCGCGCGACCGGCGGCAACGACAGCAGCCTGCTGCTGTGGGACGAAGTCGTCGGCGCCGACGGCCACGAACACCTGCTGGTCGCGCCGATGAAAGCCAGGGGGGATGGCAACGGCGAGCCGGGCACCTACGATTATCTGAAGAAGCTCGAAGCCGAGCGCGCCGCGCATGAGGACGAGCGCCTGCTCTACGTCGCCGCCACCCGCGCCATCCGCAATCTGCATCTGGTCGGCGTCGCGGCGGCCGATGGGCAAAATGACGATGGCCTCAAGCCGCCGGCAGCCGGCACCCTGCTCAAGCTGCTGTGGCCCGGCGTCGCGCAGCCGGTGTTCGCTGCGGCACTGGCCCGTCCCGAGCCGGTCACGGCGCCGCACACCGCCATCGACCCGGCGACATTCATCCCGCCGCTGGTTCGCCTGCGCGAAGTCGCGCTGCCCGATGCGCTGCGCACCCCGCCCCACGCCATCCGCCCGGCCGCCAGCACGATCGAGCGGGACGCGACGGTGGGCGGCGTTTCGCTCGAGGCTTCGGTCGGGACGCTGGTTCATCGCTGCCTCGAACTGATCGCGCATGCCACGCATGATTCCAGGCGAGGTCAGGAAGCCCCCCCGGAGGAGGACGGACTCGCGGGCTGGTCGGCGCGCCGCGTCAGGTCGCTGGCACCCGCATATCGGCGCTGGCTGAGGGCGGCCGGGCATGGATCGGCGGATGCCCGGGAGGGCGCTGAACTGGTCATCAGCGCGCTGTGCCGGACCCTGGCTTCCCCAGCCGGACGCTGGATCCTGACGCAGCATGGCCATGCCGGGGCCGAACAGGCCTGGTCGGTTCGCGGCGTCGAGGATGGCGCGGCCGTCACGGTCAACCATGTCATCGACCGCATTTTCGTCGCCGACGGTTGCCGCTGGATCATCGACTACAAGACGGTCCTGGCCGGTGCCGACGAACCGGCGGCTGCGCTGGAGGCGCGCGCCGGGGAATACCGGCCGCAGCTCGAACGGTATGCGGCGCTCTTTTCCGCTGATCCCCTGCCGCTCAGGACGGCGATCTATTTCCCGCTGCAGGGCGTCCTCGTCGAACTTTCCCGGAACCAGCGTTTTCCGGGGATCGATTGAACGGGCTGGCTTGCGCTATACTTCGGCAAAAATTCCAACAACATGACCTGATGTCGCCTCGACTGCGCCACTTTCTCGCCAGCCTGTTTGCGGCCGCCTGCCTCGCTGCAGCGACGGTGGCCCACTCTGCCACGACCACGCTGCAGGTCGCGGTGCTGGAGAACGCGCCTCCGATGTCCTTTCGCGGCGCCGATGGCCGATTGACGGGATTCAGTGTCGAGCTCGCCCGGGCACTGTGCGCGGAAATGAAGGTCCACTGCGAGTTTCAGGTGACGGTGCTCGATCGGGTCGTCGACGCACTGGCCGGCGGCGAGATCGACATCGCCGCGGTCAGCCTCCTCGATACGCCGGAACGGCGGCGCCGGATCCTTTTCGCCAGGCCCCACCTGCGGTCAGTCACGCTCTGGTTCGCGAGGCCCGGCGTCGAACCTGGCGAGCGCGGGCTGCGCGTCGCCGTCGTCAGGGGCTCTGCCCAGGAAGCCTATGCCCGCAAGCAGGGATGGGATACGGTCGGCGTGCCATCCAGCGGCGCACTCGGCGCCCCGCTGCTTGCCGGTATCGCCCAGGCCGCCATCGTGCCGATGAATGCCAGCCTGCATCTGCAGGGCAATCAGGACTTTCGGAAACTGGGCCTCGCCGCGACGGTCATGGCGGTTCCCGAACTGGTCGGCAATTCTTCGTTCGGCATCAATCCGGGACGTCCCGAGCTCAAGGCCGCCGTCGACGACGCGCTCGACCGCATCTTGCGCAATGGTGTCTACGACCGGATCAACACGCAGTTCCTGCCTTTCAGGGTGCGATGATGCCGTCAATGCGATCCTTCCTTCTGGTTGCCGCCCTGTGGTCAGGAGCCCTGCCAGCGGCCGACCTGCGTGTGGCGGTTCTGGTTCAGGATGCCGCGCAGGTATCGCTGCGGGGCGATCTCGTCCCGAGCAGCACGCCCGGAGCCGACCTGGTAGCCTTCACCGACGAGCTGGCCCACGAGATCTGCCGCCGTATCCGTTCCCGCTGCGCCTTCTCCTACGTCACTTTCGGCGAGATCCTGCCGGGTGTCGAAGACGGGAGTTTCGATCTCGGCTTCGGCAACTTCCTGCGCGCACCCAAGCGCGAGAAGCGTGTCGCCTTCGGCGAACCAATCTTCCGTTCCGCGTCACGCCTGGTCGCATCGCCGGCAACCGCCCGGGCGTTCGCCGGCAAGCTCGGTCAGGCCGTCACTCTCGACAACCTGCGCGGCGCGCGCGTGGCGGCGATGGAAGGCTCGAAGCAACAGGAATTCCTGGACGCCATCGCCGCCGAGCGCGAGCTGAGCGTCGTTGCCACGGCGACCACGGCCGGCGCGTTCGACGCGCTGCGCAATGGCCGCGTCGACTTCGCGCTGCTCCCGATCCGCACCGGCTATGCCCTGATCAGCCACGACAAGTCGCGGCGCTTCGGCTTTGTCGGCCCCGCTGTCGCCGATCACGGCCTCGGCGACACGGTCCACATCATCCTGCCACGGCAGAAGGAGGCGTTACGCCGCTCGGTCAACCAGGCGATCGCGGAAATTCGTGCCGACGGTACGGGTCATCGCATCATGCGCCGGCATTTCCCGGTGATCCTGGACTGAAGCGCGATGCCGACCCGGCCCGAACGCTACCCGGCAAACCGGCTTTTCGTCCTGCTTGCGACCGCTTTCGCCCTGCTGTTCGCGTTTCTCGTCGTCGTTCTGGCCATTGACCAGGAACGTGTTCGCGATCTGTCGGAAAGCCTGCAGCAGCAGACCGTTCCCAAGATCATCCGCTTCCAGCGGCTGGCGCGCAACGTCGACCAGCTGCGCCAGGAAGGCGAACGGATCTTTTCGTCGGACACGCCCGAAGACCGCCAGCAGTCGCTTTACCTCGTCATGCTCATAGCCAGTCATCCGAGCATTCTCGAGCATTCGCAGGCGGCCACGGCGGCACGCGACACCGAGTCCTTTCTCGCCGAGACCGGCCGCCTGGCGGCTCAGGATCCGGCCACGCTCCGAATTCAGTACGGAGAATGGCAACAGCTGTCCAGGCGCCTGAGCCTGCTGGTGGATGACGTCCTGATCGAGGGGGCCAATCTGGCGACCGCCGATCTGGAAGGCGCTGCCGCCGCCATGCGCCTCACCAGATACAAGCTGATGGGGGCCACCGCCTTGCTCGGCGGCTTCCTCCTGGCGCTGATGATCCTGCTCAGGCGGCATCTGCTGCGCCCGCTGGAGAAGGTCGACCGCGCCCTGTCATCACTCAGCGTCGACCGGCCGGCACCGGAGTTTCCCGATGGCAGCCTGGCCGAGATCCATGCGATCGAGGAAGCCACCAAGCACCTGCACGAGGCGATGGTCAGCCATGATGCGGCGCGCCGCGAACTGCAACTGCTGGCCAATCGGGACGACCTGACCGGGCTGATGAACCGGCGGCATTTCATGGAGTCGGCCACGACCGAACTGCGGCGCGCCCAGCGCTACGGCCGGTCCACTGTCGTCGCCCTCGGCGACCTCGATTTCTTCAAGAGCCTCAACGATACCTACGGTCACGGTGCCGGCGACACCGTATTGCGCACCTTCGCCGGGCTGCTCACCGAGAGCCTGCGTCAGTCCGATCTCGTCTGCCGCTACGGTGGGGAGGAGTTTGCGTTCCTGTTTCCGGAAAGTACTGTCGAGCAGGCTCATATCCTGGTCGAGCGCTTTCGCGCGCGCTGCGCCGGACATGAAATCCAGTTGCCCGACGGCCTGGTCGTCCGCGTCACCCTCAGCATCGGGCTGGCGGATGCTAGCGACTGCACGATCGACCTTGCGTTGCAGCGGGCGGACCTGGCACTGTACGAGGCCAAGCGAATGGGACGCAACCGGGTCGTCGTCGCCACGGAAGCTGCCTGATGCATGTCCTGATCGTCGAGGACGACCGGGTGATTGCCGAAAACCTCTATGACTTCCTCGAAGCCTGCGGACATCGCTGCGATTTCGCACACTCGCTGGCTGCTGCGGATTCCCTGCTCACGCGCGACCAGTTCGACGCCCTGATTCTCGACCGCAGCCTGCCTGACGGCGACGGCGCGCTGCTGGCCAGCCGCCTGCGCGCCGCCGGGAATCCGCTGGCGATTCTGATGTTGACCGCGCGCGATACGCTGGACGACAAACTGGCTGGCTTCGGCGCCGGCGCCGACGACTATCTCGCCAAACCCTTTGCCCTCAAGGAAGTGGAAGCGCGGCTGCAGGCCCTGCTGCGCCGCGCGGGCGGCCTGGCGGTGGCGCAACGGCTGGTGTTCGGGGCGCTGTCCTACGACCCGACCGAGAGAGCGGTCACGCTGGCCGGCCGGCCACTCACCCTGCCACCCAAGGCGTTGCGTCTGGTCGAGGTGCTGTTACGGCAGCCACAACATGTCTTTTCGCGGCGCGAACTGGAAATGGCGATCTGGGGGCGCGAACAGGAAGCCAGCGACAACCTGCGCAGCGTCCTGCACACGGTGCGCCGGGCCCTGACCGATGCCGCTCCGGTCAGGATCGTCAACGTCCATGGCCTCGGCTACAAGCTCGTCAGCCGCTAGACGCGGGCCGAGCATGCGCCTGCGCATCGCGCTGGCGCTCGGTGCGCTGTCGCTCGTGGTGATCCTAGCGCAGTCACTGACGATGCTGGCGGTCTTCGACCAGACCGAGGAAGAGTTCATCGACCAGATCCTCACCCAGCAGCTCGCCCACAGCATGGCGGTCGCAAAGACCGCCCCGGAATCGGCATTCCCCAACACGCCCACCATGCAGCTCTACCGGATCGGCCCCGGAATCGCGCCAGCCGACGGGGTGCCCGCGGAAGTGGTTTCGCTGCCGATCGGCAACCACGAGATCCACCTCGCCGGTCGCGAAGCGCATGTGGCGGTCCGCCAGGATGGCAGTGCGCGTTACATCCTCGTATACGACGTCGAAGACCACGAGGAGCGACTGCTCAGCCTGTTGCTCCTGACGCTGACAGCCGGCACGCTGCTGGCCCTGCTGGTGCTGCTCGCCGGCTATGCGCTGGCCGGGCGCCTGGCCGGCCGTCTCGAGCGGCTGGCGGCGCGCGTCGACAATCCGGACGGCGCACCGTTGGCCGAGCCCGGCATGGAGCGCGAACTGTTGGCGATCGCCGTGGCGCTGGACCGCTACCGCAAGCGCCAGCAGGAGGCGCTGGACCGGGAACGGGCATTTGCCGCGAACCTCGCCCACGAACTGCGCACGCCCCTGACGGCAATCCGCACCGATGCCGAACTGCTGGCAGCCCTCCCCGACGTGCCGGAAGCAGTCCGGCGCCGCGCAAATCGCATGATTCAGGGGGTCGACCGCATCAATGCCCTCGGCAGCAGCCTCCTGCTCCTGAGCCGTGAAGCAGGACCGGCGCTGCTCGAGGAAATCCGTCTGCGGCCTGCCGTGTCGGCGGTTTGGGAGTCGCTTGCGCAGTCGGCCGGTAAACCCGTCGGCCTGCGTCTGATGATCCCGGAACGGACTGCCCTCACCACCGATCCGACCTTGTTCGACCTCGTGTTGCGCAACCTGCTTGACAACGCGCTGCGCCACAGCGACCGGGGTGAAATCGTCTGCGCGCTGGAAGGCAGCCGGCTGAGCGTTTCCGACTGCGGCGCGGGCTTTGCCGAGGACGAGCTGCCGCACGTGTTCGACCGCTTCTTCAGCGGACCGCGGGGCCGGCACGGCCTCGGCCTCGCGCTGGTGCAACACGTCTGCCGCGCCTGCGGCTGGCGGGTCAGCGCCGGCAACGCGGCAACGGGCGGCGGACAGGTGACCATCGACCTGGGCGACAGTCTGCAGTCGTGCTGAGGCAACGACTCCCTCGCGATTCGCTCACAAAAAGCTCACAAGTGATCGACTAGACTCCCCGGCAAATTTCTTCCGGTGGGCGATGGTGATGTCTTTCAGTGGTTTGCGAGGAAATGCGTTGCGCATCTTGGGCTTCGCCGCCCTGGTTGCGCTGGCCGTATTTCTCGTCACGCGGATTGTGTTGCTGTGGCATTCGGTGCTTTTCGGCGAGCAGTCGCCGACCGCCCTGATCGGGCCGCTGACGCTCGGGACACTGCGTGATCTGCCACTAGCGGCGGTGGTCGCTTCGCCGTGGGCGCTGTTCGAACTGCTGTTCAGTGCCCGCTGGCGCGCGTGCCTGCGCCGTCCGCTGTTCGCCGCCTACGTATTCACGCTGCTCTTCGTGGCGGTTTCGGAAGGCGTCTTCTGGGACGAATTCAGTGTCCGCTTCAACTTCATCGCGGTGGACTATCTTGTATTCACCACCGAGGTCATCGGCAATATCCGCGAGTCCTACCCGGTCGGGAAGATCGTGTCCGCTCTGCTGGTGCTGACCGGTCTTGCGGTCTGGGCCTTGCGGCGGCCACTGGCCGCCGCCGCATCCGGCACGGCGCCATTTCGCAGCCAGGCGGCGTGGAGCCTCGGTCTGATCGTGATCGTCTGGGGCATTGCCTACAAGATGGCAGCGCCCGAGTTGTGGCCCAACAGCTACGCCAACGAGCTGGCCGACAACGGCTGGCGCAGCTTCCTGTGGGCGGCCCGTCAGAACAAGCTCGACTACCGCCACTTCTACGCCACGCGCCCGGATGCCGAAGTCATGGCGGAGCTGCAGCGCCTGTCCGGAGGCAGCAGGATCAGCGCAACGCATCAGCCGGTGAGAAACATTGTCTACCAGCCGGCCAAGAAGCCGAACGTCGTCATCGTGATGATGGAAAGCATGTCCGCCGAGTACATGGAAGCCTTTGGCAATACGGAAGGCCTGACCCCCAATCTCGACCGCCTGGCCAAGGAAGGCATCCTGTTTTCCCGCATGTATGCCGCCGGCACGCGCACCGTTCGCGGCCTGGAAGCAGGCTCGGCCGGCCTGCCGCCGCTGCCTGGCAAATCGCTGGTGCGCTGGCCGGACGTTACCAATCTGAATACCCTGGGCGCCTCTCTGGCCGCCCGTGGCTGGTCACCGCACTTCGTGTATGGCGGCTACGGGATGTTCGACAACATGAACGGCTATTTCGGCGCCCAAGGCTATCAGGTGACTGACCGTACCGGCTTCAGGAAAGGTCTGGTCGAATTTGAAAATGTCTGGGGCGTCGCCGACGAGCATCTGTTCGATCAGGTTTTGATCGAAATGGACAAGGATGCGGCAGCCGGCCGTCCCTTCTTCGGCCACATCATGACCGCATCCAATCACGTTCCCTTCACCTATCCAGCGGGCCGCATCGACATTTCGTCGCCGGGCAAGCGGCGAGGCGGAGTCAAGTATGCGGATTACGCCATCGGCCGCTTCATCGAGATGGCCAGCCAGAAGCCGTGGTTCGACAACACGATCTTTCTCTTTGTCGCCGACCATTGCGCGCGCAGCGCGGGCAAGGCGAAGATCCCGGTGTATCGTTATCACATCCCGGCCATTATCTACGCGCCAAAGATCATTTCGCCGCAGCGGGTCGATACCCTCGTCAGCCAGATCGACATGGCGCCGACCTTGCTCGCCATGCTCGGCTTGCAGGCCGACGATCATTTCATCGGTCGCGACATCATGCGGATGGCTCCGGAAGACGGCCGCGCGCTCCTTTCCACTTACCAGAACCTCGGCTATCTCAAAGGCGACGTGATGACCGTGCTGCTGCCGAAGGGCAAGATCGAAACCTTCAGGATCAGCGCCAACGGCCAGGAAGCAAAACCGATGCCGACCGACGCAAGATTGGCGGAAGAGGCGATTGCCTACTTTCAGGGCGCGGCGATCCTCATGGAAAGGCACGGCGCCGACGGCAAGGGCGGCTAACAGCCTGGGCCTGGCCGCCGCGCCGGGCATCCGACGGCTGTCAGCGACTCCCCGGCCAGAGCACGCAAGCCCAGACAACCGCAGCGTTCATCAGGCTCAGGAGCACCGCGGCGCTGCCCATATCCTTGGCCCGCTTGGCCAGTTCGTGCCTTTCCGGGCTCGCGCGGTCGACGATCGCCTCGATGGCGGAATTGAGGATTTCGACGATCAGGATCAGGAGGATGCTCCCGGCCATCAAGGCACGTTCGATTCCCGTGATGCCAAGATAGAAGGCCAGCGGCAGGGTAATCGCCGCCAGCAGCACCTCTTCGCGGAACGCCGCTTCATGCTTCCAGGCAGCGGCGATGCCGTCGCGCGAATAACCCGTCGCATTCCATAGCCGCATCAGACCCTTCTTGCCCTTGAATTCATCGGCATCGCTCACTTATCGATACTCCTCGGCGCGTTCGCCCACGGTGCAGGCCGGTGCGTTTGGCACCCACCAATTTCTGCCAGCAGCGGTTGCAGGAAGCGGCCGGTATGGCTCGCCCGGCATTTGACAACATCTTCCGGCGTCCCGGCGACCAGGATGCGCCCGCCGCCGTCGCCGCCCTCGGGGCCGAGGTCGACGATCCAGTCGGCGGTCTTGATGACGTCGAGGTTGTGTTCGATGACGACGATGGTGTTGCCGTGGTCGGCCAGCCGGTGCAGGACCTTGAGCAGCAGCTCGATGTCGGCGAAGTGCAGGCCGGTAGTCGGTTCGTCGAGGATGTACAGCGTGCGGCCGGTGTCGCGCTTCGAAAGTTCGAGCGAGAGCTTGACGCGCTGCGCCTCGCCGCCGGAGAGCGTCGTCGCGCTCTGGCCGAGGGTGATGTAGCTGAGGCCGACATCGACCAGCGTCTGCAGCTTGCGGGCGACGACCGGCACGGCATCGAAGAACTCGCGCGCCTGCTCGACGGTCATTTGCAGCACGTCGTGGATGTTGCGGCCCTTGTAATGCACTTCCAGCGTCTCCCGGTTGTAGCGCTTGCCGTGGCAGACGTCGCAAGGTACATAGATGTCGGGCAGGAAGTGCATCTCGACCTTGATCATGCCGTCGCCCTGGCAGGCCTCGCAACGCCCGCCCTTGACGTTGAAACTGAAACGCCCCGGCCCATAGCCGCGCGCCCGCGACTCGGGCACTTGGGAGAACAGCTCGCGAATCGGCGTCAGCAGGCCGGTGTAGGTGGCCGGGTTGGAGCGTGGCGTGCGGCCGATCGGCGCCTGGTCGACGTTGATCACCTTGTCGAACAGGTCGAGGCCGGCGATTTCCCGGTGCGGCGCCGGGTCGGCGGTTGATCCGTAGAGATGGCGGGCGGCTGCGGCATAGAGCGTGTCGTTGATCAGTGTCGACTTGCCCGACCCGGAAACGCCGGTGATGCAGGTGAACAACCCGACCGGCAGTTCGAGCGTGACATCCTTCAGGTTGTTGCCTGTGGCGCCGGCCAACCTGAGCTGTTTTGCCGCCTGTTGCGGTCGACGGCTCTTTGGAGCCGAAATCGCCTTGCGGCCGGCCAGATAGTCGCCAGTCAGCGAAGCCGGGTCGGCGGCGATCTCGTCCGGCGTTCCCTCGGCGACGATGAAGCCGCCGTGCACCCCGGCGCCGGGGCCGATATCGACGACATGGTCTGCCGAGCGGATGGCGTCTTCGTCATGCTCGACGACGAGGACGGTGTTGCCCATGTCGCGCAGGCTCTTCAGCGTCTGCAGCAGGCGGTCGTTGTCGCGCTGATGCAGGCCGATCGACGGTTCGTCGAGCACGTACATGACGCCGGTCAGCCCGGAGCCGATCTGCGAAGCCAGCCGGATGCGCTGCGCCTCGCCGCCCGACAGGGTTTCCGCCGAGCGTTCGAGGCACAGGTAGTCGAGGCCGACGTTGATCAGGAAGGTGAGGCGGGCGGTGATTT
>ERZ761607.3856-NODE-3856-length-13965-cov-3.164989_pt1 | contig 13965 bp, 10 predicted proteins | sample MGYA00511164_ERZ761607 | MGnify/ENA primary metagenome ERZ761607 (study PRJEB28899, sample SAMN02445080) | bioreactor sludge metagenome | biome: EBPR sludge | place: Australia: Brisbane, Thorneside Wastewater Treatment Plant | collected 2011-06-22 ...
CGATTCTGCGAGGCTCGCGCCCTCGAGCAAGGCCGGCTGCTCCTGTTGGTGACAGCCCGCGCAGAGCTCCGCGGTCGCGAACTTCGGCTGCCAGGAGCCGCCCATGAAGACGAGCGGCACGTCGGGCAGCGGGCCGAACATCACCTGCCGCGTCGGGGCGCCGATCGTGTCGCCGAGCGTCTCGCGCGGGCGCTGCACGCGCAGGCGGCCGGCGGTGCCCGGCGGCAGCGAGAGATCGACGTCGGCGATCTTGTGGCAGGCGTCGCAGTGGTTGCCGAGCTCGTAGGCGAGCCCGCTGGCGTCGAGCAGATCGCGGCCGCCGAGCGGACCTTCGAGGCCGAGCGCGTGGCAGTCGGCGCAGGCGCCGAACTTCGCCGGCTTGGCGGCCGTGGGCAGCGCTGGGTCGTCGCAAGCGGCGCCGCTCTGTGAGCCGCAGGCGTTCAGATCCGGCAAGACGCCGCTGCCGACGTAACAGCGCGCGGTCGGAGCCCCGGGCGAGCCTGGCTGCGTGCCGGTGCGCCAGGTGCCGCCGAGGCTCGCGCAGGCCGCGGCGCTGGTCGCCGACGAGGCGACGCCGGCGTAGAGGTCTTGCACGAGCGGGTTCTTCGTCGCCCGGGCGTGCGCCGACTCGCGGAACTCGGCGACGAAGCTCGTGTGGCAGTGGCCGCAGACCTCGGTCGAGCCATCGGCGATGGGGTCGCCCACGCCGGGGTGGCCGTAGTCGTAGCCGAGCGCGTTGTCGGGCTGGGCGATGCCGTACAAGCGCAGCACGATCGGCTCCGCCGGCACCGCATCGAAGGAGAGGCCCGCGCTGCGCCAGCCGACCTTGGCAGCGACGATCGTAGGTTCACCAACGACCGTGAGATCCAGCTCCAACTCGAAGCTGCCGTCGACGCCCGTGACCACGGGCTCCGGGCCGACCGGGTTGCCACCGCCGGGGTAGCGCCCGCCCGCCTGCATGACGAGCGCGCCCTCGACGGGGCGCTCGCCGTCGGTCACGGTCCCGCGCACGGTGAAGCGCTCCGGCAGCGGGCCGCTCGTGGTCGACACGGCCTGCACCGAAGTGCTGCTCGTCGTGAGCGCGCCGCCGGCGCCGCCCGCGCCCGGCCCAGCGCCGTCGTCGCCGCAGGCGACGGGGGCGAGCGCCGCCAAGAGCAGCGCGGCGAGCGTCGCAGCCGTCGCCGTGTGCGTCGAGCGTCTCGTCGTGCCGGGTCCCATCGCCTCACTCCGTGATACGCGTGCTACACCCCTCGGGCAAGGCGACCCCATGGACACGAAGCTCTTCGTCTCGACCTTCTTCCTCGTGTTCGTCGCCGAGCTCGGCGACAAGACGCAGCTCTCCACGCTCACCCTGGCAGCGAACGCCTCGAGCAGGTGGGTCGTGTTCTTCGCGTCGGCGTCGGCGCTCGTCGCCTCGTCGGCGATCGCGGTGCTCGTCGGCGAGGGGCTCGCCAGGCTGGTGCCGCCCGTCTGGATCCAGCGCGTGGCCGGCGTGCTCTTCCTCGGCTTCGGCGCCTACACGCTGTGGCAGTCGATGCGCGCCTGAGGCTCTGGTCACCGTGAGCAAGCTGGCCGATTCGAGCGAGATCCGCGCGCTGCTCGGGCCGACGAACACCGGCAAGACGCACCGCGCGATCGAGCGCATGCTCGAGCACGAGAGCGGCATGATCGGCCTGCCGCTGCGCTTGCTCGCGCGCGAGGTCTACGAGCGGGTGTCGACGCGCGTCGGCGAGAACCAGGTGGCGCTCGTCACCGGCGAAGAGAAGCGCATCCCCAAGCGGCCTCGCTACTGGGTCGCGACCGTCGAGGCGATGCCGCTCGATCGCGAGGTCGACTTCCTGGCCGTCGACGAGATCCAGCTCGCCGCGCACCCCGAGCGCGGGCACGTCTTCACCGATCGCCTGCTCCACGCGCGCGGCCTCGAGGAGACCTGGCTGCTCGGCGCGGCCACGATGAAGCCGCTCGTCTCGGAGCTGGTGCCGACCGCGAGCTTCGTCGAGCACCCGCGCCTCTCGAGCCTGCGCTGGGTCGGCGCGACGAAGCTCAGCGCCTTGCCCCCTCGCAGCGCGGTGGTGGCCTTCTCGATGTCGCGCGTGATCGAGCTCGCCGAGCGCATCCGCGCGAAGCGAGGCGGCGCGGCCGTCGTCGTGGGCGCGCTCTCGCCGCGCGCGCGCAACGCTCAGGTCGCGATGTACCAGGCCGGTGAGGTCGACCACCTCGTCGCGACCGACGCCATCGGCATGGGGCTGAACCTCGACCTCGACCACGTCGCCTTCGCCGATCTACGAAAGTACGACGGCCGCGAGGCGCGACCGCTCGACGCCTCGGAGATCGCGCAGGTCGCAGGTCGCGCTGGGCGCTACACGCGCGACGGCAGCTTCGGCACGCTCGCGCCGCTCCCGCCGCTCGGCGAGTCCATGGTGCGCGCGCTCGAGGCGCACGAGCTGCCTCCGGTGCGCAGGCTCTCGTGGCGCAACGCCGAGCTCGACCTCGACAGCGCCGAGGGGCTCGTCGCTTCGCTGCGCGCGCCGCCCTCGAGGCGTGCGCTGAGCCGCGTCGAGTATGCCGAGGATCAGGCCGCGCTCGAGGCGCTCTTGCGCCGGCCCGAGGTGCGCGCGCGCGCGCTGCGTGGGCCCGAGATCGCCTTGCTCTGGGCCGTCGCGCAGATCCCCGACTACCGGCAGCTCCTCTTCGAAGACCACGTCGCCTTCCTCGCGCGCCTCTACCTCGAGTTGGTCGAGAGGGGCCGCGTCGACGAGGCCTGGATGCTCGAGGCGCTCGACCGCGTCGCGCGCTCGCCGAGCGACGTCGACTCGCTCATGGCGCGCGTCGCCGAGCTGCGCCTCTACAGCTACGTCGCGCACCAGGGCGACTGGGTCGAGGCCTCGAGCGGAGCGCGCGAGCGCGCGGTCGAGGTCGAGGACCAGCTGAGCGACGCGCTCCACGAGGCGCTCGTGCTGCGCTTCGTCGATCGCAGCGCGCGCCTGCCACGCGGGCCGCGCCCCTCTCGCTCGCAGCCCGGCGCCGCGAAGGCTCCACCCGCGCGTGGCTCGGCCCCCAAGGCAGCCCCTTCGTCGCCCTTCGCGGTGCTCGCCTCGATGCGCGACGCCATGGCGCCGGCGGGGGCCATGACGCGCTCGGGCTCCGCGAGCGATCCCATCGAGCGCGCGATCGAGGCCTCCTTCGACGAGCTCGAGGTCGACGCTTCGGGGCGCATCTGCTTCGAGGGCACCGTGCTCGCGCGCTTCACCTCCGGCCGCGAGCTCTGCGCGCCCGAGCTCGCCGTGCTGCTCGACCTCGACGCGGGCGCGCGCTCGCGGCTCACGCGCCGCCTCGTCGCTTTCGGGCGCGATCTCGTGAACGAGCTCGTCGGGCCGCTGCGCGAGCTCGCGCCCTCGCTCGGACCGGCTGGGCGTGGGCTCGTGCACGCGCTCTCGAGTCGCCTGGGCTCGCTGCTCGCGGGCGAGCTCCGGCCGCAGCTCGACGCGCTCGACGCCGGCGATCGCGCGGCGCTCGAGCGCGTCGGCGTCTACTTCGGACAGGCTGCGGTCTACCTGCCTTCGCTGCTCAAGCCGCTGAACGTCACGCGCCGCGCGGCGCTCGCGAGCGGCCTCTACGGCGGGCGCGACCTGCCGCGCTGGCCCTCCGGCGCCGAGGCCTCGGTCGCCCCCCGCCGCGACGTCGAGCCCGCGCTCTACGCCGCGGTGGGCTACCTCGTGGTCGAGGGCCGCGCCTACCGCGCCGACCTCGTCGAGCGCGTCGCGGGGCGCATCGCGCGCGCCGAGCTCGGCGAGGCCGACGACGCGAAGATCGCAGGCTGGCTCCTTCGCCCCTCCTGCCGAGACCGCCCCCGAGCCGGCTCTCGAGGCCGCCGAAGCGGAGCGAGGCTGAGCGACGGCGGAGCGCGGCTGAGCGACTCCGCGCCCCCCTGCTTGGAGCAGCTCCGGGTCCGTGTAACCCTCTTCCGGTCATGCGCCGAGCCGAGCTCGGCCCTGGCCCTGCCGAGGTCCACATGCGTTCGTCGTCGAAGAAGCTCGCCCTGCCGCTGCTGTTCTCGTTCGCCGCCCTCGCGGCTTGCTCCGGCGAAGATCCGGCGACGAGCGCGGAGCAGAGCTACACCGAGTTCCGCTGCACGAGCGTCGAGGCCGAGCCGGGCAGCCCGCGGGTGTACTTCGCGCCCTTCGACGAGGCCGAGCTCGAGGCGCTCTGCCTGCTCGACCGCGCCAAGGAGGAGGTGTTGGTCGCGCAGTACAACATCCGCAACCAGAGCTACCTCGACAAGCTCGTCGAGCTGAAGAACCGCGGCGTGACCGTGCGTGTCGCCGTCGACGAAGCGAACTCGAAGAACGAGTGGAACGTCGGCGACGACTTCCTCGAGCAGAACGGCATCGAGATCCTGCGCACGGACTCGGCCAAGGGTGGCCTCATGCACCTCAAGGTCAGCGTCGTCGATCAGAAGTGGGTGATGACGGGCAGCTTCAACTGGAACGAGACGGCCTCGCTCGCGAACGACGAGAACATGATCGTCTTCGCCGATCCGGAGCTCGTCGAGGTCTACCGCAACCACACGCTCGATCTGCTCGATCAGGCGAGCTCGCGCGTCGAGAGCACCGGCGACCCAGCGAGCTTCTTGCTCTTCGTGCCCGAGCAGTCCGCGGAGAAGGCCATCGTCGATCGCATCAAGGCCGCGACCACGAGCGTCGACGTCGCGATGTTCACCTTCACGAGCAAGCCGATCGCGACCGCGATGGCCGCTGCGGCGCAGCGCGGTGTGCGGGTGCGCGCCGTGCTCGAGCGCAAGCAGCTCGGCGCTGGCGCGATCGCCAAGCAGATCGAACAAGCCGGAGGCGAGGTGATCCGCGCGGCGAACCGCGTCGGCGCCTTCTCGGCGATGCACCAGAAGTACGCCGTCATCGACGGATCGATCGTCATCACCGGCGCCACCAACTGGACGAGGGCCGGCACCTTCACCAACGACGAAGACCTCGTGATCCTCACGAACGAAGACACGGCGCGCGAGTACACGAAGAACTTCGCCGACCTGCTCCACGTCTACGACCGCCAGGACGATCCGGAGGCGCCGACCGCGAAGGACAGCGGCGTGCTCTTCAACGCGATCTTCGACGGCACGAAGCTCGGTGATCGCATGGTCGTCACCGGCAACCACCCGGCGCTCGGTGGCTGGGACCCGTGGCGCGGCGCCGAGCTCGAGACCTCGGAGACGCTCTTCCCGAGCTGGACTGCGAACGCGAAGCTGCCCGCGGGTGGGCGCGTCGAGTACAAGTTCGTCGTCATCCGCGGCGACGGCCGCGTCGAGTGGGAGCCCGGGCCGAACCGCGTGCTCGAGCTGCCCGAGAGTGGTCGCAGCGTCGTGATCACCGGTCCTTACGGCGACACCTCGAAGTCGACGACGCCCGCGGACAACTGATCGTGGCAGGGCTCCGCTTCGACCGCGTCGCGCTCGCTTCGCTCTTCGCGCTCGCCGCTTGTGGCGACGACGTCGCGACCACGGGGCCTTCGACGAGCTCTGCGGGCGGCGGTTCGAGCACGTCGAGCAGCGCTTCGGGCGGAGGTGGCGCGGGTGGAGGCGGTGCGGGTGGTGCAGCGAGCAGCTCGACGAGCGGTGCGGGCGGCGGCGATCTCGGCTGGCCCTTCGCCGACGAGCTCCCCCAGCCCTGCGCGCCGCTGCCCTCCTCGAGCGGCGGCGCAGCTTGGGCGGGCTGGGCGAACCTGCAGTTCCCCGCCTCGCTCGTGGGCACGATCGGCCAGGCGAGCTCGCCCATCTACGGGCGCGTCTACCAGGCGGGTACGACGCCGCTCGTAGGCCAGGCGCCGGGCTTCGAGGCCCAGCTGCTCGTCGGCCCGCTCGGCGCGCTGCCCGACGGCGAGGCGCGCTGCTTCACCGCCGTGAACGCGAGCTTCAACGTCGATGCCGGCAACGACGACGAGTGGCAGGCGAGCCTCGTGCCCGAGCGCGCGGGCCTCTACGGCATGTACTACGACGTCGTTCTCGAACAACCCGGGTGGCGGCGTCGCGACGCTCAACCTGCGCTGCCGGCTCGACGACTGGCCCGCCCGCAAGCCGCTCGTCGTCGCGGCGCTCGCGCGCATCGATCCCGACGTCGTCGCCCTGCAGGAAGACTGCCTCGACACCGACGGCGCGCAGGCAGCCGTGATCGCCGCCGAGCTCGGCGCCTACACGCGCCGCGGCTACGAGCACCGACGCGTGACGACGCACCTCGCAGGCTCCGGCAACGAGAGCTTCGAGGAAGGCATCGCCGTGCTGAGCGCGCACCGCATCGGCGCGACGCGTGTGCTCGATCTCCCCTACGCGAACTTCCCGCGCAAGGCGCTCGCCGTCGAGCTCGTCGTGCGCGGCAAGCCGCTGCGCTTCTACACGACGCACTTCGACTACGGCACGGCCAACGCCGCCGTGCGCAAGGCCTCCGCCGAGGCGATCCTCGCCGACCTGCCGAGCGGCGTGACCGCGATCGTCGCCGGCGATCTCAACGCCGAGCCGAGCGCGCCCGGCCCGACCGAGCTCGCCGCCGCGCTCGGCGACGCGTGGTCGCTCGCCAATCCGTCGCAGCTCGGCCTCACGATGCCGGCCTCCGGGCCCACGCGCCGCATCGACTACGTCTACGCGTCGAGCTCCCTCGCACCGCTCGGCGCGCGCCTGCTCGACGACGCCTCAGCGGGCATATGGCTGAGCGATCATCTCGGTGTGGCAGCGGTCTTCGACTGGTGAGCGAGCTTCTCGTTCGGCAGGTAGATGCGGAACGCTCCGATCTGCGCGCCGAGATCGTAGCGGAGGTCGAGCCACTCGGCGGTGCGTGGGCACCAGGTCTCGAGATCTTCGCGCGCGTCGCGTGAGCCCATCGTGGGTGAGACGTCGATGAGCACGAAGGCCGCGGGAGGCGCGGCCTCGAGGCGCGCGAGCAGGTCGTCTTCGTGGCGCTCGCGGATGGCGAGGATCACCTCGCGCTGCGCTTCGTTCGGCTGGAGGTCCTCGCCGCCACGCAGGGCTGCGCTCGGGCTCAGATCGTAGGAGTAGATGTACGGCGTCGCGCTGCGCCGCTTCGCGAGATGGAGCAGGTACGGGTCCATGCCGTAGGTCTGCACACGCGCGTTGCTCGGCGTGTTCGCCTGGAGGAAGGCCGCGGCGCGCCGCATGTCGAGCGGGTAGAAGTCCCACTGAGGGAAGCGCGCGAAGTAGGCTTCGCCCTGCCGCGCTTCGGGCGCGCCGAAGAGCTCTGCGAGCTCGGGGTGCATCGCGTGCGGCGAGTGATCGAGGTCGTGCTTCGCGACTCCCAGGAGCGCGAGCAGCGCGCCGAGCGCAGGTGCGGCGTAGCGCAAGATGCGCCGAGGCTCCTGGCTCCACGACTCCACGGCCCACACGGCGAGAAGCAGGAGCTGGAGCCTCACGGCGAGCGTGATCGTGTGGTGGTGGTAGTCGAAGCCCTTGCGCTGCGCGATCATCGCCCCGATAGCGCCGAGCGGCAGCAGCGCGATCGCGAGCGCGCGCCCCGGCATGAGCTTCGCGCCGATCAGCACGAGCAGGACCGCGCTGCCACCGACGCCCGCCCAGAGCTCGTGGGCGCGCCGGTTCGCGCCGAAGAACCACGCGAGCGGCTGCGGCCAGATGAAGCGGTACATCGCAGGCACGTCGTACGCCGAGGTGCGCAGGAAGGCCTCGAGGTCGCCGAAGCTCGCGAGCATCGCGAGCAAGAGCCCCCCGCCGAGCCCGAGGCCGAGCGTGAGCCAGACGAAGCGCCCGCCGCGACCGAGACCGCTCGGCCTCTCGGCGAGCGCGGCCGCGGCGATGACCGCGCCCGCGACGAGGAAGGTCGGCTTGCCGAAGATCGGGATGGCTGCGAAGAAGCCTGCCAGGCCGAGCGCGAGGCGCTGGCGCTTCTGCTCGTCGCCGAGCTCGTCGCCCTGGAAGCTCGCGAGGCCGTAGAGCGCTGCGGCGAGCGCGAGCATCACGAACCAGTCTGCGAAGCTCTCGCGCTGCGCGGAGTGCCACCAGTCGTAGTGGAGGTACTGCGCGCCGAGCACCGCGACCGCCGCCGCGCCCCAGGCCACGCGCGCGCCGAGCGAGGGGCGCGGGGTACGCGAGCCACGCGGGCTCGCGATGCCGGGCAGCGCGCTTCCGAGCACGAAGGCGCAGATCGCACCCACGGCGAGCTCGAGCGTGCGGAAGCGCGTCTCCTCTTCGGCGCCGAGCCAGATGAAGGCCGCGTGCACGAAGCCCGTGAGCGGTCCGTTCACGTCGCGTACGTCGCGGTAGAGCACCTCTCCCTGCAGCAAGGACCAGCCGACGTAATGAAAGATGCCCTGATCGCGGCCGAAAGGTGAGAGCGCCGCGATCTCGGCGAGCGGGATCACGCGCGGCAGCAGCACGGCTGCGACGAGCAGCGCGACGGCGACCGGCGCGGCTCGAGAGAGGCGCCCGAGCCAGGGCGAGGGCGCGTGCATCTCAGCGCTGCGAGCTGGGGCCACCGTCGCGCCGCGCCACGAGCACGACGTGCGGGTAGGGCAAGACGTCCGAGACGCGCACGACGCGCGTCGAGAGGCCGAGCGCTTCGAGCTCGTCGGCCCAGTCGTGGTGGTGCCGGTAGGCGAGCGGCTCGTCGAAGCCGACCATCACGCGGTCGAGGATCTCGGTGAACTTGAGCTTGAAGGCCGAGTCGGTGGTGATGTCCTTCACGATCAGCACGCCACCCGGCGCGAGCAGGCTCACGAGGTGCTCGAGCATCGGCCGCTGGTGCTCGGGCGCCACGTGGTGGAGCACGTCGAGCACGACGATGCCGTCGAAGGGCCCCTCGACGCCCGAGGCCTCGACGGTGCCCACGTGGTATTCGTTGCGCTCGAGCCCGAGCTTGCGCTTCACCTCGCGCGCGACCTCGACGCGCCGCTCGGAGATGTCGACGCCGACGATCGAGCGCTGGGGCGCGACGAGCGAGAAGTAGGAGCTCCACAGGCCGAAGCCGCAGCCCACGTCGAGCACGCGCCCGGCCTCGGGCAAGGCGAGGTCGAGGATCGTGAGCAGCTTGTGGCGCAGGATCGCGAAGCGGATGACCGCGTAGGCACGCTCGATGGGCGGCAGCGCCATGGCCACGCGCGCGATCGCCTCGCCCGGGTCGTGCCCCGCGAGCTCCCGCGCGGAGCCTCTACGTGGCGGGTCTTGCCGTCGCTCGCTCATGCTCGCGCTGAGGTGCTCGCATCCTGCCGCAGCGTCAAGCACGCCACGGCGCGGCGGGCCTCGACCGCGCTCCACGCGTGCGTGGCGTGTTCCTTCGCGCCGACCTTCCGGCCGCGATCTGGATCACTACCGATCCATGGTGGCTTCGTATCCTACCCACCCTCACCTGGGCCTACGCGTGCCACGCGGGCAAGGATTCCAAGCACTTGGCCCCGCGCCGCGCCTTGGCCCGGGCCGTGCTTGATGGGTCGGCATGCGAACCCGCCAGCTGCTCCTCCGCTCGATGCTCGCGCTCTCGACCCTCGGCTTCTTCGGCTGCGAGATGGGCCCGGAGACGGACTCGAACACCGAGGACATCACCAACCCAGCGCAGGGCGACGTGCGCAGGCAGGCGATCGGCAACTGCTGGCTCTACGCCACGGCGAGCTGGGCCGAGCACATGCACATCATGGCCACGGAGGAGAAGAAGCAGCTCTCGCAGAGCTACTGGACCTTCTGGCACTGGTACGACGAGGTGCAGACCGGTTGGGGCAGCGAGATCCAGACGGGCGGCAGCACCTGGGTCGCGAACGAGATCATCCGTGAGCGCGGCCTCATGTTCGAGGCCGATTTCGTGCCGGAAGACGCCGTGAGCGAGATGTCGTCGCGCCAGGCGAGCGCGCTCGCGAAGATGAACCAGGAGATGAAGGACGGCCGCCTCGCGACGAGCTCGGCGCGTAGGAACAAGAAGCTCGTGATGCAGGTGCTCGTCGAGGCCTGGCAGCTCGAGCCCGAGATCGCCGAGCAGCTCGTGAAGGTCTTCGGCGAGGACGGCGCGCGCACCTTCGCGGGCAGCGCCGAGAGCGAGGGCACGAACATCCTCGGGCCGCACGAGTACGAGGTCGCCTACCCCGAGCGCAAGACCGACCCGAGCCGCGCCACGTGGAAGACCACGACGCTCGACGTCGCCATCGCCGAGCACCGCACCGCGAGCTACCCGCGCGACGAGGCCGGCCGCCGCAGCTTCCAGATCCGCATGCAGAAGGTGCTGCACGACGGCGCCGCGCCGGTCGTCACCTGGAACGTCGACTTCAACGCCATGGAGAGCTCCGACCCCGAGCTCATGGGTTCGTTCAACCTGACGACGCTGAAGCGCGCGGGTGGCCCGGGGCGTCAGGGCGGGCACATGACCGTGCTGCACGACTACCAGATCCAGACCGAGCAGTTCGGCCTGCTCGAGGCCGGCGTCACGCTCGACCCGGAGAACCCCGACGACGCCGCGAAGCTCGAGGCCGCGCTGCTCCCGTCGAGCAAGCTGCAGTTCTTCCGCATCAAGAACTCCTGGGGCGCCTTCCGCCCCGACCGCGGCAACGCCCCCGGCATGCCCGGCTACCACGACCTCTACGCCGACTACATGAACGGCCCCATCGCCTGGTGCCCCAGCGTCGAGGGCACGAAGAACGAGCAGAACTGCCGCAGCACCACGACGCCCTTCCGCGACGTGCTCATGCCGCCGGGCTACTGATCGCGCGCTCGCCGGCTCGGGCCGGTGCGGAGCAGAGAGGGAGGCGGAGCTCGACGAGCAGACCGCCTCCCTCGGCGTTTCGGGCGAGCGTGGAGCCCTGGTGCAGCGCCACCGCGCCTTGGGTGATCGCGAGGCCGATGCCCGCGCCTCCACCGTGGCCGCGCGCGCGGTCGTCGGCGACGCGGTAGAAGGGCTCGAAGAGCTTGCCGAGCGCCTCCTCGGGCACACCCGGGCCGTGGTCGCGCACCCGGAGGCGAGCCTCGGCGCCGATCGCGTCGAGGCGCACCTCGACGCTCGAGCCCTCGGTCGTGAAGCGCACCGCGTTGCGCAGCACGTTCTCGACCGCGCGTCGGAGCAGCTCCTCGTTGCCGTCGACGGCGAACGCGCCGTCACGCTCGAGCGCGACGCTCACGCGGCGCGACTCCGCCTCGAAGGCGACGTCGGCCACGACCTCGTCGACGAGACCACCGAGCTCGATGCGTTCGACACCCTCGAGGCTTACCTTCGACTCGAGGCGGCTCAAGGTGAGAAGCTCACCGATCATCACCGCGAGCCGATCGCTCTCGCGTGCGATGCGGTCGAGCGCAGGCTCGAGCTCGGGCGTCGCCTTGCGCCGGAGGAGCTCGAGCGCGAGCCCGAGCCTCGCGAGCGGCGAGCGCAGCTCGTGCGAGACGTCGCGCAGCAGGCGGCGCTGAGCGTCGAGCAGCTCGTCGACGCGCTCGGCCATGCGGTCCATGTCCTCGCCGAGCGCACGCGTCTCGGCGTCGGCGTGGCGCAGCTCCGGGGCGACGCGCACGGACAGATCGCCGTCGGCGAGGCGCTCGGTGGCGCGCCTCAGCGTGCGCAGTGGCCGTGAGAGGTAGCGCGCGAGCAGCACGGACACGAGCCCGGAGACCAGCACGATGGCGAGCAGCCTGTAGGGGAGCGTCTCGGGGGTGAAGAAGATGAACCAGCGCGAGGGACGTGGCTGCCTACCCACCACGACGTGCCGGCCCGCCGCCGGATGATCGAGCACGACCGCCGCGAGCTCCTCGCGGGGCGCGGCGCTCGACACCGAGGCACCCCGCTCGGTCGCCTCCCGCGCGAGCTCGGCCGCGCCCTCGAAGGGCTCGCCGAGCACGAGCGCGCCGTCTCGGTAGACGGCCACGCGCTGGTCGCGCCGGTCGAGCGGCTCGAGCAGCGCGGCGCAGCGCGCCGCCTCGGAGGGCGCGTCGCCCAGGCAGTCGAGCGCCTCGAGGCCGCGCAGGCGCGCATTGCGCTCGGTGACCGCGTGGCGCGGTCCGAACTGCGCGGGGAAGGCCCAGGCGTGGATGAGCGCGAAGAGACCGAGCAGCACGGCCATCGCGAGCCAGAGCGACAAGAGCAGGCGCACGAAGAGGCTGCGCATCGCTCAGTCCTCGCGCGCGAGCAGGTAGCCCGAGCCCCGGATGGTCTTGATGCGCTCGTCACCCGAGCGCAGCGCGCCGAGCTTCTTGCGCAGGTTGCTCACGTGCATGTCGATCGCGCGGTCGAAGGGGCTCAGCCTGCGACCGAGCACGAGCTTCGTGAGCTCCTCGCGCGAGACGACCGTGCCGGCGCTCTTCGCGAGCAGCTCGAGCAGATCGAACTCGGCGGTCGTGAGCTTGAGCTCGCGGCCGGCGAGCTTCGCGGAGCGCGAGCGGGGGTGGATCTCGAGATCGCCCAGCACCGTGGTCGCGCTCCCGGCCTCCTCGGGTGGTGCCTGCGCGGCGAGCGCGCGGCGGTGGAGCGCACGCACGCGCGCGATGAGCTCACGCGGGTTGAAGGGCTTCGGCAGGTAGTCGTCGGCGCCCATCTCCAGGCCGACGATGCGGTCGACGTCGTCGCCGCGCGCGGTGAGCATGAGCACGGGGAGCATCGAGGTCTTGCGCAGGCGCGTGAGCACCTCGAAGCCGTTCAGCCCGGGCAGCATCACGTCGAGCACGACGAGCGAAGGCGCGCCCTCGAGCGCGCGCGTGAGGCCCGTCTGGCCGTCGGGCGCGTGCTCGACCTCGTAGCCCTCCTGAGCGAAGAGCTCCGAGAGCAGCTCGCCGAGCTCGGCGTCGTCGTCGATGACGAGGATCTTCGCAGCGCCACCCATCGGGAGAGAGCCTAGCCCAGCTCCTGCGCCACGCGCTGTCGAGGCTCGTCAGCCCGCGCTTGACGAATCCTTACACGAAGCCGACTCCTCTCGACGTACGGGCGCCTACCTTGCGCTCGATGCTTCGATCGATCCTGCGCACGAAGGCGATGCCGTGGCTCTGCGCGCTCGCGCTCGCCGCCTCCGCCAGCACGGCTTCCGCAGAGACGCTCACGCCGGAGCGCGCGCTCGAGCGCGCCGCTCTGCAGAGCCCGACCCTGCGCGCCGCGCTCCACGACGTGACGGCCGCGCAGGCCTCACTCGAGGCCGAGGCCGACGCGCGCGTGCCGGTCTTCACGGCGAGCGGCACCGGCCAATACAACGAGAGCTTCGGCGGCGCGTCCTCGGGCGTCGTGCGCAATACGAGCGAGCAGATCGTCGGCAAGGCCGCCGTCGCGTACACGACCGACATCGGCACCTCCCTCGAGGTCGGCGTGGAGTCGAGCGTCTCGTGGCGCACGACGAACATCACCGCGGCGACCACGCAGACGGTCACCGTGGGCCCGAACTACAGCGCCAGTCTCTACGCGACGGCGCGGCAGCCGCTCCTTCGCGGCGCGGGCACCGACGGCGTGCTCGCCTCGCAGCGCCAGGCGGAGGCGAGCCTGCACCAGGCCGAGAGGCAGCGCGACAACACCGCCAGCCAGACGGCCTTCGACGTGCTCGGCGCCTACTGGGAGCTCTGGTACGCCGAGCAGGCCGTCGAGGTGCAGGAGCGCGGGCTCGAGGTGGCGAAGCAACAGCTGCGCGACGCCGAGACCAAGGCAGCTCGCCACGGGCGCGAAGGTCGACGCGCTGCAGTTCGCGACCTCGGTGGCCCAGATCCAGGACACGCTCTCGCAGGCGCGCGCGACCCGCGCCTCCCGCGCGCTCGAGCTCGGGCGCTTGCTCGGCGTCACCGGCCCGGAGGCGCTCGCGCTCTCGGCGACGACGAGCCCACCGGAGGGCGCGGGCCCACCGCTCGACGTGCAGCGCTTGCAGAGCGCGCTCGAGGAGCGCTCGCTCGAGCTCGCCGCGATGCGCGCCGAGATGCAGGCCACCATCGCGAGGCTCGAGGCTGCGAACGACGCCGATCAGCTCAGGCTCGACGCCTTCGTCACGGGCACGATGGGCGGGCTC
>ERZ761607.3857-NODE-3857-length-13964-cov-4.697318_pt1 | contig 13964 bp, 8 predicted proteins | sample MGYA00511164_ERZ761607 | MGnify/ENA primary metagenome ERZ761607 (study PRJEB28899, sample SAMN02445080) | bioreactor sludge metagenome | biome: EBPR sludge | place: Australia: Brisbane, Thorneside Wastewater Treatment Plant | collected 2011-06-22 ...
AGGCAACGCACGACAAGCGTTTCGCTGGATCCGGCCCGGGTGTTTCCAGATGGGATCGCCGGCCGACGAAACGCAGCGCGGGGTCGCCGAACTGCCGCACGAGGTGACGATCAGCCACGGCTTCTGGCTTGCCGACACGGCGTGCACGCAGGCTTTCTGGACGGCAGTGTGGCCGGTCAATCCCAGCCACTTTCAGGAAGACCCGCGACATCCGGTCGAGAACGTCGCCTGGCACGATACGCAGCGCTTCCTCGCCGAACTGAACCGCCGGCTACCGGGATTGAACGCCCGCCTGCCGTACGAGGCGGAATGGGAATATGCCTGCCGTGCCGGGACGACAACGCCGTTCTCCTTCGGCAACCAGATCACCACCGAACAGGTCAACTACCACGGCGATTTCCCATACGCTGACGGGATGAAGGGCGTCTATCGCCAGCGCCCGGTGCCGGTCGCCTCGCTGCCGCCCAACCCCTGGGGACTGTACGAAATGCACGGCAACGTCTGGGAATGGTGCGCCGACTGGTATGCCGACTACCCGGGCGAGCCACAGGTCGACCCGCGCGGCCCGACGTTCGGCAAGATGCGGGTCTTGCGCGGCGGGACGTGGAGTGACCCGGCCCGCTACGCCCGTTCGGCCACGCGCAGCCGCATCGAACCCGTCTACCGGCCGCGCAGCACCGGTTTCCGGCTGGTCATCGCGCAGAGCTGAGGCCGGCCCGGCGATACCGTAGTCAGGCAGGCGCAGACTGCGCCCGCCGCCAGCCGTGCCGCTGACCTGGCGCTTGGCGCCGACAGGCACAACAAGGACACGCCGGTGCTTCAAACCCGGGATCGTGCAGGCCATCGGAAGCCACGCCCGGCAACCCGGCAGCGGGAAATTTGTCGCCACGGCGACCACGGGTCGCCTGCACCGCCTACAATTCACCGTCACTTGTCACCCCACGACGCGCACAATCCGCATCGGCAACGCCGGGAACCCCAGAATGCGCACCGGAGTCAACCAGCAGCTTTTGCACGACCGTCACCGATGACTGCAACAAGATCGAACGAAGGACGTGATGAACATCGTCAGCGAAGAAGAACCAAGAAAAAGGCGCAGCTCTACGAGAAGGGCGACGACAGCGCTGAAAGCGGGCGGCGCCGAACACCCCGCCAAGGGTGATGAACGTCCTTTCATCGTTGGTATCGGAGCCTCGGCGGGCGGCCTGGAAGCACTCAGCCTGCTCCTGCCAGGCCTGCCGAAGAACCTCGGACTGAGCTACGTCGTCGTACAGCATCTGTCGCCCACCTACCGCAGCATGATGTCGCAACTACTCGGGCGCGAAACCACGATGCCGGTCAGGGATATCGAGGACAGCATGGCGCCAGAGCCGAATACCGTCTATATCACACCGCCCAATCGCAACCTGACGCTCGTTGCAGGGCGCTTTCGACTGGTCGAACCGGCGCGCGAATCGATGCCGAAACCATCAGTCAATCGCTTCTTCGCCTCGCTGGCGGAGGAGATCGGCGAATCGACGATCGGCATCATCCTCTCCGGCACGGGCTCCGATGGCGCATCCGGGGTCCATGCGATCAAGGCGGCCGGCGGCTTCACCTTTTCCCAGGACCCGGAAACCGCCAAATACAGCGGCATGCCGCAGTCGGCGATCGACACGGGGAGTGTAGACTGGATTCTGCCTCCCGAGAACATGGGCGCCGAGATCAGCCTGATCGTCCTCAACCGTGGACTGATTCCGGTCGCCACCCAGGCGGCAAGCGCACCGGCAACACTCAAAACGCTGCTCGGCAAGGTACGCAGCCGTACCAGGGTCGATTTCTCCCAGTACAAGGAACCAACCCTCTGGCGCCGTATCGAGCGACGGATGGCGGCCAATCATGTCAGCACGCTGCACGATTACCTGCAGGTAGTCGACCAGACCCCGGTCGAACTCGACAAGCTGTGCAAGGATATCCTGATCTCGGTCACTGCCTTCTTCCGTGATACGGATGCCTTCGCCCGTCTCGAGAGAGTGGTGGCCGACATTCTCGCCAACAAGCAGCCCGGCGATGACATTCGCGTCTGGGTGGCCGGCTGCGCAACTGGCGAGGAAGCCTATTCGCTGGCCATCCTTTTCTCCGAACGACTGGGCGCCTCATTTGACCAATACCGCCTGCAGATCTTCGCTACCGACATCGACCTCGATGCGATGGCCCTCGCCCGACGCGGGGTGTTCGCCGCCGCCAGCCTGGCTCACCTGGACCGCGGCCGCATCCGCACCAACTTCACGCCGCACGGCGACCGCTACGAGATCAACAAGAACCTGCGTGACGTGGTGATCTTTGCCCGTCAGGACCTGGTGCAGGATCCGCCGTTCCTGCGTCTCGACCTGATCAGTTGCCGCAATGTGCTGATCTACTTCCAGAGCGAACTGCAGGCACGGCTGCTCTCGGTGTTTCATTACGCCCTCAACCCGGGTGCCTACCTGTTTCTCGGCAAATCGGAAGGCATTTTCCAGCAGGAAGGGCTGTTTGGCGTGGTGGACAAGGAAGGACGTCTCTACCGTCGGCACGGTGTCACCGCCCGACTGCCGCTGCGGCGTTCGGAACTGCAGCCGGCGGCAGCCGGCCTCAACCAGCATCAGCGGCCGGCCAAGCCGACGCCACCGCTCGGTTTCGAGAACATCCTGCTCGAGGCGGCCGGACGTTACTTCATTCCGACCAGCATCCTGATCAACGGCAAGTTCGAAATCCGCCATATCCACGGTGATGCCAGCCGGCTGCTCAACATATCACCGGGCAAACCGGCCTTCGACCTGATTTCGCTGATCCGCCGCGAGCTGCGCACCGAGGTCCAGGTACTGATGCGCCAGGCGCAGGTCAAGCAGGCGATCGCCCATGGGCGACCACGGCACATCAAGGCACTCGACCCGAATCGTGGCGTCCGCCTGTCGGTGCATCCCGTATCCTCCGCCGGCAGCGACGCACTGTTCATGGTCTGCATCGAGTGGATACTCCCGGCCGCCGGCAAGAGTTCCGCCGAGGACAGTGGCAACATCACCGACAAGGAACTCGAAGACGAACTGGCGGCAACGCGCGAACACCTGCAGACACTGGTCGAGGAACTCGAGACCTCGAATGAGGAAATGCAGGCCCTGAACGAAGAGATTCAGGCGTCCAACGAGGAGATGCAGGCTTCCAACGAGGAGCTGGAAGCATCCAACGAGGAATTGCAATCGACCAATGAAGAACTGGCCACGGTCAACGAGGAATTGCAGATCAAGACGGCCGAGACGCAGGAACTCAATATCGAGCTGGAGTGCATCCAGAACAGCGTCGACTACCCGCTGCTGGTCCTCGACCGCAACACCAGCCTGCAACGCTTCAACAGTGCCGCCGCGCGCCTCTTCAAGCTCGGTGCGGCACAGGTGGGACGCCATCTGCGCGACCTGCCGCTGCCCCCGGACATGCCAGATCTGGTGACCGACAGCCTGCGGGTGATTGAAACACAGAATGCCCTCGACCGGCAGATCGTCAACGCCAACCGGCGCCACTACGCGCTGCACATCGTGCCGCTGCTGCGCGATGCGCAGCGTATTGCGGGCGTCATCCTGCTTTTTGCCGACAACACCAGCCTTTACGAAGTGGAGCGTTCGGCACGCGAAACGCAGGTCAGGCTGCTCGCCGTGATGAACAACTCGGTTTCTCTGATGGCGGTCAAGGACGCCTCGGGACGCTACCAGTTCGCCAATCCGAAGTTTGAAGGCACCTTCGGCTTCAGCACCGGGCAGGTGATCGGCAAGACCGACCTGCAGTTGTTTCCCGAAGCCGTGTGCACGATCTTCAGGGAGAGTGAGATCGAGGCGATGCGCCTGCGCAAAGGCATGGAGCGCGAGGAAACACTGCCTCTGGAAAGCGGCACACGCCATTTCCTGGCTGTCCGCTTCCCGCTCTTCGACGACGACGGAGCAATCACCGGCCTCTGTTTCCAGGCCACCGACATCACCGGCCGCAAGCACGCCGAAGAGCAGTTGCGGCTTGCCGCCATGGTCTTCGATCGCGCCTCCGAAGGGGTTATGGTGACCGACACCGAGCAGCGAATACTGACCGTCAACGACGCCTTCACTTCCCTCACCGGCTTCACCCGCCAGGAAGTCATCGGCAAGAAGCCAAGTATTCTACGTTCCGAGAAAACGCCACCCGACCTTTACGTCGAGATGTGGGAGCGCGTGAACCGGACGGGCGTCTGGCAAGGCGAGATCTGGAACGTCCGCAGGAACGGCGAGACCTTCCTCGAATGGCTGTCGATCAACACGGTTCAGGACAAGAGCGGCAAAGTAGTCAACTATGTCGGCATGTTCAGCGACATCACCAAGGTGCGCGAGTCGCAGCAACGCATCGAATATCTGGCAACGCACGATGAACTCACCGGTCTGCCCAACCGCGCGCTGTTGAACGACCGCCTGCATCTGGCGCTGGCGCGCGCCGAGCGCTCGCGCGCCAGCGTCGGCGTGGTCTTCATCGATCTCGACAACTTCAAGGTGGTCAATGATACCCTTGGCCATGTTACCGGCGACAAGCTCCTCAAGCAGGCTGCCCTGCGCCTGCTCGACTGCGTACGCGCCGAGGACACGGTTGCCCGCCTGGGCGACGAGTTCGTCGTCCTGCTCGAAACCGCCGACCGCCGTGAAGCGACCGTGACTGCCGAACGCTTGTTGAGCGCGCTGAGTGCGAGCTACCGCTTCGACGAACATGAATGCTTCATCAGTGCCAGCATCGGCCTGAGCATGTTCCCGGAGGACTCGACAGATGCCGGAGCACTGATGCGCAATGCCGATTCGGCAATGTACCGCGCCAAGGATCACGGCAAGAACGCCTTCCGCTTCTTCACCGCCGACCTCGCCCACCAGGCAACGCGGCGGCTGGCGCTGGAGGCCGGTCTGCGACGGGCAATCGAACATGGCGAGTTGTTCGTCCACTATCAGCCGCAGGTCATCCTCGAAAACCGCCAGGTGGTCGGCGCGGAGGCGCTGGTGCGCTGGCAGTGCGACGGCGAGGTGATCGAGCCGGTGGTGTTCATTCCGGTTGCCGAACAGAGCAACCTGATCATCGCGATCGACGAATGGGTGCTGGGCGAAGCATGCCGTCAGATAAACGAGTGGGACCGCAGCGGTCTGCCGCCGGTACGCATCAGCGTCAACATCTCGGCACGACATTTCCGCAAGGAGGGCATGGCCGGTGATCTGATGCAGATCGTCAACGCGCACGGTGTCTCGCCGCAACGGTTATGCATCGAAATCACCGAAGGCGTGCTGATGGACTTCGATCGTGCACAGCGGATGCTCGCCGAACTGGTGGCCTGTGGTCTGCTGATCAGCATCGACGACTTCGGGACCGGCTTCTCCTCGCTGTCGTATCTCAAGCGCTTCCCGATCCACGAATTGAAGATCGCGCGCAGTTTCGTGGACGGCATCGCGACCAATTCCGACGACCGGGCGATCGGTTCGGCGATCATCGCACTGGCCCGCCACCTCGGCATGAGCGTTGTCGCCGAAGGTGTCGAGATTGCCAACCAGCACGACGAACTCGACGCCTCCGGTTGCCACCATGGACAGGGCTATCTCTATGCCCACCCGCTGCCACCGGATGCCTTCGCCGAGTGGTTGCGGGCGCGCAGTCGAACCGGCTGACACGACAGCACGCCTGCGGATGGCTATGGCGCCCGTCCGTCCCGCCTGACCAAGCCCGGCGCCTTGATCAGTTGATTTCGCCGAACTCGGCGGACCCCTCCGGATTTGCCTCGTCGAGCAAGCGCTGCTCGATGCGCTCGATCAGCCCTTGCGATGCGTCCTCGATCATGTCGAGCACCAGGTCGAAGCCGTGACCCAGCCCGTAGTAAGGATCAGGTACTTCATCGTCCTCGAAATTCTTCGAGTAGCTCATCAGCAACCCGAGGCGATCCTGCTTGTCTGGCGGACAGATGCGTTTCAGGACCCCCAGATTGTTGTGGTCCATGGCCAGAATGAGGTCGAAATACGCCAGATCCTGGGCAGCCACCTTGCGCGCCCGCATGTCCGAGAGATTATAGTTGCGCGCCGCCGCGGCACGCTGCGTCCGTTGATCGGGCGCCTCACCGGCATGATAGCCGTGGGTACCTGCAGAATCGACTTCCACCTTGTCTTCAAGATTCTTCTGACGCAGGATTTGGCGGAAAACACCCTCCGCCGTTGGCGAACGGCAGATGTTTCCCATGCAGACGAATAGAACCTTGATCACCTTCCGTTTTCCAGATACGTATGTCCTCTGCCAGGGCTCCGGCCGGTCGGCTGCAGCCAGGCAACACAGTTCATCCCCGGCAGGCAGCCGGCGCCGGTCAGGCACTCATGATGCGTGGAAACGCCACCGAGTGCAAGATCAGACCCGGATCGGGCCCGGATTTACGGCGCTCTACCACGCAGATCTCGAGTGCTACGGGCCCCCCGCGTTCCTGCCAGTCCGGTAACGCCACAATCACTGTCCGCGCCGGTTCAGCCGCGCCGCGCCGGCGCCTTGGGCCTGCTCCCCGGTCGCCCGCCGCCAACTCTGGCGGGCGTGCTCTTCGCCGGCGGTTTCACCTTGTCCGGCGGCTTGGGTTTGCGCCGATTCTGCTCGGGTGGCGGTTTGTCGACAAAGGGGTTGCTGGTCACGTTGAACTGAATCTGCAAGGGCGTGCCCTGCAGCTTGAATACTTCGCGGAAAGTGTGCTCGAGATAACGCCGGTAGGAATCCGGCACCTTGTCGAGCGCATTGCCATGAATCACGATCAGGGGTGGATTTCTCCCACCCTGATGCGCATAGCGCAACTTGGGCCGAAACAATCCGCTGCGCGGTGGCGCCTGACGAGCGACGGCCTCGATCAGGGCGCGCGTCAGCCTGGGCGTCGGCAGGTCGACGGTAGCAGCCCGGAACGCCGCGTCGACCGAGCGCATGAGCTGCTCCAGGCCCTGCCCCTGGAGCGCCGACACGTAGTGAAAGCGGGCAAAATCGATGAACGAAAGCTGGCTTTCGAGCGCTCCCTTGATCTGCTCGCGGATGTAGGCGTCTAGCCCATCCCATTTGTTGACCGCGACCACCAGTGCACGCCCGGATTCGCGAATGAAGCCGCCGATGTGCGCGTCCTGATCGGAAATGTCCTGGCGCGCATCAAGCACCAGAATCACCACCTGTGCGTCCTCGATTGCCTGCAGGGTCTTGATCACCGAGAATTTCTCGATGGTTTCGAAGACCTTGCCGCGACGGCGCAGGCCGGCGGTGTCGATCAGTGTGTAATGCCGGCCGCCGCGTTCAAAGTCCACTTCGATCGCGTCACGTGTCGTCCCCGGTTGGTCGAAAGCGATCACCCGCTCCTCGCCGAGCAGCGCGTTGATCAGCGTACTCTTGCCGACATTGGGCCGCCCGACGATCGCCACTCTGACCACGTCATCGCTCGTCTCTTCGGCCGCCGGTTCGGGAAATGACTGCAGCGCCAGCTCGATCAGCACCCGCACCCCCTCGCCGTGCGCCGCCGAGATCGGCAGCGGCTCGCCCAGTCCCAACTCATGGAAATCGGCGATCACCACCCCGTGGCTCATGCCTTCCGATTTGTTGACAGCGACCAGCACCTGCCGCCCGGCACGACGCAGCCGGTTGGCGATCTCCTTGTCGAGGGCGCTGACGCCGCTGCGCCCGTCGACCACGAAAATCACCGCATCGGCTTCGTCGATCGCCTGTTCGGTCTGGCGTGCCATCTGATGCACGATGCCCTCCTTGGCGAGCGGCTCGAAGCCACCGGTATCGATCACCAGATAGGGCTTACTGCCGAGTTTTCCGTGCCCGTAGTGACGGTCCCGGGTCAAACCGGGAATGTTGGCCACCAGCGCGTCGCGAGTCCTGGTGAGACGATTGAACAGCGTTGATTTGCCGACATTGGGTCGCCCGACGAGAACGATGCTCGGCTTCATTGCGCCTCGATGGCAAGCACGCGTCCACCCGTCGTCTGCGCCAGGACATTGTTGCCAAGACGCTGCAATGGTGCCCGCACCGCGCTGCCGTCGGTGCTCAAGCGTGCCACGAAGGATCCGTCGTCGCGACTCAGAAAGTGCAGAACTCCCTTCACATCGGCGACCACGACCATGTTGCGCAGTGGCAAGGGCGCGGTCAGCTGGCGCAGGAAGAGTTTGTCCTGCTTCCACAGCCCGGCCCCGCTCGCCTTGTCCAGAGCATGTACGGCGCCCTTGTCATCGGAGACATAGACGTAACGACTGTCGATCGACAGACCGGCTGCACTCGAGATATCACGCGACCAGACCAGGCTGCCATTCGCCAGATCGAAGCACGAAATGCGGCCCTGGAAGGCCACGGCACAGATCAGGCGTCCATCGATGACCGGAGCACTGGTCACGTCGGCCACCCGATCAAGCTCGGTGGCCCCCTTCGGCAACGCCACCGTTCCTTCCCAGAGTGGTGCACCGTTCTCTGCACTGACGGCAATCAGCTTGCCCCCGGGAAAGCCGGCAAAGACGTAGCGTTCGACCAGGATCGGCGCTGCCGTTACCCGCAGCGACAGCGGCGTACTCGGACGCTGGTAGATCCACTTGCGTTTGCCTTCCAGGGGATCATAGGCCACCAGGCGGTGGTCGACACTGCGCACGATGACCAGGCTCGAGCTCACCAAAGGTGGCGCCACCACCTCACTGCTGGCGCGCGCCTTCCACAACAGGCTGCCATCGATGGTCGATAGGGCAAGAACCTCCCCCTTCATCGTACCGACGACCAGCATCCGCCCATCGGCGCCAACCCCCCCCGAGAGCGTCTGGTCGACCTTTATTCGCCAGACCTGCTGACCATCGTCAAGGCGCACAATCGTGCCATCCCTGGCCGCCGCGTACACAGAAGAACCGACGGTGGCCGGAACGAAAGTGTAGTCCTCGCTCTTGCCGACCCCTTCCGACCACGCCACGCGCGCCTCGGCGCCTGCCTGAATCGGCTGCAGCTCGGCCATCTTCGGCCCGCTGCTGCTGAAAGGGTTCAGCGCATCGAGTGTCGAACAGCCGGCCAGCGCTACACAGAGCGATGCCGTGACGAGTAGCGGCGAGCGCATCAGATCGCCTCCCCGAGCGCATCAAGCTTGAGCTGCAGTGATGCCCGATAGCCTGCATTCGCCTGGCCATCCTGCAGCGAGCTTTTTCCCTTGCCGTTCTCGCCTGCCCCTTCGAGACTGGCCAGCGCGGCCTGATACGCCACGCGCGCCTCGGCGGTCTTGCCCTGGGCGACCAGAACGTCGCCCCGGCTATCGGCAAAACGTGCGGCAAAGCCCGGGCTCGGTGTGCCGTCGAGCAGCTTCAAGGCCTCGTCATAAGCCTTCTCGTCGAGCAGCAGGGCCACCAGACGCAAACGCGCCAGATCGCGCAGTTCGTCCTTGCCATGCTCGACGACCCAGGCCAGTTGCAGCTTGGCGGTCTTCGCATCGCCACCGTCGAACAGCGCCTTGGCGGTCTGCAGGGCAGCGAGCGGCGCATAGGTCGTGCCGCCATACTTGTCCACCAGTTCGCCACTCGCCGCCTTGATACGTTGCGAATCCTGGTCGGCAATCGCTTTCTGCAGGACAGCATAAACCAGGGAGGCCTGCGCCGACTGATTGTGCTGGTACCAGTTCCAGCCTTGCCAGGCTGCCACGGCGATCGCCGCGGCGGTGATCAGGCCGCTCAGCAGATTGCCATACTGTTTCCACCACGCCTTGATTTCGGCGATCTGTTCCTGCTCTTCGAGGTCGTAGGTAGCCATCAAGCTTCGTCCCAATCCAGAATTGAACTCATGATTTCGTCGGCGACACCATCAACCACGACCCGTCGCTGTTCGTTCGACTGTTCGCCAGTTTGCCGCAGAGCCTTCAGTGTCACCTCGCCGGCTTGTGCCTCGTCGTCACCGATGATCACCGCAAAGCTCGCTCCAGAAGCATCGGCCTTTTTCATCTGCGCCTTGAACCCGCCGCCACCGCAATGAAAGAGGACGTCGATAGCGCGGTCGCGCAGCCCCTCGGCCACCCGCGCCGCCAGACGTGACGCTGCCTCGCCCTGATGCACCACATAGACATCCACCGGCGCCGCCTTGACTTCCCCGCCTGCCTCGCGAATCAGGGCAATCAGTCGCTCGACACCCATCGCAAAACCACAGGCCGGCGCCGGTTTGCCGCCGAGTTGCTGCACCAGCCCGTCGTAGCGCCCGCCGGCACAGACCGTTCCTTGTGCCCCCAGCCGGTCGGTCACCCATTCGAACACCGTCAGGTTGTAATAGTCGAGGCCACGTACCAGCCGCGGGTTGATCGCGAAGGGCTGGCCGGCGTCGCGCAGCACCTGCTGCACGCCCTCGAAATGCGCCAGCGACTCGGCACCCAGGTGGTCGATCAGTTGCGGCGCCCCGCGCACGACTTCCTGCAGCGCCGGGTTCTTGCTGTCGAGGATGCGCAAGGGGTTGCTGTGCAGTCGCCGCCGGCTGTCCTCATCGAGCAGTGCGCTGTGCTGTTCGAAATAGGTGATCAGTTCGGCGCGATGGCACGCCCGTTCCGCCGGCTGGCCAAGCGTGTTGAGCTGCAGGACGATACCGTCGAGACCAAGATCATCCCACAGGCGGGCACCCATCAGGATATGCTCGGCATCGATGTCCGGGCCGGGAAAACCGAGCGCTTCGACACCCACCTGGTGGAACTGGCGATAGCGGCCCTTCTGTGGCCGCTCGTGGCGGAACATCTGGCCGACGTAGTACAGGCGCTGCGGCTGCTGCGCGATCAGGTTGTGCTGGATCACCGCGCGCACGCAACCTGCCGTACCCTCGGGGCGCAGGGTCAGCGACTCGCCGTTGAGGCTGTCCACGAAGGAGTACATCTCCTTCTCGACGATATCGGTCACTTCGCCGATCGCGCGCTTGAACAGTGGTGTCGGCTCGACGATCGGCAGGCGGATCGGCCGATAGCCGTAGCTCTTGAGCCACGAACGGATGGTCTCGTCGAACCTGTCCCAGAACTCGGCCTCATCCGGCAGGATATCGTTCATCCCGCGCACCGACTGGATCTTCGGTATGTTCATCGGCCGGCAGATTTTCTCTGGTAAGTGCGCGCCACGTAGGCATCGACGATCGCGGTGAACTCTTCGGCAATATGCTCGCCGCGCAGGGTGACGGTCTTGGCACCGTCCTCGAACACCGGTGCGGCCGGCGCCTCACCGGTACCGGGCAGGCTGATGCCGATGTTGGCGTGCTTGCTCTCGCCCGGCCCATTGACCACGCAGCCCATCACCGCCAGGGTCAGGTTCTCGACCCCATCATGGTCGACCCGCCACTGCGGCATGCGCTGGCGAACATGCGCCTGGATCGATTGCGCCAGTTCCTGGAAAAAGGTGCTGCTCGTCCGCCCACAACCCGGACAGGCTACCACCATCGGCGTGAACGCGCGCAAACCCATGGTCTGCAACATTTCCTGCGCAACGATCACTTCCTGTGTGCGTGCGCCGCCCGGCTCCGGGGTCAGCGAGACACGGATCGTGTCGCCGATACCTTCCTGCAGCAACACCGCCATCGCTGCCGTCGAGGCCACGACACCCTTCGACCCCATGCCGGCTTCGGTCAGCCCGAGGTGGAGGGGGTAGTCGCAGCGACGCGACAGTTCGCGATAGATGGCAATCAGGTCCTGCACGCCCGACACCTTGCACGACAGGACGATGCGCCCGCCCGACATGCCGAGTTGCTCTGCCCTGCCAGCCGACTCGAGCGCCGAGACGACCATCGCCTCGCGCATCACCTCGACCGCATCGCGTGGCTCCGCCCGGCGGGCATTCTCGTCCATGATGCGCGCCAGCAGATCCTGGTCGAGGCTTCCCCAGTTGACCCCGATGCGCACCGGCTTCTCGTGGCGACAGGCCAGCTCGATCATCTGCGCGAACTGCTCGTCCCGCTTGCGACCGTGGCCGACATTGCCCGGATTGATGCGGTACTTGGCCAGCCCCTGGGCGCAGTCGGGATAGTCCGTCAGCAGGCGATGGCCGTTGTAATGAAAGTCGCCGATCAGCGGCACGTCTACGCCCATGCGCCCGAGATGCTCGCGGATCGGCTCGACTGCGGCGGCGGCGGCCGGTGTGTTGACAGTGATGCGCACCAGTTCCGAGCCAGCCCGTGCCAGTTCGGCACACTGGATTGCCGTCCGCACGATGTCGGCCGTATCGGTATTGGTCATCGACTGAATGACCACCGGCGCCTCGCCACCGATCGTCACTCGACCAACCTGGACCGCACGCGTCCGCCGGCGGATTGCGCCCTGGATGGAATTGCTCAAGGCCGGTTCACCAGTTGCACGGTACTCATTCGAGCGAGAGCCTCGCGACCTCACCCTTGCTGTATGCTGCCAGATCGATCACCCTGCCGCGGTACTGCACGGTCACCTGGGTGGAGTTCCCGATCACCAGCGAAAACGGCGCTTCACCCGCCAGTTCCCGTTGACTGCCCGCCGGCATCACTCCCGAAAGCAGCACCTGCCCACGCGTGTCGCGTATTTCCACCCAGGCGGACTGCGCGAAGGAAAGCCGCAAGTCGCTTCCGGCGGTGGCCGGTCCGCCACCCGAGGCTGGCGCCACGCCGGCGGGTGTATCGGAAAGAACCGTCGCATTGGGCGGCGCAACGGCAATCACCGACTCGCCGCTGGCCCCTTTCTGTGCCGACTCGGCCGGTACGGGCACCGCCGGCATCGTCACCGCTCTCTCCTGGGCAGCCCCTGCAGAACGCCGCTCGAGCAGGTCTGTCAGTTGCGCCTGCCAGCGGTCAAGTGGCGCGTAGAAGTAGGCCAGGGTCGCCAGACCCAGCAACGACAGCCCGGCCAGCACCGCCAGATAGTCGCGGCGCTCGACGCGGCGCCCGCCGGCCTGCGGCAAACTGGCGCTGGTCCCGGCCGACACCTCGAGCTGCGGTGTTTGCGGTAACTGAGCCGCATCCAGTGCGCGCATCAGGGGCTCCGGATCCAGACCGGTCAGGCGCGCATGGTTGCGCACGAAACCCCGGATCATGGTACTGCCCGGCAGGGCATGCCAGTCCTCGGCCTCCAGAGCCTCGACCTGGCGTGTCCCCAGCTTGAGCGACTGCGCCGCTTCGGCCAAGCTGATGTTCTTCGCCTCGCGCGCGGCTCGCAACTGTGCGCCCACCCCGCCCGGCGCCACCGCCTCACTGCTCACCACCGGCAAACGGGAAGACTGGTCAGCCGAGGGGGAGCCCTCGGCGGGAAATGCACCCTGCTCGCTCATTTGTCTCTCATTCGACTCTACCCTTCAACAGTTCCTGCGCCTCGGGCGAAAGCGGAAACCTCTTCCGTAACTGGCTGCCGTAGCGCGCTTCGGCCGAACGATTGCCGAGTCCGCGCTCGACCCGCACCCCTAGCCACAACGCTTCGGCAGTCGGCTCGCCACGCCGCAACAGGTCACCGAGCTGCTGTTTGGCCAGCTCCAGATCGCCCCGTCGATAGCTGATGTTGGCCAGTTCAAGCCGTGCCTGCGGGTTGCCGGGCGCAATGCGCAGACTCTGCTGTACGTAGCCCTCGGCCGTGTCGAGATCGCCCAGCTTGGCGTAACAGCTCCCCGCATTCAGATAGGCCTTTTCCGGAGTTTCGTAGAGCGGATTCTTGATGGCTTTCTGGAAATAGGGAATGGCTTCCCTTTCTCTGCCCACTTGGCACAGGAACCAGCCGTAGTTGTTGTTGATGTCGGGATCCTTGCCGTCGATGCTCAAGGCGCGCCGGAAATCTTCGTCGGCCATCTGCATCTCGCGAACCCGGAAGGCGGCCACCCCACGCATGCTGTAAGCCGTGGCGTAATCAGGGTCAACAAGAATGGCGATGCTCAACTCCTCGAGCGCCACCGCCAGCTTGTCGCTCTGCAGATACATCTGTCTCTTATACACATCTCCGAGCCCACGAGACCGTACTAGATCTCGTA
>ERZ761607.3861-NODE-3861-length-13943-cov-7.553787_pt1 | contig 13943 bp, 14 predicted proteins | sample MGYA00511164_ERZ761607 | MGnify/ENA primary metagenome ERZ761607 (study PRJEB28899, sample SAMN02445080) | bioreactor sludge metagenome | biome: EBPR sludge | place: Australia: Brisbane, Thorneside Wastewater Treatment Plant | collected 2011-06-22 ...
GGATTGCCGCCGGCTTGACCGGCGGGACCTCCGTCGTCGTCACGACGCACCATGCCGCCCCATCCTACTCCGGGTTCGCTGCCGGCAAGCGCAGCGGCGCGCGCACGATGCCCTGCTCGAGACCGATCATCGTGCGCACCATGAGGCGCCGGATCGGTCCGATCCGGTTCCCGAGCGGCATGACGCGATCGCGCAGCCAGCCGAGCGTGCCCGAGCTCGACTGGAAGAGCGGCGTGAGCGCGCGGGTCATGAACTGGTAGTGACCGAGATGGCGGCGGCGCGCCCGCGAGTAGCCGGCGAGGCCGTCGGCGAGGGTCGGCGCCGCGGCGAGCTCGTCGGCCAGGGCCATCGCGTCCCAGAGCGCGAGGTTGGCGCCCTGCCCGAGCTGCGGGCTCATCGCGTGGGCGGCGTCGCCGAGGAAGACGATGCGGTCGCCGTGCCAGCGCTTCATGCGCACGTCGCGGTACTTCGCGAGCAGCACCTGCTTCGCGTCGGTGATCTGCTCGAGGAACGGCGCGATGCGCGCGTCGAAGCTCGTGACCTCGGCCTTCCACGCCGCGAGCCCGGCCTCACGCCAGCGCGCGTGATCGGCGACCTTCACGCTCCAGAACAGGCTCACCACCGGCGCATCGCCGGACGGTCCGCGCCCCGTGGGCAGCACGCCGTACATGCGGCGGGCGCCGCGCACGACCTGGTAGAGCTCGTCGCGAAAGGTGCGCGCGCGATCCTCGGCGACGAACCAGAGCGCGCCCCACGGGTACTCGCGCACCTCGACGGGCACGCCGCCGGTCGCGTGCAGCTCGCTGACCGAGCCGTCGGCGGCGATGACGAGGTCGTGGGTCGCGAGCGGCCCGTCCTCGCCGAGGAGCGTCACGCCGTCCTTCGCGTGCGCGACGCCAGTGACGTGCACGCCGCAGCGCAAGGTCACGCCGGGCTCGCGCTGGACGGCGTCGTGGAGGGTGGCGAACAGGACGCCCCGGTGGAGCCCGAGCCCGAAGAGCCGCGGATCGATCGCGGCGTAGCGCAGGTCGACGAGCGTGCGCCCGCCGAGGCGGACGGCGTGGAGGCGATCGATGCGCGCGGCGCGCTCGAGGATCGGCGCGAGCAGACCGAGGCGCGCGAGGACCATCTGCCCCGTGGGCTGGAGCGTGATGCCGGCGCCGACCGGGCCGGGGTCGGCGACGCGCTCGTAGACCGTGACCCGGTGGCCAGCGCGGGCGAGGAACAGGCTCGCGGCGGCGCCGGCGGTGCCGCAGCCGACGATGCCGATGTCCTTCGGCTCGGGTTGCATCATCGGCATCGTACTCCCCGTGCCCGTGCCCGTGCCCGTGCCCGTGCCCGTGCCCGTGCCCGTGCCCGATCTCCGGTGCACAATGCGGCGTCGTGCTCGCCCGCTACCAGGAGCTCACCGCCAAGATCGACGCGTTCTTCTCCCGCGTCGCGTCGCGCCACGCCGCCGACCTGCGCTGCGCATCCGGCTGCGATCGCTGCTGCCACCAGCGCCTGACCGTCACCTCCGTCGAGGCGGCCGCGATCCGTGCCCACGCCGCCACCCTCACCTCCGGCGAGCGCGCCGCGATCGCCGCTGCTGCCACCGCCGCCGACGCCGGCCGCTGCGCCGCCCTCGACGACGCCGGCCGCTGCCGCATCTACGCCGCGCGGCCCATCGTCTGCCGCTCGCACGGCCTTCCCATCCGCATGCGCGACGCGCGCAGCCTTCCCGTCGTCACCGCCTGCGAGCTCAACTTCACGGCCCACGGCCCCGACGCCGCGGATCCCGACTGCATCCTCGATCAGGAGCTGGTGTCGACGATGCTGGCCCTCGTCGATCGAGACCACGCAGACCAGGCGGGCTCCTCCCCCGGCGACCGCGTCGACCTCGCCACCGTGCTCACCACCCTCGCCGATGACTGACGAGCCGCGCCTCCTCGACGACGACGCCACCGCCCGCCACGCGGCCGGCCTCGCCGCGCACCTCGCCGCGCGCGGCGTCACCGCCGGCGACACCGTCGCGCTCCTCGCCGGCAACAGCGCCGCGTTCGTCGCCGCGCGCGACGCGGTCACCGCCGTCGGCGCCACGCTCGCGCCGATCAACCCGCGGCTCGCCGGCCCCGAGATCGCCTACATCGTCGCGCACGCGCGCCCGCGCGCCGTCCTCGTCGATCACGCGCACGCCGCCGCCCTCCCCGGCGCCGCCGTCGTCGACGACGTCCCGGTCGCCACCAACGCCGCCGCCATCGACCGCGCCCGCGCCGGCGCCACGCTGCTCTACACCTCGGGCACGACCGGCCGCCCCAAGGGCTGCCTCCGCCCCGAGGCCGCCGAGGCCGCGCGCCTGGCCGAGCTCACCGCGACCTACGCGCTCTCCGCCGCCGACACGCACCTCGTCGCCTGCCCGCTCGCCCACTCGGCGCCCGGCGCCTTCCTCCGCGCGTGCCGCGCCGCCGGCGCGCGTACCGTGCTGCTCGAGCGCTTCCGCCCGCGCGCCTTCCTCGACGCCGCCGTCGCCACGCGCGCCACCGTCTTCTTCCTGGTGCCGACACAGTGGCACCGCCTGCTCGAGCTCCCGCCCGACGAGCGCGCCCACGACCTCGCCCACGTGCGCGCCGCGATCGTCGCCGGCGCCCCCATCGCGCCCGCCACCAAGGCCCGCATCATCGAGTGGCTCGGGCCCGGCAAGCTGTACGAGTTCTACGGCTCGTCGGAGACCGGCACGATCACCACGCTGGGCCCCGCCGATCACGCCGCCCACCCCGGCTCGGTCGGCCGCCCGCCGCCCGGCGTCTCCGTGCGCCTCGTCGACGGCGAGATCTTCGTCCGCTCCGCCGCGCTCATGGCCGGCTACCTCGACGACGACGGCGACGTCACGCGCCCCGGCGAGCGCGACGGCCACATCTCGGTCGGCGACCTGGGCACGCTCGACGAGGGAGGCTGGCTCACGCTCGTCGATCGCAAGCACGACACGATCATCTCGGGCGGCGCCAACGTGTACCCGGCGGAGGTCGAGCGCGTGCTCGCCGAGCACCCTGGCGTCGCCGGCGCCGTCGTCTTCGGCACGCCGGACGCCGACCTCGGCGAGCTCGTCACCGCGCTCGTCGCGCCGCGCGGCGCGACGCCGCCCACCGCCGCCGAGCTCACCGCGTTCGTGCGCGCGCAGCTCGCCGGCTACAAGCTGCCGCGCCGCTGGGCGACCTGCCCGATCGCCCTGCTGCCCATCGGCGGCAGCGGCAAGGCGCTTCGCCGCGCCGCCCGCGCGGCGTTCGTCGCCGGCTCGTACGCGCCGCTCGCCTGATCGCCGTCCGCCCCGAGCGAAGGCGAGCGCCAGCTCGCCGAGTCGAAGGGCCAGGCCAAGAGCGCGAGATAGCCGCGCGGCGCCGGCTCGGGCACCCCGAGCGCGTACGTCTCCGGCCCCGTCGGCCGCTCGTACGTCCCGAACACGACGTCGATCCACGGCGCGAGGTTGGCGTAGTTCATCACGCGCGCCGCGTCGCGCGCATGATGATGGTGATGCAAGGCCGGCGCACCGACGAGGTAGCGCAGCCAGCCGACGTCGAGCCGCACGTTGGAGTGGATGAAGGCGCCCCACATGCCGCGGAACACGACGAGCGCGCCGACCTCGCCGAGCGAGAGCCCGAGCGCCATCGCCGGCAGGTTCTGCGCGAGCTGGGTGGTAACGCCGTCGAGCGGGTGCTCGCGGTGTGCGGCCAGCCAGTCGAGCCGCTCCGCCGAGTGGTGGACGGCGTGGAAGCGCCACAGGACCGGCACCGCGTGACACGCGCGGTGCCAGCCGTACACGAGCAAGTCGCCGAGCACGACCGCCGCCATCACCTGCGCCGCGAGCGGCCACGCCGCCGCGCCCTGCCGCCATCCGGCGGGCACCACGTCGCCGAGCGCGAGCCTCACCTGATCGAGCGCGAGGAGCGCGAGCGCGCTCCACACCAGGTACTGGCCGAAGAAGAAGGCGAGGTCGACGGCGCTGCCCTCGCGCCACGGCCGCTGCTCCGGGCGCGCGGCGAACGCACGCTCGAGCGGACCGAACATCACGGCGAGCACGACCAGGGTGAGGAGCGCGATCGGGATCGCGTCACCGACCCACGCGACGATCCAGGTCACTGCGGCGCCTGCTGGTGCTGGAGGAACGCGCCGCCCGACTTGCTCGCGGGGAAGTACACCTCGGGCTCGGGGGCGGCGTCCGGCGCCGCCCCCGCATCCGGCGTGGTGGCAGCCGGGTTGGCCTGGTCATTCGCGGGCGGCGGCGCGGACTTCTGCGCACGACACGCGAGGAAGGTGAGCATCCCGATCGAGATCACGAGCGCGAGAGCCTGGAAGGCGCGGTTCATGGACGAGAGCTTGCCCGAAGACGTGTAACGACACGGTCAGGGATATTCATTTGCAACGAACCCGTACCTGCGTCACAACTCAGCGATCCCAAAGGCAGTCCCGACCTGAATCGCCACGACGCGTCGTGCGTCTCTATTCCGTGCGCGTGATGCCGCGCTGGAGCCAGACATGATCAAGTTCGCGTTCATCTTCGGTACCCTCTTCCCGCAGCCGCAGCCCGCCCCCCCGGCCGCCAAGCCGACCCCGGTCCTCACCGCGACCCGCGTCGCCACGGCACCCACCGCCGCCGAGATCCTCTCCGGCGTGCAGAAGTTCTACGCCGGCATCGAGAGCGTGAACGCGAAGTTCCGCCAGGAGGTGGTGAACGCCACCTTCGGTCGCAGCGACAAGTCGGACGGCGTCCTGTGGATCCAGAAGCCCGGCAAGATGCGCTGGGACTACTACGGCAAGAAGCAGAAGGACAAGCCGCTCTCGGTGGCCAAGCACTTCATCTCGAACGGCTCGTACCTCTACGTGGTCGACCGCGACAACAAGCAGGTCATCAAGAAGGACCTGCAGAAGAACCTGCTCCCCACCGCGGTCACGTTCCTCTACGGCAAGGGCAACCTCGCCGCTGACTTCACGCCGGAGATCGACAAGAGCGCCACGTACGGCGCCAAGACCGACCACGTCCTCAAGCTCACGCCCAAGACGCCGTCGGCGCAGTACAAGTTCCTCTACCTCGTCGTCGACCCGTCGAACTCGCGCGTGAAGGAGTCGATCATCGTCGACTCGGCGGGCAACAAGAACCACTTCAAGTTCTACGAGCTCAACACCAAGGCCTCGGTCAAGGCCGAGTGGTTCGAGTTCAACGAGAAGAGCCCGACGGTGAAGAACTTCCGCATCGTCGACGGCGACGCGCCGGAGAAGGGCGCGGACAAGACGCCGGCGCAGACGCCGCCGCCGGCCAAGGCGACCCCGTGAGCGCGCGCCTCGACGCCTGTTCACGGCTTGTGTGAACCAACCGTCCTCGCGGGTGACCGCGCGCACCTGGCTCTCGGGCGGGTGGTGACGAGGCTGGCGCATCTACTACGGGTGTAGTAGATTGGCCGCCGCATGGGAATGCTAGGGTTCACGGCCGCATGAGCTCCGATCTGGTCCTCCGCAAGCACCGCAGCTGGGCCGGCGTGCGCGGGCCGCTGGTGCTGGCGATCCTCGACGGCGTCGGCATCGGCGCCGGCGACGAAGGCGACGCCGTCAAGCTGGCGCGCACCCCCACCCTCGACCGCCTCTGGGTCCCCGGCGCGCGCGCCCAGCTCCGCGCCCACGGCACCGCCGTCGGCCTGCCCAGCGACGACGACATGGGTAACAGCGAGGTCGGCCACAACGCGCTCGGCGCCGGCGTGGTCCACGCGCAAGGCGCGCTCCTCGTCGGGCGCGCGATCGCGAGCGGCGCCCTGTTCGAGGGCGCGACCTGGCGCGCGCTGGTCGAGCGCTGCCGCAAGCACCAGTCGACGCTCCACTTCATCGGGCTCCTCTCCGACGGCAACGTCCACAGCCACGTCGACCACCTCGAGGCGCTGCTCGGCGCCGCCGCCCGCGCCGGCGTCCAGAAGCTCGCCGTGCACGCGCTCCTCGACGGGCGCGACGTGCCGCCGACCTCGGCGCTCACCTACGTCGATCGCCTGGAGACGTTCCTCGCCGGGCTGCGCGCCGGCGGCGTCGACGCGCGCATCGCGTCGGGCGGCGGCCGCATGGTGACGACGATGGACCGCTACGAGGCCGACTGGCGCATCGTCGAGCGCGGCTGGCGCGCCCACGTCCAGGGCGACGCCCGCCGCTTCGCGTCGACGCGCCAGGCGGTCGAGACCTTCCGCGACGAGGCGCCCGGCATCATCGACCAGGATCTGCCGCCGTTCGTGATCGACGGCGCGTCGCCCATGGCCGACGGCGACGCGGTCGTCATGTTCAACTTCCGCGGCGACCGCGCGATCGAGATCTCGCGCGCGTTCGAGGAGGACGACTTCGCGCCGTTCGATCGCGTCCGCCGCCCCGACGTCCTCTACGCCGGCATGATGGAGTACGACGGCGACCTCCACATCCCGGGGCGGTACCTGGTCACGCCGCCGCTCATCGAGCGCACGATGGGCGAGCTCCTCGCCCGCACCGGCGTGCCGCAGCTCGCCATCTCCGAGACCCAGAAGTACGGCCACGTGACCTACTTCTGGAACGGCAACCGGAGCGGCAAGTTCGACGACGCCTCGGAGACCTACGTCGAGATCCCTTCGGATCGCGTGCCCTTCGACCAGCGGCCGTGGATGAAGGCGGCCGAGATCACGGACCGGCTCATCGACGAGCTGCGCACCGGCAAGCACCGCCTGGCCCGGGTCAACTACGCCAACGGCGACATGGTGGGACACACCGGCAGCTTCGACGCCGCGGTGGTCGCGGTCGAGACCGTCGACCTCCAGCTCGCGCGGTTGGTGCGCGCGGTCGACCAGCTCGGAGGTATCCTGGTGGTCACCGCCGATCACGGCAACGCCGACGAGATGTACCAGAAGCAGAAAGACGGCTCGGTCGATCGCGACAAGCAGACCGGGGTGCCGGTGGCGAAGACCAGCCACACCCTCAACCCCGTGCCGTTCATGATCCACGACGCGGCGCGCGGCGATCGCTACGAGATCGACGCCGAGCGCGCCGCCGACGCCGGCATCGCCAACGTCACCGCCACCTGCCTCGAGCTGCTCGGCTTCGAGGCGCCGAGCGAGCTCGCTCCTTCCATCGTGAGGTTCCGATGAAGCGCATCCTCGTCGCCGCCCTGATCACCGCCGCGACCGCCGCGGGCGTCGCCGCGCTCGGCGCGTGCAAGAGCTCCGAGGCGTCGTGCTCGTCGGCGCATCGCTGCCTGCCCAAGGTCACGTACGAGGACATCATCAGCCGCGACCAGTTCCCGCCCGAGGAGCTCGCCGGCAAGGTCGTGGTCGTGAACTTCTGGGCGACGTGGTGCGGGCCGTGCAAGAAGGAGATCCCCGCCTTCAACCGCGTGTACTCGAAGTACAAGAGCCAGGGCGTCGTGATGCTCGGCGTCCTGCACGACCAGACCGTCGACAACAACGGCGTCCTCAACTTCATGAGCGACAACGAGTTCACGTACCCGGTGGTCGTGGCCGACCAGGAGGTCCTGGCCGCGTACCACTTCCCGGGCGCGCTGCCGACGACGTTCATCTACGACCGCCAGGGCCGCATCGTCACCGAGCACAAGGGCCCGATGAGCGAGGAGCAGCTCGCGGCGGCGCTCGAGAAGACGCTCGCCCGCACGCCCTGACCCGGACCGACCGGGGCTACAAGAGCGGGACGATCTCGTCGGCCGCGGGGAACAGGCCGAAGATGCCGCCGGTGTGCACGAAGACGATGCGCTCGCCGAAGCGCGCGCGATCGCGGGCGAGCTCGGTGACGACGCCGTGGAAGGCCTTGCCCGTGTAGACGGGGTCGAGGACGAGGCCGTCGCGGCGGCAGACGTCGCGCATGGTCGCGATCTCCTCGGGCCGGCTCTTCGCGTAGCCGCGGCCGACGTGGCCGTCGACGATGTCGAGCTCGTCGGCGGCGATCGACGTGGGCAGGGACCAGCGCGACGTCATCTCGCCGCAGATGCGGGTGATGACACGCTCGAAGTACGCGCGGTCGTCGCACACGTTCACCGCGGCGACGCGGACGCCGCGGTCGGGGAGGCCGACCAGCTTGGCGCCCAGCGCGAGGCCGGCGGCGGTGCCGCCCGAGCCGCACGCGAACACGATCGTCGTCGGGCGCGCCGGCAGGGCGGCGAGATCCTCGGCCAGCTCGGCGGCGCAGGCGACGTAGCCCCACGAGCCCATCGCGTTCGAGCCGCCCTCGGGGATGACGTAGGGCTTGCCGCCGGCGGCGCGCACGGCGGCGGCCTCCTCCTCCATGATCGCGTTGCGCCTGGCCCAGTCGGGGCGCGAGATCCAGCGGATGGTCGCGCCGGCGAGGCGGTCGAGCAGGATGTTGCCGGTGGTGGGCGGTGGGGCGGCGGGGTCGTCGGTGCGGAGCACCACCCGCGAGGCGAGGCCCAGCCGCGCCGCCGCCATCGCCGTGGCGCGGCAGTGATTCGACTGTTCGCCGCCGCAGGTGATGACCGTGTCGGCGCCCTGGTCCTGGGCCTCGGCGAACAGGAACTCCAACTTGCGCACCTTGTTACCCGACAGCTCCGCGCCGGTGAGGTCGTCGCGCTTGACGAGGATCTCGACGCCGAGGGCGGCGCTGGTGCGAGGGAGCGGCTCGAGCGGCGTGCCGGCACGAGCGAGCGGGATCTTGCGCGGGAAGGGCAGTCGGGGAATCATTCTGGTTGGAGTCTACGCTCGGACACGATGGATCGAAGAATGCGCACGGCTGTTCGCGTGTTGAGGGAGATGTGATGTACCGGATCCTCGCGGCCGCCCTCGCGGTCGCGCTCGTGACGCCGAGCGACGTGTCTGCCCAGGGGTGGCCGGCCCCCGCGGCGGGTCTGACGCGCACGGGCGATCCCGAGATCATCTTCACGTTCGACGACGGACCCGACCCGCGCACCACCGAGCGCGTGCTCGAGACGCTCGAGCAGCACCAGGTCAGCGCGATCTTCTTCATGGTCGGCTGGCGCTTCCAGCGCGGCGACACCGTGAAGAGCCGCGCCCTCGTCGATCGCATCCTCGACGGCGGCCACGTGATCGCGAACCACACGATCACCCACGCGCAGCTCTGCGGGCTCCAGCCCGAGGGGATCGACCAGGAGATCGCCGGCGCGCGCGAGATCCTCGAGCGCGAGGCGCGCATGAGCATCCCGTGGTTCCGCACGCCCTACGGGGCGCACTGCAGCCGGCTCGTCGAGTCGCTCACGCGCAACGGCATCGACCACTTCCACTGGGACATCGATCCGCAGGAGTGGCAGGGCAAGTCGGCCAAGTCGACGGCCGCGTACGTGATCAAGAAGCTGGCGCGGCTCGACGGGCGCGCGGTGCTCCTCATGCACGACACCAAGCCGGCGACGGTGGCGGCGCTGCCCGAGATCCTCACGTGGATGCAGACCGAGAACGCCCGGCGCAAGTCGATCGGGCGACGCCAGATCCGCGTGATCTCGGGGCCCGAGCTCGCCGCCGAGCGCGCGGCGCCCACGCTCGCCTGGCTGACCCAGGCGGCCAGCGCGGCGCGCGACCACCTGGCCACGGCGCTCACCACGAACGTCCCGTGACTCCGTGGTAAGGTGACCCGCGGTCTTCGCACGACCGCGCGCATGTTCCGAATTCGCCAGTCATATCGCGATGATGTCGACCAGATCCTCGCCGTCGCCGAGCACCTCGACACGGTGAACCTGCCGGCCGACCGCTCGCACATCGAGAAGATCGTGGAGCTGTCGGAGGCGAGCTTCACCCAGACCATCGCGCCCGCCGACCGCGAGTACCTGTTCGTGCTCGAGGACCTGGGCGAGAAGCGGGTGATCGGGACGTCGATGATCCACGCGCAGCACGGCACGCGCCGCGCGCCGCACATCTTCTTCCGGGTCGAGAACGACGAGCGCTACTCGTACACGCTCGACAAGTACTTCGTCCATCGCACGCTGCGCATCGGCTACAACTACAACGGCCCGACGGAGATCGGCGGCCTCATCCTCCTGCCGCAGTACCGCGGCAACCCCGAGGCGCTGGGCAAGCTGCTGTCGTACGTGCGCTTCGTCTTCATCCGCATGCACCGGCCGGTGTTCCGCGACCGCGTGCTGTCGGAGCTGCTGCCGCCGCTCGAGCCCGACGGGACGAGCGTGCTCTGGGAGCACCTCGGGCGCCACTTCACCGGGCTCACGTACCAGGAAGCGGATCTGCTCTCGAAGGACAACAAGGAGTTCATCCACGCCTTGTTCCCCGACGATCCGATCCACACCGAGCTGCTGCCGGCCGAGGTGCGCGCCATCATCGGCCAGGTCGGTCCGGAGACGCGCGGCGTCGAGAAGATCTTGCGGCGCATCGGGTTCGAGTACGCGGGCCAGATCGATCCGTTCGACGGCGGGCCGCACTTCACGGCGAAGACCGACGAGATCACGCTCGTGCGCGACGCGCGCGAGGTGCGGCTGGCCGCGACCGACGGCGGCGGCGCGGGCGCTGGCGCTGGCGACGAGCGCCCCTGGGCCATCCTCGCGCTGGAGCGCCCGGACCAGAAGCCCGGCTTCCGCGCGGTGTCGGCGCGGGTGGTGGAGCTGGACGACGGCCGCGTGGGCGTCACCGACGACGTGCGCGCGCGGCTCGCGCTCGAGGCCGACGAGCCGGTGTGGATGGTGAAGGCGTGACCCGGGCGGCGGCGAGGGCGACGGCGACGATCGCCCTCGCATGCGCCGCCCTCGGCTGCGAGGCGCGCGCCGCCGACGGCGGTGTCGGCGTCTCGGCCAACCCGGGCGGTGACCTCGCGGCGCCGCCCGCGGTCCGCGTGGGCGTCGCCATCCCGCTCGAATGGGAGCCGCTGCCCGAGGTCGCGGCCGCCGGGCTCGCCGCCGTCGGCGAGGCCGCGCGCGGGCGAACGGTGGTGCGCGCCTGGGGGACGCCGAGCCTGGGCTGCTACGCGACCGTCGTCGAGCTCGTGGCCGCGCGCGGCGAGCACGCGCCTCGCGTCGCCGAGACGTTCCGGGCGACGCTCGCCTTGGGCGCGCAGGTCGACGACTGGACGTACACCGACGGCGCGCCCGCGGAGGCACGGGCGTCGATCGTCCGAGGCGCGATGCGCGGCGCCGTGCGCGGGCGGATCGCGACCGGCACCGACGGCGTCCCGCATGGCGCGTTCGCCGCGTGCTTCTACAATGAACGGGATCCGGCCCGCTGCCAGGCGGCGTGCGCCGGGTTGCTCGCCTCGCTCGAAGCTCCGAAGGTGTCCCCGTGAACTGGCTCCGCCGCTCCATCGTCTCCGGTGTCCTCCTCGTCGTCGCGATCACGGCTGCACCGACGCTCGCGCTCGCCCAGGAGCGCGAGCTCGAGCCGGTCGGCAAGCTGACGCCGCCGCCGGGCTGGCAGCAGGACGTCGGGCGCTCGCGCGGGCTCGAGCTCCTGCTCGGTCGCGAGGATCACTTCGGCGGCGTCGAGGTGCTGGTGAGCGCCCAGCACCTGCGCGCGCCGCAGGCCGGCGGCATCCTCCTGACGTCGGAGATCGCGACCGTGGCGCTGCCGCCCGACCCGGCGCTCGCCGCGTCGACGGAGCTGCACGGTGTGCGCGCCGGCCTCGACGCGCTCGGCGACGGGGTGAAGGTCGCGCGCTGGGACATCGCGCCCGATCCGTCGACCCGGGTGACCGATGGTCTCCTCGAGTGGAGCGACGCGAGCCTGGGGACGACGACGATCTCGCGCACCCTCGTGTTCCAGACCGGCGGGCGACTCGTGCGGCTCACCGCCGAGTGCATCATCGCCGCCGACGCGGGCGCGCTGCGTGCGCCGTGCGAGGCCGCGCTGCGGACGCTCGCGCCGCTCGCCGACGTCGGCGCGCGTGAGCCGCTCACCGTGAGCGCGACGCCGCCGGGCGCCACCGCGAACGCCGCCGCCGCGCCGCCGCCCCCCGAGGGCGAGCTGCCGACGAGCTCGGGCCCGACGATCCGCGAGCGCGAGGGCGACATGCCCGTCACGATCGTCGTCGACAAGCCGAAGTCGAAGACCGACATGCGGCCGTACTACCTGTTCGGCGGCCTCGTCGTCATCCTCGCCGTCTACCTGCTCAACCGCCGCGCGCGCGAACGCCTCGACCAGAAGGCCGAGTCGAAGCCCGAGTCGAAGGACGAGAGCCCATGACCACCGACGACGCACCCGCGCCGGCAGCGGCCGAGCCCATCCTCCTCGTCGACGACGAGAAGAACATCCGGCGCACGCTGCGCATGGTCCTCGAGAGCGAGGGCCACGTCGTCCACGAGGCCGGCAACGCCGCCGAGGCGCTGGCCGTGCTCACCGCCAACCCGGTCGACCTCGTGCTCCTCGACGTCAAGCTCGGCGAGGACAACGGCATCGAGGTCCTGCGCCAGCTCAAGGCGCGCGGCGAGGACGGCGCCGGCGCCGCGTGGGCCGAGGTGCCCGTCGTCATGATCTCGGGCCACGCGACGATCGAGGACGCCGTCGCGGCGACGCGCCTGGGCGCCTTCGACTTCATGGAGAAGCCGCTCGACCGCAACCGCGTGGTCGTGACCGTGCGCAACGCGCTCGAGCGCCGGCGCATGTGGCGCGAGGTCAACCAGCTGCGCCGCGCCGTCGACGCGCGCTGGGAGCTCCTCGGCAACACGTCGGTGATGCAGGACCTGCGGCGCCAGATCGTGAAGGTGGCGCCGACGCGCAGCCGCGTGCTCATCACCGGCCAGAGCGGCACGGGCAAGGAGCTCATCGCGCGCGCGATCCATCGCAACAGCTCGGTCTCGGCCGGCCCGTTCGTCAAGGTGAACTGCGCGGCGATCCCGCCCGAGCTCATCGAGAGCGAGCTCTTCGGCCACGAGCGCGGCGCCTTCACCGGCGCGGTCGCCAAGAAGCGCGGCCTGTTCGAGGTCGCCGACGGCGGCACGATCTTCCTCGACGAGATCGGCGACATGGCCCTGCCCGCGCAGGCCAAGGTGCTGCGCGTGCTCCAGACCGGCGAGTTCACGCGCGTCGGCGGCGAGAAGAGCCTGCGCACCGACTGCCGCGTCGTGGCCGCGACCAACCGCGACCTCGAGGAGATGGTCAAGGCCGGCACCTTCCGCGAGGATCTCTTCTTCCGCCTCAACGTCGTGCCCATCCGCTCGCCGGATCTGGCGGAGCGCGCCGACGACATCCCGCTCCTGGTCGAGTCGTTCGTGGCCGAGTGCTGCGAGGAGAACGGCTTCGCGCGCAAGCCGATCGACGACGTCGTCCTCGACAAGCTCAAGACCTACGAGTGGCCGGGCAACGTGCGCGAGCTACGCAACGTGGTCGAGCGCCTGGTCATCATGTCCGACGAGGTCATCCGCGAGCGCGACCTGCCGCCCTACCTCGGCGGCCCGCGCCCCGCCAGCGTCGGCCGCACCACCGGCCCCGTCGCCACCGCCTTCGACCTCTCGCGCTACGCCCAGAAATCCCTCCGCGAGTTCCGCGAGGAGATCGAGGCCGAGTTCATCCGCATGAAGCTCGCCGAGCTGAGCTGGAACATCTCCCGCACCGCCCAGGCCCTCGGCATCGAGCGCACCAACCTCCACAAGAAGCTCCGCGCCCTCGGCATCCACCGCGGCGAAGACGACAAGCCCGACACCTAGCCGTAATCCCTCCCCTTCTCCGGGGACGGTGTCAACTTTGTCAACTTTGCGCCCCCCGCCTCCGCGCCCGAAACCGGAGCCGAAACCGGGACCGAAACCGAAACCGGATCCGAAACCGGATCCGAAACCGGATCCGAAACCGAAACCGGATCCGAAACCGAAACCGGATCCGAAACCGAAACCGGATCCGAAACCGAAACCGGATCCGGCGGCCGGTGCCGGCCCCGGCCGCCTCAGCCGAGCTTGCGGATGAGGCCGTGCAGCACGCCGCAGAGCCGGTCGGCGACGCGAGCGGCCTCGGCGAGCTCCGCGGCGTCCGCGTAGCCCCAGGCCGCCGCGACGGTGAGCGCGCGCT
>ERZ761607.3865-NODE-3865-length-13928-cov-4.753622_pt1 | contig 13928 bp, 12 predicted proteins | sample MGYA00511164_ERZ761607 | MGnify/ENA primary metagenome ERZ761607 (study PRJEB28899, sample SAMN02445080) | bioreactor sludge metagenome | biome: EBPR sludge | place: Australia: Brisbane, Thorneside Wastewater Treatment Plant | collected 2011-06-22 ...
GGCGCAGAGCGGCCGTAAAACGGTGCTGGTGGATTGTGATTTGCGACGGCCGTCTTTACACACCCTCTTTAATCTCAAAGCCGAGCCGGGCTTTACTGACGCCATTTTACACAACAGTGAACCGACGCTGCAAGGAACGGCCGTCGAAAACCTCTGGGTGCTCACAGCAGGCACCAAGCCACCCAACCCGGCCGACATTTTGGGCACGCCGCAGGTGGATCAGCTCATCGCCCGGCTGCAGGAAAAGGCGGACATCATCTTGTTTGATGCGCCTCCGGTGAACGCGGTGACGGATGCGGCCGTTTTGGGAGCCAAAATCGATGGGGTGCTGCTGGTGCTCAGCGCAGGCAAAACCCGCCGCGAACATGCCGAGCGGGCCAAAGAAATTTTGGAAAAGGCGCGGGTAAAAATCATTGGCGCGACGCTCACCAACGCCCCGGTAGACAGCTCAATGGAAGCATATTACAGCTAGAAACGCTTCTCACAACAAATTTAACGCGTCCTTTTCGCCGATGAAAAGAAAACCCAGATACGGTAGTACCTGGGTTTTTTCTTTTTGTAAGGAAACTATGCTACATTCTTGCCGATACCGCGTCCAAAGCCTGGTAACTCTTATGGACTATGTAGAAATGAGTTGTGCCCCATTAAACTAGCGCCTATGACTACAGCCGAAGCTGTCCCTGAAAAATCACAAAATCCTTTCATCATCGCCTTGCTCATCCTGGTGGTTTTTGCTTTGCTCACCTGGGGCATGTATGAAATGTTGACAGGCCCGGCGAGGTACAACAATCGGGACTTTATGAGCCTGTACGCGGGCGGCAAAGCCATTTTGCGCGGGCTGGATCCCTACGATCCGGCCGTCTGGCTGCCGCTGCGGGCCGAATTGGGCAGCACCTGGATGCCCGATGACCGCGCCCCATTTCCATTGTGGACGCTGCTGCTGGCGCTGCCGTTTGCGGCGCTGAACCTGGGCTGGGGAGCGGCAGCCTGGCTGGCATTTTCACTTTGTGTGTTGGGCGGCGGCATGGTTTTGCTGATCAATACCTATTACCCCAAACCGTTGCCCGTTGCAGAGTTTGCCCTGGTAGCCCTGTTAACCTTTACTTATCGGGCCGTCCTGGTGAGCATGAACAATGGGCAGATTACCTTTTTGCTCTTTTTTCTGCTGGCTCTGTTTTTGTGGCTGGTACGGCGGGAACGGCCGTTCCTCGCAGGCATTATCCTCTCATTGGTCATCATCAAGCCGAATGCCTTTGTGCTGTTTGTGCCAGCCTTTGGCCTGTGGCTGCTGTGGCGACGGCGCTGGCACATCCTGGCCGGGGCGGCGACTGGCGGATTGGGCATGCTGCTGACTAGCTGGCTGGTGCTGCCAGGTTGGCTGTCTGAATGGCTCAACGTCACCGGCAAGACGGAAGTGACGGCGATTACCCCGACCGTATGGGGATTGGCTTATGAAATCTGGCCGGAATGGTGGGCGGTTTTGGGGCTGGTGTTTGTGGTGGGGGTAACGGCCGTTGTGGGTCTCATCCTCTTTCGCAATCCCACCCTCACCGAGACGGAAGTCATGCCCCTGGCGCTGATTGGCTCTTTGCTCACTACCCCGTATGCCTGGGTATATGAACATTTGCTGCTGTTGCTCCCGGCCTTGCTGATATTCTTCGCGTTTAAACATCGTGGGCTGGCAGCGGCCATCTGGCTCGTCCTGGTCTTTGTTCTGCCCTGGGGAACTTTTTGGCTTGCCGAAAACCGGGCCAGCGACACGCTCACCGCTTTTGTTCCCCTGCTCGTTGGCCTGGCCTTTTACTACTTTGTGGTGTCTCCACGGCGAAACTTAAAACATGATCCAACTGCGTAACTTAAACTTAGAAAAGCTGCGGCGGTACGAATCGTGGCTGGTACTGCTGCTTTTTGTGCTGCTCACTACGATAGCTGCCTGGAACATTCTTACCGACCTGAACGGAGTGATCATTGGCCGCGACAACGACGTGTACATCAATCCCTGGGCTGACTGGTGGACGCTTAAAGCCATCACCGACCCGGATATCTCCCTGTGGCGCTCCGACCTGATGTACTACCCCATTGGCGCAGATTTGGTTTACCACAGCTTTAGCCATTTGAATACGGCCGTATCGCTAGCGTTACGGCCGTTGCTGGGCATCCTCCCCGCCTACAACATCACCATTCTCATCAATTACGTGCTGGCCGGCCTTAGCATGTTTCATTTGGGTCGTTATATGACGGGCTCCAGCGTGGCCGGCATTCTGGCGGGCATTGTGTTTGCGTTTAATTCTCACAACCTGTATCAGAGTTGCCATCCAGTCCTGGTTAGCATCTGGTGTTTTCCCTGGATGACGCTTTATTTCATTCGGGCCGTGCGGGAAAACAGTGTGAAGCTGGCGTTGGTTGCGGCCGTTTTCGTCTTTTTGGGAGCAGCGACCAGCACTGTCCTGGTGGTCCTGTTAATTTTTTGGACAGGCCTTCTACTCCTCTGCCTATTCTTTTCCACCCAATTCCCGCGTCCTTCCTGGCAGGTGGTTCTTACCTTTGGATTGGCAAGCGCATTGTTCGTTCTGCCAACCGTCCTCCCCTTGTTGGCCGACGCTATCGCTGGCAGTAACAGCAGCTTCATTATTGATCCCGAAGAATCAATTCGTACGGACATGGGCGCTTTCATGGTGCCACATTGGTATTTTTGGCTCATTCGTGGCATGTACATTGGCATCGCCCCCTTCTTTTTGATGATGTTGGCTTTTGGCCGGAAACGTCGCCCGGCCGCCATCTGGTTCTTGGTTACCCTTGTTGCTTACCTTTTTGCTATTGGGCCAACACCGATAATTTTTAACACCCCACTCCCCATCGTTTTACCCTGGACACTGCCTATTGCTCCCGTATTACGCAACATGTACCGAATGATGATTCTGATGTCGCTTGGCGTAGCCATGGTAGCTGCGTATGGCTGGCTAGGCATGCTTGAATCGATTGGCAATGATAGAAAAAAAATACTCATAGCAGCTGCATTAACGGGTGGGTTAATCTTTTTCGAATATACGGCCGTTCCCTTCCCCTCTACCCCGGCTACCGTCTCCGCTTTTTATACCGATTACCTCGATGAAGTTCCCCAAGATGTAGTCATTGCCATCATTCCTACTGGCCGCCAACAAGACAAACGATACATGTATTATCAGACTATCCATGAGCATCCGATGACCGGAGGCGTCATTTCGCGAGCTGGTGAAGACGTGTTTCAGTTTATTACAAACAATTCTTTGCTGAGAGCCGGGGCAGTTGATCTACGCGAAAAAGTGGCTCCAACCGATCGTGAAGCTGCCTTAGCACAGCTCGCAGAAGCCAACGTTGGCTTTTTTATCATTGATAAAGCCTTGTTAAATGAGTCATATCTAATGGGTGAATCCTTGCTCAACCTGAATGATTGGCGCCAGTTTATGGTTGTTGAACCAATCTATGAAGATGATTACCTTGTTGTTTATCCAACTGCGGCCCAGTTCTCAACTCAAGAAAGCATTTTCATGAATGAGAATGCCTCATCAACCCAGTAAGATTTAACGGTTATGGTTCAAGTCAAAAACCGCCAGCTGCTTCGCTTGTTTCTGCTGATCGGTTTATCGGCTGCCTTTCGTTTGCTTAACCTTGGCCGTGACAGCCTGTGGCTAGACGAGGCAATTAGCTACCTGACGGCCGAATTACCCCTAGCCCAAATTGCCAACAACACGGTGCAGTCCAGCCACCCACCGCTCTATTACTTACTGCTCCATTTCTGGCTGCCCATCGTGCCAGACTCGGATACGGCCGTAAAGCTTCTCTCCGCCCTCTTTGGCATCCTGCTCATCCCCGCCATCTACCTGCTTGGCCAGCAGCTGTTCCACAACCACACCATATCCCTGACGGCGGCGGCGCTGACGGCCGTTTCGCCCTTCCACATCCTCTACAGCCATGAACTGCGCATGTACACCCTGCTGATGCTGCTGGTGGTGCTGGCCACGGCCGTTTCCCTCCAGGCTCGCCAAAAAGAGAGCCGTAGCTGGTGGTTAGTGGCTGGTGGTTTGTTTTTGTTGGCGGTTTATACGCATCTGTTTGCTTTTTTGGCGCTGGCGGGCATAGGCCTTCATGCCCTGCTGACCCATCGTCACAACAAGCGCGCTTTCTGGGCCACAGCCCTCATGACGGCCGTTATCCTCCTTTGCTTCATTCCCTGGCTGCGCTTGATGCTGGCCGAAGCCCAACCCGCCCTGGGCAGCTTACGGCCGTTGCAGCAAGCCACCGCCCTAAATCCACTAAAGCCTCTTACTACACCGGTGTTTCTGCTGTTTAGCATGTCTAGCAGCTTCTGGTACAGCGGTCTGATCTTATTTACCTTCCTTGCTTACCTGGCTGTTTTTGTGATGGAACTGCGCAAGCTGGGCCGCCAGCAAATTCCGTCCGGGCTGTGGCTGACGCTGCTGATTATTGGTTGTGTGCTGGGTTTGCCGATGAGCGTGTACCTGGTACGGCCGTTTTTCCTGCCCGACCGTACGCTAGCCGCCACTGCGCCTTTTCTCATCCTCTGGCTGGCCTGGGGCATAACCCGTCGCCAATCGCCGCTGCCCTACCTCACCGGGCTGGCGCTGCTGCTCATGCTCGTGGGCACGGTTGGCTACCATCTCGGGCCGCTGGTCAAGCCGCCCTACCGCGACGCGACTGCCTATCTGATCGAAAATGCGCAGCCCGGCGACGTCGTCCTGCACACCAGCGATGGCTCCTATTTGCCCGCACTGCGCTATGCACCACAGCTCACCCAAGGAGTGCTGGCTGGTGATCCCGATCCGCGCAAGCCGGATGACGTTTATGCGGCGCTGGGCGGGCAGGTGTGGTCTATAGCAGAGCTAGAGGCGTTGGCCAACGGCCGTTTCTGGCTAATCGTGGCCCTGGAGCACAGTGTTGTATGGCAGCAGGCCCAAGTCGAAGCCATCACCACCACCCACACGCTGCTGGATGAACAGGAAATTGGCGGCATTCATATCTTTCTTTTGGAGCAGGCAAACTGATGAATTGGCTTAGAAACTGGCGGAAACGGCCGTTGTTTCTCCTCACCGGTATTTTGCTCCTGGCCTTCGCCCTGCGACTGGTTGGCCTGGCCGACCAAAACCTGTGGTGGGACGAACTCAAAACGTGGGAGCGCGCCACCCTGCCCCTTCCCGAGATGCTGCATGATCTGATGCACATTCGCGACCAGGTGCCGTTTTACTACTGGCTCATGCGATTCTGGGCCACAATCGGCACAGATGCCCTTAGCTTTCGCCTCTTTTCCGTCTTTTGGGGCACCGCCAGCGTGGCGTTTGTCTACCAAATCGGCCGTCGGCTAGATGGCCCGAGTACCGGAATTCTGGCCGCCTTTCTGCTAGCCATCTCGCCCTTTCACATCTGGTATTCGCAAGAAGTGCGCATGTACACGCTGCTGCCCGCGTTGCTGCTGCTGGCCCATTTCTGCCTGCTGCGCCTGCTAGAAAGGAACCGCTGGCAGCTGTGGCTGGGGTATGGCCTGTCTATGACGGCCGCTTTGTACACCCACTATTTTGCCCTTTTCATGGGGCTGGTCCACACCATCTTCTTCGTCCTGCACTTCCGGCAAATCCGTCGCCAGACGCTAAGTTGGATGATCACCATGCTGGTAGTTGGCGCGGCGTTTGCCCCGTGGGTCATCCAAATTCTGACCCAAACCGATGGCTACGGCACGGCCGTTCCTGAGTGGATCAACCACATTCAATGGATCGATCTGCCGCTGACGTTCACCGTGTTTGCCGCTGGATTTGGCCTGGGTCGTGCCAGCTGGCTGGCCATCCTTGTCGCCGCGATTTTCCTCATTGGCGTTGGACGCAGCCTGCCATTTCTGCGCAAGAAAGCCAACAACCCAACGACGCTTTCTGGGCAAACGTTGCACACCCGCCTGCTGCTCATCTGGCTTGCCCTGCCCCTCGCCTTCACCTTTTTTGTCTCGCTAGAAAACGGTTTGCTGGCGGCCAGCGGCTTCGCCATTTACCACGACCGTTACCTGATCATCAGCCTGCCCCCGTTTTTGCTGTTGACCGCCCTGGGTTGGCAGACATGGCGTAAACAAGCCATCCTGTTCTGGCCACTTTTGCTGCTCGTCACGATCGTTTCCGGTCTGGGACTGTCGCAGCAGGTGAACAATCCGGCCTTTGATCGCAGCAGTTGGCCCACCGCCATCACCCAAATCCAGGTCATTTGTGGCGATACGGCCGTTATCATTGGCCAGAAAGATGTGCTGCTGCCGGTGACTTATTATGCCAACGGCCGTTACCCTTTCGTGCAAATTCCTCCGCCTGAGACCGATGAAATCACCCCGGCTTTTGCCGCAACCATGGCCCAACAGGTGGCCCTGGCCGCGGAACAACACAATCTGGTGTGGCTCGTTGAGCAAATGTTTAATGATGATCCACATGGCTTTCCCGAGGCGCGCCAGGCCGCCGTCGCCAGCGCCGACGACACACCCGCACGCAGCTGGCTGGCCACCCACTACCGCAAGTTGGAGCAAATCCAGCTGCCCGGCATGAGATTAACCTTATACGATTTGGATGCCCCTCAATGAAAGCGAAACCATGTAGAGTGGCGCGTGCAGATCACAAATGCTCCACGCGCCACTCTACCAATAAACCATGACAACAATCACACGAAAAGAATGGCTAACCGCAGCGGCCGTCGCCCTGGCAACGGCCGTTCTCTCCCTCATCCCGTACTGGCTGGGTAACTTGCTGGCACCAGATGACCTGGTTTACATGCAGCTCATCATGAACCCGGAAGACGCGCAAACCTACTGGGCCAAAATGCTGCAAGGGTTTAATGGCGCGTGGCTGTATACCATTCCCTTTACGCCGGAGCCACATGCCGCAGCGGGGGTAGGCGTCTTTTACGTCTGGCTGGGCCAGTTGGCCCGCGGGCTGGGGATGTCGTTAACCGCCGTCTGGCACGGCAGCCGCTTTGTGGCCAGCCTCATCCTTTTTCTCACTACCTTTCGCTTCATTGCTGCTTTTTTGCCCGACCGGCGCTCACGCTGGACCGCCTACCTGCTGGCGCTTTACGGCTCCGGGCTGGGCTGGCTGCTGTTTGTGCTGGGCCAAAATTACTGGCTCGGCGCTTTCCCCGTCGATTTTAAGCAGCCCGGTGCCCACCTCTTTTTTACCGCGCTGACCTTCCCCCACATTGCCCTGGGCACGGCCGTTATCCTGCTCAACGTCCTGGTTTTACGAAAAATTGGCAGGCAGAATTTTAACGCAAAGGCGCAAAGGCGCGGAGAAAACACACAAGTTAATCCGCGCCAATCCGCGAAATCCGCGGCTAACGAAACCTGGCGCTGGGCCATCCTGGCCGGGCTGGCCAACGTCCTGCTCGGCGTGGCCTATCCATTTTTGATCTACATCGTGGCGGGTACGGCCGTTCTTACCTACCTCGTCCTCACCATTCAGCAGCGCCAAATTCTGTGGCGCGAGGGCGGGCAAATCGCCACGATGTTCCTCATCCCCGCGCCGCTTTACCTCTACTACCTCACCGTCTGGCGCAGCAACGAGGTGTTCCGCCTGTGGGACGCCCAGGCAGGCACGCCCGCCGCGCCGTGGCCCCACTACCTGCTCGCCTTTGGACCCATGCTGCTGCTGGCCGGGCTGTTTTACTGGAAACGGCCCGAAAAACGGCCGCACTTTACCATTCTCTGGCTGTGGATTTTCACCGCGGCCCTGCTGCTTTACTCGCCGCTGAACCCGCAGCGCCGCTTCATCCAGGGCGTACACGTGCCGCTGGCCGTGCTGGCCGCTGCTGGCTTTGTGCAGGTGGTACTGCCGCGCTGGCAAAACGGCCGTCTCTGGCAAAAAATCATCACCCACCCCCGCTACACCACGGCCAAACTGCGTCGCTTTGTCATCATGCTGTTCCTGCTGGGCATGAGCCTGTCCAACTTTTACCTCTGGCTCGATGTCACCCGCATTGCCGCTCTTACCCAACCAGACCTCTTCTTCCGCCCAACGGCCGAAGTGGCCGCCGCAGACTGGCTACGCGAAAATACAGCAAGTTCGGCCGTTGTTCTCGGCAGCTACCAGACCGGAAACCTGGTAGCCGCCCGGGCCGGTCAGCGTGTCATGCTGGGTCATTGGGCCGAGACGGTCGATTTTGCAGGCAAGGAAACGGCCGTTAACCAATTTTTTGCCACCAACACCAGCGACACCTGGCGCCAGGAGCTGCTGCACCGTTTTGCCGTTGACTACGTCTGGTTTGGCCCGCGCGAACAAGAGCTGGGCCGCTTTGATCCAGCCACCGTTGACTATCTGATACCCGTCTACGAAAACAAATCAATCACCCTATATTCCGTTTTGCCGTAGACGAATCCCGCCATTTCCCCTAAAATGTTTCGCAGCAGGGTTGATGCCCGTACACTCAGTTTCAATTATCGACTCACCATCCGAAAAAAAAGTTTCACGTTTCACTTTTTACTTTTCACTTTTAACTTTTCAAACTGCTCTACTTCTCTTAAATGCGCGCCCTACTCCAAAGAGTTTCTCACGCCAGCGTCACCGTCAACGGCCGTATCATCGGCCAGATTAACCAGGGGTTTGTTATCCTGCTGGGTATCACCCACAGCGACACCCCCGCCGAAGCCGGGTGGCTGGCCAACAAAATCGCCGGGCTGCGCCTGTTTGAAGATGACGCCGACAAGATGAACCTGGAGCTGTCCGACGTTGGGGGCAGCGTGCTGGTTGTGTCGCAGTTCACGCTGTACGGCGATGCGCGCAAAGGGAAACGGCCGTCCTTCACCGCCGCCGCCCGTCCCGAACAGGCCGAACCACTGGTCGAATACTTCTGCGACCAGCTGCGCCAAACGGGCCTGACGGTCGCCACGGGCCAGTTTGGGGCGATGATGCAGGTCACCATTCACAACGATGGGCCTGTCACCCTATTGTTGGAGAGAGAAGCCAATCATGACTGACGAGGAAAAGAAGCGCCAGCTGGAACAACTCTTACACGCCATCAACCATGATTTGCGCACGCCGCTCAGCAATATCCGTTCCGCCACCGCCATCCTGCTGCAAAACCTCACCGACCCTCTAACCGATGATCAGCGCGGCTTTATCGAAATTATCGAACGCTCCACCGTGCGCCTGCTGGACCAAACCACCCGGCTGGTGCTCTTTGGCCAGATTGCTTTTCTGGCTGGTCCGCTCGAAGCCGTTTACCTGTCAGAAATCTTGGGCAACGTCAAACGCCACCTGAAAAACATCTACGACATTGACACAGTCACCATTCTCATCGATGGCGATCCGCTGCTGCTGGCCAACGTCCATACGCTTTCCATCACCCTGGCCTTACTCGCCGTGGGCGACATCAAACACCAACCCGAAACCACCGCCGACGATCTGCCCGCTATTCACGTTCACACCCTGCCCGAAGAAGTGTGCTTCACCATTCACAGCCAGATGGCTGACCACGAAATGAGCACCAGCTTTGTCGAATTGACCCAGGAAATTGTGCAGCAGCACGATGGTGTTCTGGTCTTTGGCGAAGCTGACGGACAGAAACAATTTTCCTTTTGCCTGCCCCACATCCCCCCAGCTGATTAAATATCGCGTTTTTACCCAAAACGAGGTAAAAATTAAGCACGCTGATTCGTTCAGAAATTCACAATGATTGAGGTTAAAAACAATGAACAAAATTCGTCTGTTTGTCCTGCTGCTTTTGACGACCTTTCTCGTCAACTGCGGCGGTTCAGAAACGGTGGTGACCACGCCCACCGCCCAACCCACCACCGAAGTGGCTGAAGCGGCTACGGCCACCACGCCAGCCACGGCAACCAACACGGCCGTTCCCACCGATACCGCCGCCCCCGCCACCAACACCCCGGTAGCGGAACCCGCCACGGCAACCAGCCGGCCTACCGCCACCACGGAAACAGAGCCAACGGCCGTTGACGCCGAACCCACCGCCATTGAGCCAAATCCCACTGCCGTAGAGCCGGAACCGACGGCCATTGAACCCAACCCAACGGCCGTCAACACCACCCCCAGCAGCCCGGTAGCTCCGGCCAACCCCTCTGGCGTCACCGCCCCCACCGATGCCAACTACCCGGCCAACACCGACGTGGTAGGCTGGGAAAACCGTATCAACGTGCCGCCCGGTTTTGACGTGTCGTATTACGGCCGTGTTGATGGCCAACCCACCAGCATCACCTTCAGCCCCGTGGATGGCCAGCTCTACATTGCCGTCCAGGCAGGCACCATCTACAAAATGGACAGCGCAGGCGGCGTCAGTACCTACGTGGGCGGCTTTACTGCACCCACCGGGATTGCCTTCCGCCCCGGCACCAACCAGCTCTACGTTTCCAGCCGCGTCCGCGATGAAAACATTGGCGGTGAGGCACAGGTGTCGGTTGTCAATCGCGGCCAGCTCATCGGCGGGCTGCCCTGCTGCTACACCTTCTTCCACTCGGCCAACGGCATCGCCTTTGGCCCGGATGGCTATGGCTACGTCGGCGTGGGTGCCCGGGCTGATCATGGTGAGATTCTGGAAGGCCCCAACGCCGGACAGCAGGATGAAATGCACCCCTACGAGGCCTCTATCTTACGCTTCAACCCGGACACGGGGGAGGTGAGCGTCTATGCCACCGGCTTCCGCAACCCGTACGACATCGCCTGGGACAGCAACGGCCAGCTCTGGGCCAGTGACAACACGCCCGATTTTGACCCGCCGGAACGGCTGCACCGCGTTGTGCCCGGCGGCATTCATGGCTATCCCTACTACGAATGTGACGTTTGCTTCAGCCCGCCGCCAGGCGTTAACGTCATTCCCCCGCTGGCCACCTTTGCCCCCAGCTCCTCACCCACGGGCGTGGAGGTGTACAAAGGCACCCAGTTCCCCGGCTACAACAACGCCATCTTTTTGGCGCTGTGGAGCGCCTTCCCCGGTGCGCAAAAAATCATGCACATCGGCGCGGGTGGTTCGTCCGCTCCGGTGAACTTCGCCACCGGCTTTGCCGCCCCGATTGACGTGGTCACCGGCCCCGACGGCAGCCTCTACGTGGCCGACTGGGCGACGGGGATCATTTTTAAGATTAGCTACACCGGATAATCTCAAACACGTGACAGTCACTTTTGAAAGTGACTGTCACGTCTCTCCTGCTATAATTTGCCCATGACCACCCTGGAAACACGCTATCAAGACGTTCTACAAACGATTCAACACCACGCGCAACAGGCCAACCGCAACCCAGACGACATCACCCTTGTTGCCGTGACCAAAACGTGGCCGGTCGAAACTATCCTGGGCGCGTATGCGGCCGGGATGCGCCACTTTGGCGAAAATCGGGCGGACGAACTGGCAGAGAAACGGCCGCATATCGAAGCCACGCTTGGCCCCAACAGCGGCATTGTGTGGCACTTCATCGGCACGCTGCAAAGCCGCCAAACCAACCCGGTTGCCGACCATGCCAACATCTTTCATGCCCTGGACCGGCTGAAGATTGCCCAGCGCCTTTCCCACCGGCTGGTGGAAAACGGCCGTGCCCTCACACGGCCGTTACCCACCTTTCTAGAAGTAAACATTTCCGGCGAGATGAGTAAATCTGGAGTGAATTGTGTGGATTGGGAAAACAGCGCAACCCAACGGGCTGAAATCCGTAAGTTTGGGGAAACGGTGGCGGCGCTGCCGGGTTTAACCCTGCACGGCCTTATGACGATGGCCCCGTGGGAAGCCGAGCCGGCCGTAATTCGCACCGTTTTCCGGCGCACCCGCCTGCTGGCAGAATGGCTGGCTGAAGAGCTGGGGAGGGAACGGCCGTTAGCCCTCTCCATGGGCATGACAGACGACTATCCCCTGGCCATTGCCGAGGGTGCCACCCATGTGCGCGTGGGGCGCGCCCTTTTTGGCGAACGTCAAACACACTAACACGGAGAAGGAATTTTCATGATTATTGCCATTGCCAATGCTATCCACATCATCTTCCGGGCCTTTACCTACCTGGTATTTGCCCGCGTCATCTTGTCCTGGGTTCGGGTTGATCCGTACCATCCCTTCTGGGGGCCGATTTTGCGCTTTGTTTACCAGGCCACCGAGCCGCTCCTGAACCCGGTACGTCGCCTCATGCCCAACATGGGCGGCCTTGATTTATCACCTTTAATTGTCCTGGTAGGTCTGGATTTAGTGCGAATGCTGCTGATCCAAATACTGCTTGGGCTTTAGAGAATTTAGGATCTTTGATAATTCGAGACTGGTTTTCGCAACGAATTGACACGAATCTACACGAAAATTAGCGCTCATTCGCGTCAATTCGATGCCGAGCTAATCTCTTAAAATTCTAAAGAGCCAGAATTGAAGTGCAGCGGCTGCTTTGATGGTTTTAGAAAGCCATCAAAGCAGCCGCTTACGATCTGCGGAGCGTGAAGTTGTCTAGCGGAACAGTTGCAGCACGATAGGCAACACAAGCAAGACAAGCATCAAGATAAGAAATATTTTGTAACCCAACGATGGCTTCGTAGACATCATGACCTCGCTCGAACAAAGTAATTAGCGCAGACCAGTCAGGCTGCGGGCAATGACCATGCGCTGAATTTCGCTGGTGCCTTCGTAAATTTCGGTAATTTTGGCATCGCGGAAGTAGCGCTCCAGCGGCATCTCTTTGCTGTACCCCATGCCCCCGTGAATTTGAATCGCTTCGGTGGTGACGTACATCGCCGTTTCGCTGGCGTACAGCTTGGCCATACTCGCTTCCATGGAGTAACGGCCGTTATTCTCCTTCGCCGCTTTTTTGGCCAGACACGCCTGGTAGATGAGCAAACGGCTGGCATCCACGCGGCACTTCATGTCCGCCAACTTTTGCTGAATCATCTGGAACTGGCCGATTTTTTGGCCAAACGCTTCCCGCTCCTGGGCATATTTTACGCTGGCTTCCAACGCGGCCTCAGCAATGCCCAGCGCCTGGGACGCAATGCCAATACGCCCGGCGTCCAGCACGGTCATGGCAATTTTGAAGCCATCGCCTTCGGCACCGAGCCGGTTTTCCACCGGGCATTCGTAATTATCGAAGATGATTTCGCTGGTGGCGCTGGCGCGGATGCCCAGCTTTGGCTCCGTTTTGCCCCGCTCAAAGCCTGGATTAGCCGTTTCGATGAGGAAAGCAGTCACGCCCTTGTGCTTCTGTTCGGGCTGGGTCATGGTGAACAGGACGATGTAGTCAGCGTATGGCGCGGAAGTGACCCAGGATTTACGGCCGTTAATCACATAATGCGTCCCGGCGTCATTCAGCACCGCCCGGCTCTTCATCGTGCCCGCATCGCTGCCAGACATCGGTTCGGTCAGGCTGTACGCCCCAATTTTCTGGCCGCTGGCCACCGGCACCACGTACTCTTGAATCTGCGCTTCGGTGCCAAACTTCAGAATACCGTGGCAGTACAGCGAGTTATTGACCGACATCACCGTGCCGTGGCTGGCGTCGGCCTTACAAATTTCGGTGAGCGCCAGGGAATAGGCCAGCGTATCCATGCCAATCCCGCCATATTGTTCCGGCACCTCGATGCCCATAAAGCCCAGCTGCCCCATTTTGCGCACGGTGTTGATGGGAAATTCGGCCGTCTGGTCGTGATGTTCAGCGATTGGCGCTACTTCATTTTGGGCAAAGCGCCGGGCTTCCTGCTGAATCATCTTGTGTTCTTCGGTAATAAAGTCAAACATTGTGGCAATCCTCCAAATTAATTCAGTATCGTTTGAATGTGGTTCATGAACTGCTCAAATTCTTGAGGGGGCAGCTCAAAACCTTCGGTCCAGCGGCGGCGTTCGGCCAGCCAATATTTACCATCCTTGCCGGTGAGAACGGCCGCAGGAATTTCCGGTCGGGCCGGGCCACCCATGCGGGATCGCAGCGAGTTGTCGTAAACTTC
>ERZ761607.3866-NODE-3866-length-13925-cov-3.482264_pt1 | contig 13925 bp, 11 predicted proteins | sample MGYA00511164_ERZ761607 | MGnify/ENA primary metagenome ERZ761607 (study PRJEB28899, sample SAMN02445080) | bioreactor sludge metagenome | biome: EBPR sludge | place: Australia: Brisbane, Thorneside Wastewater Treatment Plant | collected 2011-06-22 ...
ATGAGCGCTTGGCCGTTCGTCTGCGCGGTGAACGTGCTCGAGGCCGCCTCGCCGCAGATGGGCGCGGTGATGCACGGGTTCACCTATTCGGGCCATCCGGTGGGCAGCGCCATCGGGCTCGCGAACCTCGACCTGATGCAGCGCGAGGACCTGCCCGCCCGCGCGGCGGCGCTGGGACCGCGTCTGCTGGACGCGCTGCGCGCCAAGGTCGGCGGACACGAGTTCATCGGCGATGTGCGCGGCGTGGGGCTGATGGCCTCGGTCGAATTCGTGGCCGACAAGGCGACCAAGCGACGTTTCCCCGATGCCGCCGCGCCGCACAAGCTGGTGGCGAAACACGCGCTGGCCGAAGGCGTGCTGTCGCGCGCCCTGCCCTTCCTGCCGGTCAATTCCTTCTCACCGCCACTGACCATCACCGAGGCCGAGATCGACGAGGCCACCAGCCGCTATGCCCGCGCGCTGGAGGCGGCCACCCCGGCGCTGCGGTCCCTTCTGGGCTGAGGAGGCGCAGATACGGGCTTGACCGCCCCCCGCCCGGCGGGGTCATCCTGTGACGGGACAGCCGGGGGAACAGGGTGGGCACGTCGGAGGCACGCGCGCGAATCGAGGCTCTGGGCCTCTGGCAGGGCGAGGTTTCGCTGCAACCGCTGAAGGGCGGGATCAGCAACGAAAGCTGGGTGGTCAGCGACGCGAACGGGCGCCATGTGGTGCGGTTCGGCGCGGATTACCCGTTTCACCATGTCTCGCGCCTGCACGAGGGCATGGTCGCCCGCGCCGCCGCCGAGGCGGGGTTCGCGCCCGAGGTGCGCCACACCGGCCCCGGGGTGATGGTGACGCGGTTTCTGGGCGCGCGCACCTTTGGTCCCGGGGATGTGCGCGCCGCCATCGGGCCGATTGCCATGCTGCTGCGCCGGTTTCACCGCGAAATGCCGCGCCATGTCAGCGGGTCGGCGGTGTTCTTCTGGCCCTTCCATGTGATCCGCGACTATGCCCGCACGCTGGCGGCGGGCGGCAGTCGCATGACCCCGCATCTGCCACGCTTCGTCGCGCTGGCCGAGGGGCTGGAGGCCGCGCAGATCCCGCTGCCCATCGTCTTTGCCCATAACGACCTGTTGCCCGCCAATCTGCTCGATGACGGCGAACGCCTCTGGCTGATCGATTTCGAATATGCGGGCTTCTCGACGCCGCTGTTCGACCTCGCCGGCCTGTCGTCGAACGCGGGCTTTGCCCCCGAGGAAACCGAAACCCTGCTGCACGCCTATTTCGGTGCCCCGCCCGATGCCGCGCTGATCCGGGCGATGGCGGCGATGCAGGTGGCGTCTTTGCTGCGCGAGGCGATGTGGAGCATGGTGTCGGAGCTGCATCTGAACGCCCCCGGCACCGATTATGTCGCCTATACCGACGAAACCCTCGCCCGGTTCGAAACCGCGCTCGATGCCTATCAGACCCGCACCGGAAAGCCCTGACATGTCCGTAACCCTGCCCAGCCATTCGCAAATTGTCATCATCGGGGGCGGCATCATCGGCTGTTCGACCGCCTATCACCTGGCGCGCGACCACAAGGCCGAGGTCTTGCTGCTGGAACAGGGCAGCCTGACCTCGGGGTCGACCTGGCATGCGGCGGGGCTGGTGGGGCAGTTGCGCTCATCCGCCTCGATCACGCGGGTGCTGAAATACTCGGTCGACCTCTACAAGCGCCTCGCCGTGGAAACCGGGCTGGAGACCGGCTGGAAGATGACCGGTTGCCTGCGGCTGGCCACGACGCCCGACCGCTGGACCGAATACCAGCGTCTGGCCACCACCGCGCGCAGCTTTGGCATGGAGATGGACCTGATCTCGCCCGCCGAGGTGAAACGCATGTGGCCGCTGATGGACACGGCGGACCTGATCGGCGCCTCGTGGTTGCCGACGGACGGGCAGGCCAGCCCCTCGGACATCGCGCAATCGCTGGCCAAGGGGGCGCGGATGCACGGGGCACGGCTGGTCGAGGGCGTGCGCGTCACCGGGTTTCGCAAGGAGGGGCGGCGGATCGTGGCGGTGCAGACGGACCGGGGCGAAATCGGCTGCGAGAGCGTGGTGAACTGCGCCGGGCTCTGGGCGCGTCAGGTGGGGGCGCTGGCGGGGGTCAATGTGCCCCTTCAGGCGGTCAAGCATCAGTATGTGGTGACCGAGCGGATCGACGGGCTGGCCCCGGATGCGCCGACCCTGCGCGACCCGGACCGGCGCACCTATTTCAAGGAAGAGGTGGGCGGGCTGGTGTTCGGCGGCTACGAGCCCGACCCGATTGCCTGGGACACCGGCCTGCCGGGCAACGACGCGCCGAACGACTGGGCCTTTCGCCTGTTTGATGACGATTTCGACCATTTCGAACAGCATATGGTGCAGGCGGTCGCGCGCATCCCGGCGCTGGAGCGGGCCGGCGTCAAGCAGATGATCAACGGCGCCGAAAGCTTTACCCCGGACGGCAATTTCATCCTGGGCGCGGCGCCCGAGGTCTCGAACATGTATATTGGCGCCGGGTTCAATGCCTTTGGCATCGCCTCGGGCGGCGGGGCGGGATGGGCGCTGGCGGAATGGGTGATGCGCGGCGAGGCGCCCCTGGACCTGTGGCCGGTGGACATCCGCCGCTTTTCCGGCTTGCACCGCGACCGCAACTGGGTGCGCGCCCGCACGCTGGAGGCTTACGGCAAGCATTACACCGTGGCCTTCCCGCACGAGGAGTACTCCAGCGGTCGCCCCCGTCTGACCTCACCGCTCTATGGCCGGCTGGCGCAGGCGGGGGCGGTCTTTGGCTCGAAGCTGGGCTGGGAGCGCCCGAACTGGTTCGCGCCCCCCGGCACCCCGGCCGAGGACCTGTATTCCATGGGCCGCCAGAACTGGTTCGCGGCCGTGGGCGAGGAACACCGCCACACCCGCGACCTGGCCAGCCTGTTCGACCAAAGCAGTTTCGCCAAATACGAGTTGCGCGGGCCGGGGGCCGAGGCGGCGCTGTCCTGGCTTTGCGCCAATGACGTGACGCGGCCCGCCGGGCGGGTGACCTATACCCAGATGCTCAACAGCCGGGGCGGGATCGAATGCGACCTGACGGTCGCGCGGCTGGCGGCGGATCAGTTCTATCTGGTTACCGGCACCGGATTTCGCACGCATGATCTGGCCTGGATCGCCGACCACCTCCCCGCCGGGCTGGAAGCGACCCTGACCGACGTGACCGAGGATTTTGGCACGCTCGCCCTGATGGGCCCGCGCGCGCGCGATATTCTGGCAGCGGTGACGCGCGAGGATGTGTCGAATGCGGCCTTTCCCTTTGGCCATTGCCGCCTGCTGACCATCGCAGGGCAAAGAGTGCGGGCGCTTCGCTTGACCTATGTGGGCGAGTTGGGCTGGGAATTGCACCTGCCCATATCGGGCATGGGCGCGGTTTTTGATGCGCTGATGGACACCGGGATGGGGCTGCGGCCTGCGGGCTACCGTGCCATCGACTCGCTCAGGCTGGAAAAGGGTTACCGCGCCTGGGGGGCCGACATCACACCCAACGACACCCCCTTCGAGGCGGGGCTGGGCTGGGCGGTCAAGCTGAAGGGCGGGCAGGACTTTCTGGGCCGCGCGGCGCTGGTGCCCCTGTCCGGCCAACCCCTGCGCCGCCGTCTGACCGGCTTTGTCGCCGACACCCCCGAGGCGGTGCTCCTGGGCCGCGAGACGATCCTGCGCGACGGGCAGGCCGTGGGATACCTGACCAGTGGGGGCTATGGCTATTCGGTCGGGCGGCCCATCGGCTATGGGTATCTGCGCGCGGTTGACGGCGCGGCGGACCTGAGCAACGCCGCAATCCTGGCAAGCCGGTATGAGCTGGTGGTGGCCGGAACCCCGGTCCCGGCCCGCGCCACGCTCGCCCCGCTGCACGATCCCGAAGGCCGCGCCATCCGCGCCTGAGGCACCCCTGTCAGCCGTGCTTGACCATCACATGGCGCACGACGCTGTAATCCTCCAGCGCATAGGACGACAGGTCCTTGCCATAGCCCGATTGTTTCAGCCCGCCGTGCGGCATCTCGCTGGCCAGCATGAAATGGGTGTTCACCCAGGTGCAGCCATAGCGCAGCCGCGCCGCTGTCGCCATGCCCCGGCCCACATCGCGCGTCCAGACCGACGAGGCCAGCCCGTAGTCGCTGTCATTGGCCCAGGCAACCGCCTGATCCACATCGGAAAACGGTGTGACCGAGACGACGGGGCCAAAGACCTCGCGGCGCACGATCTCGTCCGATTGCAGCGCGCCTGCCACGACCGTGGGCTGATAATAGAAGCCCTGCGCCATTGCCTCGCCACCGGTGGTGATCTCGATATGGTTCTGCTCGCGCGCGCGGTTGACGAAACTGGCCACCCGGTCGCGCTGGCGCTGGCTGATCAGGGGGCCGATCTCGTTCGTCGTGTCATCCTCGGCCCCCAGCGTGATCGAGGCGGCGGCGGCGGTCAGTTCGGCCACGAGGGTGTCATAGACCCCCTTGCCGGCATAGACCCGGCAGGCGGCGGTGCAATCCTGCCCGGCGTTGTAGAAACTGAAGGCCCGCAGCCCCTCGACCACGGCGCCGATATCGGCATCGTCGAACACGATCACCGGCGCCTTGCCGCCCAGTTCCAGATGCGTGCGCTTGACCGATTTCGACGCCGCATCAAGGATCTTCTTGCCGGTGGCGATGTCGCCGGTCAGGCTGATCATGTCCACCTCGCGGTGGTTGATCAGATGGTTGCCCACCGTGTGCCCGCGCCCGGGGATGATGTTGACGACGCCCTCGGGCAGTTCCTCGGCCATGATGCGCGCCAGTTTCAGCGCGGTCAGCGGGGTCTGTTCCGAGGGCTTGAACACCACTGTATTGCCGGCGCCGATGGCGGGGGCCAGTTTCCACGCCATCATCATCAAGGGATAGTTCCAGGGCGCGATGCTGGCCACCACGCCGATCGGATCGCGGCGGATCATGCTGGTATGGCCCGCCAGGTACTCCCCCGCCACCGCCCCGTGCTGGCAGCGCACCGCGCCGGCGAAAAAGCGGTAGCAATCGACAATCCCGGGCAATTCGTCATTGCGCGCGGCATTGATCGGCTTGCCGCAATTGAGCGCCTCGAGCGCGGCAAAGGAATCGGCGTCGCGCTCGAGGCGGTCGGCGATGCGAAGCAGTGCCGCCGAGCGTTCGGCGGGGGTGGTGCGCGACCAGCCGTCGAATGCCTTGCGGGCGGCAGCGACGGCGCGGTCGACCTGCGCGGGGCTGGCCTCGGGCACCTCCAGGATCAGCGCCCCGGTGCGCGGGTTCAGCACCGGCTCGGCCACGTCCTGCCCGGGCTCGAAGGCGTTGCCGATCAGAAGCTGGGTGTCGAAAGCGGACATGGAGAACCTCCCTATTTGCCGCCGCCCGCGGTCTCGGAACCGCCGCGGGTCAGCCAGTACGCGATGAGAATGGGAACAAAGGTGGTCAGGAACACGACGATGGCGACGACATTGGTCACCGGGCGCTGACGGGGCCGCACGAGTTCGTTCAGCATCCAGATCGGCAGCGTCGATTGCTGGCCTGCGGTGAAGGTGGTGACGATCACCTCGTCAAAGGACAATGCAAAGGCCAGCATCCCGCCCGCCAGCAGCGCCGAGCCCATGTTGGGCAGGATCACATGGCGCAGGGTCTGAAAGGCATTGGCGCCCAGATCCATCGAGGCCTCGACCACCGACCCCGACAGCCGCCGCAGCCGCGCCACCGCGTTGTTGAACACGATGACGATGCAGAAGGTCGCGTGGCCCAGCACGATGGTCCAGGTGGAAAACGGGATCTCCAGAATGGCAAAGGCCGAGCGCAGCGACATGCCGGTGATGATGCCGGGCAGCGCGATGGGCAGGATGACCAGCAGGCTGATCTGGTCGCGGCCAAAGAAGCGCGCGCGCGCCATGGCCCCGGCGCACAAGGTCCCCAGGATCAGCGCCAGCGTGGTCGAGATCGCGGCGACCTTCAGCGACAGGAACAGGGGCGGCCAGATGTCGGCGCGGTTCCAGGCGACGGCGAACCATTGCGTGGTCAGGCCGGGCGGCGGAAAGGCATAGGTGCGTTCATCCGTGGTGAAGGCGTAAAGAAAGATCAGCAGGATCGGCAGGTGCAGGAAGGCAAGGCCCGCCGCAGCCGCCAGAGTCAGCGCCAATGGGGGCCTGTCAGAGCGCATCGAAGGCCCCCTTGCGCCGCGCGATGGTCAGATAGATCACCATGATGACGATGGGCACCACGGCAAAGGCGGCCGCCAGCGGGATGTTCCCCGCCGTGCCCTGCAACTGGTAGACCGCCTGCCCGATGAACCGCCGCGACGAGCCGACGATCTGCGGAATGATGTAGTCGCCCATGGTCAGCGAGAAGGTAAAGATCGACCCGGCGATGATGCCGGGCAGCGCCAGCGGAAAGACCACGGTGCGAAAGGTCTGCCAGCGCGACGCCCCCAGATCGGCCGAAGCCTCGAGCATGGAATTGGGCACCCGTTCCAGCGCGGCCTGCATCGGCAGGATCATGTAGGGCAGCCAGACATAGACGAACACCGACCAGGTGCCGATATAGCTGGTCGACAGCGACACCCCCCCGATCACCGGGATGGCCAGCACGGCCTCCAATACCGGGGTGGTGCCGGTGGCGCCGGTGGCCCAGGTGATGATCCCCTCGCGCGCCAGGATCAGCTTCCAGGCATAGACCTTGACCAGATAGGACGACCACAGGGGCAGCATGACGCCCAGATAGAACAGCGCCTTCCACCCGCCCCGCGCGTAGCGGGCGGCGAAATAGGCGATGGGAAAGCCGATCACCGCGCAGCCGAGCGTCACGGCGGCGGCCATGGTGACGGTGCGCAGGATGATGTCGAGGTTCTGCGCCCTGAGCAGTTCTGCATAGGTCGAGAGCGTGAACTCGCGCCGGATCAGGCCGGAGAATTCGTCGATCGAGAAAAAGCTCTGGACCAGAAGGGCGGCGAGCGAGCCCAGATAGACCAGCACCAGCCAGCCCAGCGGCAGGGCCAGCATCAGCGCCACCATCAGCCCCGGGTGGCGCCAGAACAGCCCGGTCAGCCGGTCGCCAAGGCCGCGGACCGGCAGGATGGCGTCGCGGCTCATGCCTCGCCCTCCATCACATGCAGGGCGTTGGCGTCCCAATCCAGCGCAACCGGCGTGCCCGGGGCCGGAACCGCGCCGCCCGCGGGCAAGAGGGCCGTCATCTCGCCGCCCGGCGTGCCCACCACCACCCGCGTCCCCGCCCCCAGATAGCGCAGGGCCTGCACCTGCCCCGCGATCTTGCCCCCGGCGGCAACCAGCCGCAGGGCCTCGGGCCGCAGGCTGCACCAGCGTGCAGGGCCGCCGACGGCGCGCGCCTGGTCGGGCGAGAGCACGTTGGACGAACCGACGAAATCCGCCACGAACCGGGTCTGCGGGCGGTCGTAGATGTCCGAGGGCGTGCCGATCTGCGCGATCTTGCCCTCGCTGAACACGGCGATCGTGTCGGCCATGCTCAGCGCTTCGCCCTGATCGTGGGTGACGAAGACAAAGGTGATCTTCAGCCGTGCCTGCAGCGCCTTCAATTCGTCCTGCATCGCCTCGCGCAGTTTCAGGTCCAGCGCGCCGAGGGGTTCATCCAGCAGCAGGACGCGCGGCTCGTTGATCAGCGCGCGCGCCAGCGCCACCCGCTGGCGCTGCCCGCCCGACAGCGCCCCCGGCTTGCGGTCGCCGTAGCCCGCCAGCTTGACCATCTCCAGCAATTCGTCGGCCCTGGCCTCGCGCAGGCGCCGCCCGACGCCGCGCATCTGCAACCCATAAGCGACATTCTCGCGCACGCTCATGTGCGGAAACAGCGCGTAATCCTGAAACACCGTGTTGACGTTGCGCCGGTTCGGGGGCACCGCGCTGACGTCCTGGCCAAAGATGCGGATCGCGCCGCCAGTGGGCGCCTCGAAGCCCGAGATCAGCCTTAGGCAGGTGGTCTTGCCCGAACCCGAGGGGCCCAGCATGGCGAAAAAGGCGCCCTCGGGGATGGTCAGGTCGACCCCGTCCACCGCGCGAACAGGGCCGAAATGACGGGAAACGTTGATAAATTCGACGGCAGAGGTCATGGGGTATCCGTAGGGTGGGGTTTCACCCCACCATGGGCCGTATTCCGGGGGGCCGTAACAGGGTGGGGTGAAACCCCACCCTACGGGAGGCCGTGTCAGGACGGGGGCTCAACGCCCGCCGATCACGCCGATATAATCCGACACCCAGCGGTAATACGGGACGCATTCGGTCTGGCTGGCGCAGCGGGTCACCGGGGTTGTCCAGAACCGGATGCGCTCGAAATCGTCAAAGCCGTTGCGGGTGCATCCCTCGGCGGTCTGCATGCCGCGCCCGTCGGTGCAGGCGGCGGGAACGCTGGGGTTGGCACCGAACCAGACCGACAGGTCGGACATCAGGTTCGACGACAGCGTGTGCTCCATCCACAGATAGGCGCAGGTCGGGTTGGCGGCATCGACATGCATCATCGTCGTGTCGGCCCAGCCCGTGGCGCCCTCGACCGGGATCACCGAGGCCACCGGCAGGTTGTCGGCCTGCAACAGGTTGACCTGGAACGGCCAGGTGCCCGAAGCGGCCATCCCCTCGTTGCGGAAATCGTCCATCTGGATGAAGGCGTCGTGCCAGTAGCGCGCCACCAGCGTGCGCTGCACGCGCAGCAGATCGAGGGCAGCGGCATACTGGTCCGCGTTCAGTTCATAGGGGCTGACGATGCCCAGTTCGGGCCGGTGATACATCAGATACTGCGCCGCATCGGCAATGTGGATCGGCCCGTCATAGGCTTGCACCCGGCCGCGGTTCGACTGACCGTCGGGCAGGGTCATTTCCTCGAAGACCACGTTCCACGAGGTGGGCGGGTTGTCGCCGAACACCTCGGTGTTGTACATCAGCACGTTCGGTCCCCACATGTAGGGCACGCCGTAATGCACCCCGTCGACCACATACCAGGGCGCGTTCTGCAGGCGCGGGTCGACGGTGTTCCAGCTGGGGATCAGGTCCAGGTTGATCGGCTGCACCCGCCGCCCCGCCACCAGCCTGAGCGAGGCATCGCCCGAGGCGGTGACCAGATCGAACCCGCCCTCGTTCATCAGGGCGACCATTTCATCCGAGGTGTTGGCGGTCTTCACATCGACCATGCAGCCGGTGGCAGCTTCGAACCCGGTCACCCAGTCAAAGGCCTCCATGGTCTGGCCGCGCTCGATATAGCCCGGCCAGGCTACTATGTTCAGCCGCCCTTCGGGCGTGCCGAGGGCGGCAAGCTGGGCAAAGGCGGGGGTCACGGCGAGGCTGACGGAAAGGGCCGTGGTGACAAGCAATCCGAGGCGTTTCATGGCAGGGCTCCCTGTTGTCCGCGCCCGCGTGCCGGGGCGGTTGACTGCGCCCAAGGTGGCCGGGCGCCCCAAGTCCCGCAAATGCAAAATGCAGAATGCCGGTTTCGGTTTTTCCGATGGGGACCCGCTCAGCGCGCGGGAACCAGCGCCTGCGCCACGCGGATGAAATCCTGCGCCGGTTTGGGCAGGGGGGCGCCGCGCCGCCAGGCCAGTCCCACCTGCACCGAGGGCAGATCGCCCGAGACATCGCGGATCTCGATGCGGTCGCCCTCCAGCGACCAGGGCCGATAGACCAGCCCCGGCAGGATCGCCAGCCCCGCCCCCGTGGCCACCAGGCTGCGCACCGCCTCGACCGAGCGGGTGCGAAAGGCGATTTCGGGCTTGACCGCCAGCGCCACCATCAGGGCGCGGGTGCTCTCCTCGATCTCGTCGACCATCAACTGGATCAGCACCTGCCCGGCGAGTTGTTCCAGCGCGATGGAATCCGCCCCCGCCAGCGGATGCCCCAGCGGCAACCACAGCCGGTAGGGCGAAACCAGGAGCGTTTCCACATGCAGCGCCGCGCGGTCGCGGATCGACGAGGTCAGCAGGACCGCAACGTCCAGTTCCCCGCCGATCAGAAGATGCTGGAGATAGTCTCCGGTATCCTCGATCACCCCCATCGTGACCTGCGGATGCGCGCGGCGAAACCGCGCCAGGATGTCGGACAGCACATAGCCCGCCACCAGCGAGGTCACCCCCAGTGCCAGCCGCCCGCCCGGCTCGGGCGAGGCCTCGTCGCGAAAGGCGCGCCGGGCGTTGGCGACATCCTCCAGGATCTGGCCGGCGTGGCGCAGGAACAGCGTGCCGCGATGGGTCAGGTCCAGCCCGCGCGGATGGCGGTCGAACAGGGTCACACCCAGATCGTCCTCCAGCGCCTTGATCGCCTCGGTCACCGAACTTTGCGAGATCGACAGCGCGCGCGCGGCACCGGACACCGTTCCTGCCTTGGCGGCGGCGACAAAGAACTGCAACTGACGAAGCGTGAAGGCCATGCGCCAGCCTAGGCATTCGCCGCGCGGCTGGCAATCCGGGCCACCATGGGCGACGCCCCTCTCCGAGGCACGGTGGCGGCGCTGGATCAGGGAAAAAACTGGCGCACCCGACAGGATTCGAACCTGTGACCTCTGCCTTCGGAGGGCAGCACTCTATCCAGCTGAGCTACGGGTGCAGCGTGTCGCGTCTATAGCCGGGCCGGGCGCGCCCTGCAACCGGCTTTCGCTCAACTGAACAGGTCGTGGCAGAATTCCAGCGCCTCGACCAGCGCGTCGACCTCGGCTTCGGTGTTGTAGAGCCCGAAGGAGGCCCGGCACGAGGCGGGGATGCCCAGGTGGTCCATCAGCGGCATGGCGCAATGGGTTCCGGCGCGGACGGCGATTCCCTTCTTGTCAAGAATCGTCGAAATATCATGTGCATGCGCGCCGTTGTTCATGGTGAAGCTGAAGATGCCGCCCTTGCCCGGCGCGTTGCCCTGCACGGTAAGCCAGTTCAGCGCCCCCAGCCGTTCGCGCGCATAGGTGGCCAGCGCGCGTTCATGCGCCGCGATCTGGTCCATCCCCAGCGCCATGAGGTATTCCAGCGCGACGCCCATCCCGATTTGCTGAACGATTCCAGGGGTTCCCGCCTCGAACTTGTGCGGGGGATCGTTATAGCTGACCGCGTCGCGCGTCACCTCGCGGATCATGTCGCCGCCGCCCAGAAAGGGACGCATCTCGGCCTGCCGCTCGCGCCGGACATAGATGGCGCCGGAACCGGAAGGGCCATACAGCTTGTGCCCGGTGATCGGATAGAAATCGACCCCCAGCGCCTGCACATCGACCGGCCCGTGCACGGCGGCCTGACTGCCATCCGCCAGCACCGGAACGCCGCGCGCCCGTGCCCCCTCGGCGATGGCGCGAATGTCGACCAAGGTTCCCAGCACGTTGGACATATGCGTCACCGCCACCAGACGCGTGCGCGGCGTGATCGCGGCCAGCACGCGGGCGGGGTCCAGGCTGCCATCCGCCTCGGGCTCGACCCAGACCAGACGAACGCCCTGACGCTCGCGCAGGAAATGCCAGGGCACGATGTTGGCGTGATGCTCCATCACGCTCAGCACGATCTCGTCCCCCGCCTGCAGGCGCGGCGCGGCCCAGCCATAGCTGATCAGGTTGATGCCTTCGGTCGTGCCCGAGGTAAACAGGATCTCGTCCTCGTGCCCGGCGTTCAGAAAACGTCTGACAATCCCGCGCACCGCCTCGTATTTGTCGGTGGCCAGATTGGACAGGAAATGCAGCCCGCGATGGACATTGGCGTATTCCATCGCATAGGCCTGCGTCACCGCATCGATCACCACCTGAGGCTTTTGCGCCGAGGCGCCATTGTCCAGATAGATCAGGGGCTTGCCGTTCACCGTGCGCGACAGGATCGGAAAGTCGCGGCGGATCGCCTGAATGTCATACATCGAGAGCCCCCGAGGGATCATAGCCCAGCAGGATCAGCAGCACCGACAGCGCCATGCTGAGCGCGACGAACACGCCGACAATCCCCATCAGCACCGCGATGCGCGACGCAAAACCGTGCAGCGCGCAGAGATAGCCGACCAGCACCCAGAGCGAGACGGCGATCGACACCATGGCAAAGGCCATGTTCAACCCCGGCAGCAGCAGCATCGCCACCACCTGCACCGCCAGCATGAGGGTGGTGATCGCCTGCATCCAGCCGATCAGCCAGAGCGCATCGGCAAACCCCCCGCTTCCGCCAAAGGCGGCGCCCACCCGCGCGGCCAGCCAGGCGACAACCACATTCATCCCCGCCTGCGTCGCGGCAAAGCCGAAGGGCGAGGGCAAGGCGCCAAGGTCGCCCATCAGCGCGGGCAGCAGATAGAGAAGGACAATCGACGTGCTGACGGTGGCCGCCAGCAGCATCCAGCGCAGCGCCATCGGCGGGCGCAGGGCGATCAGCGCACGACCCGCCGCGACCGGATCGGTCAGCGACAGCCGCACAAGCGAAGAGAACAGCGTCGGTTGGGCCATGCTTATGCCTATGCCGGGATGCGCGCGGCTTCAACCGCAACCCGCAGCCCCGCCACCAGCACCGCGCCAAAGACCCCGGCAACCGCGATCCCGGTCACCAGCGCCGCCACGCCCGGACCGATCAACCCTGTCACCAGGCCCTGCAACAGCACCATGGGACTGGCCACCAGCAGCGACCAGAACAGCGCCAGCCGCACATCGAAGGGCTGCACCGGCGCGACCAGCCGCATCGCCAGTGCCAAGAGCATCGCGGCGGCGTAAAACAGCAGCGGCGCCACAAAGACCCAGCCGAACAGCGCCCCGGCGAGAAGTGCGTCGAGCGGGATCGAGTCGTCCAGATGCGCCTGCCGTGCCAACCGGGGCCATTGCGCGACAAAGATCAGCGCGCAGGCCAGCATCAGATAGACCAGGACCCGCGCCTCGCGCCGCTCGCCGTCGCGCAGGCTGCGCAACACCGCGCGCGGCCGGGCAAAGCTGTGCAGGATGTCGGTCGAGACCGCCATGTCAGTTGCGCTTGTCCAGCCAGCGACGCAGGCGCAGATGCATGTCCTCGGCGATGTCGGGGCGCTCGATCTCGGCCAGGGCCTCGGCGAGGAAGGCCAGCACCAGAAGGCGCTTGGCCTCGTGCTCGGGCACGCCGCGCGCGCGCATGTAGAACATCTGCATCGAGTCGATCTCGCCCGAGGTCGAGCCATGCGAGCATTTCACGTCGTCGGCGTAGATTTCCAGTTCCGGCTTGGCGAGGAACTGCGCGCTCTCGTCCAGCAGCAGCGACTGGCTGATCTGATAGCCGTCGGTCTGCTGGGCCTCGGGACGCACCAGGATCTTGCCCTGAAACACCCCCACCGCGCCATGCCGCAGCACCTTCTTGAACACCTGACGGCTTTCGCAACCGGGCGCGGCATGGGTGATGAACACGGTGTCGTCGTGGTGAAACTCGCCGTCGCCCATTGCCGCCCCTGCGACATGGGCACTGCCACCCTCGCCCATCAGCCAGACCATGGCCTCGTTGCGCACGAGGCGGCCATTCATCGACAGGGTGAAGGATTTCAGCCGAGCCTTCGCGCCGAGGCGGACAAAAAGGTGGCTGCTCCCCATGCGCTGGTGGTCGCGGCCCATGGTGCGCACATGATGCAGCACCGCGCCCTCGGCGAGGTCGGCCTCGATCACGATGTTCGACCGCGCGCCGATGGGGCCGTTTTCCAGCAGCGTCAGTTCGGCCCCGGCATCGAGCCGCAGCACATGGTGCAGCAGGACCTCGGCGGTTTCCGAGGCCCGGCGGTAGATCAGCGAGACCGGCCGCTGCACGATTCCGGTGACCCGGATCAACGCGCCATCCGTCGCCAGCGCGCTGTTGAGCGCGGCCAGCGGGCGGGCGACCGGGCTTTGCCCGTCGGCTTCCAGCGTTCCATAAAGATCGCGCGCCCAGTGCAGATCGCCCGAGGTCGCAAGCCGGGTGATTTCCAGCCCCTGCCCCGCGATCGGGTCCGAGGCCTC
>ERZ761607.3868-NODE-3868-length-13895-cov-6.374277_pt1 | contig 13895 bp, 9 predicted proteins | sample MGYA00511164_ERZ761607 | MGnify/ENA primary metagenome ERZ761607 (study PRJEB28899, sample SAMN02445080) | bioreactor sludge metagenome | biome: EBPR sludge | place: Australia: Brisbane, Thorneside Wastewater Treatment Plant | collected 2011-06-22 ...
CCGGTCGGGTTGTGCGGCGAGTTGATGATGATCATGCGCGTGCGCGGGCCGAGCAGCGAACGCACTTGCTCCCAGTCGGGTCGGTAGGCGGGGTAGGACAGCGCCGCGTAGCGCGCCTCGCCGCCGACGGTTTCGATCGACGGAACGTAGCTGTCGTAGACCGGTTCGAAGACGATCACCTCGTCGCCCGGGCGGACGAAAGCGGCGATCGCGGTGAAGATCGCCTGTGTCGCGCCGGCGGTCACCGTCACCTCGCTCTCGCTGTCGTAGCGCACGCCGTAGAGCGACTCGACCTTGTCGCTGATCGCCGCGCGCAATTCGGCAACGCCGGCCATCGGCGGATACTGGTTGCGCCCCATGCGCATCGCCTGCAGCGTGGCTGCGAATAGCGAATCGTCGGGCTGGAAATCGGGGAAGCCCTGCGACAGATTGATCGCGCCGCAGTCGGCGGCAAGTCTGGACATGATGGTGAAAATCGTCGTGCCGACCTGCGGCAGCTTGGAATCGATGGCAAGGGAGGATTGGGGCATGGCGGGCAAGCGGTCGAGGGAACAACGATCGGAAGCGGGCGAGGACGGCGCTGAAGCCGCTGATGGCGCGCACGGTAAGCGAAGCGGTGGGCGCGGCAACAGCGTGCCGCGCGCGCCATAGTCTAGGTGATCTGGCCCGGCGTGCCTACTCCCGGCGACGGCGCCGCAAGAGGTTCGATTTCAGCCGGCGCAAGGTATGCCGGCCGGGCTCAGAAAGCGACGCGCAAGCCGGCTGTGCCGCCAACCTCGCTCTGTCCCTGGCGTACTTCGCCCGTCAGCGCGGCATAGGCATACGCTGTGCGGCTCAGTCGCCAGGTCCCGGCCAGCCGTAACTGCGCAAAGCTGCGCCCGACCTGCGGCGCGCGCAGCGCGAATTCGCTGCCGGCGAGGCTGGCGTGCACATTCGCACGCAAGGCGCTGCCCCAGTCCTGGCCAAGGCCCAATTGCACCTCGTAGGTCAGCGCGGCATTGAGCGGGTCCTTGTCCAGCGAAGCGGCAGCCAGACCGAGCATGGCGCGCACGTTCGTCGCGCTGTAACGGCGCAGATGCAGGGCGGCCGGCGAGTCTCCCGCTTCGTCGGTGGCCTGTCGCGTAACGTGCTGGGCGAGCACGCTGGCGAAGGGCTCGACGACCGTCGCTGCCACTTCGAACGGCTTGCGCAGCGTGCTGCCGGCGAGCCACGTGGCGCCACCCTGGTCGGTTTTCAGGCGCTCGCCGCCGCCCAGCGGGTCGGCGCGCCGGCTGGTCCACCGACTGCGCCCATAGCCGATCAAACCGTCGAGGAGATACGCGTCGGCGCGGTACTGACCGTAGGCAAAAAGCACATTCTCCTCGACCGAGCCGGCGCCATGCGTTTGCGCAACATTCGTATCGGCGTGCGCCAGGCCGATTCCCGCGCGTACGCCGTCCGCCTCGAACAGATCGCCGCCCACGGCAAACTCGGTACGCGTGGCGCGCAAGCCACTCGCTGAGCGATCGCCGCTCCAGTGGCCGCGATCGCCGCCGACCTCAATCCACAGCGCGCGGCGCGGCGTAGCGTCATCCGATGCTGGCGCAGGCGCGTCGGCCGAGCGAGCGCGGGTTGCGCCGAGTTGGCGGCGCAACGCAGCCTGCACCCGCGGCCCGGTGCGCGGGGCAACGGCCGCCAGCGCGGCATGCACTTCGCCCGGCAGCGTGTTCAGCGCGCCCGGAATCTGCTGTCCGGGGAGTCCGCTCAGCGCGTACAGGAACTCGCTCTGCGCCGAGTTGGTGTTGCCTTGCTGATCGGCGACGCTCAGCCGATCGACGGCATCGGCCGCCGCGCGGCGATTGTCATTGGCGCTGCTCAGCACGCCACTGTAGGCCGCTGGCGCGACGCGCAGGTCGATGCTGCGGTTGCCGCGCACATCGTAGAAGGCGAGCAGACGCGTGCCCGCCGCCAGGCCTTCGGCCTCGGCGACCGAGGCGAAACGGCCAACGATTCCACCTTCCGCGCTGACGATGCGGAAGCTGTCGCCGAGTTGCGGAACGTAGGGGACATAGACCTCGCTGCCGCTGAGCGCGCGCAGCCGGGGCTGCAGCCGGGCGCCGCCGGCAATGAACTGATTGCCCGCTCCGGTAACCAGCAAGCGCGAATAGTTGCCCGGGCCCGACGCCGTACCGCGTCCGTTGATCTCGGCTTGGAAGGTCGAACCGGGCAGCATCTCGACCGTTCCAGCGACCGTCAGCGTCGCCGGCGAGTTGCCCGGGGCCAGCGTTCCGCGCACGCTGACCGGCCCACGCAGCACGCCGTCGCCGCGCAAGGAAGCCGCCGGTTCGACGCCGACGCTGCCGGCGAATTCGCCATTCACCTTGAGTTCGCCCTGCGCGACGCAGATGCCGCCGGCCAGAGTCGCCGTGCCACGCAGGCTGAGCGTGCCGGGGCCGGTCCTGACGACGCAGCCACCGGCCGCACCGGTGATCGTACCGGTCAGAGTCGTTGTCGTTCCTGGCGCAACGTCGAGCAGCGCGCCGCCGGCCAGCGCCATCGTCTGCGGCGTCGCCAGGTCCAGGCCAAACTTCAGCCGTCCGCCATTGAGCGCCACATCGCCCCAGCCGAGCCCCCACGCGTTGTTCACCTCGACCAGACCCTCGTCGATCGTCAGGCCGCCGGTCCAGCCGCTGCCCGGCGTATGATCGCCGGCGTTGTCACCGGCGAGCACCAGTGCGCCGGCGCCCTGCTTGATCAACCGGCCGCTGCCGGACACGCTGCCCGTGCTGGTCAGCGTTGTACCAGCATCGGTGATCAGGGTTCCCCGGGCGCCGACATAGATCGTGCGCGCCGTCGACACATTGGCCGAAGTGCGCAGCGTCCCGTCGTCCAGGCCGAGCGGTCCGGCCGCGTTGCCCAGGCTGCTGTCGGCGGCAATCCGGACAAGCGCGCCGCTGCCGATCAGCGTACCGCCGGCGTAGCGGTTCGTCCCGCCGAGCGTCACCGCTCCGCCGATCACGGCAAGCAGGCCGGAACCCGAAATCTCTCCGTCGAAACTGCCGTCGGCGCGCCATAGGACGAGGTCGTTGGCACCGAGCAGGACCAGACCATTGCCGGTCAGGCTGGCCAGCCAGGCGGCCCCCGAATGCGGGGACAGATCGAGAACGCCGTGATTGACGAAAGTCGACTGACCGGGGAAAGCCAGCCCGGAAAGCGCCAGCACGGCGCCGGGAACGATCGTCGTCGTGCCCGTAAACCCGCTGCTCACCCCGGAAAAGACGTGCAGGCCGCGCAGAATCGAAATCTCGCCGCTGCCCTGGAAGTCGCCGCTGAAAACCGGGTTGGGATAGCGGTCGGGCCCGGCCAGCGTCAGCCTGCGGTCGCCGAGCACGACGCTGCCGCTCCCGTCGAGTGCTTGCAGGGTGACGCCGGCGCTGCTGCCCGAAATGTCCAGCGTCCCGCCGTTGAGGATACGGTCGGCCGAAGCCAGATCGCTGCCGCCCTGCACGGCGAGTATTGCCCCCGCCTCGATGGTCACCTGGCCAGGCGCCGCATAGGCGCCACAAAGGTCGACCCGGCCGCTTCTCACCCGGAACCAGCCGTCATGCGCGACGCTGCCGCAGAGTCGCAGTGTCCCGGCGCCGTCCTTGACCACCGATCCCGGGCCGTCGACCGATCCCGCGTTCGTCAGCGTACTCCCGGCATCGATATTGAAAGCGCCATCGCGGAACAGGAGGTGTATTGCACGCTGCATCGAAAAGTTCGAAGTGGCGCGCAGCGTGCCACCGTAGAGGCGCAGCGCGCCGCCTGGATCGCCCAGGTTGGCGTCACTGCCTATACTGAGGGTCGCGCCATCGTTGATCGTCGTGCCACCCGCGTAGGTGTTGGCGCCGCTGAAGACCTGGTTGCCGGCCTGCACGCGCACCGCGCCGGGGCCGGCGATGACTCCGGCAAACGTGCCGTCGGCGGCAGTCAGAACCAGCTCGCCGACGCCGAGGAGCACCCGGCCATCACCCGAGAGCGCCCTGATCGCGGTACCGTCTGCTTTCTGAGCGAGGTCGAAGCTCCCGTCGTTGCGCACCTCCGCCGAGTCCTCGATGCTTGCGCCAGTGGCCAGCGCCAGCGTCGCTCCGCGACTGATCGTCGTCCGGCCAGTGTAGGTGTTTCGCCCGCCGAAGGTGCTCACGCCAGCTCCGCTGAGCGTCAGCGGGCCACTCTCGTTGCGCTGGTCAGCAAGCGTGCCGGTGAACAATACGCGATTGCCGTTGGCGTCTATCGTGCCGCCACGGTTGCTCAGCGTGAAGCCCAGATCGATCGTCGGTACCGGGCTGTCGATGCGCAGGACGCCCCCGTCGAAGGCCGGCAGCAAAGTGTCGCCAAGTGCGCTGGCGAGGTGCGTCGCCTGCGTCGAATCGATGCGGGGAAACGTTTGCAAGGCAAACGACGACTGATAGCGCAGCGATCCGAAGCTCCACCAGTTGCGGATGTTCTCGTCAAACTGGACAAAGTCCGCAGCGAAAGCCATCACCTCGCCGGTCCCGGAGTATTGCGCCTCGAGGACGGTAAATCGGCCGCTCAGCGTATTGTTGCCACGCCCGTTGCCGGAAAAGGAGAGGCCGGGACTGGACACCGCCTGGAAAGGCCAGCGCTCTGCCGACGGGTAACTGCCGGGCGTCAGCGGCGCGCCGTAGGGGGCGGCGAAGTCGAGACTCCAGTCGCGTGTTGACCAAAAATCAGGGTTCATCGCGAAGTCATTGATGGCAAATTGGACACCCTGATCGTAAGAGCGCGTCGCGGTAAAGCTGAAGCCGCTCCCGGTGGTCGGCGTGATCAGCACGCTCTCGCCCTGACCAACCCAGCTCATGGGCGAACTGACAAAGGCGAAAGCGGTCTCCGCCGTTGTTTCGCCGGCCCAGAAGAATGACGCGCAGGCGGCCATTCCGGTCAGCCCGCAGCGCAGCGTTGCTTTCATGTCCATCCGCCCCGGTCTGCTCTGTTGCGATGCAGCAAGTCCATGCCTCAGCCGGAGAATACCGCTGCTTTGGCTTGGCGGACAAGGTAAACTTGCGCCGCCGTGAGTTCCTTGGCCAGCGCTCCTGGCGGTCCTCGACGGCCAGGCCAGCGGCGGGCGCGCTGCTTCGGCAAATCTTTCGCACCAACACGGAGTATTGACAAAATGCCCATCTACGAATACGCGTGCGCCGCCTGCGGCAGCGAGTTTGAAAAGCTGGTTCGCGAGTCCTCGCCGGCAGCCGAGTGCCCCAACTGCCACAGCACCGACTTGCGCAAGAAGCTGTCCGCTTTTGCAGCGCTGAGCAGCGCAGCGGCACGCGAACTGCCCGCAGCGTGTGGCAGTTGCGGCCACCCGGACGGACCCGGCGCCTGCCGATTTCAGTGAGCGCACGGCCGGGGCGGGCCAAGCCCGGCGTATAATCGGGCTCCGTCTTCGCCACCAACGCCATCGTGTCCGACCGCATCGCCGTACTCGCGCAGCACCTGCTGCCCAAGCAGGCTCTGACCCAGCTCGCCGGACGCCTGGCGGCGAGCAACGCGGGCAGCCTGACCACCGCCGTCATCCGCTGGTTCATCGGGCGTTACGACGTCGACATGAGCGAGGCGGCCGAGCCCAATCCGGTTTGCTACCCGACCTTCAACGACTTCTTCACACGTCCGCTGCGTGACGGCGCGCGCCCGCTCGCCGAGGCGGATTTCGTCTGCCCGGTCGACGGGGCGATCAGCCAGTTCGGTCGCATCGAGCGCGACCAGATCTTTCAGGCCAAGGGGCATCTTTACTCGACCGCCGCACTGCTCGGCGGCGACGGCGAAGTGGCTGCTGCCTTCGTCGATGGCGATTTCGCCACGCTCTACCTCAGCCCGCGCGACTACCACCGCATCCACATGCCGGTCGCCGGTCGCCTGCGCCAGATGATTCACGTTCCGGGCGAGTTGTTCTCGGTCAATCCAGCCACCGCGCGCGGCGTCGCGGGCCTTTTTGCGCGCAACGAGCGCGTCGTCTGTCTGTTCGACGCCGACTTCGGCCCCTTTGTGTTGACGCTGGTCGGCGCAACGATCGTCGGCAGCATGGCAACCGTCTGGCATGGGACGGTCAACCCGCCGCGCAGTGGCGAAATCCGCTCCTGGGCTTACGACGACCGCCGCATCGAACTCGCCAAGGGAGAGGAAATGGGCCGCTTCATGCTCGGCTCGACGGTCGTCATGCTCTTCCCGCGCAACACGCTCGCCTTCAACCCGGACTGGCGCGCGGCGCGCCCTGTCCGCATGGGTGAAATGATGGCAAAGCGCACGCCCAGCGGCGCCTGAACAAGCGCGCCGGGGTTGGCACGCGCGGCTGGCGGCGAGTTGCGCACCGCCCGGCCGCGCTCAACTCGATACTCAGACGGCAGAACGACGCCGACGCGCCGCGTACAGGCCAAGCAGGCCCAGCCCGAAGAGGGCGAGCGAAGCCGGCTCGGGAACGCTCGGGCCCGGCTGGAAGTTGCTGCGCAGACCCATCACGCCGTTGATTTCGTTGTCGCCATCAGCCAGCAGCGCACCCGGACCACCCCAGATGATCGAAGCGTAGCGGAAGGTATCGGCGGTACCCGTGCCTACCGCATAGACGAAACCGTCCCAGACGACGCTGCTGTCACTGTAGATACCTTCCAGCCAGACGCGCTCGGTCACCGCCTGCGTCCAGGTGATCATGTCGTTCGACAGATAGACGGTGGACTCGATCGCCTCGAGCGGCAGCGGGCCATGGTCGATCGAGTTGAAGACGGCTGCCTTGCTCGCCTGGAAACCGAGATCCCAGACGCTGTTGCCAATCGTGTTGTCCGTCTGGATCCAGTGCTGGTCGATGGCGCTGCCACCGACAGCAGCGCCGGCACTGCCGAAAGAGTAGTTGTAGGTGCCGTCGTTGCCGTCGCTGACGCCCGCCTGATCGAGCGAAGTGCCGTATGCGCCGTAAAGCGGGTTGGCGACGACATCGACACCATTGAATTTCTTCAGCGTCGCCGCAGCATAGCCGGTGGCATCGAAATTGCCATCGTCGAGCAGGTTATTGGCGATCACGGCTTGGCGGTTGGCCAGCGTGTTCGATCCGTAGTACAGCCCGGCAAAGGTTCCGACGCTTGCTCCCTGCCAGGAGCGTGCGTCATCGGGGTCGGTCAGCAAGGCAGCTTGCGCGGCGCTGGCGGAAAACAAGGCGAGCGACACGGCGACGATGTTTTTTTTCATCTGGGAATCCTCCGTTGGGGTGATGCGAGAGACTGGTAAGCGAAATGCGGAAAATCATGAAACGTGCTCGATGGCCAACGCCGAGACATTTCTCCGCGGTACCAAGCAGTTTGCGTGCCAGTTAATATTTGGACTGTATTCATTGATGTTTTATCCGGCACATGGCGGCTGGCAGGCGACAGCGTGCGGTCGTCGCGGGTGCTTGCAGTACTCACTTTGTAAAATTTTTCGACGGCGCGGCAAGCCAGGCGGGTGCTCCGCCAGCGCATGAGGTGGCTGACGCCGACGGGAATACGTCGCCGCCAAGCCGCCGGCTGCTCGGCAAGCTTGGCGCCGGTGCTATCATTTTTTCTTTTTTTCGCCGTTCGCCGATGAGTCTCTACCGCTTGAAGCCGCGTTTCCAGGCCTTGTTGCGCCCCTTCGCCCGCTTGCTCTACCGGTTTGGCGCAACGGCCAATCAGGTGACGCTGACGGCTTGCGCTGGCTCGCTGCTGGTCGGCGGCGGGCTCGCCCTGAGCGCTTCGTCTGGGCAGACTGGCTGGTTTCTGCTGCTGCCCGGATGGTTCTTCCTGCGCATGGCGCTGAATGCCATCGACGGCATGCTCGCCCGCGAGTTCGGCCAGCGCTCGAGGCTGGGCGCGTACTTGAACGAGTTGTGTGATCAGGTGTCGGACGCGGCGCTGTATCTGCCTTTCGCTTTTCTCTCGCAGGCGGGCGGCGCGCTGCCGATGCTCGTCGTCGTCATCGTCCTCGCCAATCTCGCCGAGATGGCCGGCGTCCTGGCGATCGGCGCCAGCGGCGAAAGACGCAACGACGGTCCGCTCGGCAAGAGCGATCGCGCTTTCGTCTTTTCCGTGCTTGGCCTGCTCCTCGCTTGCGGCGTCCGTCCCGGGGAATGGCTGGCGTGGGCGCTGGCGGTGATCGCCGTGCTGCTTGTTCTGACCATCGTCAACCGCGTGCAGCGCGGCCTCGCCGAGAGCAGCGGCAGCGTTGGCGCGGATTCCCCGGCCGAGCAGACGAGCAGCCCGATCAGGCAAGGAGAAACGTGATGCGCCAGGCGCAGGAACTCGAGTTTACGACGCACGATGGCACTCGGCTGTTCTACCGCCACTGGCCGGCAGTCAACGGCGGTGACGCAGCACCGACGCTCGTCCTGCTGCACCGCGGGCACGAGCATTCTGGTCGCCTGCAGCATATCGTCGACGAACTCGCACTCGATCACTTTGCCTGCTTTGCCTGGGACGCGCGCGGGCACGGTCGCTCGCCCGGGGCACGCGGCGACAGTCCGAGTTTCGCCGCGCTGGTCAAGGATCTCGATTGCTTCGTGCGCCATCTGCAGACGGCGCACGGCGTCGACGGCGAGCGCCTGGCACTGATCGGGCAGAGCGTCGGAGCGGTGATCGCAGCCACCTGGGTACACGACTACGCGGCGCCGATCCGCTGCCTGGTGCTTGCTGCACCCGCGTTCAAGGTGAAGCTGTACGTTCCGCTGGCGCGCGCCGGACTGACCCTGCTTTACCGCCTGCGCGGCAACTTCTTCATCACGTCCTACGTCAAGGCGAAGTTCCTCAGCCAGGACACCGAGCGCATTCGCTCGTACGACGAGGACCGGCTGATTGCGCGGGCGATTTCGGCGCGCGTTCTGCTCGGTCTGCTCGCCGCGGCCGAGCGCATCGTAGACGACGCGCCGGCGATCCGTCTGCCGGTCCAGTTGCTGATCCCGGAGAAGGACTGGGTGGTCTATCGGGCGCCGCAGGAGCAGTTCTTTCGCCGCCTTGGCTCGCCGCGCAAGGAGTGCCACGTCCTGCCCGGTTTTCTGCATGACGCGCTCGGCGAGCGCGACCGGCAGATCGCGCTGGCGCACGTGCGCGACTTTGTCGAGCGCGTCTTCGCCAGCCCGGCGACGGCCGATTCGCTGCTGCAGGCGGATCGCGACGGTCATACGCACGCCGAGGAACTGCGCCTGCGCCAGCCGCTGCCGGCGTTCTCCGTGCGCCGGCTGGGCTTCGCGCTCACCCGGCTGGCCATGCGCAGCCTCGGACGCCTGTCGGAAGGGATCCGCATCGGTCTGGACAGTGGCTTCGATTCGGGTCGCAGCCTCGACTACGTCTATCGCGACCAGGCGCACGGCGCACTGCTCGTCGGCAGGCTGATCGACCGCGGCTACCTGAATGCCATCGGCTGGCGCGGCGTGCGCATCCGCCGCGCTCATCTGCTGCAGGCGATGGCTGCCGCCGCGCAGGCCGTGCACGCAGCCGGTCAGGCGCTGCGCATCGCCGACATTGCCGCCGGTTACGGACGCTACGTGCTCGACGCCGTCGACCGCTTGCGCGAACGCCCGGCGTCGATCGTCCTGCGCGATTTCAGCGCGGCGAACGTCGCCCAGGCGCAGGCGCTGGTCGAGGAAAGGCATCTGGCCGACATCGCACGCTGCGAAGTCGGCGATGCCTTTGACCAGGACGCGCTTGCCAGCTTGCAGCCACGGCCGAACCTGGTCGTCGTTTCCGGGCTCTACGAGCTGTTCTCCGACAACGAAGCTGTCTTGCGCTCGCTGCGTGGCCTGGCACAGGCGGTCGAGGCGGGCGGCTATCTGATCTACACCGGTCAGCCGTGGCACCCGCAGATCGAAATGATCGCGCGCACGCTGACCAGCCACCGCGGGGGGCAGCCGTGGGTGATGCGGCGCCGCAGCCAGGCCGAACTCGACGAACTCGTGCGCACCGCCGGTTTCGCCAAGGTCGAACAATGGATCGACGACTGGGGGATCTTCACCGTTTCGCTGGCCCGCCGCCGGTGACCGGGGAAAGCCGGCAGCGCCCGGCGGGCGAATCGTCCAGCGCCTACCCCTGGCTGCGCGCGCTTGTCTGGCTGCTCGTTCTGGCGCCGTTCTTCTTCGCCAGCTACGGCCTGGCTACCTGGCTCAGCGCGCGCCGCGGCGAGGTGCCCGTGATCGTCTTCGCCTGGGAGCAGCACATCCCGTTTCTGCCGTGGACGATCGTTCCCTACTGGCTGATCGACCTCCTCTACGGCATTTCGCTCTTCCTCTGCCCGACGCGTCGCCGGCTCGACACGCACGCCGCCCGTCTGCTGCTCACGCAGGTCCTGGCGGTCGCCTGCTTTCTCGCCTTTCCCTTGCGTTGCAGCTTCGTGCGCGGCGAGGTGGACGGCGTCTTCGGCTGGATGTTCGCGGCGCTCGACAGCTTCGATCAGCCGTTCAATCAGGCGCCCTCGCTGCACATCGCCTTGCTCGTCGTTCTCCTCGCCATCTACCGGCACGCCGTGCCGCGCGCCTGGCACGCGCTGGTCTATGCGGTTGCCGGTCTGATTGGCGTTTCGGTGCTGACCACCGGGCAACATCACTTCTTCGACGTTCCGACCGGCGCCTGGCTCGGCTGCTTCGTCCTCTGGCTGCTGCCCGATGATGGGCAGCGCCGCTCGCCTCGAGCAGCGCTGACGCGCGATCCCCGGCGTCTACGTCTGGCGCTGATCTACCTGCTCGCCGCCCTGGCCAGTGGGCTGCTCGCCGGCGGCTTCGGTGGCGTCGGGCTGTGGCTGCTCTGGCCGGCTGCCGCGCTCGGGCTGGTCGGCTTGATCTATCTGTTCTGCGACGCCAGCGCGTTTGCCAAGAGCAGCGACGGTGCGCTGCCGCCGGCGGTCGTCTGCCTTCTGGCACCCTACCTGGTCGGCGCCTGGCTCAATTCGCGCTGGTGGACGCGGCGGTGCAAGCCGGCCGACGAGGTGGCGCCGGGAATCTTTCTCGGCCGCCTGCCGGGCCGCGGCGATCTGCGTCAGATCGGCGCCAGGGCGCTTGTCGACCTGTGCGCCGAGCTGCCGTGCACGACGCCGGGCGTGACCCACATCGTCGTTCCGCTGCTCGACCTGGTCACCCCCGACTGCGACGAACTCGAGCAGGGCGTCAGGGCGGTCGAACAGGCGCGCGTCGCCGGGGGTCCGGTGCTCGTCTGCTGCGCGCTCGGCCTGGCGCGCAGCGCCGTGGTGCTTGCTGCGTGGCTGCTGCGCCAGCGGCTGGCCGACACGCCGGAGGACGCGATCCGCCGCGTACAGGCAGCTCGCCCGGGCGTCGTGCTCGGCACCGCGCAGCGCGCGCTGCTGCAGCGCTGGCAGCAGTCGCCCGACTGCCGCGCGGCGCCGCCCGCACGGCCGACATCGGCGGCATGATCGAGCGCGCCGCCTGGCCACTGATTGGCGGCCTGGCAACGGTCCTCGTCGTCGCCTCGCTGGTCGGTCAGATCCTGCGCGTCGTCGTTGCCCACCGCCAGGCGCACCCGCTGATCGACAACCTCAACCGGCGAATCGCCGCCTGGTGGGTCATCGTCAGCGTCTTCGGCCTCGCCGTGCTCGCCGGCCAGGTCGGCATCACGCTGCTCTTTGCGCTCGCCTCGTTCGCCGCACTGCGCGAGTTCATCATGGCCGGCCGGCCGGTTGGCGCACCGCGCGGTCGGCTGCTCGCCGGTATGCTGCTCGCCATCGCGCTGCAGTACGCGCTGGCGGCGAGCGGAGAAGCGCTGCTTTTCGCGCTCGGCCTGCCGAGCGTGCTGCTGGTCGGCGTCGTCGCCGGCAGGCGGCGCGCGAGCTGCGCGGCAAACGCCCGCCAGGCGCCGCTGGCGAGTGGGCTGCTGATCTGCGTCTACGCGATTTCGCATATTCCGGCGCTGCTCGCGCTGCCGTCCACCGACGGACCGGGGAAGGTCTACCTGCTTGCTTTCCTGATCGTCATCGTGCAGGCGAGCGACGTGCTGCAGTACGTCTGGGGGAAACTCGTCGGCCGCCGGCCGATCGCTCCGCGCATCTCGCCCGGCAAGACGCTGGCCGGCACGCTTGGCGGCATTCTGAGCGCCAGCCTGCTGGGCGCCTGCCTGTCGTCGCTGACGCCGTTCGCACCGGGCAAAGCGGCGCTGCTCGCGCTGCTCATCACGCTGCTCGGCTTCGCTGGCAGCCTGCTCCTCTCGGCGAGCAAGCGCCAGCGCGGGATCAAGGACTGGGGTTCATTGCTGCCGGGGCACGGCGGCATGCTCGACCGCCTGGACTCGCTCTGGCTGCCGGCGCCGGTCTACTACTATCTGTTGCGCGCGCTCTGAGCGCCTCGCCGACACCACAACCAGGTCAACAGCGCGCCCATCAGCAGGCCGCCGAGCGCGGCGCCGCCCGCAGCCAGCCGGATGGCCGATTGCGCCTCGGCCATCAAGGAGTTGGTGAACACGTTGGCGGACAGGTGCAGGGCAACGACCTGCCAGCGCCCGTCGATCTTCGCCGAGGTCGAGGTCCAGTTCGAGTCCAGCCTGAAAGGTCCGCGCGCGACCGGAAAGAACTCGTCTGCCATCGTTCCGTCGGCGACCGCCACTTCGCCATTGCCGAAGAAACGCGCCGAAGCGCCGAGCTTGGCGGTGGTCAGATAGCGGTCGAGAATGCGCTGATCGCCCTTCACCATACGCTGGTAGTAAGCCCGGATTTCGTCGTGCCCACGCGATACCTCGCCGTTCAGCCAGGTGACCGTCGCCTGCGGATGCATCTGGGCGACCATACGTTCGACATCCTGCGCATTGATGCTGGCTTCCATCTCGCGGAACAGCCTGATCAGCGCCTGGCGGTCGGCGGCATGGGGGTCATCGGCGGCGGTCGCTGGCAACACGCCGGCCGCCAGCAGGGCAAGCAAGAGCGAACAGATCACCTGAAGCAGCGCGCGCATGGTACCTCCCGTCGGCCGGCAAGAAGAACGGCATGATAGCCCGCCCGCGCGGCGTGCGCCAGCAAGGCACGCACAGCGCCCGTCTAGCGCTCGAGGCGGCGAACCCAGAACAGCTCGTGCCGGCGAACCGCTTTGCGGAAGAACTCGTTGTCGCCGGTCGCCGGCCAGCGACGGCCGGCGAGCAGCGACTGGATCAGGCGACGCAGGCGTGCCTTGCCCGCCAGCCGGCCCTGCAGGTCGTGCTGCATGGCCAGCGCCAGCGCCTTGTCGAGCTGTTCGGCCGGACTCAGGCAAGGGCTCCACACGCCGTCGGCGGGCAGCGTGGTCAGTGCCGGCGGCAAGGCGATCCCGCCGCCGGCCGGGCCCATCGGCCAGCGATCATTGTCGTGCAGGTGATTGGCGTAGAGCAGCGCCAGCCTGGGTGGCACGCGCACCTGCCCGATGGCCTGCAGCAGCGCCGCGCTGCTGGCGACATGATCGGGATGCGGATCGAGCTCCGGATGTGGCATGACGACGACGCGCGGGCGGAAGTGTTCGAGCACGGCAACCAGGTCGGCGATCAGGTTGGCGCCGGTCGGTAGTCCGTCGGCGTCGGCCGGCAGTGCGAGCGCGTTGTGCCGGCGGGCGGGTCGGATGTCACCCTCGCCCGACTCGCGCGAGGCGAAGATCTGCTCCGGCGCGGCGAGCATCGCCGGCAATTGCAGGCAGTAGTAGCCGAGTTGCACGCAGTGCTGTTGTGCGACGCCGCCCCAGAGCGGTACGGCCAGGCTGTCCCAGGTGCGCAGGCGGCCTTTCAGGCGCGCCGCCTGCGCTGCGTCGAGGCCAAGACGACGGTAGCCACCGGCCTCGACCTCGCCTTGTGTGAGGGTGACGATGCGCACCTCGCGCGCCCGGCTGTAGAGGCCGAATGCCGCCAGCTCGGCATCGTCGGCGTGCGGCGCGACGAGCAGCAGGCGCTCCTGCGTGTAGTCGG
>ERZ761607.3869-NODE-3869-length-13893-cov-6.055572_pt1 | contig 13893 bp, 11 predicted proteins | sample MGYA00511164_ERZ761607 | MGnify/ENA primary metagenome ERZ761607 (study PRJEB28899, sample SAMN02445080) | bioreactor sludge metagenome | biome: EBPR sludge | place: Australia: Brisbane, Thorneside Wastewater Treatment Plant | collected 2011-06-22 ...
ACGGCGAAGGCCTGTCGATCGACGTCAAGGGCCGCGACCTGATGCAGGGCGTGCCGCGGGAAGTCCGGATTTCGGAGAAGCAGGCGTCGGACGCGCTGCACGAGCCGGTGAGCCAGATCGTCGAGGCCGTGAAGGTCGCGCTTGAGGCCACGCCGCCCGAACTGGCGTCGGACATCGCCGACAAGGGCATCATGCTGACCGGCGGCGGCGCCCTGCTGCGCGGCCTGGACGCCGAGATCCGCGACCATACCGGCCTGCCGGTCACGGTCGCCGACGACCCCCTCAGCTGCGTGGCCCTCGGCTGTGGCAAGGTTCTTGAACACCCGAAATGGATGAAGGGCGTCCTCGAAAGCACCCTCGCGTAACATCGGCAGACGTGGGTCGGGCGCTCGGGGGCGTGTCGACGGAGGTAAGGGGTGCCGCTTCGGCAGAATCCGCTCGGTGAGGTGAAGGTCCCGCTGGCCTGGACGGCGGCCGTGGCCCTGATCGTGGCCGTCATCATCGGCGCGGCCATGTTGCTGAGCGACCGGCGCGAGACTTTCCAAACCGAAGCCTACGGGACGGCCAGGCAGGCGGTGGACGCCGTCTCCGCGCCGGTTGGCGGCGTGGTCGCCAAGCCCGGCGAGTGGACCGGCGACATCCTGGGCTGGTTCGGCAGCTACTTCTTCACGGCCGGCGAGAACCGGCGGCTGAAGAAGGAGATGGTCCTGCTGCAACAGCAGGCTGATGAGGCCGTACGGCTCAGGGATGAAAACGAACGCCTGCGCGCGATGCTCGGCGTACGGACCGATCCGCCGATCGACATGGTCACCGCCCGCATCGTCGCTGACTCGCGCGGTCCGCTCGCCAACTATCGCCTTGCCAATGTCGGCAGCGAGAAGGGCGTCATGATCGGCTTTCCGGTGCTCAGCGAGCGTGGCCTTGTCGGTCGTGTGGTCGGCGTGTCGCGCGGCGCCAGCAAGGTGCTGCTCCTGACCGACGCCGCGTCCAAGACGCCGGTGATGATCGATCGCACCAACGCCCGCGCCATTCTGACCGGCGACGGCGGTCCCAATCCCAAGCTCGACTACCTGCGCAGCCGTGACCCGATCCGCGCCGGCGATCGCGTGCTGACCAGCGGCGATGGCGGCGTTCTTCCGCGCGGCCTTCCCGTGGGCCGGGTCGTCAAGGGTCTCGACGGCCGCTGGCGCGTGGTTCTCGATACCGATTCCGACTCGATTGACTGGGTGCGGATCATGAAGTTCCGCGACTATGCTCAACTCGTCGACCGCAAGGCGCTTGAGCAGACGCAGCTGCCGCCGGTGATCACCGAGAATCCCGACGACCGCATCCTCAAGGCTAGGCCGACGCCGCCCGCCGCGGCGCCGTCGCCGTCGGCGACTCCGCCGACGGCGAGCCCGGCCTCGCCGCCGCGTCCCGCCACGCCGGCGCCGGCCGGAGGCGGACGATGAGTTTCTCCGCCGCGCGGCCGCTGGACCCGTGGCGCTGGATCGGCGTCCCGGCCCTGCTGTGCATGGGCTTCACCATCCTGTTCGCGGCGCCGATCCGGGTGTTCGGCCTGCAGCTTCCCGAGCCTGTCTTTCCGATGGTCTGCGCCTTTGGCTGGGCGGTGATCCGGCCGTCGATCCTGGCGCCCTTCACGCTGCTGGTGCTCGGCGCCTTCCTGGACCTGTTCTGGGGGGGAGCGCTCGGCCTGTGGGGCGTGTCGCTGCTGGTCGCCTATGCCGGCGCCCTGTTCATGCGCAACATGCTGACCGGCCAGAGCCGGCCGATGATGTGGGCCTGGTACGCGGCCATGTGCGGCGTCGCCCTGGCGACGGGCTATCTGATCACCATGCTCGACGTGAAGGCGGCGCCCAGCCTGATCGCCGTCCTCTGGCAGTTCCTGGCCACCAGCCTCCTCTATCCATTCGCCCACCGGCTGATCGACCGGTTCGAGGGCGCTGATGTGAGGTTCCGGTGAGCGAACCGACGATCTTCTTTTCGGAGGTCAACGAGCGGCAGGGCGCCTTCACCCGCCGGGCCTTCCTGCTGGGCGGTCTCACGGGCCTGGGCCTGACGGCGCTGGGCGGACGGCTGGTTCACCTGCAGGTGCTGGAAGCCCAGCGCTATCAGAAGCTCGCCCAGTCCAACCAGTTCAATTTCCGCCTCGTGCCGCCGCCCCGCGGTTTGATCCTGGACCGCAACGGCGTCACCCTGGCCTCGAACCGCCCCAACTTCCGCCTGCTGGTCGCCCGCGAGAGCGAGATGGACGTCGAGAAGACGGTGACCAATCTCGCCCAGCTCGTGCCGCTGGACGACAAGAAGCAAACGCGACTGATCAAGGACATCAAGCGCGCGCCGAAGAAGTCGCCCGTCCAGGTCATGGAGGACATGAGCTGGGAGGAGTTCTCCCGCATCAACGTGCGTGCGCCCGAGCTTCCGGGCGTGACCGCCGACATGGGCGAGGTGCGCGTCTATCCGTTCGGCGGCGCCTTCGCCCACGTCATCGGCTATGTCGCCCGGGTCAACGACCGGGACATCAAGGCGGTCAGGGACAAGGGCCTGCCCGTCGACGACCTGCTGTTCAACCCGGGCTTCCGCATCGGCCGCCAGGGCGTCGAGAAGGCTTTCGACCTCGACCTGCGCGGCAAGGCCGGCGCCCAGAAGCAGGAGGTCGACGCCCAGGGTCGACTGGTCCGCAACGATCCCGAAGGCGACATTCCGCCCACGCCCGGCAAGGAAATCCGCCTGACCCTCGACGCCGACATCCAGCAGCGCGCGCTGGAGGTGATGGGCGAGGAGAGCGGGGCCATCGTCATGATGGACTGTCGCACCGGCGATCTGCTGTGCATGGCCTCGACCCCCAGCTTCGACGCCAACCGCTTCGTGAAGGGCCTGTCGACGCCGGAGTACAAGGCGCTGGCCGAGTACGAGCGCAAGCCGCTGCTCGACAAGGCGATGAGCGGCACCTATCCGCCGGGCTCGACCTTCAAGCCGATGGTCGCCCTGGCCGCGCTCGAGGCGGGCGTCGACCCCAAGGCGCACATCAACTGTCCCGGCAGCTGGTACTATGGCGGCCGGACCTGGCGATGCTGGGGGCGTCACGGCGCCCAGGACATGCACAACGCCATCAAGAACTCGTGCGACATCTATTTCTACCAGACCGCGCTGAAGATCGGCCCTGACGCCATCGCCAAGGCTGCGCGCGCTTTCGGCCTCGGCGGCATCTTCGACATCGGTATTCCGGGCCAGAAGAAGGGGATTGTGCCTGACCGGGCATGGAAGAAGCGGGCGAACCTCAAGAACCCGCGCAACCAGATCTGGTTTCCCGGCGAAAGCCCAAGCTACGGAATTGGACAGGGCGCATTGGCGGTGAACCCGCTGCAGCTTTGCGTGATGACCGCCCGCCTGGCCAATGCCCGGCGAGCGCTAAATCCCCGACTGATCAAGTCGATCGGAGGAGTCGACCAGCCGCACGGGGACGCTGTCGAAGACCTGCCGTACCCGCAGGAGTTCCTCGACTACGTCCGCGGCGGCATGATCGCCGTCGCCAACGACACCTCCGGCACCGCCTTTCGCCAGAGCCAGCTCGGCCTGGGCGACATCCTCATGGCGGGCAAGACCGGCACGGCGCAGGTGCGCAGTTATGACAAGGTCAAGTCGCGCAACAGCGCCAGCGTCCGATGGGGGCTGAAGGACCACAACTGGTATATCGCGTTCGCCCCGATCGACGCGCCGCGCTACGCCATGGCCGTGCTGATCGAGCACGGCGGCCTGGGCGGCGGCACCGCCGCCGCGCCCCGCGCCCGTGAGGTCATGCGCGTGGCCCTGCTCAAGGATCCCGAGATCCGCGCCCGCATCACCCAGCCTATGCCGCTGCCCGAGCTCGACCCGAACGCGCCGGTCGAGGGCGCCGCGCCCGGCGAGGCGACCCTCGGTCAAGCGCCGCCGCAACCCGCCGCCGGGACCGCCGCGCCGACTTCCCCGCCCGCTCCAGGAGCACCGCGATGACCGCAAGCGCCCTGACGCGCCCTGGCGAGCGCGATCGGCTGATCGTCAAGTTCAGCGAGATCGACTGGACCTTCTGCCTTGTCCTCTGCCTGATCGCCGGTGCCGGGGCGATGATCATGTTCTCGGCCGCCGAGCTGAGCTGGACGCCCTGGGCCGCGCCGCACCTGATCCGCTTCGCCATCTTCTTCGTGATGATGGTCATTATGGCCATGCTGCCGCTCAGGGTGTGGTTCCTGTCGGCCTATCCCGTCTATGCGGTCGCCCTGATCCTGCTGATCGGGGTCGAGGTGGCGGGCGACGTGTCCAAGGGCGCCCAGCGCTGGCTCGAGATCGGGCCGCTCCGGTTCCAGCCGTCGGAGATCATGAAGGTCGGCATCGTGCTGGCCCTGGCTCGCTTCTATCACGGCATGTCGGCCGACAGCGCCCGCATGAGCTGGTGGCTGCTGGTCCCGATGGCGTTGATCGCCGCGCCGACCCTGCTGGTCGCGCACCAGCCGGACCTCGGGACGTCGCTGCTGATCCTGTTTACCGGCGTGGCCATCATGGTGCTTGCCGGCCTGTCCTGGAAGCTGATCGCCGCCGGAATCGGGTCCGTCATGGTTGCGGCCCCGGTCATGTATTTCTTCGTGCTGCACGAGTACCAGCGCAAGCGGGTCGACGTGCTGTTCAACCCCGAGGCCGACCCCTCCGGCTCCGGCTATCACATCCTGCAGTCCAAGATCGCGCTCGGCGCCGGCGGCCTGCTGGGCAAGGGTTTCGGGTTGGGCAGCCAGAGCCAGCTGAACTTCCTGCCCGAGAAGCACACCGACTTCATCTTCGCCGCCCTGGCCGAGGAGTTCGGCTTCGCGGGCTGCTTCTCGATCCTGTTCCTGTATGGCGCGGTGATCTTCATGGCCTTGCGGATCGCCTCGATCAGCCACAGCCACTTCGGCCGGCTGGCGGCGGCCGGCGTGACGGCGACCTTCGCCCTCTATGTCCTGATCAACGGGGCCATGGTCATGGGTCTGGCCCCCGTCGTGGGCGTGCCGATGCCGATGCTCAGCTACGGCGGCACGGTCATGTTGACGGTCATGATCGGCTTCGGACTGGTGCAGTCGGTCCGCGTCCACCGCTACTCGGAAGTGACCAGCGGCCGGGGAGCCCTGCTCTAGGATCCGTCACGACCCGCGCGAGATCGTCGCGACGGAACCTGCCGCCCCCGGCGTTGAACGGGCCGAGGGGCAATGAGGAGTTCTGCACCCATGAAGACGATCACTATCGCGGCCGCCCTGCTGGCCCTGTCCGCCGGCGCCGCGACGGCGCAAGGCATGGCCCGCCCGGACGCCAACGGCGACGGCAAGGTCACCCTGTCCGAATTCAAGGCCAATCGCGTGGCCATGATGATGCGCGGCGACGCCAACGGCGACGGCAAGCTGTCGAAGGCCGAACTTGAGGGGGCCGCGGCGAAGCGTCAGGCGGCCGGACGCGGCGAAGGCCGGGGCGGCGGCGGACGCATGTTCGGCATGCTCGACGCCAACAATGACGGCTTCCTGACCCGGGCAGAAATCGAGAAGATGGTCGAGCGCCGCTTCTCGCGCCTGGACGTCAACGGCGATGGCTCGCTGAGCACCGCCGAGGTGCAGGCCGCTCGAAAGGGGCCGACGGGCGGCCAGGGTGGCGCGGGTCGCTGACCTCCGGACGCGAGCCGTCCCTTCGGGGACGGCGGCGGGCCGTTGGGCGCGCCGTCGGAGTGGAGCTGCGGTTGCCGGGAAACGACCCCGACCAGGACCTGGTGGCGCGCGTGGGGCGCGGCGATCCGGCGGCCATCCAGGCCCTGGTGGCCCGCAAGCTTCCGCGCATGCTGCAGCTCGCCCATCGCATGCTGAACGACACGGCCGAGGCCGAGGATGTCGCGCAGGAGGTCTTCGTGCGGGCCTGGAAGCAGGCGCCGACCTGGACCCCCGGCGCGGCGCGCTTCGACACCTGGCTCCACCGCGTGGCGTTGAACCTCTGCTACGATCGATTGCGGCGTCGGCGCGAGACGTCGATGGCAGATCCGCCCGAGCAGGTGGACGGCGGTCCGGCCCCCGATCGCGGATTGCTGGCCCGGGATACGGAGCGGCGAGTGACGGCCGCTCTCGGAGCGTTGCCGGAGCGGCAGCGGGAGGCGGTGGTCCTCTGTCACTATCAGGAGCTGGGCAACATCGAGGCGGCCGGTCTGATGGGCGTTTCGGTGGAGGCGCTGGAAAGCCTGCTGGCGCGCGGGCGAAGGGCCTTGCGCGGCATGCTGGCGGACCTCAAGGAGTAGGACGATGAACGCGGAGAGGTTTGCATCGCTGGCGGAGGCCTGGGGCGGCGCCATCGCGCGGTGGCCGGCGGCCGAGCAGGACTCCGCCTTCACCTTCCTGGCCACTACGCCGGAACGGGCGGACGCCATCCTGGCCGAGGCCCGGGAGATCGACGCCCTGCTGGACTGCGCCGAGCGGCTCGCGCCCTCGATGGCGCTGCGGGACCGCGTGCTGACTGGCGCGCCACGCCAGCGCGCCGCGCGGTCGAGGGCGTGGCGCTGGCTCACCGGCGCCGGCGTCGGCGCCGGCCTGGTCGCCGCCACCGCCGCCGGGCTGGTCGCGGGCGTCAACCTGTCCCTTTCGGCCGCCACGCCGAGCGAGGACGAGGCGCTGCTCGCGACCCTCTTCGACACCGGCCTGGGCGACGAACTTGGAGGCGCATCGTGAAGGGGCGCTGGCTGCTCGTCGGGCTGGTCGCTTCGCTGGCCCTGAACCTGTTCCTCGTCGGGCTCGGCGCCGGCGCGTTGCTGTTCGCGCCGAAGGACCGTCCAGGAGATGGACAAGCGGCGGCCGGGCAGCGTCGCGCCCCGCTGTGGATGGCCGGTCGCGGCCTCTCGGAGGAGAAACGTCCCGTCTACCGCGAGGTCCTGGTCAAGGCGACGCTGGCGGCGCGGCCTGACCTGATGGAGGCGCGCCGCCTTAGGCGCCGGGCCTTCGACATGATGGCGGCCGAAACCTACGATCCAAAGGCGGTCGCCTCCGAGCTCGAAAGGGCTCGGGGTCTGGAATTCCGGGCTCGCTCCCGGGTGGAACGGGACATCGCCGCCTTCGCCGCCACCCTGTCGCCGGAGGAGCGGTCGGCCCTGTCGGAGTCCCTTCGCGGGGCGATGACGCGGATGATCGGCAATCGCGGGCGCCAGGACTGGCGGCCGCGGGGCCAGGACGGGCCGCCGCCCCCGCCCGAGGAGTAGCTCTTCCACCGGCCCCGTATTGCGGGAGGGGCCTCTTCAGAAACGGCCCGACAAGCCCCGACCTCGCGCGCTTCTATATGGCGGGCCGTGGGGAGGGCGTGGGGCGATACGCCGGCTTCTGATCCAGCGGCCTGTCAGGCCGCCACCACCGCCTGACCGCGCCTGAGCGGCAGGGTGAAGCTGACCGTGGTGCCCTCGCCAGGGGCGCTGTCCATCTCCAGCACGCCGTCGTGCAGCTCGATCAGCGACTTGGTCAGCGCCAGGCCGAGACCCGTGCCCTGGGTCGTCTTGCTGTGCTGGCTCTCGACCTGTTCGAAGGGCTGGGCGAGGCGGGCGAGGTCTTCCTTGCTGATGCCGATGCCGGTGTCCTGCACCGAGACCCGCACCCGCTCCCCGAAGGCGTCGGTGCGAACCTCGGCCCGCACGGTGACCCGACCGCCCCGGGGGGTGAACTTCACCGCATTGCTCAGCAGGTTCAGCAGCACCTGCTTGACAGCGCGGTAGTCGGCTTCGATCTCGGGCAGGAAGGGGAAGTCGACCGCCAGTTCCAGTCCCGCGGCTTCGGCCCGATTGCGGATCAGGCGGACAGCGTCCTCGGTGACGTCCTCCAGGCTCATCGGCTCGAACTTCAGGTTCATCTTGCCGGCCTCGATCTTCGACATGTCGAGAATGTCGTTGATCAGGGCGAGCAGATGCTGGCCGCTGTTGTGGATGTCCTGCGCGTATTCCTTGTAGCGCCGGTCGCCCAGCGGTCCGTACATCTCGGCGATCATGATCTCGGAGAAGCCGTTCACCGCGTTCAGCGGCGTGCGCAGCTCGTGCGACATGTTGGCCAAGAACTCGGACTTGGACTTGTTGGCCGCTTCGGCGCGGACCTTTTCGTTCTCGTATTTGCGCGCGAGTTCGGCCAGCTGCTCCTGGCTGCGTTCGAGTCCGGCGACGGCCTGCTGCAACTGTTCCTCGTTGAGTCGGCGGGCCTCTTCCTGGGCCTTGATGGCGCTGATGTCGGCGGCGGTCATGACCAGGCCGCCCTCGGCCGTGCGGCGCTCGGAAATCTGGATCCAGCGGCCGTCGTTGAGCTCCGCCTCGCGCAGGCCGCGATGGCCGCCCTCGACGACGATCTCCTGCTTGATCGCAAGCTGCACGAAGCGGTTGACCTGATCGCGCGAGGCGCCCGGCTTGAGGATCTTGGGCTCGAGGTTGAAGACGCTGCGGTAGTTCCGATTGCAGAGCAGCAGCCGGCCGGCGCGGTCCCAGAGGACGAAGGCTTCCGACACGCTCTCGATGGCGTCGCGCAGGCGGTTCTCGGCCGCCTGGGCGCGGGCCTGGGCGAGGCGTTCCTCGGTGACGTCCAGGGCGACGCCGATGATGCGGCCGTAGCCTTCGGCGCCCGACTGGCCCAGACCCTGACCGCGGGCGTCGATCCAGATCGAGCGGCCGCCGCTTGAGCTCGGCACGCGGAACGAGACGTCGAAAGCGCCGAAACGGGCGGCGTGGGCCAGGGCCTGACGAACCCGCTCTCGGTGATCCGGCGCGACGCGGTCCAGCACCTCCTGGCCGCCGACAACGCCGCCGCCGCCCCAGCCGAAGATCACCCCGGTGACGTCGGACATGAACACCTGATCCTGCTCAAGGTCCCACTCCCAGATGCCGCAACGGGCGGCCTCGACGGCCATGCGGAAGCGCTGCTCGCTTTCGACAAACGCGCGCTGGGCGGCCTCGGCGCGGCGGCTCTGGCTGAAGAGGAGCAGCGCCAGGGCGATGCCGATGCCGAGCGGCACAAGCAGGGCCACGACGCCGTCGATGCGGTCGCGGTTGGCGGAGACCAGACCCTTGGGCGGCAGGGCGGCGGCGGCGATCAGCGCGCCTCCGGCCGCCGGGCGTCCGGCCAGATCGACCAAGGAGCCATTCGGCCGTCGGGCGCGAACCAACTGGTCGGGCTTGAGGTCGCTGACCGGCACGGCGAAGGCCTCGCGCACCGTGGACGCCTGGGTGACGCCGCCTGCGCCGGCAACGACCAGCAATCGGCCGTCGGCCAGCGCGACAGCCCCCGAACCCTGGCCGCTGATCCTCAGGGGCAGGCGGGCGATGTCCTGGGCGGTCAGCAGGACGGCGCGATCCTCGATCACACGGGCGACATAAAGCCGTTTCGGGTCGCCACCGGGGACGCCGATCCAGGCGCTGCGGCCGGAGGCGACCGCCAGACGCGCAGCGCCCTTCCAGTCGGCGCCGTCCGCTCGGCCGGAGACGGCGTCCACCGCATCGGCGGACACCACCGCGGCGGCGGCGGCGCCTTCGCCGGCGGCGCGAAGGGTGGTTTCCGCCGCGTCGATGGGACTGTCGGGCGCGCGGGCCAGCAGGGCGGCGCCGGCGGCGAGGCCTCCGGTGCGCCTGGCGATGTCCGCGTCCAGGCGCGCCGCGAGGACCTGGGCCGTAGCGTCGGGACCGGCTTCGCCCGGGCGGGTCCAGTTGCGCTCCAGCCGCTGGACTCCGAAGGCCGTGTAGACGGCGAGAAGCAGCAGGGCCGCCAGGATCGCGACGCGGATGAAGGCGCCGCCGGGCGCGCGGGCGCCGCCCGTCGCGAACGCGGGCTCGCCGGCCGTGCCTGCCTTGCGACGCTTACCCGCCAAAGCCCTACGAATCCCCGCGCCCGAGTCAGTCCCCCGGCGACGAATCTTACGAAAGCGTTCCCGCCGCGTCACGGCCCAAACCGGTCTTTGCACAGCTTGTGAGTCAGTTGGCCGCATCCGCTGACAGGGCGGTTAGAGGAATTGCGCTGGCGCCCATCCGGCGATGAACTAAGTCAGGGGGCCGCACAGGACTCTCCGACCGATGAACCAGACTTCGCTGTCCCTGCGCCACGCGCTTCTGGCCCTGGTCGTGATGGCGGTCTGGGGCTCCAACTTCGTGGTCATCCGGGTCGGGTTGGACCATCTGCCGCCGCTGCTGTTCGCAACCCTGCGATTTTCGCTCGCCTTCCTGCCGGCGGCCCTGTTTCTCAAGAAGCCGGACGTGCCGTGGCGAAACCTGGCCGCCTACGGCATTCTGATCGGCGCGGGCCAGTTCGGCCTGCTGTTCCTCGCCATGAAGGACAGCATTTCGCCCGGCCTCGCGTCGTTGGTCGTGCAGACTCAGGCCTTCTTCACAATCGCGCTGGCCATGCGGCTGACCGGCGAGCGGGTGCGGACCTTTCAGTACGCGGCGCTGGCGCTGGCCGCCGCCGGCATCGGCGTCATCATCTGGCGAACCGACGGCTCGGCGACGCCGCTCGGCGTCGCCCTGGTGCTCGGCGCCGCCCTCGGCTGGGCCGGCGGCAACCTGGTGGCCCGGCGGACGCCCAATGTGAACATGCTGAGCTATGTGGTCTGGGCGAGCCTGTTCTCGGTCCCGCCTCTGTTGGCCTTGTCATTGGTCTTCGAGGGATGGCCGGCCATCGTGCATGGCCTGGCGCGGGCCGACGCGGCGACCTGGGCGGCGGTGGCCTGGCAGGCGGTCGGCAACACCATGTTCGGCTACGCGGTCTGGGGCTGGCTGCTGGCGCGCTATCCGGCCGCGACGGTGGCGCCGATGTCGCTGCTGGTGCCGGTCTTCGGCATGGCCGCCTCAGCGGTGTTCCTGCACGAGGCGCTGCCCGCCTGGAAGCTTGCCGCGGCCGGGCTGGTCATGGCCGGCCTGGCCCTGAACACCTTCTGGCCGAGGATCAGCCGGGGGTTCCGTCGGACGCCGCCGGCGGCATAGCAGCCGGGGACAGGCACTTCAGTGCGTGTCCCCATCGGCTTGAAGCTCCAGGGGACACGTACCGAAGACGGTACAAGTCCCTGTCATTGCCCATCGCCTGCAATTTGGGACAGACACTCTTGGTGTCTGTCCCTCAGGCCAACGCCTTGCTGGCCAGTTCGAACACGTTCTTCGACAGACCCTCGACGGCCACGATTCGCTCCAGCTGGGCCTTCATCAGCGCGCCGAGCTCCGGACGATAGCGCCGCCAGCCGCCCAGCGGTTCGACGAGGCGCGCGGCGGTCATCGGGTTCACGGCGTCGGTGGCGATGATCTGGTCGGCGAGGAAGCGGTAGCCGTCGCCCGAGGGATCATGGAATCGAGCCGGGTTGAAATTGGCGAAGGTCGAAACCAGCGCCCGCAGGCGGTTGGGGTTCCTGCCGTCGAAATCCGGATGGGCGGTCAGCCCAAGCACGCGGCCCAGCGCCTCCTCGGACGGATCGCGCGCCTGGACGGCGAACCATTTGTCCAGCACCAGCGGCTCGTCCTTCCACTTCGCGTGGAAGGCGGCCAGGGCCTTGTCGCGGGCCGGGCCGCCGAGCTCGACCAGGGCGTTCAGGCCGCCGATCGCGTCGGTCATGTTGGTCGCGTCCTCGAAGTGGCGGGCGGCGAGGTCGCCGTTGGGACTGTGGCTGTCGACGGCGAGCAACTCCAACACCGCGTTGCGCAGCGCCCGGCGCCCGGCCGAAGCGGCGTCCGGCGAGAACGGTCCGGTGTCCGAGAGACCCGAATGCAATCGCCTCAGCTCGTCTCCGAGATGAATGGCCAGCCGAGCCCGCAAGGCGTCGCGCGCATCATGGATCGCGGCGGGATCGGCCGGCGACATGGCCATCGCCAAGTCCGGCTCGCTCGGCAGGGTCAGGATCAGCGCCTTGAAGGCCGGCTCGGCGGCCTGGTCGGCCAGGGCCCGACCGACGGCGTCGGCATAGCGCTCCTCGGCCACCTCATCGGGCGTCCCCGCGGCGCGGGCCAGGATCAGGTGGCGGGCCAGGGTCTGGCCGGCTTCCCAGCGGTTGAACAGATCGGGATCGGCGGCCAGCAGAACGTAGCGGTCCTTCGGCTCGGCGTCGGTGGTGAGGTTCACCGGCGCGGAAAATCCTCGCAGGGCCGACAACACCGGGCGCTCCGGGGCCGGCAGGCGGATAGTGCGCTCGGCTTCCTCGAGAATGACCAGACACTCCTCGCCCATCGGCCTGCCATCCTCGTGCAGCAGACCCAGGCGCACGGGCAAGGGCAGCGGCGTCTTGACGGGCTGGCCCGGCGTCGGCGCCGTCTCCTGGCGCAGGGTGATGGCCACCTCGCCCTTGCTGGAGTCCCAATCGCTGGCGACGCTCACCTTCGGCGTGCCCGCCTGCTGATACCAGCGGAAGAAGTCGGTCAGGTCGCGGCTGGAGGCGTCGGCGAAGCATTGGATGAAGGCCTCGACCGTGGTCGCCTCGCCGTCGTGTCGATCGAAATAGAGGTCCATGCCCTGCCGGAACATGTCCGCGCCGAGCAGAGTCTTGAGCATGCGGATGACCTCGCTGCCCTTCTCGTAGATCGTCGCCGTGTAGAAGTTGTCGATCTTGATGTAGCTCGATGGTCGCACGGGGTGGGCGAGGGGACCCGCGTCCTCCGGGAACTGCCGGGCGCGGAGGGCCTTCACGTCCTTGATCCGCTGCACAGCCTCGCCGCGCATGTCGGCGCTGAACGATTGGTCGCGGAAGACGGTCAGGCCCTCCTTCACGCACAGCTGGAACCAGTCGCGGCAGGTGATCCGGTCCCCGGTCCAGTTGTGGAAGTACTCGTGGGCCACGACGCTCTCGATGCGCTCATAGTCCAGGTCCGTCGCGGTTTGCGGGTCGGCCAGCAGCAGGGCCGAGTTGAAGATGTTGAGGCCCTTGTTCTCCATGGCCCCGAAGTTGAAGTCGCGTACGGCGACGATCATGAACAGGTCGAGGTCGTACTCGCGGCCGAACGCCTCCTCGTCCCACTTCATCGCCCGCTTCAGGCTGTCCATCGCGTACTCGGCGCGGCCGGTCATGCCGGTGTCGACATAGACGCGCAGGTCGACCGTTCGACCGCTCATGGTCACGAAGCTGTCGGCCAGCTCGTCCAACTCGCCGGCGACCAGCGCGAACAGATAGCAGGGCTTAGGGAAGGGGTCGTTCCACACGGCGTAGTGGCGGCCGCCTGCGAGATCTCCGCTTTCGACACGGTTGCCGTTGGCGAGCAGGCGTTCAAACTTGCGATCCGCCTCCATCCGCACCGTGTAGCGGGCCAGCACGTCCGGCCGGTCGAGGAACCAGGTGATGCGGCGGAAGCCCTCGGCTTCGCACTGGGTGCAGAAGCGGCCGCCGGAGATGTAGAGGCCCATGAGTGCGGTGTTGGAGGACGGGTCGATCTCCACCTCGGTCTCAAGGGTGAAGGCCGCGGGCAAGCCCGCCAGGGTCAGGGTCTCGGGCGTCTCGTCATAGGGGTGCGCCTTCCCGTCGACCCTCACCGAGACCGTCTTGAGGCCGTCGCCGTCGAGGACCAGCGGATCGGCATGATCGCCATGGCGTCGCATGGTCAGCGTCGCCTTTACCCGCGTGGCCGCAGGCTCCAGCGCGAAGTCGAGGTAGACCTCATCGATCAGGTAGGCGGGCGGCCGGTAGTCGGCCAGGCGAACAGGCTGGGGGGTCTCGGTGCGCATGGCGCGAACCTAGGCGCCCCGGGGCCGATAGGCCAGCCGCTCTGGACCATTTCCGTGCGCTATTCGACGCTTGAGGATCCCCCCTCGACCCAGACCGTCTTCGCATTGACGAACTCCAGCAGGCCGTAGCGGCTGCACTCTCGGCCATGGCCGCTGTGCTTGACGCCGCCGAACGGCAGGCGCGGGTCGGAACGGACATTGGCGTTGACGA
>ERZ761607.3870-NODE-3870-length-13890-cov-4.671269_pt1 | contig 13890 bp, 15 predicted proteins | sample MGYA00511164_ERZ761607 | MGnify/ENA primary metagenome ERZ761607 (study PRJEB28899, sample SAMN02445080) | bioreactor sludge metagenome | biome: EBPR sludge | place: Australia: Brisbane, Thorneside Wastewater Treatment Plant | collected 2011-06-22 ...
TAGTACGGTCTCGTGGGCTCGGAGATGTGTATAAGAGACAGCGAGGAGATGGTCGACCTCGTCCGCTACCAACGCGGCTACCAAGCCGCCCTGAAGATCGTGCAGACCGCCGACGAGATGCTCGGCGAGCTGATGAACCTCAAGCGTTGACGCGCGACGACCGACGCGGAGGAGGCCCCATGCGAGTCAGCGACAAGCGCACCTACGACCGACATCGCGACGAGCTCACGAAGCTGCGCTCGCGCTTCGTGGCGGCGCAGGATCGTGCGTCGTCCGGCCGCCGTGTGCTCGCCCCCTCCGACGATCCCGTCGCGACGAGCTTGGCGCTGAAGGAACGCTCGCGCGCCGCGAACGCCGGGGACCACGCGCGCACGATCGATCGTGGACGCGATCGACTCGATGCGGCCGACGGCGCGCTCGGTGGGGTGGCAGACGTGCTCCGACGCGCGCAAGAGCTCGCCGTGCAGGCGAGCTCCGACACGATGTCGGCCGACGAACGTGCCGGCATCGCCGCCGAGATCCGCGAGATCCGCGCCTCGGTGCTCGCGAGCGCCAACGAAGAGGTCGGTGGACGAAGGCTCTTCGGTGGACACGTCGACGATGCTCCTCCCTTCGACGCGACGGGGGCTTATCTCGGCGGCGCGGCCGCGCCCGAGCTCGAGGTCGCTCCCGGCCGGCGCGTCGCGGTGGGGCTGCCCGGAGACCAAATCTTCTCCGGTCCGACCGACGTGTTCGCGGTCCTCGACGACCTCGCCACCGCGCTCGAGACGAACGACGAAGCCGGCGTGCGCGCAGGTGTCGAAGGTACCCGCTCCGCCCACGCGCAAGTGGTCGACGCGCGAAGCGCGCTCGGCGCACGCAGCGATGCCCTCGAGACCGCGAGCGCGGTGGTCGAACGACTCGAAGTGCGCGCGCTCGAAGCCCAGGACGAGCTCGTCGGGGTCGACGTCGCCGAGGCGTACCTCGAGCTCGAACGCGCGCGCAGCGCCTACGCCGCAGCGGTTCAGATCGCGGCGCAGCTCCCGGGGCCGTCGCTCGTCGATCGCTGATCGAGATCGCATCGCGACCTGAAGGTCCGCGCGAATCGTCCGATGGCCCTCTACGACGCGCGGTTCGACCCGAGCCCTCCGCGTCGTCCCGGAGACTCCGCCCATGCTCACGCTCACCCGCAAGCTCGGCCAACGCATCCACGTCGGCGACGACGTCGTCGTGGAGGTGCTCTCGATCTCGGGCGGCATCGTGAAGCTCGGCGTGCGCGCGCCACGTCGCGTCGCCGTTCACCGCGGCGAGCTGCTCGACGGCGCACGCGCCGAGAACCGCGCGGCGCCGCGCGCGGTGGAGACCTCGGAGGAGTCGCGCATCCGTGACGCCTCGCGCGTGCTGCGCTTCGACCGCGGGCTCTACGGGTTCGAGCACGAGAAGGAGTGGGTCCTGTGCGAGCTCGCGGAGTCGCTCCCCGTGCTCGCCGGCCACGACGCGCGGGTGCTCGTCGCTCGCAACGACCCGTCACTTCGCCTCGTGGTGCTCGACCTCGAGTTGCTGCTGCCGGACTACCCGTTCGATCGCGCCGATGCGGCAGCGAACCACGAGGACCCGCGCTTCGCCGACGAGCCGCTCGCGCACGCCGTGGTCGTCCGAGTGAACGGCGACGGCGACCTCGCTCGCGTCAACCTCGCAGCGCCGCTCGTGATCGGCGTGCGTTCCCTGCGCGGAAGGCAGGTGCTCCTCGACGGCCTTCCGCTCGACGCGCCGTTCGGTCACGACGAGCGAGCGGCCACCGAGCTCGTCGACGAGGCTCACCCGTGACCGCCAGCGCCGCACCGCACGTCTCCCTCGTCGAGGCGCTCGACGACGAAGCGGTCCTCGTCCGCGTGCTGCGAGGCGCGGTGGCCGCACGCGCGTCGGACGTCCACCTTCGCGTCGGAGTTCCCCCGATCGTCCGACTCGCGGGAGAGCTCGTCCCCTTCGAGCACCCACCCCTGGCCCTCCATCAGGTCGAAGGCATCGCGCGCATCCTCTGCGAGCGCGGCGGCCTCTCGCGCGAGCGGGCGGCTCAGCGTCAAGTCGAGCTCAGCCTCGACCTCGAAGGCGCGGGACGCTTTCGCGTGCACCTCTACCGACAGCGCGGCGGCCGCGCGGTGGTGCTTCGCCACATCCCGACCCCGATCCCCGACCTCGCTTCGCTACGGCTTCCGCCCGCGATCAAGCCCATCGTCGCCGAACGATCCGGTCTGGTCGTGATCACCGGCGCGACCGGCAACGGCAAGTCCACGACGATCGCGTCGATGCTCCAGCACCTCAACCAGACCACGCGTCGTCACGTGGTCACGCTGGAAGAGCCGATCGAGTTCTTGCTCGAGGACGAACACTGCACCTTCTCGCAGCGCGAGGTGGGCGTGGACGTCGCGTCGATCTCGGAGGGCATCACCAGCGCGCTGCGTGAGGACCCCGACGTGATCCTCGTGGGCGAAGCGCGCACGAGCGAGGAGCTCGACCTCGCCCTCAGCGCCGCCGAGACCGGAGTGCTCGTGATCGTCACGATGCACGCTTCCGACACCCTCGAAGCGATCCAACGGATCGTCCATTCGTACCCCAGCGACTTCCGCTCCGTCGCCCGCGACCGCATCGCGTCGACCCTCGTCGCGGTCGTCGCGCAGAAGCTCCTGCCCGTGCGGGGCGGCGAACGCGAACGGGTCTTGGTGACGGAGGTCCTCCGCACCTTCGGCATGGTCCGCGAGTGCATCCGAGAGCCCGCTCGTTTTCGCACCCTGCCTCAAGTCCTCGACCAAGCGACGAGCGAGCACGGCACACACAGCTTCGACGCCATGCTCCTGCAGCTCGTACGCAGTCGGGTGATCGACGTGGAGGTCGCGCGCGGTGCGGCACGCAACCCGAAGGACATCGTGCGCGCGCTGACCATCTCGCGCTGAGCACTCCGTTGCTCGCGCGCCGAGCGCTCGCGCCGACCCCTTCCGATCCGGTTTCGCTCCACGCCGAGCGACGCGCGCGCGACGTCACGTCGCTCGACGCTCGAACGCACCGACGCTCGAACGCACCGACGCTCGAACGCACCGACGCTCGACCGCCGCGCCCACGCAGCGCTCAAGCCACGAACGACTTCGACCGAAGGAGAAACACATGAACGGCCTCGTCAAGCGCATGCAGGAGCTCTCGCTCCCACTCCTCGGAGGTGTCGTCGCCGCGATCGTGCTGGCGAACGTCGACCCCGACACTTACCACGCGATCACGCACGCCTCGCTCTTCGGCGTCTCGCTGCACTTCGTGGTCAACGACCTCTTCATGGCGCTCTTCTTCGGCCTCGCGGCCAAGGAGATCGTCGAGAGCTTGCTGCCGGGCGGCGCGCTGCATCCGCTGAAGAAGGCGGTGAATCCGCTGCTCGCCACCGTCGGCGGTGTGGTAGGGCCCATCGTCGCGTACTTTGCGGTGCTCGCGTATCAGGGACGCTGGGACATCGCGAGCGGCTGGGGCGTCCCCACCGCGACGGACATCGCGCTCGCGTGGCTCGTCGCGCGCCTCGCCTTCGGCGCGACCCATCCCGCGGTGAGCTTCTTGCTGCTCCTCGCGGTCGCAGACGACGCCATCGGCCTCGTGATCATCGCGATCTTCTATCCGGATCCGACCCACCCCGCGGAGCCCTTCTGGTTGCTCTTCGTGGTCGCCGCCGTCCTCGGCGCGTGGGCCATGCGTCGCCACGGCGTGCACTCGTTCTGGGCGTATCTCGCCGGCCCCGGAGTGCTCTCGTGGTGGGGTCTTCACGCCGCCCACCTCCACCCCGCGCTCGCTCTCGTCGCGGTCGTGCCGTTCATGCCGCACGCGAAGCACGACGCGGGTCTCTTCGCCGAATACCACGACGCCCACGTCGAGACGGACACCCTCAACCGCTTCGAGCACACGTTCCGGCTCCCGGTCGACTTCGGCCTCTTCTTCTTCGGTCTCTGCAACGCCGGCGTCACGCTCGGCAGCGTCGGCAGCGCGACCTGGGCCGTCCTCCTCGCGCTCGTGATCGGCAAGACGCTCGGCATCTTCGTCTTCGCCACCCTCGGACGCGTCATGGGCTTCCCGCTGCCCGACGGGATGAGCCGAAGCACCCTCGCGCTCGCGGGTCTGACCGCCTCGCTCGGCCTCACCGTCGCACTCTTCGTCGCCGGCGTGGCGTTCGTCGACGCCGGTGCCCGAGACGCCGCGAAGATGGGCGCGCTCCTGAGCGTGGGCGTCGCACCGCTCGTGCTCCTCCTCGCTCGCGTCGCGCGCGTTCGCCAGCTCGTCGACCGCGCGCGCCAGTCGCTCCGCCCGCTCCCGCTCGCCGAGCACACACACTTCTCCGAGCACCCGCCCCCCGCGGAGTGATTCGAGCCTCGCGAATCGTCGCCCCCATGCAGGAGGAACCCGTGAAGGATCCGATCCCCGCTCGCGCCCCCGAGGGCCGCCCGCCCCACGTCGAGCTCACCCTCGGCTCACTCGTCGCGGATCGCTACGTCGTTCGCCGCGCCATCGCGCGTGGAGGCATGTGCACGGTCCACGAGGCCGAGCACCGGGTGTCGGGTCACCGGGTCGCGCTCAAGGCGCTCACCAGCCACGCGCTCGCGTCCGAAGCCGTCCACGAGCGACTGCTGCGGGAGGCACGAATCCTCGGCACGCTCCGACATCCGAACGTCGTGCAGATCCTCGACGCCGGCGTCTGCCCGAGCCACGGCCCCTTCCTCGCGCTCGAGATGATCGAAGGACGGGCCCTCGACGGGCTCCTCGCCGTCCGCACGCGCCTCCCCGTCGCGCAGTGCGTCGCGCTCGTGGTGCAGCTCTGCGACGCGCTCGACGACGTACACCGCCACGGGGTGGTGCACCGCGACGTGAAGCCGTCGAACGTGCTGATCTCACAGACCTTGATCGGCGACCGGGTCGAGCTCATCGACTTCGGCGTCGCGCACGAGACGGACCGCGACGCGCCGAAGCTCACGCGCCACGGCGAGCTGCTCGGCACCGTCGAGTACATGTCCCCCGAACAGCTCCTGGGCACCACGATCGACGCGCGCACCGACGTGTACGCAGTCGGGGTGCTCCTGCACGAATGCCTCGTGGGCGCGGTGCCGTTCACCGGACCCGCGACGACCACGATCGCGCGCCGCATCTCCGGCGAGAAGGCGCCGCTCATCGAGCACCCCGACGTCCCACGAGCGCTCGCCGACGTCGTCGCGCGCGCCATCCTCGCCGACGCCCGCGACCGCTTCGCGAGCGCGCGCGAGCTCGCGTTCGCGTGCCTCGACGCGCTCGGTGAGCTGCCACGCCTGAGCCTCCTGGAGAGCCCCGCAGGCGGATCGTCACTGCAAGACGAGTACCTCGCACGCCGCGCAGCGAAGTCCGCCGAGCCCGACCCTTCGACCCGGCGTCGCCACGTCCGCGCGCCGTACGTCACCCCCGCGCGCATCTTCTTCAACGACCGGCACGTCGACTGTCGGACGGAGGACGTCTCCGAGGGAGGCCTGCTCGCGATCGCGAGCGCGGACGTTCCGAACGGCGTGGAGGTCCGCGTCCGCGTCACGCTCCCGACGCAGGGCAAGGTCGTCCTTCTTCCGGCGGTGACGCGTTGGGTACGAACCCACCGCTCGACCCGCGCCGTAGGCCTCGCGTTCGGCGAGCTCCCCGACGACGTCGTCGCCGACATCCGAACGTACGTCGAGATCGTCGGCGCTCCCCGCGGGTGAAGCTCCTTCCTTCTTCGAGCTTCAGGTCGACGCTCCAACGACCGATGAGGGGTACATGTCCAACGCGCGAAGAAACGCGCTCCTGATCTCCGTCGGCGGGGGCAAGGGAGGCGTGGGCAAGAGCTTGGTGGCCGCGAACCTCTCGGTCGCGCTCACGCGTCTCGGGATGCGCGTGACGCTCGTGGACGCCGACCTCGGCGCCGCCAACCAACACACGCTCTTCGGTCTCACCAACCGCGGCGTGACGCTGCACTCGTTCCTCGAGAAGGACGTCGGCAGCCTCGAAGAAGCCCTCGTCCCGACCGGCGTACCGCGCCTCAATCTCTTGCCGGGAACCTCGGGCGTCATCGGTGCCGCCCACATCGGCCACGCACGAAAGCTCAAGCTCGTCCGACACATCGCGGCGCTCGACACCGAGGTCGTGGTGATCGACTGCGGCGCCGGCGTGAGCAACGACGTGCTCGACTTCACCGACCTCGCCGACCTCCGCGTGGTCGTCACCACGCCGCAGCTCACGGCGCTGCAGAACGCGTACGCGTTCCTGAAGGGCGCGGTCGTGCGCGGGTTTCGCCACGCGGCGCGGACCCGCTTCGAACAAGATCGTTTCGACGTCGCCTCGTCGCGCGTCGAAACCGAGCGCCTCGATCCCTGGCTTCGGCGCCTCGAGCTCGAGAGCCCCGCCCTCGTCGCGCACCTCCGCGTCCTGCAGCAGAGCTGGGGCGGATACGTCTTCGGCAATCTGCTCCAGCACGACGGTGAACGGCGCGTGATCGACGGGCTCGTGCGCATGGTCCACGACTTTCTCGGCGTCGACCTCGGCACGCTCGGCCACCTGCGGTCGACCGCGTCCGCACACGCCAGCGTCACGCAGCGCCAGCCGCTGCTGGTCGCCGAGCCGCGAGGCGAAGCCGCGCGAGTGCTGCACGCCGCGGCCGAGCGGCTGCTCACCGTGGACGTTCGCGCGCTGCGCGAGCGACGCCGACGGCCACCCGAAGCCGCGCCGGCCGAAAGCGCCCCCCCGTTCCACGAGGCGTACGAGCTCCAGCCGTCGGATCCCTCGAACGAGCCGTCCCACGTCGAGACATCGCGCCTCGCGGATCACGTCCGCCGCCACACGCGCCACCCCGCGCGCACCGTGGTGCCGCTTCACCATCGCGATCACGTGGCGGACGCCGAGCTCGTCGACGTGTCGACGGGCGGAGCGCGTGTGCGAACGTCGCTGAGGCTCGAGCGTGGAGACGAGGTCTCGTTCTCCGTCGGCGTCGATGGTCGTGCATCGATGCTCGTCGCGGTCGTTCGATGGACCGAGGGCGAGCTGGTCGGAGTGGAGCTCCGCGATCCGGCGGACGGACGCGCTTTGAGAATCGCCGCCGGGCTCCGCCCGACCTCCGACGTCGGCGAGCTACCCGTAGACGCACGCGCGAGCTGAGGCATCCCCCACGTCCCGACCCCACACCCGACCCCACACCCACCCCAGAAGACGCCGTCGAGCCGTGCTCGTCGGCGTCTTCGTCTTCCGTCCGGCCACGATCGCGACGACGACGTCCGATTCCGTCGAGGGTCCATCCACGATCGACACGAGGTCACTAAAGAACTTCGTCCACCGCCCGAATCTCCTCCCGTGACCGTTCCACCGCGATCGAGCGGTCACACCTCCGAAGGGTTTGGCGATCTCTCGGAGTCACGCGAGGACATTCAGTCCTCCATTCCAGGAAGAGGAGACCACCATGGCGATGAGCATCGTTACCAACGTTCAATCCCTCAACGCGCAGAAGAATCTCGCGAAGACCGGCAAGGCGCTCCAGAGCACCTTGAGCCAGCTCTCGTCGGGTCTGCGCATCAACCGCGCGGGCGACGACGCCGCGGGTCTCGCGATCAGCGAGAACCTGAAGGCGCAGACGCGCAGCCTCGGGCAGGCCGAGCGCAACGCCAACGACGGCATCTCGATGCTGCAGACGGCGGAAGGCGGCATGGCCGAGATCGGCGACATGCTGGGCCGCATGCGCGAGCTCGCGATGCAGTCCTCCACGGGCACGATCAGCGACGACGAGCGCGTCTTCATCCAGCAGGAGTTCACCGCCCTGGTGGAAGAGGTCGACCGCATCGCGAACACCGCGGAGTTCAACGGCACCTCGCTCCTCGACGGGTCGGCCACGGGCGTCGAGTTCCAGGTCGGCATGCGCAACGACGCCAACGACCGCATCTCGGTCGACATCGCCGACATGCGCAGCACCGCCCTCGGCACCGGCGGCGGCGGCGCGGCCCTCAGCACCGCGGCGCTCGACACCGCGGGCAACGCGCAAGCCGCGATCGACATCGTCGACGCCGCGATCTCCGACGTCTCGTCGGGCCGCGCCACGATGGGTGCCACGGAGAACCGCCTCCAGGTGACGATCTCCAACCTCGGCACCGCGCGCGAGAACCTCTCGGCCGCCAACTCGCGCATCCGCGACGCGGACATCGCGCAGACCACGGCCGAGCTGACGCGGAACAACATCCTCCAGCAGGCGGGTGTGTCCGTGCTCGCACAGGCGAACGCGGCGCCGCAGATGGCTCTCTCGCTGCTCTGATCGCGGGCTCGCGTCGCGGCGGAGAGCCGTCTCCTCCGGGGCGTCTCCTCCTCCCGTGCTCTCGCCGGGTCCGCTCGGCCCAGCGCGACCACGAGCTCGCCCCTTCGAGCGCCGCCGTCGGTGCCCCCCCATCAGCCACGACGTCGCTCGTCGAGCCGTCCCTCTCCGGAGGGGCGGCTCTTCGCTTTTCGCGTGATGGGCGCATCTCACGACCTCACCGAAGCCCCGACGAGGTCCCGCGCTCTCGGCACGGCACGCATCCTCACCCGAGCGTCGATGGCTTCGAGGCCCCTTCCCGCCTCCGCTCGACCGCCGCGATCCGTGGGTCTCCAATCCACCCCTAAAGACCCGCGGCGATCCGTCCGAGACATCTCGGCGTAGCCAAGGAAGGCTCACCGACGAATCGTCGGATTCTCACGGAGGAGATGTCTCATGGGTACCTTCAGCATTCTCACCAACGTTCCGTCGTTGAACGCGCAGAACAACCTCAAGCGCACGCAGCTCGATCAGGCGCGCTCGATGGGTCGACTCTCCAGCGGTCTTCGCATCAACCGCGCGGGCGACGACGCGGCCGGCCTCGCCATCAGCGAGAACCTCAAGGCGCAGATTCGCTCGCTCGGCCAGGCCGAGCGCAACGCCAACGACGGCATCAGCCTCCTGCAGACCGCGGAAGGCTCGATGAACGAGGTCAGCGGCATCCTCACCCGCATGCGCGAGCTCGCGATGCAGTCGTCCACCGACACCGTCGGCGACTCCGAGCGCGCGTTCGTCCAGCAGGAGTTCAGCGCGTTGATGGAGGAGATCGATCGCATCGCGAACGTGACCGAGTTCAACGGCACGCAGCTCCTCGACGGCAGCGCGACCGGCCTCGACTTCCAGGTCGGCATCCGCGACACCGCGAACGACCGCATCACGGTCGCCATCGCGGACATGCGCAGCACCGCCCTCGGCACGGGCGGCGGCGGCGCGGCCATCGGCACCGCGGGCGTCGACTCGCGCGCCAACGCGCAGGCGTCCCTCGACATCATCGACGCCGCCATCCAGGACGTCTCGGCCGGCCGCGCCGGCATCGGCGCCGCGGAGAACCGTCTCCAGGTGACCATCGCGAACATCAACGTCTCGCGCGAGAACCTCTCGGCCGCCAACAGCCGCATCCGCGACACCGACGTCGCCGAGGAGTCCGCCGCGATGACGCGAGCGTCGATCCTCATGCAGGCCGGCGTCTCCGTGCTCGCCCAGGCGAACCAGACGCCGCAGATGGCGCTCAACCTGCTCGGCTGATCTTCCGCGGGGCGCGCGTTCCGGTTCATCCCCCCGCCGGTTCGCGCGCCCCGTCGTGACTCCCCCTTCGTCGCTCGAGGTAGCCCATGCCCGTCGCTTCGTTCTCCGGTCTGGCCTCCGGCATCGACACCGCGACCCTCATCTCGTCGTTGGTGAGGCTCGAGCGCGCGCCCATCGAGCGCCTCGAAGCGAAGAAGTCGGACCTCGGCTCCGTCTCGCGCCGCCTGGGCGAGATCTCGAAGCGCACCGACGCGTTGGCGAGCGCGGCGAAGGACCTCGTCGGCGCGCGGGAGCTCCTCGGCGCGAAGGCGAGCTCGACCGACGAGTCGAAGGTCCGAGTCTCGGCGACCGGAGACGCGACGCTCGGCTCCTTCTCCGTCGAGGTCCGCGCCTTGGCCCGCGCGGAGCGGACGTACTCCGACGGAGTCGCCGCACGTGACGTCGCCGGTCTCGCAGGAAGCGGCACTCTCGGCCTCTCCGTCGGCGGCGTCGCGACCGACGTGACGATCGAAGCGACCGACACCCTCGACGACGTCGCCCGCAAGATCAACGAGTCCGGCGCCGACGTGACCGCGTCGGTCCTCAACGACGGCACGTCGTTCCGGCTGCTCGTCGCGGGCCGCTCGACCGGCGCCGCGAACGCGGTGGAGTTCACCGAGTCGGGCACCACCCTCGGCCTGACGCGGCCCGAGAACGAGCTCGTCGCGGCGCGCGACGCGTCGATCGTGGTGGACGGTCTGGAGATCACCCGCGCGACGAACCGCTTCTCCGACGTGGTCCCCGGCGTGACGTTCGACCTCCGTGGACAGACCACGGGTACGCCGGTCGGCGTGGAGGTCGAGCGCGACACCGACGCCACGCTCGAGAAGCTGGAGACCTTCACGAAGGCCTACAACGAGCTCGTCCGCGGCATCTCGTCCGAGTTCACGTTCGCGGGCGCCGCCCGCATCGGCAACTCTCTCGCGGGAGATTCCACCCTCCGCGGGCTTCAATCGAAGATCTCCGGCACGGTTCTTCAGACGTTCTCCGGCTCTCGACTGGCCGACTTCGGCCTCCGTCTGCAGAACGACGGCACTCTCGAGCTCGACGAAGCCGAGGTTCGCGAGACCCTCGCCTCGTCGCCGGACTCGCTCGTCTCGTTCTTCGGCGCGAATGGAGAATCCGCGGGATTCTCCAAAGCGCTCGACGATCTCGCCAAGCTCTACACGGGGCCCGACGGCCAGTTGAAGACGCGCATCGACGGGCTCGGCAGCCGCTCGCGCGACATCGACTCTCAGATCGAGCGCATGGAGAGGCGCATCGACAAATACGAAGAGAACATGCGCAAGAAGTTCACCGCCATGGAGCTCGTCGTGTCGAACCTCCAGTCTCAGGCCTCGCAGCTCGGTTCGATTCTGACCGGTCTCGGCTGACGAAGAGCCCTTCGCACACGGCGCGCCGGCCGCCCATCACAGGCTGCCCGACCTCCGGTATGCGCATCCGATCGCGCCTTCAGCCCCCGCCTCGTTCGTCCGAAGGAGACTCCATGTCGTTCGCCCTCCAGCGCTACCGAACCTCACGCACCGAGACCGCCTCGCCCGTGCAGGTCCTCGTCCAGCTCTACGACGCGGCGCTCCGCTACCTGCGAGAGGTCGACGCCGCGATCGAAGCGCGCGATCCCAAACGCAAAGGCGTCGCGATCGCCAAGGCACACGCGATCGTAGTGGAGCTCCAAGCAACCCTCGACCACGACAAGGCCCCCGAGCTCTGCGAGCGCCTGCACGCGCTCTACGACTTCTGCCTGACACGCATCGCGACCGCGAACTCGCGATGGGATGCCGCTGCGGCGCGCGAAGCGGCGAACGTGCTCGAGACCCTGCGCGGCGCCTGGGCCGAGGTCGCGGGAGGCGCGCCGTGAAAGACGGCGAGCTCTCCCGCTGGACGAAGCTGCTCGATGCGCTCGATGCCTGCTGGGTCGATCCGATCCGCGCGGAGCCCGACGACGTCCTTCGCATGATGGAGGAGCGGCAGACCCTCCTCGACACCCTCCAGACGTTCGACGCCTCGGCGTTGGAGGAACCGATTCGCGCGAGCCTTCGAGCGCGCCTCGCCGCGCTCGTGGAGCGTGACCGGGAGCTGCACCGGAGCGTCGAGCGCTGGCGCGACGAGCTCGACGAGCACGCAAGCCGGGTGCGCGAGGGCCGCGTCGTGGCGGCGGGCTACACGCAGGTCCCGACCGCCGACACCACCCGTCTGCTCCGGAGGGCGTGATGTCGCCGCGCACTCGACCGCCACCGACGCCGTGCGCGCCTCCGGACGCCTTCTCGTTGGTCCTCATCGGCAGCTCGATCGGCGGCCCCGCCGCGCTCGCGTCGCTCGTCGGCGCGCTCTCGCCGGACTTCCATGCGGCCATCGTCGTCGTCCAACACGCGCCCGCGAGCGTCGCGCGCCCGCTCGTCCGACGACTGGCCGGCGCCTGCCCGCTGGACGTGGTCGTCGTCGAAGACCAGACGCCACTGCGGATGGGCCGAGTCCACGTCGCCCCCGGCGGTGCCCACGTGGAGCTCGAGGGTGACGTCCTGCGCACCCGACACAGTCCCCCCGAGCACGGTTGCCGCCCCGCGGTGGACGTCTTGTTTCGATCCGCGCGCGGCCGCCCCGGCGTCGTGGCGGTCGTGCTCACCGGGATGGGAAGCGACGGCCTCTCCGGCGCTCGCACGTTGCGGCGTCACGGCGCGCGCGTGCTCGCTCAGGACGCGGCGAGCAGCGCGGTCCGGGGCATGGCGGGGCAGGTGGTCCGCGCGGGCCTCGTCGACGCCGTGGGTTCCCCCTGTGAGCTCGGCGCGCTGCTCGAGAGCTGGAGCGTTCGTCACCGCGTGGCGCGCGGACGGCTCGAGCGCGCCACGAACCGCTCGAGCGTCAATCCCTCGGCGACCTCGCTCCAAAGCTTTGACGCCCACGGTCTCCCCCCGTCGGGGAAGGCCCGACACCCGTACGCAGCCCGATCCGGCCCCGACTGATTCCCTCGTAATTTCGAGGACTCTTTTCAACCAGAGCCCAAAGGATCACGCCTGGCACACAACTCGCTCCTCCCCCGTCCGGGGTACGCGACGAGGTGACCATGGCGTGGATCGGGGAGCGAGTGGACCAACTCCAGCGTCGGCACGAACGACTGAGCCGGAGGCCACTGGACGCCGACGTTCTCGAGACGATCGATGCGTTGGAGCGCGAGGTCGCACGATGGCAACGGCTCGCGCGTTTGCACAAGCTGCCGACGCACCCGACCCGGATCCCGGTCGATGCCTCCGCGCTCGTGGGCCGCGTGGCCCGCGCGGTGCGCGACGAACGTCCGAGCCTGACCGTCGAGCTCGAGCGCCCGACCCACCGACGCCGGGTGCTCTTGGACGCCCCGGCAGCCGAGCTCGCGCTGCGATGCCTCGTCGACTCGCTGCTCGAGCACGCGCCGAACGCGCATCGCCTCGTGATTCAGCTCGACATCGAGACCGAGCTCGACCTCGAGCTCGCGCTTCGGGTGGATGCCGCCGAGGCCGTGGTCCGGGACGAGGAAGAGTGCGAAGCGCTCCGCGACGGTCTCGCCCGCGCGGGCCTGACTTGGATCTTCGGTCCCACGCATCGCGTACGTCCGGTCCCGGAGCGCGACGAGCCGACCACGCGCCGTTACGTCTTCCCGCCGCCGCACGGAGCCGCGCGATGAAGATCGCCGTGGCCCTCGTCGCGTGCATGGCGTGCTTCACCGCCGGAGAGGCCCACGCCCAACGCGAGCTCGCGGTCGCCGCGTTCGTCGGTTCCGGCCTGAGCTTCGGCACGGGGAGCGCCGACGAAAACGCGAGCCTCGCGACCCGACGCAGCCCGACCTTCGTGGACCTCGAGCTCGGCAACTGGAACCCCGAGCGTCCGGACCCCGTGCTCGGCGCCGCGCTCCGCGTGGAGATCGACGGACGCGTCGGCGTCGCGCTCGTACCACGAGCCGGCATCCGACGAAGGCGCGGCTCGCTCGACCTCCGCGCCGCGTTCGGGCTGCCCATCTTCGTGGCTCCGTTCTCGTTGGTCGGCGGCGAGGTCGCGATGGGACTCGGCATCCCGATCGGGGGCGGATTCGCATTGGTGACCGACGTGCTCGTCGGAGCGTACTTCTGGGGCAGCGACCTCCCGTCCGGCTCGGCGCTCGTCAAGCTCGACGTCCGGGTCGGACTGGAGCTTCGACCGTGACCCTGCACGACGTTCGGTCTTCGCTCGTCGGCGTCGTCGCGGTGTTCACCCTCTCGGCGTGTGGCGACCCGCCGTGCGTCCGACACAGCGACTGCAGCGGAGGGTTCCGC
>ERZ761607.3871-NODE-3871-length-13886-cov-6.403297_pt1 | contig 13886 bp, 10 predicted proteins | sample MGYA00511164_ERZ761607 | MGnify/ENA primary metagenome ERZ761607 (study PRJEB28899, sample SAMN02445080) | bioreactor sludge metagenome | biome: EBPR sludge | place: Australia: Brisbane, Thorneside Wastewater Treatment Plant | collected 2011-06-22 ...
CCTGGCTCCGGCGCAGGCGCAGTTGGAGTGGGCGCCGGTGGGGGCGAAGTATTATTATTCCACTTGGTGGGGATTCAGTGGAGAAACGGGCGTAACCGTAGTAGAGGTTGCCGGAGATACCATGGTGCAGGGAAAAAATTGCAGGTACTTCAGGCGAGCTTCCGGGACTGTACCGTGGACGGCAGCATGTCAGGCTTTTTATGATATCACCTACTCGGAAAACCGACAAGTTTATTTTCTTGACGAATACACACAGGACTTTAAACTGTTTTACGATTTCAACAAAATGCCCGGCGAGGTCTGGGATGTGACTTTGTGCGGCTACGAGCCTTGGTGTCAGGTTGATACTTTAAGAATGCAAGTAGCCGCTGTAACAGACACGGTACTCAACAATGTGACGGTTCGGAAAATGAACCTGACTTCATATATTTTATCGTATCCTACATACACTTTCCAGTGGGTGGTATATGAGGGCATCGGCAATATTCCCGTCATGCACTTTTTTTGGGAGCGGTGTATTACGGTAGAAGCAGGGATTCTGAACCTGCGTTGCTACGAATCTCCCACGCACGGCATTTTCAATTTTGTAGGCGGGCAGCCATGCGGGGTTTATACGGCGGCAGGCGAGGCGCAGGCGGCGGTGGAGCAATTGCGCATGTACCCCAATCCGGCGCGGGAGTGGCTGAATGTGGAATTGCCGCAGGGCGGCAGAGGGCAGTTGGCGCTGTACGATGCGCAGGGCAGGCTGCTGAAAACGCAATACTTAGATGCTGTGCCGGAATCCTGGCCGCTGGATGTGTCGGCCTTGCCGACGGGTATGTATCTGCTGCTGTACCGAAGCGAGGGCGGAGCTGCGGCGCTGGGGAGGTTTGTGAGGGAGTAGGCGGTGACGGTCAGGTTTGCACCGAGTTCGACGGAGGATGATGGTTGTTAAAAAAAATCCTGCCACAAAATACCCCTTTCCGAATCCGCGTTGAAGCCTGTGTCTGAAAAGCGCCTATTGGAAGGTTTTTTGCAGGAAAGCAAACTTTAACATTTGTGTTTCTGGGAAAGCCTATATCTTTGGGCGCACTTTCTCAAAAACTTTTTCATTCTAAAGGAAAATCTGGGTGTAAACATGAAAAGACTGTCTAAGATTTCTCTGCTGCTGCTCGTTCTGGCGGCGGCGGCCTGCGGCAAACGCGAATCAGGCCAGCTCACCGGCGTTCTGGAACGTCCCAACTGGAAAGGGATCAATCCCTACGGTATGGTGTATGTACCCTCCGGTACCCTGCACATCGGTCCCAGCGACCAGGACGTGAGCAACACATTCGTCCAGCGCCAGCGCTCCATCTCTATTCAGGGATTCTACATGGACGACACGGAAATCACCAACAATGAGTACCGTCAGTTTGTGTACTGGGTGCGCGACTCGCTCGCCCACAGCTATCTCGATCACTTCATTGAGGATGAAGTGACCGGCGATCAGCGCATTGACTGGGAATACAAAATTGACTGGGAGGATGAAACGCTTCAGGATTTGTACTATCAGGGCGACGACCGCTTTGCAGGCCGCCAGGAGTACGATGTGGACAAGTTCTGGTTTGAATACGAATGGTACGACTGGCAGGGCGCCGCTCACGACGACCACCGCGGCCACGACCGTAACAATCGCGGCAAAGAGCGCACCTCTTTCATCAAGAAAAAAACCGTCAAAATTTATCCCGATACCTTGGTGTGGGTACGCGATTTCTCCTACTCGTACAACGAGCCGATGACGCGCAACTACTTCCACCACCCCGCTTTTGACGATTATCCTGTAGTCGGCGTGGACTGGCACATGGCCAATGCCTTCAGCTACTGGCGTACCAAGCTCTGGAATGCTTATGAGGCTGAGAAAACCGGCGCCAACAGCGAAGACTTCCGTTTGCCTACCGAGTTTGAGTGGGAATGGGCGGCTCGCGGCGGCCACGATCTCGCTCCGTATCCCTGGGGCGGCGTTTATATTCGCAATGCAAAAGGTTGTCTTTTGGCCAATTTCAAGCCTGGTCGCGGCAACTACCCCGAAGACGGCGGTCTCTACACCGTAAAAGCAGATGCCTACTTCCCCAACGAATATGGCCTTTACAATATGGCCGGCAATGTGGCAGAGTGGACTATTTCTGCCTACGAAGCGAACTCTTACTCGTTCATTCACGACCTCAACCCGGATATCCGTTATGATGCTACCGACGAAGACCCGGAAGCATACAAGCGCAAAGTGGTGCGCGGCGGCTCCTGGAAAGACGTGATGTTCTTCCTTCAGAACGGTACCCGCTCTTATGAGTATCAGGACACTACCAAGTCTTATGTCGGTTTCCGCAACGTTCTCACCTACTTGGGCCGTTCCATCAATGATTTCTAAATTTTCATCACTCAGATGATTGGGATATGGGTATTGCTGTAACGGCAGTACCCATATTTTGCATTTTTTTACACCATCGGTGTTACTTTTTTCAAAATCTGCATTATCCGACTGTAACTTCTTTTTTAACAACCTTTAAACAAGCTGTAACAATGAGTTTCTTAAAAACCAAAGGTTTCAAGTACGTCAAAAACTTTATCATCGGCGTAGGCGCTTCTGCGGTACTGTTTGGCGCACTGGCAAAAATTCAGAGCTGGGAAGGCGCCGACTTCTGGCTGACCATCGGCATGCTTACTGAGGCAGGCATCTTCTTGTTCCTCGGCTTGATCGGCCCGGAACCCGATTACTACTGGCACAAACTCTATCCGGGTTTGGACGACTACAACGCACCGATTGCCCCCTTGGCAGCAGGTCCGGTAGCCGCACAAACCAAGGCTGTGGCCCCGCTGAACGGCGAAGTGGTAGAACGTCAGTTGGGCGGTATGCTCATGGAACTCCAAACCATGTCGAAGAGCTTGGGTTCGCTCAAGGCTTTGCAGGAAGTGGACTTCTCCGGCACCAAAGACCAAATCAAGGCCATGAGCAACTTCTACGCAAAACTCAACGAAGCTATGGCTGACCTGAGCGACACAGTAGAAGACACCAAGCAGTACAAAGACCAACTGAGCGAACTGAACAAAAACATCAGCGGTCTCAACACGGTCTATAGCTCGCTTAACAACGTTTACGGCAATGTGATCACAGCTATGGCAGGCGTTCGCGGTTGATCTTCGCGCTTTTGGAAAATACACCTGTATTGTTAAACTGTAAAAAACTCTCGCAATATGTCTATTCCAAAGGAACCGCGGCAGTTGATGATCAACATCATGTACTTGGTACTCACGGCTATGTTGGCCCTCAACGTCTCGGCGGAGGTTATGAACGCATTCTTCACCCTTGATGACGGCAACAAGGCCAGCATCGGCACCGTGTCGAGCCAGCTCGACAACACGGTAAAAAGTGTGAACGAATTGCTCAATGAACCTGCCAAAGCAAAATTCAAACCGATCGGGCCTGCGATGAAGCAAGTTCAAGATGCTTCGGCCCGCTTCAATACCTATGTGAATCAACTCCGCGACAAACTCATTGACGAAGCCGGTCACAAAGACGGCAAAGTAAATGATGAGGATTACAAGGAGTCATATGGTAAGCGCGTGCCCAAAGGCATGAAAAACAAGGATGTTACCACCCGAATGCTGGTGCAGGAAGGCGAAGGCGAAAAGCTCAAGAAGAACATTCTGGATACGCGTCAGGAACTGATTGATATTTACACCAAATTGGTAAAGGAAAATGGTCAGGCGTTCGGCCTCAAGCCCGCCGAAATTGATTCGCGTATTGAAAGCATCGCTCAAAATATGCCTTTCAAAATTGACGATGAGACCTGGAAGAAAACGAAAGACAAAAAAAGCTGGTCGGATTTCAAATTCCGCCAGATGCCTTTGGCTGCTGTACTTCCGCTCATGTCTCAGATGCAGGCCGACCTGAAAAGCTCAGAAGCTTCCATGGTCAACAGCATGGCGGAATTGACCGGCGGTCGCATCGTAGAAATTGACCAGTTCTTCCCGGTGGTACAGGCTGAAAAGAGCTATGTGATTGCCGGCGAACCGTTCAATGCTGAAGTATCCATAGGCAGCTACTCTTCTACGCTTGATCCATCGAATGTAGTGGTGACCGTCAATGGTTCTTCACTCCGTGTAGGCGAAGACGGCAAAGCTAAGTACAGCACTACCACCAGCTCTACCGGCCCGCAAACGCTGAATCTCGGCGTGCGCGTAACCAATCCGCTCACCGGCGAAGTGAAAGAAGGCAAAGGCACTTACACCTATGAGGTAGGTCGTCGCTCGGTCGCCGTTTCTGCCGATATGATGAACGTATTTTACATCGGTGTGGAAAATCCTGTTTCCATCTCGGCAGCGGGCGTTCCTACCAGTGAACTGCGCGTATCGGCAAGTGGTGGAGGCATCAATTTGCGTAGTTCGGGTACAGGCAAATATGTTGCTACTGTATCCACACAAGGCGAGGCGACCATCACCGTTAGCGGCGGCGGCTTGAAAGCCAGCCCTTTCCAATTCCGTGTGAAGCGCATTCCTGACCCGGTCGCCAAATTGAGCGGCAAAGTAGGGGGTGAAATGGGATCAGGCGAATTCAGAGCGCAGGGCGGTCTGGCAGCCATACTTGAAAACTTTGATTTTAACGCCAAGTGTGAAATCCAAGGGTATGACTTGACCTATCAGGCTGCTCGTCAGGATGCTGTGACCTCCACCAATCCGGGAGGCCGTTTCAATGATAAGTCTTCTCGTTTGGTACAGCAGGCCAAGCCCGGCGACCGCTTTTTCTTTGAAAACGTAAGGGCGCGTTGCCCCGGCGACCAGGCAGGACGCCGAATCAATGACTTGGTATTCAAGATCAAGTAATTTTTAGTGTTAAAGTTGTAATAGTCGGCTGGTCTGAGCCGTTCAATTGTCGCACTTTCAAAAATTTTGTCCGGGCGGAACCGATTTTGCAGGGAGGCTTACTCTGAGCAAAGGTTTCGCCCGGGCAAAAAAAATATCAAAAACTGGAAACAACTATGAAAATTGCTCTCTCTGCCATCATCGCCGTTCTGACGTTGTTGGCAACTCCGCTGGTCGCCCAATTTCCCGGCAACATCATGACGGAATCCGGTGAAACGGACAAGTCGAAACCGCTGGACGACATCGTCGAAAAGCGCACCATCATGGAAAAGCGCGTACTGCCTTACGACCCCGTTCGCGAAGCAGACATCTTCTTCGAAAAGCGCATCTGGCGCGTTATTGATGTGCGCGAGAAAATGAACCTTCCCTTCGCTTACCCGGAACGCCCGTTCTTCAGCATTCTGTTGGATGCCGCCAAGTCCGGCGAGATCACCGTGTACAGCCAGGAAAACGACAAATTCACCGTTCCGATGACGCCGGAAGAAGTAGCTTCCATCGGCTCCAGTGTGGATACGGTTACTATTATTGACCCGGAAACCTACGAAGAGGTCATTCAGATTGTAACCAATGAAATCAACCCGGCAGACGTGAAGCGTTTCCGTGTGAAGGAAATCTGGTTCTTCGACCGCGAAACTTCTACGCTCAATGTTCGCATCCTCGGCATTGCTCCGTTGTATGACGAACGCGATGCCAACGGCGAGTTCAAATACGAGAAAAACCTGTTTTGGGTGTATTATCCCGAAGCACGTCAGGTGTTGGCTCGTGAGCGCGTATTCAATATCGGCAACGATGCTTCGCCCATGACTTGGGAAGACATCATGGAAATGCGATTCTTCTCTTCATATATCTTCAAGGAGTCCAACGTTTTTGACCGGCGTTTGTCCGAGTACCTCAGCGGCGTGGATTTGCTGATGGAGGGAGAAAAAATCAAGAATGAAATCTTCAATATGGAACACGACTTGTGGTCGTATTGATGGCAGAGTCTGATTTTCATAGGCAAAAGCCGCTCGTGTGTGTATCGCGAGCGGCTTTTGTGTTTCTAACGCTTATTAGCCTTCTTTTCTAATTCCTCCATCGTGTACCGGTCGCGGAGTGAAAAAATAATGGGCGCTTGTCCCTTAGGCGCTTTTCCATAAAAAAACAACCCTAATTCATGGGCGTAGCCTTCGCGACCCTGCAATTGTTGCTCAAAATAACCTTGTTGCGGGTGATCCAACTCAATAGATTCTATCAAAGAAAACACCACTCCCGGCCAGGTACGCCCTTCGAAGTGAAAACTCGTATCGCCCAGAAAGCGCCGGTTGCGGGTGAGGGTGATTTGCTGGCCTTCCTCATCGGTCCAGGAAACTTTGTATAAAAAAACGCCCAGCGAATCGGTGACCTGAAATGGGAAAACATTGCCGTGCTCAATCTGCACGGTTGTGGTGCGGGCGAGGCTGGCAGTATCGGTAGCAAAAAGCCGTAAATCCCGAAGTAACATACCGTTGGAAACCATTTCTTCGCGGGTCATTTGCAAAGGTTCCAACTCTTGCTCGTAATAAGTACTGGTAAGAAAATGGCCCTCTTTGCCGAGTATGGAGCGGTAGTGCCAATAGGCCGGCGTCAGCGAGTCGTCGGCACGGTATTCATACACAAGCCCTTCGGTGAGTTGCCTGAGGGGGAAATAATAGTTGCGAATATCGCGGGGCGCGTCATTGCGGCAGGCGCCGAGGATAAAAATGGAGAGAAAAAGCCCAAAAGCGAGACGTTTTGTCATGTTCTGTTTTTGGTATAAAATGTGATGAAAGGCATTATCGTTTCCGACACGGGGGCAAAAGTATTACCTTTGCCCGTTCAACCATACAACTCTTTCAAAACAAGATATATGTTCAGCTTCATAGGAAAATCCCTCAAAAAAATGTTCGGCACCAAACATGACCGCGACGTGGCCGGCTATTCCGGCGCCATTGATCGCATACATGAAGTGACCGAAGAACTCAAAGGCTTGAGCAACGATGCCCTGAGAAATAAAACGCTCGAATTTCGGAGCCGCATCGCGGAATACTTGGCCGAAATAGATGCCGAGATACAGCAACTGCGCCAACAAGCCATTGATACAGAAGACATTCATGCCAAAGAAGACTTCTTCGAAGAAGTAGATAAGTTGGAAGAAGAACGCAACAAAGCGCTTGAAGAAGTACTCCGCGAAATCCTGCCCGAAGCTTTTGCGGTTGTAAAAGAAACAGCCCGGCGCTTTACAGAAAATGAAACGCTGACCGTTACAGCCACGGAACATGATGCCGATCTGGCAGCCGTAAAAAGCTATGTGACCATCGAAGGCGGTAAGGCTTTCTGGAAAAACAAATGGACGGCTGCCGGCGCCGATATTACCTGGAATATGGTGCATTACGATGTGCAGCTCATCGGCGGTATGGTACTCCACGATGGCAAAATCGCAGAAATGGCTACCGGTGAAGGTAAGACGCTGGTGGCCACTCTGCCTGCATATCTCAATGGCCTTTCCGGTCGTGGCGTGCATGTGGTAACGGTGAACGACTACCTGGCCCGACGCGACTCCGAGTGGATCGGCCCGGTGTTTGAGTTTCTTTTCCTCACCATTGACTGCATTGACAAATACCGCCCCCACTCCGCAGAGCGCCGCCGTGCCTATGAGTGCGACATTACCTACGGCACCAACAATGAATTTGGCTTCGACTACCTGCGCGACAATATGGTGTTTACACCTGAAGAAATGGTGCAGCGCAAACACCATTTTGCCATGGTGGACGAGGTGGACTCCGTACTCATTGACGATGCGCGTACGCCCTTGATTATTTCCGGACCGGTAGCGCAAGGGGCTGATGATGAGGAATATATCGTACTGAAACCCTATGTGGAACGTCTGCTGGAAGCTCAGCGCCGTTTGGCTACGCAGTATTTGGCGGAAGCCAGAAATTTGTTTGCCAAAGGCGATACCGGCGTACAGGAAGGCGAGGCCGGCATGGCCTTATTGCGTGTTCACCGGGCATTGCCCAAGTACCGTCCGCTCATCAAGTTTTTGAGTGAAGACGGCGTCAAAGTGATGCTCCAGAAGACCGAAAACGTCTATATGCAGGAGCAGAGCAAGAACATGCACTTAGTGGACGAACCTCTGTTGTTTACCATAGACGAGAAAAATCGCGGGGTAGAACTCACCGAGCGCGGCGCCGAATTTTTGGCCAAAGGGCAGGAAGATACCTCCTTTTTTGTAATGCCCGACGTGGCTTCCCGAATCATAGAAATAGATGCCGACGAGGATTTGGACAAGGCCCAGAAGGACGAGGCCAAGAACAAGCTGGCACAGGATTTTACCGTGAAGTCGAAGCGCCTCCACGCCATGTATCAGTTGCTCAAGGCTTATACCCTTTTCGAGCGAGACGAAGAATATGTGGTCATCGAAGGGCAAGTGAAGATTGTGGACGAGCAAACAGGCCGTATGATGGAAGGTCGCCGTTATTCCGACGGCTTGCACCAGGCATTGGAAGCCAAAGAAAACGTGAAGGTGGGAGAAATCACCCAAACGTATGCCACCGTTACTTTGCAGAATTACTTCCGCATGTATCACAAGCTGGCAGGTATGACCGGTACCGCCGAAACCGAAGCCGGCGAATTGTGGGACATCTACAAATTGGATGTGGTGGTGATTCCTACCAACAGAGACATCATCCGCGACGATAAGGAAGACTTGGTATTCAAAACTGCGCGCGAGAAATTCAACGCCGTTATTGACGAGATTTCTCTGCTCAGCCAGGCAGGCCGCCCTGTGCTGGTGGGTACTACCTCCGTCGATATTTCTGAAAAACTGAGCCGGATGCTCCACATGCGCAACATTGAGCACAACGTACTCAACGCAAAGCAGCACCAGCGCGAAGCAGAAATCGTTACTAAAGCAGGTCGTCAGGATGCGCAGGGGCACGGCAACGTTACCATCGCCACCAACATGGCCGGCCGGGGTACCGACATCAAACTGGCGCCCGAAACCCTGTTCGACGTTCAGGTTCGCAGCGACCGCTCGGCCAAAGGCGGCTACCGCTATACCCTCACGCAGCGCGGTTCCGGGAATGTAGTGGAAATGGACCTGGATCACCCGCTCGCGACGGCCTACCAGCTTACACCCGAAACCAAAGTAGCCGGCGGTTTGGCCATCATCGGTACCGAACGGCACGAATCCCGGCGCGTGGACAGGCAGTTGCGCGGTCGCGCAGGCCGTCAGGGAGACCCCGGCACCTCGCAGTTTTATGTGTCGCTGGAAGACAACCTCATGCGCCTGTTCCAATCCGACCGCATCGCCGGCCTGATGGACAAAATGGGCCACAAAGAAGGCGACGTCATTCAGCACAGCATGGTGACGAAATCCATCGAACGCGCACAAAAGAAAGTGGAGGAAAACAACTTCGGCATTCGCAAGCGCCTCCTGGAGTACGATGACGTGATGAACATTCAGCGCGAGGCCATCTATAAAAAGCGCAGAAACGCTTTGTACGGCGAGCGTTTGGCGGTGGACTTGAGCAACATGTTCAGCTTCAACATCGAAAACGTAGTGGCGCAAAACAAAGCTGCGGGCGATTACGACGGCTTCCGCCGGGATGCGCTCAATGTATTGGGCATTGACCCCGACATACAAGCTGCCGATTTTAAAGAAGCTTCTGCCTCTGAACTGACGGAGCGCTTAGAGCAGCAGTTTTACGAGTTTTATCACAGAAAAGGCCATCAGATTGGAGACTTTCTCATGCCTCAAATCAGAGACATCTACGCCAATCAGAGCCATCAGTATAAAGGCATCCAGTACATGTTTTCCGATGGCGGCGTGCATCCGCTTTTGGTGCGCAGCGAAATAGAAAAAGCCGTAAAAACCAACGGAAAATCCATCCAGAGCGATATTGAGCAGGCCGTTTCCTTATCCATTATTGACGACAAGTGGAAAGAACACCTTCGCAGCATGGACGACCTCAAGGAGGCGGTGCAGGCAGCTTCTTTTGAGCAGAAGGACCCCTTGGTGGTGTATAAAATGGAGGCTTACAACCAATTCGAGCAATTGATTACCGAGGTTAATCAGGATGTTTCGGCATACCTGGCCAAAGGCGGATTATTGCTGCCTGAAAACCGCCCCTTAGCCCCGGCCCGGGAACGCAAAACCGACATGAGCCGTATGCGCGCCGGTCGTAGTGGCGGAGGTCGCACAGAGGCGGCAGAGGCAGCCCGGGCAGCAGCGGAAGGCGTATCGCAGGCGCCCAAACAAGAAACCGTAAAGCGGATGGAGAAGAAAGTAGGCCGCAACGATCCCTGCCCCTGCGGTAGCGGAAAGAAGTACAAACACTGCCACGGCAAGGATGCGTAATGTGTTTGTTAGATTTTTTCTAACAAAATACTTTTGGGGAGTGGCGGCGTTCAGGAAATTGAGCTAACTTGCGCCCGATTTCTGACGCAAACGCTTTGAGAAACCAAAGTCGCACGTTTACTTGCTTAACACGAGAATGATCCGATGAACCTGGCGCAACAATTTGACTTCACCCTGCTCAGTCCCGACTGCACCCCGGAGCAAATCCGGCAGTTGTGTGATCTGGCTCAAAAGCACCGCTTTGCCTCCGTGTGCATACCCCCGTATTTTGTCAAACAGGCTGCCGAGATATTCGCGGAAGGTCCCGTGAAGGTATGTGCAGCGGTGGGGTTTCCAATGGGCTACTCAGCTACGCCTGCCAAAGTGGAAGAGATCAAAAAGGCATTGGACGAAGGCGCAGAAGAAATTGATGCAGTGCTCAATATTTGTGCCGTCAAGGCCGCCAACTGGAACTATGTACGCAATGACTTAGACAGCATGACGACGGCGGTTCACCTCAAAGGCAAAAGCATCAGCATCACCATCGAAGCCGGTCTGCTCACCGAGTCTGAATTAGCTAAAGTGTGTGAGCTGGCATTAGAAATAAAGCCCAATTTTATCAAAATTGCTACCGGCTATCATGGCGAAGGTGCGACGGTACAGTCGGTGCAACGCTTGAAAGAACTGCTTGGCGGCAAAATCCGCATCAAAGCATCCGGCGGCATTCGCACCGCAGAAGATGCCGCCCGATTGGTGGAAGCCGGGGCTGCCCGCATTGGAATTACGGAGGTTCTGATTTGATATAATTCGTATTGTTTTTTTAGTTTTGCAGCATCACCCGGCAGGACTTGGGAATTTGGGTGATTCCCGAATTGGCAAAACAAAGAAACAATGCGTAGAATATGGCCTCTGGTAGCCTTTCTGACTGTGGCGGCAAGTTGTAAAACGCCCGCGCCGCCATTCACTTCCGCACCGGTTTTCGAGCCGGGCAAACAAGCCAAAAACATCATTTTGCTCATCGGTGACGGCATGGGGCTGGGGCAGATGAGCGCCGCCATGTACACCAACAACAACCGCCTCGCCATGGCTGAGTTTCCGGTGGTGGGCTTTCACAAAACCTATTCCGCAGATCAACTCATCACCGACTCGGCAGCAGGCGCTACTGCTTTTGCCTGTGGTTCAAAAACTTACAACGGAGCCATCGGCGTCTCCAACGATACTTTACCCTGCTTCACCATCATGGAGGAGGCGCAGCAAAAAGGCTTGGCTACCGGCCTCATTGCCACGGCGGCCATCGTACACGCTACGCCGGCAGCTTTTTTGGCGCATGTAAACAATCGCATTTCTTATGAAGACATTGCGCTGGATTTTGTAAAAAATCCGGCCGACCTGCTCATTGGCGGAGGCAGCCAATACTTCAGGAATCGGGAATCCGATCAACGCGACTTGTACAGCGAACTGCGCAAGAAAAATTACTACGTTTCCGATCACAGCATGGAAGACCTGTTGCGCGCGCCGTTTCGGGCCGATCAGGGCTTCGCTTATTTTACTGCGGAAGGCCAGCCGGGCACCTACTCGCAAAACAGAACCTATCTGCCTTTTGCCACGCGTTATGGCCTCAAATACCTCGCACAGCGCAGCAACAAGGGCTTTTTTGTGATGATCGAAGGCTCGCAGATAGACTGGAAATGCCACAGCAACGATGGCAAAGAGGCCGTGCTCGAAACGTTGGATTTCGACTCGGCGGTGCGGGAGGCGCTGGAGTTTGCCAAAGACCGCGATGATACCCTCGTCATTGTTACCGCCGATCACGAAACCGGTGGAATGGCCATACAGCCCGGCTCGAAAATGGGGCGTTTGAAGTTGGAATTTACCACCAACAGCCACACAGCCGCCATGGTGCCGGTTTTTGCTTTCGGGCCATCGGCAGAGTTGTTTTACGGAATTTACGAAAACACAGGCATCTACACCCGCATGAGGCAAGCGCTGGGCTTTTCATCGGATGCAGGCACTGCCGGCGGAAATGCCCACTAATATCGTTCACCCGATGATGAAATATTTTCTGATCGGCAGTTTGCTGATGGCCGGGCTTACGGCCTGCAAAACTGCATCCAAACCGGCTCGTCCTATGGAACAATACGACGCTCCGCCGCTGATTGAACAAAGCTCTACCATTCATGTGCCGCTCAACATCAACGTAGCGGAGATGGAACAGGCCATCAATCAACGGCTCCAGGGAGTTATTTATGAAGATAATGACCCCGACGACGGCGACAATCTGGCCGTTAAAGTAGAGAAAAAAGACCGCATCGGGTTCGGCGTTTCCGGTAAAGACCTCCAATACCGCGTACCCATGACCCTGTGGTTCAAGTACAAAGCCGGCATTACCTATCTCACCGGCACGGCGGAAATTTCGATGCAATTCAGAACCTCTTTCGACATCCGACCGGACTGGAGTGTGCAAACCCTCACGCAGTTGGAAAGCTACGAATGGCTGCGCAAACCCAAACTCCAGGTGGGCGCCATTCAGATTCCCATCGGATTCATCGGCGATGTGGTGATGAAAAACAGCCAAAAAACCATCACCACTGCCATAGACCGTATGGCACAGGAGCAGTTTGGGCTGCGCGGGCAGGTAGAACTCGCCTGGCGCCGCATGTTCGAGCCGGTTCTCATCTCGCCGGAATACAACACTTGGTTAACTATTCAGCCCAAAAGCATCTCCATGACGCCGCTGGGTATGAGCGCCGAGGCCATCACCGCCACCATCATGGTAGAATCACAGCCGAGAATCAAAATAGGCGCCGCTCCGGCCTCTATGCCTCCCACGCCGCTGCCGCCGCTGCGTTTTGCGGAAGCTACACACCGCGATTTTATTGTGTATTTGCAAGCCGAAGTGCCCTACGAAGAGGCCGAGCGCTTGGCCCGTGAGCAGCTCAACGGAGAAACGTTCTCCTCCGGCGGGCGCTCTGTGACGGTAGAAAACATAGAGTTGTATGGCAAAGGCAGCACCATCATCGTCAATACCGAACTCAGCGGCAGTTTCAAAGGCAATGTATATTTGGAAGGGCGGCCTTACTTCAATGCCAAGCGCAATACCATAGACGTGAGCGACCTCAATTTTACGCTGGAAACCCAAAATTTTCTGTACAAAACGGCGGGCTGGCTCCTCAAGAGCAACCTCAAACGCACCATACAGGAAAAGATGGATTTTTATTTAGACCAGAATCTCAACGAATTGGAAAAGGAGCTGCACCAAAAACTCAGCCATTACCCAGTATCGCAGAGCATCTATCTGAAAGGCTCATTGGACCAGCTCGAAATACAAAATGCCTGGCTGGCGCCGGAAGCCATCCGGGTGCAAATAGGGCTGCGCGGCAGGATAGAGGTGTTTGTGACGGGGCTGAATTGAGGTAAAGCCTTTTAAATCACCATCCCTTTCGTCTCCTGCAACAGCGCCGCCCGAAACTCCTGCCATTCTTGCCGCAGCTCCGGTTTTTTTCTGAATACATTCCAGGCTTTCCAGCTTTGCCAGGTATGCAAAGCCCATTGGTAATACCGCCAGGCAGCCCAGCCAAGCGCAGGCGTGAGCAACAGCAGGCCCCAACTCCATAAAACGGAAAATTGAGTTCTAAATAATTGATAAAGAATAACATACCATATCGTGAAAAACAAC
>ERZ761607.3875-NODE-3875-length-13876-cov-11.486000_pt1 | contig 13876 bp, 7 predicted proteins | sample MGYA00511164_ERZ761607 | MGnify/ENA primary metagenome ERZ761607 (study PRJEB28899, sample SAMN02445080) | bioreactor sludge metagenome | biome: EBPR sludge | place: Australia: Brisbane, Thorneside Wastewater Treatment Plant | collected 2011-06-22 ...
ACCACCCCATATCCCGTCATCCGCTGGCAGGAAGCCGGCGTCGAACAGGTCGCCCGCTGGCGTTCCGAGGCCGGGGTGGCGGCGCCGGAAGCGGTCGTCGTCGCCGATGACACGCTGAAGGCCGACGCGGCTTGCCGGCTGGCGGCGCAGGGGACGGCGATTCTCTGGCGCGGGGATTACCAGAATGCGCGCAACCTGCTGCAGGCGCTGGCGCGGCGGGTGGATCGGGCGCCGCGCGCGGGTTCGCGGCAGATGCCGGCGACGGTGGCCGAGGCCTTTCACCAGCATCGGCAGGCGCAGGGGCGGCGGGCGGCGATCCTCGGCCGCCTGCTGGTGCCGCTGACCGCCGACTACCGCATACCCTTGCGGCGCGGGCAGGAGGTCGCGGCAGCCTGTCTGGAGGCTCTGGGGCCGGGCGGCGAGGATTCGCTGATTTCGCTGCGCGGCCTGCTGGCGCTGGTCAGCGCGCACGAGTGGCGCAAGAAGGGGATTCCGGTGCCGGCGGTCGAGGGGCGGATCCATCCGCATTTCGGGGTGTTTTCGCCGGTGCGCGGCGAGTATGTCGAGCTGGTGGCCAGGGCGCCGCTGCCGGCGGTATGCACGCTGGCTTTCGACATCGGCGCCGGTTCCGGCATCCTGGCCGCCGTACTGGCGCGGCGCGGCATCGGGCGCGTGGTCGCCACCGACCAGGATCCGCGGGCGCTTGCCTGCGCCACGGAAAATGCCCGAAATCTCGGGTTGACCGCAACCATCGAGGTCATCGCGGCCGACCTTTTTCCCGATGGCCGGGCGCCGCTGGTGGTGTGCAATCCGCCGTGGGTGCCGGCGCAGCCGAGTTCGCCGATCGAGTTCGCCATCTACGACCCGGATTCGCGCATGCTGCGGGGCTTCCTCGGCGGGCTGGCGGCGCATCTGGCGCCGGGCGGCGAGGGCTGGCTGATCCTTTCCGACCTCGCCGAGCATCTCGGCCTGCGTTCGCGCGACGAGTTGCTCGGCTGGATCGCGGCGGGCGGCTTGCAGGTGCTTGGCCGGATCGACACGCGGCCCCGCCATCCGAAAAGCCGCGACGCCAGCGACCCGCTGCACGCCGCGCGGGCGGCGGAAGTTACCTCGCTGTGGCGGCTGGGCCCGGGCGGCCAGTAGATCGGAACTGGCTGGTCCGGCCCATGACGAAGCAGACCACCAGGGAGCGACTCGCCAGGGAAGGTTCCGGTTATCGCGGTGGCCCAAGGCCGGACCGCGAGGCTCGCCGCCGGATGCCGTTCTTGCCAACGTTTTGCCAATCCGCCTAGACTTGCGGCATGAGCACGATGAACCTTTCCTTGCCCGGGTCGATGGAATCCCGCGTCGACGAACGAGTCTCGCGCCGGCGCTGCGGTACCGGCGGCGAGTGTCTGCGCGAGTCGATGCGCAAGGATCGGGATCGGGCACGGCCGCGCCGCCTGCTGTCCGGCGGCGCGCCCGGATGCGGGTAACCGGCCGCGAGCGGAGCGGTTTCCCCGATGTCATTGATCGCGAGGCTGACCCGCTGGTTGCCGGGCCGTCAGGGATCCCCGGAGAATCGGCTGAGCGCCGCGCTCGAGGCGTTTCGCGACCCGGCGGCCGACACGCTCGATCTGATCCGCCGCCTGGTTGCCGCCGTGCGCCCGGCAAACCGCCGCGATACGGAGGCGGTCGAGCGCTACGGGACGGTCCTGGCCCGCCTCGAGGCGGATGGCGGCCTGCTCCTGGCGTTCCGCGGCCACGTCGTCCGCTTTCTTGCCAGCCGCCGCCTCATCACCTTCTTCACCGACAGCGGGATCCTGCCCGGCACCGGCTTCTCGTCCGAATGGTGGCGCATCCTGGGTGACCGGATCCTCCCGGAGGCGCCCGACGAACGGCGGCTGAAGGACTGTCTCCATGTCATCTTCGACCATCCCGATGACTGGCGCTGGCAGGAACAGGTGCCGCCCGGACATTCGCAGCGGCTCTGGGCGCTGCTGTTGCCCGCGGACGAATTGCGCAATCTCGACTGGCGCGGAATCGTGGACCAGATTCTCGATGCGGTGCTGCTCCTCGCCCATCGCATCAGCGGCCTCGGCGTCGAGGCCGAGCTGATGCGCGCTTCGCCCAGCTTCGAGGATGACCTGCCGCGCTTCGTCGCGCTGTCGGCCGAGGCCCTCGACTTCGTCAACGCCTTGCGCGCCGGGCTCGACGATGCGGCGAACCCGGCCGGCGATGGCAGCCAGTTGCTGGTCATCGCCGACCAGTGCCAGGGCTCGCTGCAGGGAATCCGCAAGCGGGCGCTGACGGTCGGCACCAGCCTGCAGCTCAGTTATCTGCTCGCGCGCGGCGAGCAGTGTCTCGAGCGGCTGCGCGAACTGGTGGCGATTCTGGGGGTCGCCCATGCTTCGACCGCGCCCGGCTCCGCCACCGCGGCCTGGGCCGAGTTCGCGCGCGCTGCCTTCCTCGCCGAAAACCGCCGCAACAGCCTCGGCCATTACATGGCCCAGCTCTCGCGTCTGCTGGCGGTCAGGGTGACCGAGAACGCGGCGCGTTCCGGCGAGCATTACATCTGCGAGACCGTCGGCGACTACCGGCAGATGTGGCGTTCGGCCGCCGGGGCCGGAGTGCTGATCGCCGGCATGGCGCTGCTCAAGATCTTCGCGGCGAGCCTGCACGCGCCGCTCCTGGTCGAGGCTTTCCTGTTCAGCCTGGTCTATGGCCTGGGCTTCGTCGTCATCTACCTGCTCGGCATGACCGTCGCCACCAAGCAGCCGGCGATGACCGCGCAGACGCTGGCCGGCCTGCTCGGCGACGTCCGCCCGGCCCGGCAGGCCGAGATCGACGGCCTGGTGGACATGGTCGCCGCCGTCTGTCGCAGCCAGCTGGCGGCGATTGCCGGCAACGTCATGATGGCGCTGCCGGTGGCCATCGCCATCGGCTTCTGGCTTGGCCGCCTCCTCGATCATCCGCTGATCCCGCTGGAGAAGAGCGCCCATCTGCTCGGCGACCTCAGCCCGCTGGGCTGGGCGCTGCCGCACGCGGCGGTCGCCGGCTTCTACCTGTTCCTGTCCGGCCTGATCACCGGTTATTTCGACAATCGCGCCGCCTACCGCGAGATCGGCATCCGCATCGCCCGCCTGCGCTGGTTGCGGCGGCTGGCGGGCGGGGCGCGGGCCGCCGGCATCGGCGCCTACATCCAGGACCACCTGGGCGGCATCATGGGCAACTTCCTGTTCGGCTGCATGCTCGGGTCGACCGGCGTCGCCGGCATCCTCCTCGGCCTGCCGCTGGACATCCGGCACATCGCCTTCGCGTCGGCCAACCTCGGCTACGCGTTGATCGGATTCGACTTCGCCCTGCCGCTCAAGGCGATCGTCTGGGCGGCGCTCGGCGTCGCGCTGATCGGCTTTGCCAATCTGGCGGTGAGCTTCGCCCTGGCGCTGCGCACCGCGCTCGGCGCCCGCGGTGTCCGCTTCAGGCACTGGGGGGCGCTGCTCAAGGCGGTCTGGACGCGCTTTTGCAGCGCCCCGCGAAGTTTCGTGCTGCCGCCCCGGGGCGCGGCGAACGACGGTCACGGGTAAAATAACCGGGTGTCCGTCCTGTCCCGCGTCGGCCGACGCCTGCTCGCGCTTGCCCTGATCGTTCTTGCCCCGCAGGGTTTGGCGGCGGGGCTCGACGTGCGCGCACCGGCGGAAATCGCCGGCCTGCTGACGCCTTACCTGCCCGATGAAACGGCGCCGGGAGCGGGCGGGCAGGCGAGACTGCACCGGCTCATCAGCCAGATCCTGTCCACCGAGGGCTATTTCTCGCCGCAAGTGGAATTCGTCGAGGCCGGCGGCGATCTGCGCATCGAGGTCGATCCCGGCCCGCGCACGCGGATCGTCGCCGTCGATGTCGCGGTCGACGGGCCGCTGGAGGCCAAAAGGCGGCAGGATCTGATCGCCGGCTGGGGGCTTCCGGCCGGCCGGCCATTTCGCCAGGAGGACTGGAACCATGCCAAGCAGCGGGTGCTCTCCAGCCTGCTGGCCGAAGACCATGCCGGCGCCCGCCTCGTCGACAGCGAGGCGGCGATCGACCCGGCATCGCGTGAAGCGCGCCTGATGGCGCGCTACGACAGCGGCCCGCCGTTCCGTTTCGGCGAGCTGCGGATCGAGGGGCTCGACCGCTACCCGGCGTCGCTGGTCGAGCGGCACAACCGCACGGTCCGCCCGGGAGCGCCGTTTCGCGAAGCCGATCTCAATGCCCTGCAGACGGCGCTGCAGGCGACGCCCCAGTTCCGGTCGGTTCTGGTCAGCATCGATCGCGACACGCCGCCGGATGCCGCAGGGGTGGTGACCGCGCCGGTCATCGTGCGCCTGAGCGAGCGTCCGGCGCACCGCCTGTCGTTCGGCGCCGGCGTCAGCTCGAACACCGGCTTCCGCGTCGAAACCAATTTCCAGACGGCCGACTTCTTCGGGCAGGCGTGGGAGTTCAACACGGGTCTGCGCCTCGAGCAGAAGAAGCAGACCGCCTACGCCGACCTTCTCTTCCCGCCCGATGCCGGACAGCGGCGCAACAGTGTCGGCGCCATGGCGCAGGCGACCAACATCGAGGGCTTGCGCACCGAGCGCGTCGCCGTCGGCGGCCAGCAGCAGTGGCGGCGGGACGAGCTGGAATACCGCCTCTCGCTGACCTGGCAACTCGAGCGGCTGATGCCGGATGGCGCGCCGGACAGCCTCAGCCGGGCCCTGGTCCCCAATCTCATGCTGGCCTGGCGCCGCCTCGACGATCCCTTCAACACGCGCGACGGCATCGCGCTGCAGGGCGAAATCGGCGTGGCGGGCAAGGCGGTCCTGTCGGATCAGAATTTCGTCCGCCTGTACGGGCGCTATCAGCAGTTCTTCCCGGCCGGCCGGCGGGATACCCTGGCCCTGCGCGGCGAGATCGGCTACACCCTCGCCGAATCGCGCGACGGCATTCCGCAGGAATACCTCTTCCGCACCGGCGGCACCGGCACGGTGCGCGGCTACAGCTTTCAGAGCCTCGGTGTCCGCGAGGGCTCGGCGACCGTCGGCGGCCGCTACATGGCGACGGCCAGCGCCGAGTACACCCACTGGTTCGACGACCAATGGGGGATCGCCGCCTTCGTCGATGCCGGCAACGCCGTCGACAGCCTGAGCGATGTCAGCCTTGCCGTCGGTTACGGCCTCGGCGGGCGCTGGCGAACGCCGGCCGGGCCGATCGGCGTCGACTTCGCCTACGGTCAGCGCGACGAGTCGTTCCAGGCGCACTTCTCGCTGGCGATTCCCTTCTGACATGAAGCGTCTGATCCCGCTCCTCGTCATCGCCGCCCTTCTCGCCGTCACTGCCGCGGGCGGCATCTGGCTGGGATTCAGTGAGAGCGGGCTGGCTGCGCTCGCCCGTCTCGCCGCCACGGCGAGCGGCGGCCGGCTGACCCTGGAACAGCCGTCGGGCCGGCTCGCCGGCCCGCTCGCAATCGCGCGCGTCGCCTGGAGCGAGCCGGGGACGGAAGTCGTCATCGAACACCTGCGGATCGACTGGTCGCCGGCAGCCCTGCTGGAGAAGCGCTTGGCCATCGCCGAACTGACCGCCGCCCGGGTGGCCATCGTGATCGCCACCTCGGACGAAGCCAACGCGCCGCCGGCCGGCCTGCGCCTGCCGCTCGCGGTCGACGTGAACAGGATTGCCATTTCCCGCCTCGACTACGACAAGGTGCTCAGCGTCGGCGACCTGCGCGGAGCCTTTGCCAGCGATGGCGCGAGTCACCGGCTGAGCGGGGTGCGCGGCCGGATCGACAAGACCGAATTCGCCGCCGAGATGACCCTGGGCGGCGAGGCGCCGCTGCCCGTGCAGGCCAGCGCGACGGTCTCCGGTCAGGTCGACGAACAGCCGGTGCGCCTGGCGCTCACTGCCGGCGGTCCGCTCGACCGCCTTGTCGTGAAGGCGACGGCCGAGGAAGGGGTGCGCGGCGACGGGCAGGTGACGCTGACCCCCTTCGCCCGCCACGCCTTTGCCGAGGCGCGCCTCGCGCTGACCGATGTCGATCCGGCTGCCTGGGTTGCCGGCGCGCCGCCCGCCCGCCTGACGCTGCATGCGCGGATCAGGCCGGACGAGCGCCAGGACGGCGCGCTCGGCGGCGATTTCAGCGTGAGCAACGGCATGGCCGGACCGCTCGACCGCCAGCGCCTGCCGCTTGAGAGCCTGAGTGGCCGCTTCGCCCAGGCGGACGACGGGATCCGCCTCGAGGGCCTCGCCATCCGCCTGCCGGGTCAGGGGCGGCTGAACGGCAGCGGCGGCTGGCGGAACGGCAGCCTGGCCCTCGAGCTCGAAGCCAGCGCTCTCGATGCGGCGCAACTGGCGAGCGTGTTGCGGTCGACCCGTCTGAACGGGCCGATTTCCGCCAGCATCGGCGGCGATCGCCAGGAATTGTCGGTCAGGCTCGGCGACAACCGTTTCACGCTCGCGGCCAGGGTCGGCCATGAGTCCGGCCGGGTCAGCCTGTCGCATCTCGAACTGGCGGCCGGCGAGGCGCGGCTGACGGCGCACGGTGAGCTGGATACCGCGCAGGAGATGACCTTCTCGGCCGAAGGCGAACTGGCGCGCTTCGATCCGGGCCGCTTTGCGCGGGTGCCGGCGGCCATGCTCAACGGCGCGCTCTCCGCCAGCGGCCGCCTGCGGCCGCATCCCGTCGTCGAGGCGCAGTTCGTCCTGCGCGACAGCCGGTTCGCCGGCCAGCCACTGACCGGGCGCGGCGATCTCGTCATCGACTGGCCGCGCATTCCGCGCGCCGACGTGCACCTGGCCGGCGGACCGAACACGCTGACCGCGCGTGGCGCCTTCGGCCAGCCTGGCGACAGCCTGGAGGTCGTCATCGACGCCCCGGCCCTGGCGCCGTACGGGGTGGACGGAAGCCTTACCGGCCGTCTGCGGCTCGCCGGAACGGCGGCGCAGCCGGCGCTGGCGGCCGAACTGGCGACGCCCCGCCTCGGCCTGCCGGGGATCGGGCGCATCAAGGAAGCCAGCCTGATGGCCGATCTCGGCAGCCTGCCGGACAGCCCGCTGCGGATCGCCGCGCGGGTGGCGGTCGTCGACGGCGTCGACCGGCCGGGGCTGGTCAAGGGGCTCGACGTCCAGGCCGAAGGCACGCGCCGCCAGCACAGCCTGCGGGTCGCCGGAGAGATCGCCGGCGACAATCTCCTGAAGCTGGTCATCGCCGGGGGCGTCGCCGAGGATGCCCGGCAGTTGCAGTGGTCGGGCCGCTTGCTGGAAGCCAGCCTGGCCGCGGCGGAGCGCTTCCGTTCGTTCACCCTGAGCGAGCCCGCGCCGATCACCCTCGGCGCCGCGGCCTGGCGCGCCGGGCCGCTGCTGCTCGCCGGCGACGCCTGGCAGCTGCGCCTGCAGGCCGCTGCCGGCGGCCAGCGCCTGCAGGCCGACGTCAGTGGTCGCGGCACGCGCCTGGGCAACATCGCCGGCCAGCTGGAGGCGACGATGCGCGATGCCTGGACGCTCAACCGGCAGGCTCCGTGGCAAGGCTCGCTGCGCGGTGAAATTCCCGATCTTGCCTGGGTCGCCGAGTTGCTCGGGGAAAGCTGGAAGAGCGGCGGCCGTTTCGACGGCGAGCTGAAACTCGCCGGCACCCCCGAACATCCGCTGGCATCGGGGCAATTCCGCGGCGAGGATCTGGCCCTGACGCTGCCGGAACAGGGGGTGCGCCTGAGCAACGGGGTGCTCGCCGCGCGGCTCGACGACAACGTGCTGCGGGTCAGCCAACTGGCTTTCGACAGCCCGCTGCAGCCGGCGCCGCGCACCCTGCAGCGCGAGGCCGGCGAGTGGTTGGCGGAGAAGACGGGACGCCCCGGACGCCTGGAAATCGCCGGCCAGATGCGGGTCGACCGCGTCAGCGACGGCGCCACGCTCGATCTGCGCCTGGACCGTGTCGGCGCATACCAGTTGCCCGGCCAGTGGATCCTGGTTTCCGGCGATGGCGACATCTCCCTGCTCGAGGATGCGCTGCGGGTCCGCGGGCGGCTGGCGGTCGATGCCGCCTTCTGGCAGATGGCGCCGATGGGCGCGCCGCGGCTCTCCGACGACGTCGTGGTCGGGACCGCCGACGGCGCGCCGGCGCCGGGCGCATTCCGGCCGCGGCTCGACCTCGACGTCGAGACCGATCTCGGCAGGAATTTCCACTTCCGCGGCCTCGGCCTGGAAGCCCGGCTGGCCGGCAGTATCCGCCTGCGCGCCGAGGGCCGCGACCTGCCGCGGGCCAGCGGCAGGATACGCACGCAGGGCGGGCGCTACGAAGCCTTCGGCCAGCAACTCGAGATCGAGCGCGGCATCCTGACCTTCCAGGGCCTGCTCGACAATCCGGCGATCGACGCGCTGGCGATGCGCCGCGGGCTGCCGGTGGAAGCGGGCGTCCAGATCGGCGGCACGGTACAGCGGCCGGTCGTCCGGCTGGTTTCCGACCCCGATGTGCCGGATGTCGAAAAACTGAGCTGGCTGGTCCTCGGCCACGGCCCGGAGCAGGGTGGCGCCGGCGCCGCCGGGCTCCTGCTGTCGGCGGCCGGCAGCCTGTTCGGCAACGACTCGGGCGGCATCGTGCGGCAGATCAAGCAAGGCTTCGGCATCGACGAGTTCAGTGTGCGCCAAGGGGAAATCGGCGACAGCGGCGGGCGCCAGATGACCAGCCGGGTGGTCGGCGGCAGCTTCAACACGGCGTCGGGGACCGGCGATCAGATCGTCAGCGTCGGCCGGCGCCTGTCGCGCAACGTCCTGCTTTCCTACGACCAGGCGCTGGGCCGCGCCGGCAGCGTGGTCCGGCTCACCGTCAACCTCAACCGTCAGGTGTCGCTGGTCGCCCGCGCCGGCACCGACAACGCCCTCGACATGCTGTACACGATCACTTTCGGCGGCCCGCAGCCGCGCGAAAGGCGGGAAGGCTCACCGAGGTCCCGGTAGCGGTTCGGCGCCGGCTTCCGGACCCGCGCCCGAGGCCGGCATGACGCGCACCGGCACCATGTCGGTGACACTGAGGCGCAGGTCGCGCTGCGGGAAGGGAATCGAAATTCCGGCCGCCGCCAGGCGCTTCTCGATCATGAAACGCAGGTCGCTGTCGACGCGGCGTCCCGATATGGTCGGGCCCAGATCGACCCAGAAGACCAGGGCCATCAGCAACGCGTTGTCGGCGAAATCTTCGAGAAGGACTTCCGGCGCGGGATCCTTGATGACCTGTCCGTGTTCCTCGGCGCAAGCGGCGATGATCTCGGCGGCCTTGCGCACCGGCGACCCGTAGGCGATGCCGATGCGGATCTCGCGGCGGATGCGCGAGTTGGAATAGGTCCAGTTGACCACCTGGTTCTCGAGGAAGGTGGAATTCGGCACCAGCGCCTCGACTCCGTCGAAGCTGCGCACCGTCGAGGCGCGCAGGTCGACGGCGGTGACGTAGCCGGTCGTGCCGCCGATGGCGACGATGTCGCCGACGCGGACCTTGCGCTCGAAGAGGATGATGATGCCGCTGATCACGTTCTTGATGATGGTCTGCGTGCCGAAGCCGACGCCGATCGCCAGTGCGCCGCCCATGAAGGCGAAGACGGTCAGCGGAATGCGCGCCAGGTTGAGGACCAGGACGATGAGGACGACCGAGACGGCGATCATGATCCAGCGGCGGGTGACGCTGGCCAGTTGCTCGTCGACCGTGAAGCGCCTGACCATGATGCGCTCCAGCTGGCGCGAGAGCAGCGAGCACAGCCAGTAGGTGAAGACGTAGAGCAGGAGGACGCCGATGCTCTTGCCGACGGTGACTCCGTAGGCTGTCGTGACCGTCTTGCCTTCGACGACCGTCGAATCCTCGACCGCGAACAGCTCGAAGTTCCAGACCTCTTTCAGCATCTCGCCGCCGCGCGCGACGGCGAGTTTCCAGTCGCGCGGCCTGCCGGCCTCGCCGGAAAACCCGAAATCGCCCAGCCAGCGCGCGAGCACCCGCCCGAGACGCTCGCCGGCGAGTTCGACACGCTGGACCGCCTGCAGACGCTGCTTCAGCGTCTCGAGAATGGCCGACTCGCGGGCTGCCGCCTCGCCATCGAGCAAGGCATCCTTCAGGCGCATCTCCTGCTGATCGATCGCCGCCTGCACCGCCGATGCGAGTTCCCGGACGAGCGGCGTCCGCACGTCCGCTTCCGCCTTGAGCGCACTCAGCGCCGAGATCGCGGACGCCCGTGCTTCCGCATCGCCGCCGCCGAGGGCGACGTAACGATGACTCCAGGCGTCGATGCCGTACTGGATCACCGTCTGCATCCATTTCAGCGCCATCATCTCGACGCGATCGGTCTCGAGCATTTCGTCGACCAGCTTCACCTGCCGGTTGGCCGTGCCATCTTCCCCCTTGCCGGCAAGCGATTTCGACAACTGTTCACGCTCGGCCAACCGTCGCGTGTTGGCGGCGACACGGCGATCGAGTTCGGTGGTCAGCTTGCCCAGGGTGGCGCGCAGTTTCGCCTGGTGCTCCTCGACATCGTCCTTGTCCAGTTTCTGCTGCGGCAGCACGCGTGCAACCAGGCTCTCGGTCTCCTGGGTGAAACGTTGCAGGGCCTGGACTTCGTCCTGTACCGCTTGCAGGCCGATGCCGAGATTGACCACTTCGGCCTCGGCCAATTGCAGCCGCAACGCGGCGAGTTCGCGGGTCTTTCGTTTCTTTTCGCTGTCCTGCGCGCCCTTGGCCCGGGCGACCTGGTCCTCGGCCAGACGGAGCGCCTCGCCGGCGTCCCGCTGCGCCTCGATCAGCGCCCGCTTCTGAGTTTCCAGGACAAGCTTGCTCGCCGTCCGGTGCTTGAGGCGGTCGCGCATGAGATCGAGTTCGTCGCGCAAGGCATCGACACGCAGCGCCGGGTAGGGTGGCGGGGTGGAGAACTCGGCGATCCGCTCCGACCGGTCGAGCAGCTCCCGCGCCGCTTTCGCGACGCTGTCGACTTCGTCCATCAGGTTGAGCCGCTCGCCATAAGCGGCAACCAGACGATCGAGCAGGCGCTGGTGCTCGTTCGCCGGGAGTTGTTCGGCGTCCGGCGCCGCGCCGTTCTCGATGCGGCCAGCTTCCTGCTGACGCCGCGCCTCGGCCAGCTGCTTTTCCGCCTCGGCCCGCAGGTCGACCGCGACAGGCGCCTGCGCCGGCTTGGCTGTCTCGCTCTTCGGCTTTGCGGCAAAGAGGTTGGCGATCTGCGCCTGGCCCGGGCCGGCCAGGAGCAGCAGGGCCAGGACGGCGAGGAGATGACGCTTGATGTCGCAGCGGGAGGGATGGCCGGTAGTCACGGCGTTGGGCGTTCTGGTCGGTTGGTTCGAGTCATGGCGCGCGGGCAAGCCGCCGGGAGGCGCTCCCGGACACGCGAGGCGGCCAATCGCCGCGGTCGACGACCGGGCAAGGACCGTCGATCCGCCAGCGGACAGCGGTCCGCGCCGACCGCGGGCGTGCCATCCACATCAGCGAATCGACGGCCGCAGAGTCTCGAACTTCGTCAGTATCGTCCTGGTTGCCAGCGACAGATTGAAGTCCGAGGCGACCGCCGCCCCTCTCAGGAAAACCAGACTCCGGGCGTCATCGGCTGCGATCGGCTCGCCTTCGGCAACCGCGAAAAACACCTGATGGATGTTCGATGGCGACTCATGGGAAAAGAGAAAGGTCAGCGCCCTGGCGACCATCCCTGTTTCTTCATGCAGTTCGCGGGCCGCGGCGACGATCGGCAGTTCCTCGCGATGGATTCCTCCTCCCGGGAGCAAAACCAGATTGCCCGCGTTGATCGCGAGCAGGATGCCGTCCTCGACCTCGACGATGATCGTCGCCCGCCGCCGCTTCTCGTTCAAGGGGTTCAGCCTTTCCTGGCGGCCTGGCCGCCGCCCGCGGCGGCGATTTCCCCGGCTTTCCCGGCCGTCGCCCCGACGCCTTCGGCGACCGCCGCTTCCTTTGCCTCGTCCGGAATACTCATGTCCATCGCTCCACTGGAAGAAAGTTGCGAACCGTCATGGCTGTTGCCAGCCAACGGGATTCCAAAGCCATTCGCCGTCGCCGGCCCCGACTCCCTTCTCCGGAATGCGGGAGAACCGGGGTTGCAGCGGCCGTTGTGGCCGCCCTTGCCTTGCCAAGGGCAGGTCATTATAGGCAGTTCCGGCGCCACCGTCGAAGGAGCGCGGACGAGCGCGCCTTTCGTCTCTCCGGCGTGATGCACCCGACCTCTTCCGGGCGCCGACGGTCACGAGCACATGGAACTCAGCGGGCGCCGTCCGTACCGGTCATCTTCCCGGCCTCGACCACCCAGCCGCCGCCCATCGCCAGGTACAGGTTGACCATCGCCTGCAACTGCACCTGCTGCGTCTGCACGAATTGCAGCTGGGCGTTGAACAGGCTGCGCTCGGCATCGAGCACCTCGATGAAGCTCGTGTAGCCGTTGTCGTAGCGCAGCCGGGCCGTCGAGGCGTACTGTTGCAGGGCCTCGACTTGCCGCCCTTGCGCCAGCAGCTGCGCGCGGGTCCGGTCCTGGCTGACGAGCGAGTCGTCGACCTCGCGGAAGGCTTCCTGAATCGCCTTCTGGTAACGGAACAGCGCCTGCTGCTGCACCGCTTCGGCCGCCTGCACCTGGCCGGCGATGGCGCCGGCCGTGAAGATCGGCATGGTGATCGGTGCTGCGTACTGCCACACCTTCGACGGCCCGTCGAACAGGCTGCTCAGGCTGGGGCTGGCGTAACCGAACAGGCCGGTCAGCGAGATGGTCGGGAAGTACATGGCCTTGGCGGCGCCGATCAGGGCGTTGGCGGCGATCAGGTCCTGTTCGGCGCGCCGGAGATCCGGCCGGCGCTCCAGCAGGTCGGATGGCAGTCCTGCCGGAATGGCCGGCAGCAGCAACTGGTCGATGTCCTTGCCGCGCGCGATCGGCCCCGGATTGCGGCCGAGCAGCACGCTCAGGCCGTTCTCCTGCTGGGCGATCGCCTTTTCCAGCGGCGGGATGGTGGCCAGCGCCTCCTCGTACTGCGACTTGTTCTGGCTCAGTTCGAGCAGCGAGATCAGCCCGCCTTCGAAACGCAGCTTGAACAGATCGTAGGATTCGCCGCGACTCTTCGCCGTCGCCCTGGCGATCTCCAGCTGGCGGTCGAGATCGCGCAGGTTGATGTAGGCGCCCGCCACGCTGCCGAGCAGCGACAGGATGACCGCGTTGCGCCCTTCCTCGCTCGCCAGCAATTGCGCGTTCGCCGCCTCGGTCTGGCGGCGGATCCGGCCCCAGAGGTCGATCTCCCAGCTGGCGCTGAGGACGGCGCTGTAGCTGTTGTAGGTCGCCGGCTGCGTCGCCCCGGCAGGAATGTTCCGCTGCCGGCTCGGCTCGTAACCCGCCCCGACCTGCGGGAAGAGGCCGGAACGAACGAAGCCGTACTTGCCGGCGAACTCGTCGATGCGCGCCGTGGCGATCAGCAGGTCCTTGTTCGCGCGCAACGCCTCGGCGATCAGGTCATTGAGCACCGGGTCGCCGAACTGCTCCCACCAGGCCGTGTTGGCGAGGTCCCTGACTTCCGGCTCGCCGAGACGCCAGGCCGCCGGCGCATCAACTGGCGGCCGCACATAGTCCGGCCCGACCATGCAGCCGCCGGCCAGCAGGGCGAGCAGCGCAACGATCAATGGCTTACGCATGGTGGTCACCCTCCTTGCCGCCGCTGGCGCCCTCACCGTGCCCGGACCCCTCCGCGCCTTTCTTGTGGGTCATCTTCTCGACGATGTAGAAGGTCACCGGGATGATGAAGATGGCGATGCAGGTCGCCGCCAGCATGCCGCCGATCACCGCGCTGCCCATGACCTGACGCGACAGGGCGCCGGCGCCGCTGGCGATGGCCAGCGGCACGCAGCCGAGGATGAAGGCGA
>ERZ761607.3880-NODE-3880-length-13865-cov-5.610500_pt1 | contig 13865 bp, 13 predicted proteins | sample MGYA00511164_ERZ761607 | MGnify/ENA primary metagenome ERZ761607 (study PRJEB28899, sample SAMN02445080) | bioreactor sludge metagenome | biome: EBPR sludge | place: Australia: Brisbane, Thorneside Wastewater Treatment Plant | collected 2011-06-22 ...
GCATCCATCACGGCATCCTGTTGTGGCGCGCGCGGCGACAATCGCCGGCATCCGCGCTGCCGCCACTGTAGCGGCGCCGCACCCCGACGACACCGACCTCGATGCGCAAACCCGCCACGGCCCCGCCGGTCCCGGCCGAGAGCGACGCCTTCGCCCGCACGGCCCCGCCGCGCTCGGACTGGGGCACGCTGGCCAAGCTGCTGCCCTACCTGTGGACCTACCGCTGGCGCGTCGGCGCGGCGCTGGTCTTCATGCTGGCGGCCAAGGGCGCCAACGTCAGCGTGCCGCTGCTGCTGAAGGAGCTGGTCGACGCGCTGGCCTTCAAGCCCGGCGACGTCGCCGCGGTGCTGGTGGTGCCGGCCGGGCTGCTGGTCGCCTACGGCCTGCTGCGCCTGTCCACCACGGTCTTCACCGAATTCCGCGAGCTGATCTTCGCCAAGGCCACCGAGGGAACGGCGCGCAGCATCAGCCTGCAGGTCTTCCGCCACCTGCACGCGCTGAGCCTGCGCTTTCACCTGGAACGCCAGACCGGCGGCATGACGCGCGACATCGAGCGCGGCACGCGCGCCGTGCACTCGTTGATCAGCTATTCGCTCTACAGCATCTTCCCGACACTGGTCGAGGTCGGCATGGTGCTCACGCTGCTGGCGGTCAAGTTCGACGCCGCCTTCGCGTGGATCACCGTCGCTGCGCTGGTCGCCTACATCATCTTCACCGTCACGGTGACCGAGTGGCGCACCAAGTTCCGGCGCCAGATGAACGAGATCGACTCGACGGCGCACACGCGCGCCATCGACTCGCTGCTGAACTACGAGACGGTCAAGTACTTCAACAACGAGGAGTTCGAGGCCCGGCGCTACGACGAGAACCTGGAACGCCTGCGCCGTGCCGCGCTGAAGAGCCAGAGCACGCTGAGCCTGCTCAACACCGGCCAGCAGCTGATCATCGCCGCCGCGCTGGTGGCCATGCTGTGGCGCGCCACCGAGGGCGTGGTCGACGGCCGGCTGACGCTGGGTGACCTGGTGATGATCAACGCCTTCATGATCCAGCTCTACATCCCGCTCAACTTCCTGGGCGTGATGTACCGCGAGATCAAGCAGGCGCTGACCGACCTGGACAAGATGTTCGGGCTGATGGAGCGCCACCGCGAGGTGGACGACGCGCCGGGTGCGCCGACGCTGCAGGTGCGCGCGGGCCACGTGCGCTTCGACCACGTGAGCTTCGCCTACGATCCGGCGCGTCCCATCCTGCACGACCTGAGCTTCGAGATCCCGCCCGGCAGGACCGTCGCGGTGGTCGGCCCCTCGGGCGCCGGCAAGAGCACGCTGGCGCGGCTGCTGTTCCGCTTCTACGACGTCAGCGGCGGTGCGATCACGATCGACGGCCAGGACATCCGCCAGGTCACGCAGGCCAGCCTGCGCGCGGCCATCGGCATCGTGCCGCAGGACACCGTGCTGTTCAACGACACGGTCGAATACAACATTGCCTACGGCCGCCCCGGCGCCACGCGCGAGCAGGTCGAGGGCGCGGCGAAGGCGGCGCACATCCACGACTTCATCGCTGCCACGCCCAGGGGCTACGACACCATGGTCGGCGAGCGCGGCCTGAAGCTCTCCGGCGGCGAGAAGCAGCGCGTGGCGATCGCGCGCACGCTGCTGAAGAACCCGGCGATCCTGATCTTCGACGAGGCGACCTCGGCGCTGGACAGCGCCAACGAGCGCGCGATCCAGGCCGAGCTGAAGAGCGTCTCGCAGGGCAAGACCGCGCTCGTCATCGCGCACCGGCTGAGCACGGTCGTCGACGCGCACGAGATCATCGTGCTGGAGGCCGGCCGCATGGTCGAGCGCGGCGCGCATGCCGAGCTGCTGGCGCGTGGCGGCGCCTATGCGCGCATGTGGCGGCTGCAGCAGAGCGGGGGCGACGCCTCCTAGCCACTGGGCGCGTGGCGTTTGTCGCTGACGATCGCCCCGTCCACCAGCTCGACGATGCGGTCGCAGCGCTCGGCCAGCCGCGGGTCGTGCGTGACGACCAGGAAGGCGGTGCCGCGCTCGGCGTGCATGCGGCGCATCAGCGCGAAGACCTCGTCGGAGCTCGCGCGGTCCAGGTTGCCGGTCGGCTCGTCGGCCAGCACCAGCGGCGGCTCGCCGACCAGCGCGCGCGCGATCGCCACGCGCTGCTGCATGCCGCCGGACAGTTCACCCGGCCGCTTGTGCAGCGCCTCGGCCAGGCCCACCGCGGCCAGCATGCCGGTGGCGCGCGCCTGGGCGGCAGCGTCGACATGGCCGTGGCGCATCAGCGCCGGCAGCGTCACGTTCTCGAGCGCGCTGAAGGCCGGCAGCAGGTGGTGGAACTGGAAGACGAAGCCCAGCGCCTCGCGCCGGCGCAGCGTCAGCGCCTGTTCGTCCAGCGTCGTCGTCTCGTCGCCAAGCAGCCGGTAGCTGCCCCCGGTCGGGCGCTCCAGCAGGCCCAGGATGTTCAGCAGCGTGCTCTTGCCCGAGCCCGAGGGCCCGATCAGCGCCGCGAATTCGCCGCGCGCGATCGTCAGGTCCAGGCCATGCAGCACCTCGGCCTCGTTGGGCCGGCCGACGTTGTACGACTTGCGCAGCCCGCGCAGCGCGACCAGCTCGCCGTTCGCCTTCACGCCGGCGCGCTCACAGCCGGATCGCCTGCGCCGGGTCCAGCGCGGCGGCGCGGCGCGCCGGCGCCACCGCGGCCAGCACGCCGGCGATCGTGGCCCCCAGCGCGACCTGCAGCGCCAGCGCCGGCGGCAGACCGATGCTGAACAGCGGCAGCCCGTCGCTGCCGCGCGCGAAGCGCGTGAAGCCGGCGATCAGCGCCACCGCCAGCGCCACGCCGAGCAGCGAGCCGAGCGCGCCGACCACCGCGCCCTGCAGCAGGAAGACGCGCTGCACCTGCGCGCGCGTGGCGCCCATCGCGCGCAGGATGCCGATCTCGCGCTGCTTCTGCACCACCGAGACGACCAGCACGCTGGCGATGCCCAGCACGACGACGGTCGCCACCACGACGCGGATGATGGTCGTGCTGATGGTCTGCGCATTCAGCGCCGAGACCAGCTGCGCATTGGCCTGCTGCCAGCCCTCGACCTCGTAGGGCAGCTGCGCCGCTAGCGCGGCGGCCAGCGTGCCGGCGGCCCACACGTCGTGCAGCCGCAGGTCCAGGCTGGTCGCGCCGCCGGGCAGGCCGACGAGGCTCTGCGCGCTGCGCAGCGGCACGTAGACGGTGCGCCGGTTCAGTTCGCGCACGCCGAGGTCGACGAGCGCGGTCACGCGCGTGATCTCGCTGACGTTGCCGGTGACGATGGTGAAGCGGTCGCCGACCGCCAGCCCGAGGTCGGCGGCCAGGTCGCGGCCGACCATGGCCTCGCCCGGCCCCAGCCGCGCGCTGCCCGCGACGACCTTGCTCTTCAGCTGCACGATGCGGTCGTAGCGCTCGAGCTCGACGCCGACCAGCGCGATGGCCTGCGTCGCCTCGCCGCGCAGCCCCAGGCCGGCGGCCGAGACCATCGGCGAGACGGCGGCCACCTCGGGACGCGCCTGCAGCTCGGCCATCAGCGCCGGCCAGTCGGCGATCGAGCGCGGGCGCTGCTCGCGCGGCTGCGTGCGCGCCAGGCGCTGCTCGCCGGCGGCCGCGGCACGTGCCGGGCGCACCGTGTCGTCGGCGGCGCGCACCGTCACGTGAGCCTGCGCGCCCAGCGTCTTTTCCAGCGTATTGGCCTGCAGGCCGCTGATCAATGCCGAGATGTAGGCCACGACCGCGACGCCGGCGGCGACGCCGACGACGATCAGCAGCGACTGCATGCGCCCCTCGAGCAGGAAGCGCAGCGCCACGCGGGTCTCGAAGCCGAGCGCGCGGACCATGCTGCCGTCAGCGCCCCATCGCGTTGCTCATCGCCGAGCCGACCTCGCCGGCGCCGCCGCGTCCCGCCGTGCCCGAAGCCGTGGACGGGTCCCAGGCGGTGGCACGCACGCGCGCGCCGGGCGCCGGTACCGGGCCGACCAGCACCTGCTCGCCGTCGGCGACGCCTTCCAGCACCTCGACCGCGGACAGCGTGCGCAGCCCCAGCTGCACCGGCCGCGCCTGCACGCGGCCGTCGTGCACGACCCAGACCTCGTCGCGGTCGCCGCCGTCGGCCGCGGCGCCGCCGCGCAGCGCGGCCAGCGGCAGCACGCGCGCACGTGCGCGCTCGGCGGTGGTCACCTCCAGCGACAGCGTCATGTCCTCGCGCAGGAAGGCGGGCGCGTCGGCCAGCGAAAAGCGCAGCTCGATCGAACCGCGCTGCGCATCCACGCGCGGCGCGATGCGCGCCAGCGTGGCCGCGAAGCGCTGCTGCGGGAAGGCGTCGGCGACCACGGCCGCCACCTGCCCGACCCGCAGTTCCTCCAGGAAACGCTCGTCGACCTGCGCCACCAGCTCCAGCGGACCGGCCAGCGCCAGCGCCAGCAGCGCGCGCCCCGGCTGCACGATCTGACCCGGCTCGACGGCGCGCAGCAGCACGCGGGCATCGGCCGGCGCGCGCACCGTGGCCTGCGCCAGGCGCACGCGCGCGGCGTCGGCGGCGGCCGCGGCCAGCGCCTGCGCCGCACGCGCCTGCACGATGTCGCTGCCGCCGGCGTCCAGGCCCTGGCGCTGCGCCAGGGCCGCGGCGCGCTGCGCGCGCGCCACGGCGGCGGCGCGCTCGGCCTCGTCCAGCCGCGCCTGGCCGACGAAGCCCTGCGCGAGCAGTTCGCGCGTGCGCCGCACCTCGGCCTCGGCGGCGCGCAGCTGGGCCTCGGCCTGCGCGACCGCGGCCGCCGCGGCGTCCAGGCCGCCGGCCTGCAGGCCGGCCAGCCGCGCCGCGGCCTGGCGCGCGCCGGCCTCGGCCTGCGCCAGCGCGGCGCGCCATTCCTCGTCCTCCAGCCGCACGAGCGGCTGACCGGCCACGACGGCATCGCCCTCGCGCACCAGCACGGCGGCCACGCGACCGGTGACGGTGGCACCGACTTCCACGCGCGACAGCGTCGCGACGCGGCCGCTGAACTGCAGCGTGCGCACCAGCGGCGCGGCCTGCACCGTCACCGCCGGCGCCGGCGGCGGGCGGCCGAAGCCGAACCACAGCGCCACGGCCAGCACGGCGGCCGCGAGCAGTGCGAGGACGAGGTTCCTGCGGGACATGCCGGCATTGTCGCCGCCGGCCTGGCGGCCTGCCGACGCAGGGCGCCGCGTAGACTCCGGCGCCGTGGAGACCAAGTGGCTCGAGGACTTCGTGAGCCTCGCCGAGACGCGCAGCTTCAGCCGCTCGGCGCAACTGCGCCATGTCACGCAGCCGGCCTTCAGCCGCCGCATCCAGGCGCTGGAGGCCTGGGCCGGCACCGACCTCGTCGACCGCTCGTCCTACCCGACGCGGCTCACGCCCGCCGGCGAGACGCTGCACGCGCAGGCGCTGGAGATCCTGGACGCGCTGCAGGCCGCGCGTGCGCTGATGCGCAGCCACGAGAGCGCGGCGCACGACGTGGTCGATTTCGCCGTGCCGCACACGCTGGCCTTCACTTTCTTCCCGCACTGGTGGATGGGCGTGCAGGACGACCTGCGCGGCCGCGGCGGCACGCTGAAGGCGCGGCTGACGGCGCTGAACGTGCACGACGCGGTGCTGCGCCTGACCGAAGGCGGCTGCGACCTGCTGATCGCCTACCACCACCCGTCGCAGCCGCTGCAGCTGGCGGCCGAGCGCTACGAGATGCTGCCGCTGACGCACGAGACGCTGGCGCCCTATGCGAAGGCCGGCGCCGACGGCCAGCCGCTGTTCCGCCTGCCCGCGGCGCCGGGCACGCGCGTGCCCTTCCTCGGCTTCGCGTCCGGCGCCTACATGGCGCGGCTGGTCGACGTGCTCGTGCAGCAGGCGGCCATCGCGCCGGCGCTGGACACCATCTACGAGACCGACATGGCCGAGGGCCTGAAGGCGATGGCGCTCGAAGGCCACGGCCTGGCCTTCCTGCCGCACAGTTCGGTGCGCAAGGAACTGAAGTCGCGCCGCCTGGTCGCCGCGGCGCCGCCCGGCGCCTTCACGCTGACGATGGAGGTGCGGCTGTACCGCGAACGCCCGGCGCATGCGCGCCACGCCAAGCCCGGCGTGCAGGCGCTGTGGGACTTCCTGGCCGGCCAGGCGGCCGCCGCCGCTACAGCACCAGCAGCGCGCGGAAGTCGTTGACGTTGGTGTGGGTCGGCCCGCTGACCACCAGGTCGCCGAGCGTGTCGAAGAAGCCGAAGCTGTCGTGGCGGTCCAGCGCCTCGCGCGGCTTCAGCCCGGCGGCCGCGGCGCGCGCCAGCGTGTCCGGGCCGGCCAGCGCGCCGGCGTTGTGCTCGATGCCGTCGATGCCGTCGGTATCGGCGGCCAGCACGTGCACGCCGGCTTCGCCGGCGAGGGCGATCGCGCAGCCGAGCGCGAACTCGCCGGCGCGTCCGCCGCGGCCGCCCTGGGGGGTGTCCGCGCGCACCGTCACCGTGGTCTCGCCGCCGGAGAGGATGACGCAGGGCTTCGCGAACGGCGTGCCATGGCGCGCCACCGAGCGCGCCAGCGCGGCATGCACCTTGGCCACCTCGCGGCTCTCGCCCTCGACGTCGTCGCCCAGCACATGGGCCGCGAGGCCCGCCTCGCGCGCCAGCGCCGCGGCCGCCTCCAGGCTCATGCGCGGCGTCGCGATCACGTGCACCTCGTGGCCGGCGAAGGCGGCGTCGCCCGGCTTGGGCGTCTCGAAGGCGCCGCTCTCGAGCCCGGCCAGCGCCGCCGGCGGCAACTCGATGCCGTGGCGGCGGCAGATCGCCAGCGCCTCGGCGCAGGTGCTGGCGTCGGGCACCGTGGGGCCGCTGGCGATGACGGCCGGATCGTCGCCCGGCACGTCGCTGATCAGCAGCGTGACCACCTTAGCCGGTGCGCACAGCGCGCCCAGCCGGCCGCCCTTGACGGCCGAGAGGTGCTTGCGCACGCAGTTCATCTCGTCGATCGCGGCGCCGCTGGCCAGCAGCGCGCGGTTGACCGCCTGCTCGTCGGCCAGCGTCAGCCCGGGCGCCGGCGCGGCCAGCAGCGCCGAGCCGCCGCCGGAGACCAGGCACAGCACGAGGTCGTGTTCGGTCAGGCCCCGGGCCAGCGCCATCAGCCGCGCCGTGGCGCGCTCGCCGGCCTCGTCGGGCACCGGGTGCGCGGCTTCCACGACCTCGATGCGGCCGGGCCTTGCCGCACAGTCCGGCGGCACATGGCCGTAGCGCGTGATGACCAGGCCCGCGAGCGGCGCATCGGCCGGCCACAGCGTGTCCAGCGCCGCGGCCATCGCGCCGCCGGCCTTGCCGGCCCCCAGCACCAGCGTGCGGCCGCGGCGCGGATCGGGCGGCGGCGGCAGGAAGGGCGCCAGGCCATGGGCCGGCTGCGCGCGCTGCACGGCGGCGTCGAACAGCGCGCGCAGGAAGGCGCGCGGGTCCTGGCGCGGGTCGGGTGTCGTCATGGCGCGCGGGACGGCGAACCCGGCGCCGGGTGCGTCGGGTCGACCCAGGGCACGTTTTCCGGCGGTTCGGCCGGCGCGATGTCGAGGTTGACCGCGACCGCCTCGCCGTCGCTGCGCACCAGCACGCATTCCAGCACCTCGGTGCGGCTGGCGTTGATCTCCTGGTGCGGCACCCAGGGCGGCACGTAGATGAAGTCGCCGGGGCCGGCCTCGGCGGTGAATTCCAGCCGCTCGCCCCAGCGCATGCGCGCGCGGCCCTTGACGACGTAGATCACGCTCTCCAGCGGGCCGTGGTGGTGGGCGCCGGTCTTCGCGTCGGGGTGGATGTGCACGGTGCCGGCCCACAGCTTGCTGGCGCCGACGCGCGCGAAGTTGATCGCCGCCTTGCGGTCCATGCCCGGCGTCTGCGCCGTGTTGGGGTCGAGCCGGTCGCCGGGCACGACGCGCACGCCGTCGTGCTTCCAGCGCGGGAGGGCAGGGTCGCTCATCGCAGTCCTCGTCGGGGGCAGGGGGCCATTGTGGGCCGGCCGGCGCGTGCCGGCCCACGCACGGCGTTCAGGCGCGCATCGCCGCCAGCACCGCCTGCGCGCCGGCGGCCAGCATCTGCGCATCGGCGGTCGCGGTGACGAAGCGAAAGCCCATCGCCGCACGCGCCCGGGCGCCGGCGGCGCTGCCGTTGTGGATGCCGGCGACGACGTTGTGCGCCTGCGCGCGCGCCAGGATGTGCGCGATGGCCTCGGCGACCTTGGGCTCGACGCTGTCGAAGGCCGGCCTGCAGCCCAGCGCCAGCGACAGGTCCGAGGGGCCGATGTAGATGGCGTCCAGCCCTTCCACCGACAGGATGGCGTCCAGGTGGTCCAGCGCCTGCGCGGTCTCGATCATCGCGAAGCGCACGATCGCGGCGTCGGCCACCGTCGCATAGTCGTCGCCGTGGACCAGCTTCGCGCGCAGCGGGCCGTAGCTGCGCGTGCCGCGCGGCGCATAGGTGGTCCAGGCGACGAAGCGCTGCGCCTCCTCGCGCGTATTGACCATCGGGCAGATCACGCCCAGCGCACCGGCGTCCAGCACGCGCATCAGCACGCCCGCCTCCAGCCAGGGCACGCGCACCACCGGCACGGTCGGCGTCGCGGCGATGGCCTGCAGCAGCGGCAGCATCGTGTGCGTATCGGCCAGGCCGTGCTGCAGGTCCACGGTCAGTGCGTCGAAGCCCTGGTGCGCCATCAGCTCGGCGGCGAAGCCGTCGCGCAGCGACAGCCAGGCATTGACCGCGGGGCGGTCCTGTTGCCACAAGGTGCGCAGGCGGTTGTCCTTCATCGCGGTTTCTCCGGCAGGCGGGCGACCATCGTATAACCGCCCCGGCAAGTCCCTTCACGCGGCAACAGCAAGGACCACCGCCCATGGACCAAGGCCCCGTCTTCGACTTCGTGCCCGGCCGGCGCCTGCCCGACCCCTGCTTCGAGATCCTGCACGAGCGCGGCCTGGCGTTGCGCCTGCTGTCCGGCACGCTGGAGCAGCTGGCCAGCGGCTTTTCCTGGGCCGAGGGGCCGGTGTGGTTCGGCGACGGGCGCTGCCTGCTGTTCTCCGACATCCCGAACGACCGCATCCTGCGCTGGGACGACACCAGCGGTGCGCTGTCCGAATTCCGCAAGCCCGCCGGCCACGCCAACGGCCTGGCGCGCGACCGCAAGGGCCGGCTGCTCGCCTGCGAGCATGGCGCGCGGCGCGTGACGCGCACCGAATACGACGGCCGCATCACCGTGCTGGCGGAACGGTACCAGGGCGCGCGGCTCAATTCGCCGAACGACATCGCCTGCGCGCGCGACGGCAGCATCTGGTTCACCGACCCGCCGTTCGGCATCCAGGGCTGGTGGGAGGGCGAACCGGCCGCGCAGGAACTGCCGCAAGGCGTCTACCGCATCGACCCGCTGAATGGCGAGCTGGCGATGGTGCTGGACGACCTCGAGGGCCCCAACGGCCTGGCCTTCAGCCCCGACGAGACCGTGCTCTACGTCGTCGAGAGCCGCGCGAAGCCGCACCGCCTGATCTGGACCTACGACGTGGCCGGCGACCGGCTGCACAACAAGCGCCTGTTCACCAGCGCGCTCGGGCCCGGCGCCTTCGACGGCATCGCGGTCGACCGCCAGGGTCATGTCTGGTGCGGCTTCGGCAGCGACGGCTCGCCCGGCGCCGACGCCGCGGCCCTGGACGGCGTGCGTGTCTACGACGCGGCCGGCACCGCGCTCGCGCACATCCACCTGCCCGAGCGCTGCGCCAACCTGTGCTTCGGCGGGCCGCTGAACAACCGGCTGTTCATGGCCGCCAGCCATTCGCTGTATGCGCTGCACGTGCACGCCCGCGGCGCGATCGCCTGAAGGAGTGCACGATGGCCCGCCTGCCCTATGCCGACCTGGCACGGCTCGACGACCCGGCGGCGCAAGCGCTGGTCGAGCGCATCGTCGCCGAGCGCGGCAGCGTGCTGCACCTGTACCAGATGCTGCTGCACAGCCCGCCGCTGGCCGAGGGCTGGCTGGCCTACCTGACGGCGGTGCGCCAGCGCCTGGCGCTGCCCGGCGCGCTGCGCGAGCTGATCATCATGCGCGTGGCCCATCTCAACGGTGCGCCCTACGAGGCGGCGCAGCACGCGCCGATCGCGCTCGCCGAGGGGCTGACGCAGGCGCAGCTGGACGCGCTGGCGATCGTCGACCCACCCGCGGCCGGGCCGGAGGTCCTGGACGAGACGCAGCGCGCGCTGGTCGCGCTGACCGATGCGATGACGCGCCGGATCCACTTCGACGCCGCGGTGGTGCAGCGCGTGCGCGAGCTGCTCGGCGAGCGCATGACCGTCGAGGCGGTCGCGACCTGCGCCGCCTACAACATGGTCTCGCGCTTCCTGGAGGCGCTGCAGATCGACATCCGGGACCCGCGCTGAGCGGGTACGGTCAGGGCTCGATCGCCGCGCCCAGCAGCGGATCGCCGCCACCCACCGTGCCCAGGAAGACGGCGCGGCCGGTCGCCAGGTCGATGCGGTACCAACGCGTGGCCTTCGCGCCGCGCGCATGCACGCCGGCATAGGCGGCGTTGCCGACGTCCGAGATGTCGAAGACGGCGTGGTCGAAGGGACCGGTGCCCAGCGCGCCCACGGTATACAGGCGTCCGGTATTCGGCGACACCGCCGGTGTCACGCCCTCCTTCGTGCCCTGGTGCACCAGCGTGCCGGCGCTGCCGTCGAGCGCATAGTTGGTCGTGATCCTGTCGTTGCGCTGGTTGTAGGTGTAGGCCGCGGCGACGATGCGCGGCGCCTGGCCGGCGGCGCTGTCGGCGGCGTCGTAGGCCAGCGCGCCGTCGGGTTGCACGCCGGGGGCGGCCGGGTCGGCATCGACCAGCGCGCCGGTGTCCGGATGCAGGCGCAGGTTGCTGCCGTCGTCGGCGACGACGCGGATGCGGTCGACCGTCGGGTTGAAGTCGAAGCCCCACTCGCGGCCGCCGGCCGGCAACGCGACGCCCGCGCCCACCGGCGCGGCCTGCGCCGAGGCGACGTCGATCCGGTAGACCTGCCCGCTGGCGCCCAGCGCATAGAGCTGGCCGCGCGCGACGCGGAAGTCGATGCCCACGAGGCGCTCGCCGGCGCGCAGCCCGGCGAGCGGGCGGCGGTCGCGAACCTGCTGCGGCTGGCCGGCGTTGAAGCGCAGCAGGTGGTGCGAGGCGCTGACCGCGACGATCTGCTCCTGGGCCGGCGGGCCGGCAGGTTCGGGCATCGGGCTGCTGGCGCAGGCGGCGAGCAGCGCGGCGGCCAGCGCCGGTGCGGCGGCGACGGACAGCGGACGGCAGGGCAGGGGGGCAGCGGGCATGGACAGCTCGGGATTGGTGACGGCAACCCACTAGGTCGGCCGCCAGGCCGGCCGCTTGAACCGCAGGGCGTGGCATCTGCACGGGCACGCAGGCACATGGGCCGGCAGCGGCCCGATGCGAGAATGCCCGCCGTGACCCAAGCCGCTCCTGCCTCCACCGGCGCCGTCGACCCGGCGGCGGCCACGCTGACGCTGACGCGTCCCGACGACTGGCACCTGCACCTGCGCGACGCCGCCGGGATGGCCTCGGTGCTGCCGTTCACCGCGCGCCAGTTCGGCCGCGCCATCGTGATGCCCAACCTGCGCCCGCCGGTCACCACCACGGCGCAGGCGCTGGCCTACCGCGAGCGCATCGTCGCCGCCTTGCCGAAGCAGGGCCCGGGCAGCGGCTTCCAGCCGCTGATGACGCTGTACCTGACCGACCACACGGCGCCCGACGAGATCCGCCGCGCGAAGGCGGCCGGCATCGTGGCGCTGAAGCTGTACCCGGCCGGCGCCACGACCAACAGCGACGCCGGCGTCACCGACATCCGCCGCACCTATCCGACGCTGGAGGCCATGCAGCGCGAGGGGCTGCTGCTGCTGGTGCACGGCGAGGTCACCGACCCCGAGGTCGACGTCTTCGACCGCGAGGCCGTCTTCATCGAGCGCGTGATGCAGCCGCTGCGCCGGGACTTCCCGGCGCTGAAGGTCGTCTTCGAGCACATCACCACCGCCGAGGCGGCCGACTACGTGGCGGCCAGCGACCGGCACACCGCGGCGACGATCACCGCGCACCACCTGCTGTACAACCGCAACGCGCTGTTCACCGGCGGCCTGCGCCCGCACTGGTACTGCCTGCCGGTGCTCAAGCGCGAGCGCCACCGCCAGGCGCTCGTGCGCGTGGCCACCTCGGGCAGCCCGAAATTCTTCCTCGGCACCGACAGCGCGCCGCATGCCGCCGCGATGAAGGAGCAGAGCGTGTGCGGCGCCGGCTGCTTCACCGCGCCGGCGGCGCTGGAGCTGTATGCCGAGGCCTTCGAGGCCGCCGGCGCGCTGCATCGGCTGGAGGCCTTCGCCGCCTTCCACGGTGCGGACTTCTACGGCCTGCCGCGCAACGCCGGCCACGTGACGCTGAAGCGCGAACCCTGGACGCTGGCCGCCGAACTGCCCTTCGGCGACGCGACGATCAAGCCGCTGCGCGCCGGCGAGACCCTCAACTGGAAGCTGGTGGACGCATGACGCAGGAACGGGTGATGCTGCTGATCGACGCGGACAACGTGTCGCTGGACATCATCGAGCAGGCGGTGCAGCTGGTGCACAAGCAGCATGGCGCGCTGCACGTGCGCCGCGCCTACTGCACGGCCGAGAGCGCGGTCAAGCACCAGGCGGCCTTCAAGCGGCTGTCCATCAAGCCGATGGTCAACCTGTCGGCGGGCAAGAACAGCACCGACATCGCGCTGGCCGTCGACGCGATCGACCTCGTGCTCGCCGAGCGGCCGGACGTGGTGGTGATCGCCTCGTCGGACTCCGACTTCGCGCCGCTGGTGCAGCGCCTGCGCGAAAAGGGCTGCACGGTGCGCGGCATCGGCCAGCATGGCAAGACCGGCGACGAGACGCAGGACGCCTACGACGACTACACGGTGCTGGAGCACCGCAAAGCGGCTGCGTCCGCTGCGCCGGTGGCCAGGAAGGCCCCGGCGCGCCGCGCGGCCGCGGCGAAGAACGCGGCGGAAGGCGCGCCCGCGGCGGCGAAGAAGGCGCCGGCGGCGAAGAAGACGGCGGCGAAGAAGGCGGCCGCCAAGACCGCTGGCGCGCCGGCGGCCAAGGCGCCGCGCAAGGCCGCCGCCAAGACCACCGCCAAGGCCCCGGCGTCGGCACCGGCCCGTGTGGAGGAGGACGCCGATGACCGGAACGGCGCGGCGGCCGAGTCCCCGGGCCCCGTGGCACCGCCGCCCGCCGCGCCGCCGGCCGCCCGGGCGCCGGCGCGCAGCGCGACCACCGCCGACGCCGTGCTCGCGAGCCTGCCCGAGCTGGCCGCCGGCCAGACGCTGGCGCTGAATACCGCCGTGCAGCGCCTGCGCGAGGCCGGGCTGCTGAGCCGCAGCGCGTCGTCGCTGAAGCTGTTCTCGCAGCTCGGCGAGCGCTTCGAACTGCTCCCGCCCGGCAAGCCGTCGCAGGTGCGCTTGCGTCACTGACGGCCCCGGCGCGGCCCGCCAAGGCCCCACGGCGGCCGGGTCTGCTTGAAAGACACGCGCCGGCCCTAATATCTCGCCCCGTCGGCAATCCACCCTTCCCCGCGCCGTGCGGGGCATCCAGGCTGCACCATGAAGAGAATCCTGCTGTTCGTCGTCACCAACCTCGCGGTGATCGTCGTGCTCGGCATCGCGGCCAGCCTGCTGGGCGTCAACCGCTTCCTCACCGCGGAAGGGTTGAACCTGGGCATGCTGCTGGGCTTCGCGGCGCTGATCGGCTTCGGCGGTGCCTTCGTCTCGCTGCTGATCAGCAAGCCGATGGCCAAGTGGAGCACCAAGGCGCAGGTCAT
>ERZ761607.3881-NODE-3881-length-13863-cov-4.896944_pt1 | contig 13863 bp, 15 predicted proteins | sample MGYA00511164_ERZ761607 | MGnify/ENA primary metagenome ERZ761607 (study PRJEB28899, sample SAMN02445080) | bioreactor sludge metagenome | biome: EBPR sludge | place: Australia: Brisbane, Thorneside Wastewater Treatment Plant | collected 2011-06-22 ...
GGCTACCTGCCGATCGACGGCATCGCCGCCTACGACCGTGCGGTGCAGGGCCTCGTCTTCGGCGCCGACAGCGCGGCGGTGCGCGAGGGCCGCGTCGCCACCGTGCAGGCGCTGGGCGGCACCGGCGGCCTGAAGGTCGGCGCCGACTTCCTGCACCGCCTGAACCCGGGCGCGACGGTGCTGATCAGCGACCCGAGCTGGGAGAACCACCGCGCGCTGTTCACCAACGCCGGCTTCGCGATCGCAACCTACCCCTACTACGACGCGGCGACCCGCGGCGTGCGCTTTCCCGACATGCTGGCCGCGCTGCGCGCCGCGGCGCCCGGCACCGTGGTCGTGCTGCACGCCTGCTGCCACAACCCGACCGGTTGCGACCTCGAGCCGGCGCAGTGGCAGCAGGTCGTCGCCGCCTGCGCCGAACGCGGCCTGGTGCCCTTCCTGGACATGGCCTACCAGGGCTTCGGCGAAGGCATCGCCGAAGACGGCGCGGTGGTCGGGCAGTTCCTCGCCAGCGGCATCGACTTCTTCGTCTCGACCTCGTTCTCCAAGAGCTTCTCGCTGTACGGCGAACGGGTCGGCGCGCTGAGCGTGGTCTGCGCCAGCAAGGACGAGGCGGCGCGCGTGCTGAGCCAGCTCAAGGTCGTCATCCGCACCAACTACAGCAACCCGCCGACCTTCGGCGCCCAGCTCGTGGCCACCGTGCTGACGACGACGGCGCTGCGCGCGCTGTGGGAGCAGGAACTGGCCGCCATGCGCGAGCGGATCCGCGCCACGCGCCATGCGCTGGTGGCGCGGCTGCAGGCCGCGGGCGTGGGCGGCGACCTCTCGTACATCACGCGCCAGAAGGGCATGTTCAGCTATTCCGGCCTGTCGGCGGCGCAGATGCAGCGCCTGCGCAGCGAATTCGGCGTCTACGGCGTCGACTCCGGGCGCATCTGCGTGGCGGCGATCAACAGCCGCAACCTCGACGCCGTCGCGGCAGCGCTGGCGCGCGTGATGAAGGACGGCGCCGCGGCCTGAAGTCGCGCCACCGCTGTCGCGCAGGCGACAGCGGTGGCGAAATCGGCCGCTGCAGGCCGCGTTATTGCGCATTCACGGCGCCCGCGCAGCGGGCAACATCACCGGGTGGGGAATTCACGCCCCGCGCGATTGCTGCACTGCAGCAAGAATCGCGTTACATTGCATGACATGGCGGCCGGCCGTTCGGACCGGCGCCACCACCTGGAGACGCCCGGATGCTGTACCAGCTGTACGAGACGCAGCGCGCGATGATGTCGCCGTTCTCGGAATTCGCCAGCGCGACGGCCAAGCTCTACAGCCACCCGCTGTCGCCGTTCGCGCATGTACCGATGTCGGAGCGCTACTCGGCCGCCTTCGACCTGCTGCACCGGCTGGCCAAGGAGTACGAGAAGCCCGAGTTCCGCATCACCAGCGCCACCGTCAATGGCGTCGAAGTCGCGGTGCAGGAGCAGGTCGCGGTCATGAAGCCCTTCTGCCGGCTGCTGCGCTTCAAGCGCTTCACCGACAACCCGAAGGCGCTGGAGGTCATGAAGTCGCAGCCGACGGTGCTGGTCGTGGCGCCGCTGTCGGGCCACCATTCGACGCTGCTGCGCGACACCGTCAAGAGCCTGCTGCACGACCACAAGGTCTTCATCACCGACTGGACCGACGCACGCATGGTGCCGGCCAGCGAGGGCCCGTTCCACCTCGACGACTATGTCGCCTATGTCGAGGAGTTCATCCGCCATGTCGGCGCCAATGCCCATGTGATCTCGGTGTGCCAGCCCACGGTGCCGGTGCTCGCCGCAGTGTCGCTGATGGCCAGCCGCGGCGAGGCCACGCCGCGCACGCTGACGATGATGGGCGGGCCCATCGACGCCCGCCGCAGCCCGACCGCGGTCAACAACCTGGCCATCAACAAGAGCCACAGCTGGTTCGAGACCAACGTCATCCACCGCGTGCCGCCCAACTTTCCAGGCGCCGGCCGCCGTGTCTACCCCGGCTTCCTGCAGCACAGCGGCTTCGTGGCGATGAACCCGGACCGCCACCTGTCCAGCCACTACGACTATTTCCGCGACCTGATCCGCGGCGACGGCGAGAGCGCCGAGGCGCACCGCCAGTTCTACGACGAGTACAACGCCGTGCTGGACATGCCGGCCGAGTACTACCTGGACACCATCAAGACCGTGTTCCAGGACTTCGCGCTCGTCAACGGCACCTGGGTCGTGCGCGGCGAGCCGGTGCGGCCGCAGGACATCACGACCAGCGCGCTGCTCACGATCGAGGGCGAACTCGACGACATCTCCGGCGCCGGCCAGACGCGGGCTGCGCACGACCTGTGCACCGGCGTGCCCAAGTCGCGCCAGTTCCACTACGACGCGCTCGGCGCCGGCCACTACGGCATCTTCTCCGGCCGGCGCTGGCGCGAGCAGGTCTATCCGCACCTGCGCGAGTTCATCGCGCGCTTCGACCGCGAGACGGTGCCTGTGGCCGGCACGGCCGTCGGCGAGCCCGGACCGCGCGCCGCGACGCGGACGGCTGCGCGCGCGAGCGCGAAGCCGACCAAGGGCAGCGGAACGAACGGCAGCGCCAAGAAGGCCGGCGCACCGAAGCGCGCAACCCGCGCCCGATAATCGCGGCGTGACCGCCGCAGCCGCCGACGCCACCGCCGCCCTCGCCGACCGCCTCGACGCGGCGCTGCCGCAGACGCAGTGCGCGCGCTGCGGCTACCCCGACTGCCGCGGCTATGCCCAGGCCATCGCCGACGGCCGCGCCCACATCAACCGCTGCCCGCCGGGCGGCGCCGAGGGCGTGCAGCGCCTGGCGGCGCTGACCGGCCGCACCGCGCGGCCGCTGGACCCCGACTGCGGCGCCGAGGGTCCGCGCGCGCTGGCCGTCATCGACGAAACCTGGTGCATAGGCTGCACCCTGTGCATCAAGGCCTGCCCGGTCGACTGCATCGTCGGCGCGCCGAAGCTGATGCACACCGTGATCGACGCCCAGTGCACCGGCTGCGAACTGTGCGTGCCGGCCTGCCCGGTGGACTGCATCGCGATGCAGCCCGTCACCGGCAAGGCCACCGGCTGGGCCGCCTGGAGCGCCGCGCAGGCCGGCGAGGCGCGTTCGCGCTATGCCCGGCACCGCCTGCGCGTCGAACGCGAGCGGCAGGAGAACGACGAGCGGCTCGCCGCCAAGGCCGCCGCCAAGCTGGCCGACCTGGCGGCGGCGAGCCGTCACACCGACCCTGCGGTGCTGGACGCCAAGCGCGCCGTCGTCGCCGCGGCGCTGCAGCGCGTGCGCGCGCGCATCGCCGCGCAGGGCCCCGCGAACGCGACCCCCTCCCCGACCGCCGATGACGCCTGAACACATCGAAGCCTTCTTCGCGACGCTGGCCGCCGCGAACCCCGAGCCGCGCAGCGAGCTCGAGTACAGCAGCGTGTTCGAGCTGCTCGCCGCGGTGCTGCTGTCGGCGCAGGCCACCGACGTCAGTGTCAACAAGGCGACGAAGCGCCTGTTCGCGCTGGCGCCGACGCCGCAGCGCATGCTCGCGCTGGGCGAGGCGCGCGTGACCGACCTCATCCGCACCATCGGCCTGTTCCGCACGAAGGCCAGGAACCTGCTGCAGACCTGCCGCATCCTCGTCGAGCAGCATGGGGGCCAGGTGCCGCGTTCGCGCGCGGCGCTGGAGGCGCTGCCGGGCGTGGGCCGCAAGACGGCCAACGTGGTGCTCAACGTCGCCTTCGGCGAGCCGACGATGGCGGTCGACACGCACATCTTCCGCGTCGGCAACCGCACCGGCCTGGCGCCCGGGTGCACGCCGCTGGAGGTGGAGCAGCGGCTGCTCGAGCGCGTGCCCGAGCGCTGGCGCGTCGACGCGCACCACTGGCTGATCCTGCACGGCCGCTACGTCTGCGTGGCGCGATCGCCGCGTTGCGCCGAGTGCGCGGTACGTGCATTCTGCGACGCCGGGCGCGCCGGGACGGCTCCTACAATGCCCTGACGGGAGCGACATGGCCACGCTGCAAGACCTCGCCGAACGGGTGGACCGCCTGGTGCTGCGCCACCAGGAGCTGCAGCGCACCAGCGCGCTGATCGAGCAGCAGCTGGCCGCCGTGACGGCCGAGCGCGACAGCCTGCGCTCGCGGCTGGCCGCGGCGCGGTCGCGCATCGACGCGCTGATCGAGCGCCTGCCTCCGGAAACGCCGCCCAAGGGAAGCACCGGCGGCAACGCGGAGCGCGGCGCGTGAAGCAGCTCGAGGTATCGCTGCTCGGCCAGGTCTACGTGCTCGCTTGCCCGGACGGCGGCGAGCAGCTGCTGCAGGCCGCCGTGCAGGCCGTGGACCGCGAGATGACCGCGATCCGCGACGCCGGCAAGGTCAAGGCCCGCGAACGCATCGCGGTGCTGGCGGCGCTGAACCTGGCCTACCAGCTGGCCGAGCGTGCGCCGGCCGCCGGCCCTGCCGTCGCGGTCCCCGCGGCCGCCGCGGCGCCGGCCGCCGCGGCCGGCATCGACGCCCTGGTGCGCAAGCTCGACGCGGCGCTGGGCGACGACGGCCAGTTGCTCTGAACGCGGCCTGGCGCCGGCCGGCGCCGGGCGCCGGGCACGGCACTGCCGCAGCGCCCGATCGACAGCGATCACCGTTGCGGCCGCCGTGCACTGCTGCCCGCCGCAAGGTCATCGCCGAGGTCTAGAATGACTTCGTCCGTCGTGTCCGCGTGGGCTGATAGTTTCCTTGAACCGATGCTCATCGAGCCAGGGCTTGGAACATTGCCGGGCTGGTGCGATCGTCTCGCGTCAGATGAACCCGAGGCCCGGCTGACCTCGCCCACCTGAACTTCCCTGAGGGTTCAGGAATGAGGTCCACGGTTCACGGCGGACACCTTATCTTCCGCGCCCGCCGGCGCTCCCGACGATGGCCTACTGGCTGATGAAGAGCGAGCCCGACGAGGCCTCGATCGACGACCTCGCGCGTGCGCCGCGGCGCACGCTGGCATGGACCGGCGTGCGCAACTACCAGGCCCGCAACTTCATGCGCGACGCCATGCAGCCCGGCGACGGCGTGCTCTTCTACCACTCGTCCTGCGCCGAGCCCGGCATCGCCGGCCTGGCGCGCGTGGCCGGCAACCTGCAGCCCGATGCGACGCAGTTCGACCCGGCGAGCCCCTACTTCGACCCGAAGTCCACGCGCGAGCAGCCGCGCTGGCTGCAGATCGACGTGACGCTGGAGCGCAAGACGCGCCTGCTGCCGCTGGCCGAGATGCGCGCGGCAGCGGAACTGGCGACGATGCAGGTGCTGCGCCGCGGCAACCGGCTGTCGATCACGCCGGTCACGCCGGCCGAGTGGCAGGCCGTGCTGGCGCGGCTGGACCGCTGACGCGAGCCGCCGTGGAACTGGGCGCGGCGCTGGTCGCCGAACTGCTGGCCCTGGGGCTCGTCGCGGGCTTCCTGGCCGGGCTGCTGGGCATCGGCGGCGGCATGCTGATGGTGCCGGTGCTGACGCTGCTGCTGTCGCAGCGCGGCGTCGAGCCGGGGCTGGCGGTCAAGATGGCGATCGCCACCTCGATGGCGACGATCCTGTTCACGTCGCTGTCCAGCGTGCGCGCGCACCACCGCCTGGGCACCGTGCGCTGGGCGCTGGTGCGCAGCCTGGCGCCCGGCATCCTGCTCGGCGGCCTGGCCTCGGGCGCGGGCGCCTTCGCGGTGCTGAAGGGGCGCGCGCTGGCGCTGTTCTTCGCGCTGTTCATCGGCTGGATGGCGCTGCAGATGCTGCGCGGCCGCCAGCCGAAGCCGGGCCGCAAGCTGCCGGGCCGGGCCGGGCAGACCGGTGCCGGCGCGGCGATCGGCTTCGTCTCGGGCCTGCTCGGCGCCGGCGGGGCCTTCCTGTCGGTGCCCTTCATGATCTGGTGCAACGTGCCGCCACGGCAGGCGGTGGGCACCAGCGCCGCGCTGGGTTTCCCGATCGCCGCCGCGGCGACCGTGGGCTACGTCATCAGCGGCTGGTCGCTGCCGGCGCCGATTCCCGGCGCCTTCGGTTACCTGTTCCTGCCGGCGCTGGCGATCATCGCCGCCGCCAGCGTCAGCATGGCGCCGCTGGGCGCGCGCGCGGCGCAGCGCATCGACGTGGCCTGGCTGCGCCGGCTGTTCGCGCTGCTGCTGCTGGGGCTGGCGGCGACGATGCTGTCGCGCGCCTGGTCGGGCTGACGGCGCAGGGCCGCCTCCGCCCGCGGACGCGATCGCTCAGCCCGCCGGCTCGAAGCGGATCGCCGCCAGCGTGACGTGGTTGCCGCCGCGGCGGCGCGCCTCGGCCAGCGCGGCTTCGCAGGCCGCGAGCAGCGCCTCCTGCGTATTCGCGGTGTGCGGGAAGCTGGCCACCCCCATCGCGACCGTGAAGCCGAGGTCGCGGCCCTCGCGCACGACGATCTGCGCCGCGCACTTGCGCCGCAGTCCTTCCATGCGGGCGTGGGCGGTCGCCAGCCCGACGCCGGACAGCAGCACCGCGAAGCGGCGCTCGTCGTAGCGGCAGGAGGCGTCCATCGCGCGCGTGCCGCCGCGCAGCAGGCGGCCCATGGCCTCCAGCACCGCCTGCGTGCCGGCGTCGCCGAGCGAACGCACCGCGTCGCCGGGCGGGTCCAGCTCGATCAGCACCAACGCAAATTCGCGGTGCTCGCGCGTGGACAGGTCGACCTCGCGCCGCAGCTGGTCGTCGAAGTGCGCGCGGCGGTAGAGCCCGGAGGCCGGGTCGCGCAGCGCCTGGTCGCCGAGCTGGCGCCGCAGCTGGTCGTTGGCCAGCTGCAACTGCTCGATCTGCTCCAGCGCGGCGCGCAACTGGGCCTCGCGCTGGCGCTCGGGGCCGAGGTCGCGCCAGACGCTGCACAGCCAGCGGCGACCGTCCGCCGCGGCCGGCCCGGCGATGCGCAGGGCCTCGAGTTCACGGCGCTGCCCGTCCAGCTCCAGCCGGTGCTCGCTGACCAGTGGCCCGCTCTGCGCCAGCGCGGTCTGCACGGCGGCGCGCAAGGCGGTCGCGGTGGCGCCGTCGAAGAGTTCGCCGTCGCTGCGGCCGAGCAGGCTGCCAGCGGCGCAGCCGAGCAGCTCGGCCAGGCCGTCGTCGGCATGCAGATAGCGGCCGCCGGGCAGCTCCTGCAGCGCGACCAGCGCCTGCCGGTGCCTCAGGGCCGCCGGCAGCAGCGCGCCGAGCACGCACGCCACGTCGCCCGGCGACGGGTCGGGGCGCGGCAGCGGCAGTTCCGGGTCCGGGGTGGCGGCCATGAAGCGAGATCCAGTGTAGTCGGCGCCATGCACCATCCCGAGACCCGATGCCCCGATCTTGGTGGCACGTCGGCCGCTGATCAAGGTTCTCGGCAGTCCGGCCCCTAATTTGAGCCGCCGCGGGCGCCGGCCGGCCCGCGGCGCCCCGGGCCCCGGGCGCACCGCCCTGCTGCGGACCGCGGCGCGCCGGCGGCTTCGGGTTATACTTGCGGGCTTCGCCGGGCGGCTGCCTGGTCGAAGAACGCCCGACTGCCCCGGTGCCCGCGCCCGGGCCGCTGCGGGCGCCAGCCCAACGGACACCCCCAGTACATGACCACGATCCGCGTCAAAGAGAACGAGCCCTTCGATGTCGCCCTGCGCCGCTTCAAGCGCACCATCGAGAAGATCGGCCTGCTGACCGAACTGCGCGCGCGCGAGTTCTACGAGAAGCCGACGGCCGAGCGCAAGCGCAAGAAGGCGGCGGCCGTGAAGCGCCACTTCAAGCGCGTGCGCAGCATGCAGCTGCCCAAGAAGCTGTACTGAGCCCGCGCGCGGCGGCCCGCGCCGCCGCGACGGCCGGCCCCTGCCCCGGGGCCCTCGCGAGCCCGCGCCGCATGCCCGCCGCATGCCGCCGCGGGCTCGAGGCATTTTCCGGACCCGTCGCCATGAGCCCACTGAAGGACCGCATCACCGAGGACATGAAGGCCGCGATGCGCGCCAAGGACAGCCAGCGGCTGTCCGCCGTGCGCATGCTGCTGGCGGCGATCAAGCAGCGCGAGGTCGACGAACGTGTCGTGCTCGACGACGCCGCCGTCGTCGCGATCGTCGACAAGCTGATCAAGCAGCGCAAGGACTCGGTCGCCGCGTTCGCGCAGGCCGGCCGCGACGACCTGGTGGCCAAGGAGAGCGCGGAGCTGCAGGTGCTGCAGGCCTACCTGCCGCAGCGGCTGGGCGCCGACGAGGTGCGCGCCGAGGTCGTGGCGCTGGTCGCCGAACTCGGTGCCGCCGGCCCGGCGGACATGGGCCGCGTGATGGCCGCCGCGAAGACCCGCCTGGGCGGTCGCGCCGAGATGGCGCAGGTCTCCGCCGCCGTCAAGAAGGCGCTGGCCGGCTGACCCGGCCACCGGAGGATCCGCCGTGCACCACCCGCTGCCGCTGCGCCCGATCGCCGACGATGTCTGCGTCGCACCGCAGCTGACCCCGGCCGCGATGGCCGAGGCCGCACGCATGGGCTTTCGCAGCGTCGTCAACAACCGGCCCGATGGCGAAGGCGGCCCTGGCCAGCCGCGCAACGCCGACATCGAGGCCGCGGCGCAGGCGGCCGGGCTGCAGTACCGCTACCTGCCGGTGGACTCCGGCTTCCAGACGCCGGCCCAGGCCGCCGCGATGGCCGCGCTGCTGGCCGAGCTGCCGCGGCCGCTGCTGATGTTCTGCCGCTCGGGCGCACGTTCGGCGCGCCTGTACGCGCTGGCCCACGGCGCCTGAACCGGCGCCCGTTGCCCCTGCGCGAGGCAGGGCCGACATCATTGCTGCGCTGCGGGAAAGTGCGTGTGCCCGCGCAAGGGGTCTGCGGCGACAATCGGCCGCAACCGGGGCTCGCGACGCCCCTGACCGAGGAGTGCACTTGACCCCGCTACTGAAGCTGTCGAGCGCGATCGACCGCGTCAACGAGTGGATCGGCCGGCTGACCATGTGGCTGGTGCTGGCCGCGGTGCTGATCAGCGCCGGCAACGCCATCCTGCGCAAGGCCTTCAGCATCGGCAGCAACGCCTGGCTGGAGATCCAGTGGTACCTGTTCGCCGCCGTGTTCCTGCTCGGCGTCGGCTACGTGCTGCTGAAGAACGCGCACGTGCGCATCGACTTCATCTCCACGCGCCTGAGCAAGCGCACCAACGCGATCATCGACATCCTCGGTCTCGTGATCTTCACGATCCCGCTGGCGGTCATCATGATCGACCTGTCCTGGCCGGTCTTCGAGCGCGCGTGGATCTCCGGCGAGACCAGCATCAATGCCGGCGGCCTGATCCGCTGGCCGGCATGGCTGCTGCTGCCGGCCGGCTTCACGATCCTGGCGCTGCAGGCACTGTCCGAGCTGATCAAGCGCGTGGCCTTCCTGCGCGGCCTGCGCAGCGAGCCGTTCACGGTTGAGCACGAGAAGACCGCCGAGGAACTGCTGATCGAGGAACTGGCGGCCAAGGCCGAGGCGGAGGCGCGCTGAAATGATCCCCGTTTGCCTGTTGCCGCCCGCCGCGGCGGCGCCAGTGGCCTTCGCCATGCCCGGATCCTGCTGACATGTCGGCCTTCATCGCACAGAACTTCGTCCCGCTGATGTTCGCGGGGCTGCTGGTCTTCCTGCTCAGCGGCATCCCGGTGGCCTTCGGGCTGGCCGCCACCGGGCTGCTGTTCGGCTTCATCGGCATCGAGGCCGGGCTGTTCGGCACCAACCTGTTCCAGGCCCTGCCGCTGCGCGTGTTCGGCATCATGTCCAACGACACGTTGCTGGCGATCCCCTTCTTCACCTTCATGGGGATCATCCTGGAACGCTCGGGCATGGCCGAGGACCTGCTGGAAACCGTCGGCCAGGTCTTCGGCCCCGTGCGCGGCGGCCTCGCGATCGCCGTCGTGCTGGTCGGGGCCCTGCTCGCGGCGACCACCGGCGTCGTCGCCGCCGCCGTCATCAGCATGGGCCTGATCTCGCTGCCCATCATGCTGCGCTACGGCTACAACCGCACGATCGCGACCGGCACGATCACCGCGTCGGGCACGCTGGCGCAGGCGATCCCGCCGTCGCTGGTGCTGATCGTGCTGGCCGACCAGCTCGGCCGCTCGGTGGGCGACATGTATGCCGGCGCGGTGCTGCCGGCGGCGATGCTGGTCGGCCTGTACCTGCTGTTCGTCGTGGCCGTCGCGATCCTGCGGCCGGCCTGGGTGCCGGCGCTGCCGACCGAGGCGCGCATCTACCGCGAGCCCGACGGCAGCGGCGGCTACCGCTCGCTGGTGCTGCTGATGGCGCTGTGCGCGGCGGTCGGCGTCGTGTGGTCGCAGGTGCACGAGAGCGTGATGAACCCGTGGCTCGAGCGCTCGATGCCGGCGCCGCGCGACGAGATCATCATCCTGTCGCTGACCATCGCCTCGGTGCTGGCGCTGCTGCTGTCGGTGCTGAACCGCGTGCTGCGGCTGGGGCTGCTGTCGCGCCTGGCCGAGCGCGTGACCTTCGTGCTGATCCCGCCGCTGGTGCTGATCTTCCTGGTGCTGGGCACCATCTTCCTGGGTGTGGCGACGCCGACCGAGGGCGGCGCGATGGGGGCGCTGGGCGCGCTGCTGATGGCCGTCGGCAAGCGTCGGCTCAACTTCAAGCTGCTGACGCAGGCCCTGGACAGCACGGCGCGCCTGGCGACCTTCGTGATGTTCATCCTGATCGGCTCGACGGTCTTCAGCTTCACCTTCAACGCCGCCGACGGCCACATCTGGGTCGAGCACCTGTTCGACAACATCCCGGGCGGTGCGATGGGCTTCCTGATCGTCGTGAACCTGCTGGTCTTCGGCCTGGGCATGTTCATCGACTTCTTCGAGATCGCCTTCATCGTCGTGCCGATGCTGGCGCCGGTGGCGGCCAAGGTGCTGCCCGAGTTGCTGCCGGCCGGCGTGCCGCCGGACTATGCGCTGATCTGGTTCGGGATCATCCTCGCGATGAACCTGCAGACCTCGTTCCTGACGCCGCCGTTCGGCTTCGCCCTGTTCTACCTGCGCAGCGTGGCGGCGCGCAAGGACTACACCGACCGCATCACCGGCCAGTTGATCCCGGCCGTGACGACGCCGCAGATCTACAAGGGCTCGATCGCCTTCATCGTGATCCAGCTGGTGATGGTCGCGACGCTGATGCTCAACCCGCAGCTCGTCGTCGGTGGCATCTCCAAGGGTCCGCAGATCGATGCCGACAAGGCGCTGCGCGAGATGGGGCTGGACACGCCCAGCTATGGCGAGGAGCCGGCGCCGGAAGCCGAAGGCGCCGCCAGCGAGCCCGATGGCGAGGACGCCGAGGACGATCCGGCCAAGGCGCTGGAAGAGGCGCTGCGCCGCGGCGGCAACCGCAACTGACCGGACCCCTGACCCGGCGGCGGCCGGCACCGCGGCCGTCGCTGCGGACAGCAAAGACAAGGGGCCCCGCGGGGCCCCTCGTTCATCGTCCGTGCGGCTGGCTCAGAGCCGGGCGGTCTGCATGTAGCTGTCGAAGCGCGCCTCGGTGAAGCGGAACCACAGGTTGGCCTCGCGACGGAAGGCGCTGTAGTCGTCGTAGATCTTCTTCCACGCCGGATTGGACGCGCTGATCTCCGAGTACAGGTCCATCGCCGCCTTGAACGACGCGTCGAGCACCGGCTTCGGGAAGGCGACCAGCTTGGTGCCGCCGGCGACCAGCTGCTTCAGTGCCGCCGGGTTGCGCACGTCGTACTTGGCCTGCATCTCGGTGTGCGCGTAGGCCGCAGCCGACTCGATGATGGCCTTGTACTCGGCGCTCAGGCTGTCGAAGGCCTTCTGGTTGACGTACAGATCCAGCTGCGGGCCGCCTTCCCACCAGCCGGGGTAGTGGTAGAACGGCGCGACCTTGTTGAAGCCCAGCTTCTGGTCGTCGTAGGGGCCCACCCATTCGGCGGCGTCGATCGTGCCCTTCTCCAGCGCCTGGTAGATCTCGCCGCCGGCGATGTTCTGCGACACCGTGCCCAGGCGCCCCGTCACCCGGCCGGCGAAGCCGCCGACGCGGAACTTCAGGCCGTTCATGTCGGCGACGGTCTTGATCTCCTTGCGGAACCAGCCGCCCATCTGCGCGCCGGTGTTGCCCATCGGGAAGCTGGTGAAGCCGTAGTTCGAATAGAACTCGCGCATCAGCTTCAGGCCGTTGCCGTCGTACTGCCAGGCCGTCATCTGGCGGCTGTTGAGGCCGAACGGGATCGCGCAGCCGAGCGCGAAGCAGTCGTTCTTGCCGAAGTAGTAGTAGGGCGCCGTGTGGCCCATCTCGACGGTGCCGTTCTGCACCGCGTCGACCAGGCCCGGCATCGGCACCAGTTCGCCGCCCGGGTGCACGGAGATCTCGAACTTGCCACCGGACATGGCGCGCACCTTGGCCGCGAAGGTCTCGGCCGCGCCGTAGATGGTGTCCAGGGACTTCGGGAATGCCGAGGTCAGGCGCCAGCGAAGGTTGGCCTGGGCGTGGACGACGGCCGGCGCCACGCCGGCAGCAAGCACGCCGGCCAGACCGGCGCCTTGGACAAAGGAACGACGTTCCATGTAATCAATCTCCTGTGGTCCTGGCGTGGGGAAGCCGAGGTGCGCGAAATTCTAGGGGGGGGTCATGACCCCACTCGGGCGGGTTTTCCCCGCCGTGAAACTGCGTAAGCGGCCGCTTGTGCCGCTCAAGCGCCGCTCAAGCGCCGCTCAAGCGCCGGCCAGTTTCATGCGCGAGATCAGCACCGAACCCACGGTCTTGCCGCCCTGCGTGTAGGCGTCGGCGCCGACCGCGGCGATGTCGCGCAGCATCTGCCGCAGGTTGCCGGCGATCGTGACCTCGTGCACCGGGTGCACGATGTGCCCGCCCTCGACCCAGAAGCCGGCCGCACCGCGCGAATAGTCGCCGGTGACCAGGTTGACGCCCTGCCCCATCAGCTCGGTGACGAAGAGGCCGCGGCCGAGCTTGCGCAGCATCGCGTCGAGGTCGTCGCCGGGCTTCGTGCGCCGGCTGAGCAGGCGCAGGTTCTGCGAGCCGCCGGCATGGCCAGTGGTCTTCATGCCCAGCTTGCGCGCCGAGTAGCTGGACAGGAAGTAGCCCTGCACGACACCGCCCTCGACCACGGTGCGCGGTCGCGTGCGCACGCCTTCGTCGTCGAAGGGCGCGCTGGCCTTGCCCTTGGGCAGGTGCGGGTCCTCCAGCAGGTCCAGGTGGCTGGCCAGCACCGGCTCCCCCAGGCAGCCGACCAGGAAACTGGCCTTGCGGTACAGCGCGCCGCCGGACACGGCCTGCACGAAGCTGCCCAGCAGCCCGGCCGCGACCGGCGCCTCGAACAGCACCGGCACCTCGGCGGTGGCGACGCGGCGCGACTTCAGCCGCGACAGCGCACGCTCGGCGGCATAGCGCCCCACCGCCTCCGGCGCCGCCAGCTCGCTCGCGTCGCGCATCGAGCTGTACCAGGCGTCGCGCTGCATGTCGCGGCCGCGGCCGGCGATCGGCGCGACCGAGATGTAGTGGCGCGAGCTCGCATAACCGCCGCGGAAGCCCCGGGTGTTGCCGGCCCAGAAGTGGGCCTGCTGCGCCGAGACCCCGGCGCCTTCGCTGTTGGTGATGCGGCGGTCGACCGCGAAGGCAGCGTCCTCGCAGCGGCACGCCAGCTCGGCGGCTGCCGCGGCGTCGATCGCCCAGGGGTGGAACAGGTCGAGGTCGCGCGCCGCCTCCGCGGGTGTCGCCAGGTCCTCGGCGTCGGGCAGCCCGGCGGCCGGGTCCTCGGCCGTGAAGCGGGCGATGTCGTAGGCCGCCTGCACGGTGCGGCGGATGGCCGCCGGCGAGAAGTCCGAGGTGCTCGCGTTGTCGCGCCGCTGGCCCAGGTAGACGCTGACGCCCAGCGACTTGT
>ERZ761607.3882-NODE-3882-length-13862-cov-4.572246_pt1 | contig 13862 bp, 6 predicted proteins | sample MGYA00511164_ERZ761607 | MGnify/ENA primary metagenome ERZ761607 (study PRJEB28899, sample SAMN02445080) | bioreactor sludge metagenome | biome: EBPR sludge | place: Australia: Brisbane, Thorneside Wastewater Treatment Plant | collected 2011-06-22 ...
CCCCAGCCGAAGCCGACCGGCCCGTTGCCGTTGGTGCTGCCGTACGAGAGCCCGAGCGAGGGCTGCACGCCTGCACGACCGGACGGCAACGCGATGGGGACGCTGAAGGTCGCGGCGCCGCTCGAGAGCACCGGGGAGAACGACTCGCCCATGCCTTCGATGGAGCCCTCCGCGCTCGGCAAGCTGATGCGGCTCGGCTCGACCGCGCTCTTGGCCTCGCCGGTCGGCAACGACGTGGGCTCGACGTCTTCGGGCAGCGCGGGCGCCTCTTCGTCGGTCTCCGAGGTGAGTCGATCGCCCACGCGGTCGCGGAGGTCTTCTTCGAGCTCGGATTCGAGCGCCTCGTTCGCGCGCGGATCGACCTCGATCTCGTCCGCGAAACGAGGATCCAAACGCGCGGGCTCCTCCGGCTGCGCGTGCGCGGGCGTGAGCACGCCGGCGAAGGCGAGCAGCATCGACAGAAGACGAAGGCGCGCCATGGCGATCCTCATCGGGGCAAGAGGAAGAGGCGAAGAGGAGAGATGGAGACGTCGATGTCGCCCCACGTGAAGAGGTAGCCGCGCGGCCCCTCGACGAGGGAGAGCCCGGTGCGGGCGGTGGCGAGGTGGGCGCGCAGGGCGGTCGACTCCGGCTCGCGCGTCGGGACCGAGCTCAGGAAGTACGAGTGGCGTCCTTGGAGCCACGCGACGAGGTACGCGGGCTCTTCGTCGGTGCCGCCGTCGAGGCTGACGATGGTTCCCCACTGCGCGCGATCCGTCGCCGGCAACGCGCGAAACGGCTCCGAGTACGTGGCCGTCGTCTCGCCCGGCCTCAGGGTCGCGACGCGGAGGCTGCCGGCGTCGGGAAAGAGCACCGCATACGCCGCCGCGCCCGAGGGCGTGCGCAGGGCGGTGATGTTCGAGTGACCCGGGCCGATCGAAGGCGCGAGCGCGAAGGTATCCGAATCGAGCGGTGTGCCTTCGAAGAAGCGCATCACGCGATGGGTGGGCTCGGCCAACGAACCGTAGAGGTAGGTGACCGCCCAGTGGCCATCTGGATGCGCGGCGAGGCTCGGCTGCTGCGAGTCGGGGATGCCGCCGAGCCGGAACGTGTTCAGCAGCGTTCCGGTCGGGGAATAGCGTTTGATCACGACCTGCGGGACGTCGGCCCGCGAGTACGCGAGGATCGTGTGCTGCGCGGTCGCGACTCCGTGCACGCGGTCCGGCGCGGGGTAGGCAGGCTCCTCCGCAAACACCACCGGCGCGCCCACCGAGCCCGATGCGCCGATCCGTCGGTACGCGAGCCCGGCCTCCACGTCGCGGCCGAAAAGGACGAGCCAACCCTCGGGCAGCCCGACCACCTGCGCGTACGGAGGCGATGTGGCGAGCAACGTGAAGCGCTCGCCGATCGGGACGCCCGCCGCGTCGAAGCGCTGTCCGTAGAGCGGGCCCCGAGCGACATCGCGCACGTGGTAGGCCACGAGCGCGACGCCGCGCCCGTCGACGCCGACCATCCGGTTCGGACGGCCCATGTCGATCTGCGAGCGCCGCACGCCCTCCGCGGCGACCTCCAGCTCGAGCAGCTTCGACTCGCAAGCGCTCGAGCAGAGGTCGTCGTCGGAGAAGTTGCCGTCGTCGCACGACTCGCGCGGCGGTGCGGTCGGATCGGCGTCCGTCGGACCGGGCTCGACGAAGCCGTCACCACACCCACGAGCCCGACACGCACCGTCGATGCAGACGCCGGACGGCATTCCCATCACGAGCTCGCCACACTCGGTGCCGGCGGGCGCGACGTCGACGACGCACTCGCCGTCGACGCACGCGGCGAGCTCGCACTCGGAGGTGGTGACGCAGGGCTCGCCGCACACCTCGACGCGTGCGTCGGGCGCGTCCGGACCCGCGTCGTCGCGCTCCGGAGCGTCCGGTGCGTCGGCGTCGTCGAGGAGCGCGTCCGCGCCCACGTCGGCGCTCCCGTCCGACGCGTCGAGGGAGACCCACGACGCATCGGCGGCACCCGCGTCCTCTTCGGTGCGGTTGCGGGAGAGCCCGCACGCCATCCCGAGGAGGACGAGCCCGAGACTGAGACCGCGAAGCGCCACGGCTCAGTCCAGGCGGGTCCAGTAGCGGTAGTTGAGGACGAGCTGGACGTCCTCGATGTTCTCGAACCTCACCCCGGGCTCATCCCAGATTCGCACGTAGTACGTTCCGTTGAGCGGACGCCCCACGAGCTGGCGTTGGTAGAACGGCTCGATGAGTCCACGATCGGCTCCCGAGAGCGGGTTGGTCAGATACCGCTCGGCTGCGAGCCCTCGCGCGTGCTCGATCCGGCCCTCGAACAGCGGCGCCTCGTAGGAGTCGTCGCCGAGATGATTCCGAACCCGGTACGGACCCCGGTGGTAGATCGAGTACGGGACCGTGCCGTTCGCGTAGCAGGTAGAAGGGAGACCCGCCTCCGAGCAGTCACGCACGTTCGTACCGATGAAGTTCACCCCCAGCGACTCGAAGCGGTAGTTGTAGTTGCCGCGCGCGAACCCGCCCGAGTGAATGATCCGTTGCTGTTCGATGTCGGCAAGCGCGATGCTGAAGGACGACTCCCAGAAACACTTCGGAACGGCGACCTCACGCGCGCAACTCGGCGCCCCGGCAGGGCACGTGAAGTCACAGTGGCGCCGCCACTTCGTCGTTCGGAAGATGCCGCCGTCGGTGTCTTCACAGAGTCCAACTTCGGCGTCGGGATCCTGATAGACCCTCGGCGGCTGCTCGGAGATCGAGGTCGAAGCGAACACCCGGTCCGTGACGTCCTCGATCTGTACACGTGCAACGTCGACGGCCTGGGCCGGGACCTCGGCGACCATCCCGACCAAGACCGTGCGCGGAGCGAAGCCGAACGACACGGTCTGCGGCTCGGCGGCCATCCCGACATCGAAGAAGCTCCAGCAACGCTGCCAACCGGCGGCATCGGGTGTGCTGCACGCCGCGGCGCCGGTGAGAGCTGCGCCCGTGGTGTCCCACACCTCCATAGCGTCCGCCGGCTCGGGTCCCCAATAGTCGACCATCGTCGGCTCCTCGCTCGCGTCGAGCACGGGAGCCGGTCGCGCGTACCACGACGCTTGATACTGGCGACCCGCAGGTAGCGTCACCGACTGGATCAAGCGCGTGGACGGTCGCACCGAAGCGAGGTCTGGATCGGTGCCCGCCGTAGGTGTCGACGAGCCGAGCTCGTCGACTGGGCCCCAGACGAGCCGCCACGCTGCCGGTCCGACGGGCCGCGTGAGTGTCGCTGCGAGGGGATTCTCTCCGAGCGGAGTGGCCGCCACGCAGTTCACCTGCGGTCCTGAAGCGTTGGGGTTGGTGAGCTCCGCGCACCCTGTCGGGAACCAGGTGTCCGCACTCTCCGGGTCTTCCGCGGGGTCGATTCCGACCCGGATCGCCGTGGTCGAACGCGCGAGGTTGAACGGTGACTCGAGATAGCAGCCGCGTGACGAACGCACTCCGTGCAGCTCGTCTCGCATCGAGATGACAGCCGTGTCGACCCCATCACTGAACGGGAAGTCGACGCGATAGGACTCGATCACCGCTTCGAGCCGTCGCACGTAGTCTCCGACGAACTGCCCTGCGTACGAGGTGACTGTCTCGTCCGAGGCGTCGCGAATCGCCGCGTAGTCGATCCCGCTCGATTGGCAGATCGTGTTGACCCAACTGCTCGGTTGGTCTCCGATCGAAAGCGGACGATCGATCTCGTCCAAGCGCATCCCGAGCTGCTGCTCGACCGCGATTCGAGCCATCACCGTCATCTGCTGCGCGTAGCGATGCGCCCGCTGGTACCGATCGCTCAACGTGTTGTACCGACGACGCATCACGGTGTTCGCGCGATAGACTCTGCCGCTGGCATCGGAGTCGGCCATGACAGCCGTCGATAGGCCCTGGCGCGCTCGGCGCTGAGCTTGCTCGATCCGGATCAATCCGCCGTTGATGCGTTCTTGCGTTTCAAGAAGGTCGTCAATCTTCGACTGCATACGCTCCGCGGCCGATATGAACACTTCCATAAAGTCGGAAGCACGACTCCGTTGCTCCGATGCATCCAGTTCGTTCTCGGTTCGAAAGCTCTGAATCGCAATTACGGACTGAATCGCAGCGTTCGTACACGTCGCAGCTGCCGCACCTACTCCGCCACCCAAAACGCCATTAACGCTTCCGGCAGATGACGATGCAACCGCACATGAAGTTGCCTGGCTCGCCAACTGCGACGCCAGACTCAGTCTCTGAAGTTGGTCCTCGAGGCCGTACTGGATGATGTGCTCTTTGAACTGCGTGGTCGCCGACCCAAAGAGCGAAATTTCAGTAGCAACCGACCTTCGTAGACGTGGAATCGAACGGATGTCGTCGCGGACGGTGGTGACCTCGTTGCCCAGCGTGCCACCCACCAAGGGGTACGCTCCGATGCCCGTTGGATCGAGCACGGCGTCGACGACGATGCCGGGAACGTTGGCGAACAGCATTTGCTCACCGAGCTGCTCTACCGCTTGAGCGGCGCAGTCCATATAGATGGCAACTCGCTCCAGGTCGGCGGTCGAGACCGTCTCGCCGAACTCTGGAGGTGCACCGCACACAGCTTCGATGCTTGCGGAGTCCGGGTCGACTCCTGCTTCGCAGATGAGCTCGAGAGCATCCCTCACGGACTCGTACGTGACGTGGTGATACGGAAACGCCGGCTCGATGTCGCGTCGTGCGTAGGAGTCATCGTCGTCCCATTCGTATGTGGAGTTCGAGCCGTCGCCGTCCACCCGCCAGTTTTCCGGGTTTGCCCATTGAGCAAAAGTTGCCCATGGATCGCCATAGAACAACGCATCCACGATAGCAGGTTCTGTGCAGAGTCGGCCCGGCGAGAACGCCTGAAGACCGTTCGCATAGCATGATGACTGGGCGATGGTGGCGGAGGTGGCGTTCAATGTCGGCGTAACGAACGCGACATTGTTCCAACGGTCACCCGTGGGGCTTAGCCAAACGGGCTCTCCTTCCTGCGGGATGGCGTAAACATACTCTGCGTCGTCCGGCCCGTCCCTTCCATCTTCAGCAACGTTGCTGCAAGTCGAAGTATAGATGGACCGAGATCCGTCCGTCCGATCGCCAAGCGGTCCGCATCGGTTCCAGAAGTTTCCACCTACCACAGGTAGAGTAATGCCTTGGATCGATGCTCCTGTGATGACTCGTGCCGCTAGCACGGCACGGAGCGTCCTCTCGACGATCGGCCGTCTCAGATCGTCGCTAGCGCAGGCATTCGCGGCCGCTGTCGTGCACAGGAATCCGCCGTCTCCGTCGCACGAGGACGCGGTCGGTGCCCCCGAGCATGGCCAACTACCAGCGTTTACTGTGGAAAGCTTGCCTGTGTTGATCATCCATGTCTTGCTTCCAAGCATCAGACGAACATGTGTACCCGGAAGCGCCTCAGCACGGATGTTTGAGGCGACCAGCCGTGCGTTCTCCGGATAGAACTCCCGTCCGGACGCGAGCTGTAGTCCGAAGCCAAGTTGGTCTCCAGCGCTGACAGATGATCCAGGACGTAGAGCCCGGATGGCACGGCAAACCTCCTGTCGTGCAGACGGTCCTCCGGAGTCGTTGCTGCCCTCGACGGCTTCGAAAATTCCAAGAGGAACTGCGGTCACCACCGAGAAGCCAGGAACTGACACATCCTCGCAGGTCGGTTCGGTCGTCGTGTCGAGGAAGAACGGGCACTCTACACCCGCATCCGCCGGACAGAGGATGTTCTCGTTTGAGCCATCGCGAACCACACATACCGTGCGTGCCCCGAGACTGACGAGCGGGATTCTCCCCTCGTCTCCAATGCACGCTCGCAGGCGCGAGAGGTTCGCATCGTCCTCCGCCTCGGGAGACGCCAGCAGCGCTTGGACCGGGTTGATGACACAGCGCCCAGCAGTGCACGTGTATCCATCCGAGCAATCGGTCGGCATGGAACACGTCCCGTCGACTCGCGCGCGCTCGCCGGTGGCGCCGTTCACTTCTCCGAAGGCCAGCCAATCTGCGTCGATCGCTGCGCCGCACTCGTTCTCCAGTGAGTCGAGCGCCTGCTGGGACGTTCGGTCGAGCTCGAGCCCCGCCTCGATAAGCTGGCGTCCAAGCTCGTCCGCCTCGTCGGCCGCGACGCGCGCACGGTTGAGGTAGGAGCGCCAGACTGGTCCATCATCGGTGAGCTCGTTCTGCAACGGAAGCAGCGGAGCCTCACCACCACCGTCGCACTCGAAGACGGGAGGACGGGACGGTGCATCGTCCGAACCGTCGGGAACGATGAGGTCTTTTACCCAGTCCGCCAGCTCGGGGACGAGCGAGATGGAGCCGTTGACGAAGGTGCTCGGGCCCGCGAACAACGGCAGATCGATGATCGGCTTGAAGTTCCCGGAGACCGCTTCGCGCTCGGGATCTTGACGACGAAGCAGGCCAACGAGCTCTTCGCCATCGTCCCCAGTCCAAGTTACGGAGACCTGCGCTGCAGTCCCCCCAGGAAACCCCATGCCTACGGGGACCGAAACCTGAGACCACGAAGACGAGAGCCGATAGTCTGCGAGGTCGCACGGAAGCCCTTCGACCAGACCCGTCATCGCACATCGAACACCGTTGAGGCCTCGCACGGCCAGCATCTCGCCGGGCGACGCGCCGAGCACACGAAGTACTGCCGATTTCCCCGCGGAGTCGAACTCCAGACGAGACACGCGCTCTCGTTCGCCGAAAAGCCCCGCGAACGAGTTGATCGTCGATTCGGGCAGTGGCGACTGGGCCGTCATTGTCGAGAGCTGAATTGCGCCCGAGATCGCGTAGTCGAGGGCGGCGGCTACGCTCTTGCGCGCATGCGCCGGCGTCAGGGCGTTCGCTCCACCAAAGGTACTGAGCGAGTAGTCGTCAAGGTTGTGCCCCGACGCTACGTTCGCGGCGCCGATCCAAAGCTCCGTCGGCATGGAGGGGGGGGCGAGAGCTGTCTCCGCGTAGCGGGTGTAGGTCAGCGAGCGTCCACCCGGCATGGGAGGCTGAGGCAGTTCGATCTCCTCATGTCGCTGGAAGATGGTGACCTCGTCTCGAAGCACCGCGCGCGCCTCAAGAAAGTCAGAGCGACTGACACCGAGGTGCGCGAGGAACGCGTCGGGTGTGGTCGGCAGTTCGGTGTCGTAGAGGTCCGCGAGCCTCTGCCGCACGCTGCCGCCGGTGCCAGCGACGAAGTCATCGATGTCGGTCCCCGCGAGGAGCTGCGTTCGTGACGGCGCTGCGTCCCGAATCGCCTCGATGGCGATTCGCACGGTCGGGCTCGGGCGCGCGCGATCACCAACGAGCTTGATGGCATTCGCAGCAGGGAGCGCGGGCGCGTCGGCGGAAGGAGGGTTCGCGAACTGCGGGGTGCCGAAAAGCAGCTCCGCGACGTGACCTCGCGAGAGCACGGGAGCCCGGTACGCTCGTGTGGTTGCACGGCGAAGTGATGTCTCAGTGCCATAGGATTCCTCTGAGACGGCGACGTTTGCTCGGACTGCGAGTCTAGCCGCCTCTCGGAGAACCTGGTAACCTTCCTCCAGGCTGACGCCCAGCACCTCTCCGTTAGTGGCATCAGCGATGTTCGATGAATCGGCTATGTCCTCAGCCGTACAGAGCATCGTGCTGGAGAATCCCACGGGCGAGCGCATTGTCTCGATGGACCCGATGATCGCCTCGCGAGCGAGCACGATCGCTTCTTCCGCGAGGCCTGCGCGAGTGGCCATCGACTGGGGAGGGATTCGCGTACTCGCGATGGCGTAGTTCGGGTCGACGTTCGTTGCGACCTCCATCAGCAGGTGGGCCGCGCACAACCTAAGTTGCGCCATGCACACGCCATGATCACAGTCGACTCCGGTGTTCAGCCCGCCGTACACGTCGGCTTCCGGCACCTGGCTGCAAACCGAGAACGTCGATTCCTCCTGGCACTCATCAATGAACCCAAGGGCAATGTCTTTGGGCGTCATCGTTTGCTCGACGTTGCTCGAGTCGATGATCGTGACATTGAGTCGTGACCGAAGGGTACTCCAGTCGTCATCGTCGTGCGACGATAGACTCAGATTCGCGTCATCCGAGCACGACAGCAACGTTGCAACCAAGAGAACTGCTGTGAATTTTCTCCGCTCCATCACTCCCCCTCCGCGACGATACGTGTGCAACGAAAACTCACGTTGTTTACTGGGTTGTAAGGCGCACGCTGAGATGCGACTGCGACCTCTTCGTTGGCGGCAAGTTGCCACACGGCGGTTCGCGAAGTGCCGGACGCTGGTCCGGTCGGGTCTCGCATTCGAGACGCTTCGGCAAAGTAGTAGTCCGGATCGAACCAGTCGAACGCCCACTGACGCCGAGTGCTCACTACGTCGGCGATCCCGTACCAACCGTCGGCATTGGGGTTTGCTCCGACCTCCGCTTCCTCTTGGGCCATCCAGCCAGGGCAGGAGTTGATGAGCACGTAGTCGCACCGGTACGGACCGTCCCACGGGTACCGGTCCGCGCGCGGTGCGGGGCCTCGTGCCGCCTTCTCGAGCTGTGCCTGCGTCGCGAGCCGGCGCCCGTCCCATTCGCAGAACTCACGGGCTGCCTCCCAAGGTGCACGCGCAGCGAATCGAGCCTTCGTGGGGTCCGTGAGACTTGCTTCCGAATCGGCACTGAGTGTCCTCGTGCAAGCCCCCGCCGCACGGCACTGCCGATAGCGTCGGTTCGTGACCGGATACCGGTCGATCGCGTACGTTGACATCGGAACTTCGCCCATCGGCCCCAGCGGCCGTGTCGAGCCGAGTCCACGAATGAACGGTCCTTCAGGGATGCAGATCTCGTCTTCGTCCAAGCCGCCCGTCCGCAGATCGCCACATGCAGAAGCGCAGTCGCTGACCGGCTCCCAGGAGCAGCTGACGCTGCATCGCTCCATGCGCTCGAACGCAGGATCCTCGCACGGGCTGTTCCGTTCCTCGCCGGGAGCGCACTCGCCGGGTGGGACGCGTTCGGTGGCTGGCCCCCACTCACAGGTCGCGTTGCAGAGGCGCTCCTGGACGTCGCACTGCGTTCCTTCGATTCGGTCGACGCTCCCAGGCGCACATTCGCCTTCGGAGAAGCACTCGCTCGTCGGCTCCCAAAGGCCGTCGATGCACGTCTCCTGGCCTTCGCCGCAGAAGCCGCATGGCGCGAGCCGAACCTCACCTGCAGTGTCGCAAGCTGGTCGCGGCGGATCGGGGGCATCCAGCGCATCCGCGTCGACCACCGGGGGCGCGTCGAGCGTCGCATCCTCGAGGTGGCCAGAGTCGGGTGGCGACGTCGACGACGAGCACGCTGTCACCAGCGCCACGATCAACCAGGGCTGCAGCTTCATCGCTTTCTTCTCCTCGACGACAACAGGAGACCCGCGAGGAAGATCGCGGTCGAACCCGCTGGTGACCCGCCGGTCGAACAGCCTCCGCCTCGCGCCTTCGGCACACAGACCGCTTGCTCCTCGACGACTTCGCAACGGGCGGACTCGGGGCACGGCAGCTCTGAGCAACCACGACTGCACGTTCCGGAGTCGTCGACGAGGACGCAGAGGCTCGACGCACACTCGCGACCGTGAGAGCACTCCGCCCCGAAAGCGCTTCGAGTCGACTGGCACGCGCCGCCATCGCACGTGAAGCCTCGGGGACAGGACCCATCGCACCGAGCCGCGCAGGTACCGACGGCACACACGAGCTCGCCCGTGCAGCTTCCTTCGCACGGGTCGCCGGGCGCGTGCTCGACGCCGCACAAGCCGGCAGAGCAGCTCCCCGACGCGCAATCGACGTCGTCTCCGCAACGGCGTCGGCAGGATCCGCTGCGGTCGCACTCGAACGGAGCGTCGCATTCACACGCGACGGGATGCGGATAGAGGAAACACAGCGCGTCGCGGTCGAGCGGCGCCAGCACCCGCTGCGTCGTTCCGAGGTAGATCGGGTAGAGCGCAGACTCCTCGTAGTCGCGCGTGCAGCGCGGGGCACCTTCGTCGCCGCTCGGCTCGCAGGGGTGTCGGATCCCGAGCGCGTGTCCGAGCTCGTGCGTGACGACCGCCTGAATGTCTCGAACGCCGCTTGCCGCGGGCTCGACTCCCCAACGGAACGAGTCCGCGTTGAGCACCAGGTCGGCTTCTCCGATCACGACTTCACCCGGCCGGCTCAGGAAGGCGACGTCGGTCGTGGCAGCGGCGTTCGCGTCGAGTCCACGATCACCCCACCCCTCGGTCACGAACTCAATCGTGTTCACGCCGTCGCCCGGCACCGCACGATCGTGTGGAGTGGGATCGATCTCGACGCGAACGGACGCGCACGAAACGCGGTTCCAGGTGCTGGCGCTCGCCACCACCTCCTCGAGGACTACGGTCACGGGTACGCCCGACGGCGCGCCGGCGACACGAAACGTGACGACGTCGTCCGCCCATGCGATCCGGGCGTCGTCGTCGAACTCGGGTAGGTCTGCTGCGGTTCGGAACGACTGCGCGTCTACGCTCGACGCCACGAGCGCAGAGGCGAAGAAGGTGGCGACAAGGGGACGCACCGCAGCAGAGTTCACGGCCGCGGAGGTCGTGCCTACCGGAGTTTCCCGCAATTCCGACGAACGTTCGGTACGCAGCTCGGCAGCGCGAAGATCCTTGATCTTTTCCCGCGTTTCTACGCCAAACGAAGTAGATCGGTTTTTGACCAGATCGTGTCGACGTCGGTTTGATTCGTCACGTGGTGGTCCGAGTTGGTGCCAGAAGTGCCCGTGAGCGAGACTCATGCTTCGTCCATGGGCTCACGACTCACCGATGCCGCCGATCTCCTCGTCGCGTCCGCCATGCCGGACATGCCCGTGTCTTTTCGAGATCGATTCGTCGAGGAGCGGTACGCGGACTCGCGCTGGTCTGAGCAGACGTTCCTCCAAGACCTCCAGGAGGCATGGATCGGAGAGCGCCAACCGTTCGCGATGGTGAGGATCCCCCAGACCTCACAGTTCGTGTTGGAGAGCGTCGTGGCGGCCGCGGCGGTACGCGTGGCCGCGCGATACGAGCTGACACCTCGCGCGACATGGTTGCTCTGTGTCTCGACGCGTCACTCGCGCTTGCGTGAGGCATCGAGGCATCTGGGGCTCGGCGTGCGTCGAACCGAAGATCTCTCCGGCGAGATTCGCGCGGCAGGGGTCGCGCTACGCGACGTCGTCAACGAGACGATGTGGGTCGCGCTCCGCGCTGCGCGTGAGGTGAGCGTCGCCACCGAGCAAGCCTCCGGCGTCGCCCGATCTCGAACCCGAGCGGCCGAGTCGGTTGTTGCTGCCAAAGCCGGCGAGCCGCGAGGCGACTCGGTGCGTAGCGCAAAGAACTCGCGAGCAGCGAGGCGACTCGGTGCGTAGCGCAAAGAACTCGCCCCGCGGCCGCGGGTTGCAAGAAGCGACCACGACCGAAGGCCACGTCGTCGCGACGCGGGTGCTGGGCGCGCGCGTGAGCTCACACAACGCCCCGGAATGGAGCGGCGCACCATCGAGTGACGCGCCGCCGATATTCGCGTGAAGCCGGCGTCGCACAGGATCTCGAGCCCCACGACCCCGCCGCGTCCACGGACGTCAACGCGCCCTCACCTCGGCGACAGCGTACGTAGGCACCGGGTCGTACCCCTCACCGTGCCCTCGCGACCTCGGGAGCTTCATCTTCGTCGTCGCTCCAAGGTTCCGAAGGCCCCGACCTTCGCGAACTCGGCCGCTCCTCCATCGGGTACCTCGCGACCTTCCAGCGGCGAGATTGTCTCACTTCGTGAAGGTCCGGACCTTCGCGAAGTGGAACAATCCCACCCCCGCGAAGGTCCGGACCTTCGCGGAACGTGACCGGCTCAGCCTCGCGAAGGTCCGGACCTTCGCGGACACAAGAATCTGCATCCCTGCACGCAACTCCGCTTCGCACGCGCCGAGCAGCCCGCCACTCCGCGGAGAAGCTCTCCGCGGAACTCCTCCGGGTGGTCCGGAGGGGGGAATCCGAAGGAGAACGTCATGTTGGGTCAGACTCTGAACGTCGCGGCGATGGTCGCGAGCTACACGAACACCGCGCGCTTCAACAGCCGCCACTGCATCCTGCTCGCGCACCAGCTCGAGCGCGTCGCGCCCGCCAAGCTGGACAAGGCGCAGCGTGATGCGCTCGACCTCGTGAAGGTGCGCGCGCAGGAGGTGGAGGAGGTTCGGAAGGCGCAGCGGAGCATGGCGCCGCGCGTGGTTCGTTCGTCGCGCCTGGCGGTGGTGACCGCGTGGGGCGCCGTGCACGGGGCGCTCACCGCGCTCGGCTCGGTCCCGAAAGAGGTCTCGCCGATCGGCGCCGAGGCCACCGCGCTGCTCGGAGCGTTGTTCGCCGACGGCACGCCGGGCATGAGCGCGCTCGACGCTGGCGCGGTCTGGGCGGAGGCGCACCGGCTCTTCGCGCGCATCGAAGAGCAGAAGCTGCGAAAGAAGATCGACGCCGTGATCGCGCCTGCGCTGCTCCAGTCGTGCGAGCACGCGTTCGCGCAGCTCGGCGACGCGGTCGGGGTGAGCGGGGAGCGGCAGCCCGAGGGTCCGAAGACCACCCTCCGCGAGGCAAGCGCGCGTTTCTCGTTCGCGGTGAGCTCGTACGCGCGGGCGCTCTCGATCGGGCTCGACGAGACCGACGAGGTCGCCCTCGCGCGCTTTCAGTCCGCGCTCGCGCCCATCGACGTGGTGCGCGTCACGGGTCGCGCCGCCGAGGTGCTCGATGAGGAGGAGAACGGCGACGAGCCGGAGGTGCCCACCGCGGACCCGGACGCGCCCTACGTGCCCGCCAGCGACGATCCGATCGACAACCCCTTCGTGACCACCTGAGGTCCGGGGTCGCACGGCGCGGTCGGGACACCCCTCCCGCCGCGCAGCCAAACGGTCGCTGCGTCGGCACGGAGTCTCGGGCCCACGGATGACGCAGGTGGGCGCCCGTTGATGCGGTCGGGCGCCCGTGCTACTCGGCTCGTCGCTCGATTCGGGCACGTCTCTTCCCCACGAACCGCCCCGCAATCCTCGCCACATCGAGGGCTCGGGACTCGGGACATCGCACGTGAAGCGTTCTCTTCTCCTCCGCATGCTGCTGCTCGTCTCGCTCTCGGCCGGTGCGTCGATCGCGATCGGCTGCGGCGACGACGGTGACCCCGAGGCGACGCCGACGACGCCCGAGGACGACGGCACGTGGCCGCGGCACGGGCTCACGCGCGAGCAGGCCGCGGAGGTCGTGGCGAAGGTCGGCGACACCACCATCACCGTCGGTGAGGTCGCGGAGGCGCTGGCCGAGCAGTCGCCCTACCTGCGCGCGCGCTTCAACAGCCCGGAGCGGCGCCGCGAGTTCCTCGACAACCTCGTGCGCTTCGAGCTGCTCGCGCAGGAAGCGGAGCGCCGCGGGCTGTCGAAGAGCCCCGAGGTCGAGCGCACGCGCAAGCAGATGATGATCCAACAGCTCCTGCGCGAGCGCGTGGAGGACGTCATCACGCTCTCGAGCGTCACCGACGACGAGATCCGCGCGTACTACGAGGCGAACACCGCCGAGTTCAACAAGCCCGAGCAGGTGCGCGCGAGCCACATCTTCATCCGCGACCGCGCGAAGGCCCAGCGCATCCTCCGGCAGCTCCTCGCCGACCAGGAGAACGTCGAGCTCTTCCGCACGCTCGCGCGCGAGAACAATGAGGACCCCGTGACGCGCGACCGCCTGGGCGACCTCCGCTTCTTTTCCCGCCCGGCCGATCGCCGCGAGGGCGACCCCGAGGTGCCGGACGCCGTGGCGACGGCCGCCTTCGGGATCGAGCGCATCGGCGGCGTGCACGGCGAGCTCCTCGAGACGCCCGCGGGCTTCGTCATCGTGAA